>Ga0126369_10003115_pt1 | contig 11954 bp, 15 predicted proteins | sample PanSoiMetaPlot_1_FD_109646 | JGI IMG/M metagenome (GOLD analysis project Ga0126369, IMG submission 109646) | Tropical forest soil microbial communities from Panama - MetaG Plot_1 | ecosystem: Environmental > Terrestrial > Soil > Tropical forest > Bulk soil | place: Panama | collected 2016-02-17 | reverse complement strand
CGCGAGGTCTTCGGCGCGCATGCCGATTCGACGCCCATGAGCTCGACCAAGTCCTTCCACGGCCACCTGCTGGGCGGCTCGGGCGCGGTCGAGTTCATCGCAACCGTCATGGCGCTTCGCACGGGGACCATCCCGCCAACGAGCCATCTGGATACTCCAGATCCCGAATGCAATCTGGACTACGTGCCAAACCTCGCTCGGCAAGTCGATCGAATCGGTGCGGCAATGTCCAACTCCTTTGCGTTCGGCGGGACTAACGCCGTGCTGATCGCGCAGTCGATGCGGGATGCGTGACGTGGCCATACGTAGTCTGCAGGACCTCGAGAACATCGGCCAGAGATCGGAAGAGCTCGTACGAACGGCCGATCGATTCCAGATAACTGGCCAGCGAGTCCTTCGCGAACACGACGTCGGCAGCCTTGGCTGGGCAGATGTCCGACAAGCCGTCGCCAACGAAAATGCGAGCGTGTCCTGCCGTGCGGCGAAGATGCTGCGCTTTGCAGTTGGCGCATCGAGCACAGCTCGGATCCTGGAACGGAAAAGAGGCGTGCGGACGGTCATCGCAGAACGTCAGACGATTCGCGTAGATCGATACGGTGGGCAAGCCACGGCGCCGCAGCATCGCTTCGATGACGACGTCGAAATTGTCGCTCGCGATCGACGTTTCTATGTCGTGGGCGGCGGCCCAGTAAAGCAGAGGTTCGAACGCATCGTCGATCCTGATTTCGTCGGTGAATCGAATCAACTCGTCGAGCGTGACGCGAAGGTCGTCAATCTGACGCGCAAGACATTCGCACGTCGAAATGCGCTCGTTTTTCCAATCGACCTCCAAGCGACGCCACTGATCCGTCGCCGAATAGCGCTCGATCACCAGATCCAGCACGTCGCCGCACGTGACCGTATTGTCGAAATCGAGCAGAAGCGTGGGCCGCGGTGCAAGTAGCGTCACGGCTCTTTCGCGGCGGAACGCGGGGCTGGATCGACCGCACCCTTCGCGACCTCGCTACAGAACGCGGTGATTGCGGCCGCGACCTCTTCGCGATCATCGTCCGCGGTGATCACATGGTAGGAGTTTTTGAGCAATCGTATCTGCTTTCGACGAGAGGCGACATGATCATAGATGAACTGCGAGTTGCGCGGGCTCGTTATGTCATCTGCTTCCGCCTGCAGAAGCAATAAGGGGGCGGTCACCCGTGGAAGCAGCGAGATACAGCGTCGAATGAGATGGCGCATCTCGCAGAACAGAGCAATGGGGAAATGCGCATAGCCCAATCTCGTTGCGAGCGCGTGATCATGCAGCGACGCGCTCCCGTAGCTGGCAGCCACTCGTGCTCGCAAAGCCTCGTTCTTGAGGCCGTAAGGCGGGCCTTCGCGCAGGTACGCGAAATTCTTGAGGGGCAGGTAGTCGGCGAGCGGGATCAGCCTGTGCGTCCAGGGGACGTTCCAGCCGTCGTAGAAAAGCGTCGGAGACATGCAAACTACCGCCGCAACCTCGGCAGGTCTTTCCGCCGCGAGCATCAGGGCGAGTACGGCACCGATGGACAATCCTCCGACGATCAAGGGAGAGTTGTCGCTCTCACACGCTTCCTGGGCTCGTTCAAGGTTCTCGCGAGCCCCCGCGTAGAGCTCGTCCATGCTGGTCTTTGCGAGCACCCCGATCGGCTGTCCGTGGTTGACGAGCGGCGGGCATTCGACGTTGAAGTTCCCGCGACGGTGAACGTAGTGCGCTACGTAGCTCAACTCCGCCGGGCACCCGGTCAACCCGTGAAACAGCAGGACACGGCAGCCAGAGGTGCCGTTGAGGTTAATCTCGCTAGCGCCGCTCTCGATCCGCTGATCGCGCAACCAGGCCCACTCGATACTCACGCTCTTCTCTTCATTGAGTTGACGAATGAATCTCTCTGACACTCGACACGTCGCTCCCGAAGAAGACGCCCTTTTGAGGATCGAAAGCCGCGTTTGCTCTCACGGCGACACGGTCCACTACGCCGAAAGGCCCAGGATTTTCGAGCGATGTGAGGGAAGCTACCTCTACGACATCCATGGTCGAAGTTACCTCGATCTGCAAATGTGGTATTCAGCGGTCAATTTCGGCTACGCCAATTCCGCGATCAACGCCGCGATTCACGCGCAAATGGCGAAGCTCCCTCAGCTCGCGTGCCAATATCTGCACCGAGAAAAGATCGAACTGGCGGAGATGATCTGTAATAGCGTCGAGCGCGCCTTCGGGTTACGTGGTCGAGTTCATTTTAACGTGGGTGGGTCGCAGGCTGTCGAAGATGCGTTGAAAGTCGTTCGTAAGCATACCGGCCGCCAACACATGCTCGCGTACCAAGGCGGCTACCATGGAAGGACGCTCGGAGCCTCGGCCATCACGTCGTCTTATCGCTATCGCGAGATGTTCGGCGAGTTCTCGGATCGCGCGACGTTTCTCCCGTTCCCCTACACGTTTCGCTCGGCGTTTCCCGGCGACTCTGGAATGACCGAGGAGCACTGTGTGCGCGAGTTCGAACGCCTGTTCGAACACGAGTACACGGGTGCGTGGAACCCGCGCACGAAGCATTCGGAGTTCGGCGCGCTGTTCCTGGAGCCCATACAGGGAACCGGAGGCTACGTCATCCCGCCGCCGCGGTACTTTCAGCGTGTCGCAAAAGTCTGCCGGGACCACGGCATCCTCGTCGTCGACGACGAGATCCAGATGGGGTTCTATCGGACCGGCCGGATGTGGGGCCTCGAACACTTCGACGTCCAACCGGACATCATCGTGTTCGGCAAGGCGCTAACCAACGGCATGAACCCACTTTCCGGCATCTGGGCGCGCGAAGAATTGATCTCCCCGACAGCATTCGGTCCCGGATCGACGCACTCGACATTTGCGTCCAACACGCTTGGGACAGCCGCGGGTCTCGAGGTCATGCGTCTACTGGAACGCAAGGACTATCGCACCGCGGTAGCGAAGAAGGGCCTGTACTTCCTCACGGGACTGAACCGGCTTGCGACTCGGCACCGTGAAATCGGTGAGGTCGATGGGCTAGGTCTCGCCATGCGGATGGAGATGTGCGAGTCGGACGGACGCACTCCGAGCAGGCGGCTTGCCGACAAGATGTTCCAACTCGGACTCGAAGGTGACCTCGTCATAGGGGATCGGACCATGGGACTCGTCCTGGATATCGGCGGATACCACAAGAACGTGATCACACTCGCGCCATCCCTCGACATCTCCGAGGACGAGATTGAACTGGCGCTCTCAGGCCTCGAAATCGTGCTGATTCGCGCGAAGGCCGAACTTGCCAACGGGGACACCGCCTAGCCCAACCGAAACTCTCCGTGTTCTCGGCTTGCAGAGGGGGAAGGAGCGATGGAATATCTCAAGGTGTCGCTTATCCGGAGTTGGCACGCTCACGTGTATTTCAACGCGGTCACTCGCGACGCCGCCCGGGAGTTTCGTGAAGTGGTCCGGGAGCAGTTTGGCGCTGCCGTGGAGATCGGGCGCTTTCACGAGCGGCCTGTAGGACCCCATCCTCAATGGAGCTACCAGATTGCTTTCGCCCCAAGACGCTTCGCCGAAATCGTAGGTTGGCTCGCTCTCAATCACGGTGTGCTGGACTTGTTCATTCATCCAAACACCGAGGATGAACTGCGCGACCATCGGGACAGTGCGATCTGGCTCGGTCGAGCCTATCAATTGAATCTGCGTGCGCTCGGGGGCTAGCGAGCGCGAGTTGGGTATCGGCTCTCGGACTGCTGCCGCGGACTTTCAGAAGGTCCAGGTGATTCCACCCAGAGCGCTCCACTGGTTCCTGCTTTGAACGATCGGGCTACCCGCCGCTTCGCCAAGTAGGCGTTGGTATGCAACGCTACCCACGAAGTGCGCTGATTTGAAGAAGCGCCATTCACCTGCCAGCTCAAGCGCAGCATTTTCCCACCCAGAGCCGGGGCTGTAGGCCGCGAAACCGCTCGTCGACGACGCCTGCGGGCTGACGCCGTACATGGCTCGCATTTGCTTGGCATTTGCCCACGTGGCCGTAGGGAGCACGGTAAGAGAGAACGTCTGCTCCGGCCACAGTGGCAAGTACAGTCCCAGGTTCAGCAGCGTTCCCTGCGCGCCACTCAGCGCGGAACGCACTTGGCCGAACATCGGAACACCGAGAACGAGCACGTGCCCCTGGAGCCCGGCGTCAAAGGTTGAGCTGACGTCAGGCAAACCCTCGAGATGAGTACTGCCGTCATTCGCGCTTGTAAGTCCCGGATCCTTGTCGTTGCGGCCGAAGCGATAACCGATAAGCGGGCCGAACCCCAAGGCGGGCCGATCAATGGCGTTCCAGCGCAACTCCGGGTCAATGGTCAACGACCCGCTGTCGATTGCAATGCTGCCGAGCTCCGCCGTTCGGTATTCTGCGTCGACCCACAGGCGAAGGCGCGGACGCGATGCGGACGCGCCACTGTATTCCGGTACGGAGGAGACGCCAGCCCCCAGTGTCAAATCCCACGGACGCTGTTCTTCGGCCCACGCGTTGCCGCAGAGAGCGGATGCGATGACGACAACAAACCATGAGGTACCGTTGATCGGAGAACGCGGTTTTGCAAAGGATGTGATCGTGATGACGTCCACGCAACAGACTCGACGCTAGACACACCTTGGAGCGAGCCTTTTACGCACAGTCTCCATCGGCACTACGCCCGGCCTGGTGGCAACCAGAATTTCTCTAGGTCGATAGTCAGGGCTTGGGGCGAATCCTGCGAGCCCCCCCTCCAGTCGACGCGATATCGAGTCTCTATGTCGCGGAGGATGGCCTGGACATTGCTCGCGACGGCCGCCTTAGCCATCTCGCGCTCGACCTCATCGGCTTCCAGAACGTTCAGGATAGCGGAGTCGCGCCAGCGGATGAGAATCGACAACTGGAATGGATACTTCGCCAGGGAAGTGCGAGCGCCGAAGGCGAACACGCCCGGGCGTCCATGTCCTTCGACGTGGTACGGCCTGAACACAACATGCGGCGCGGCGGCGCGCAGCGGCACGATCAGCTGATCGAGCTGCTTTGCGAACTCGTCGTATTGGCCTTGAGCCAGCACGTGCCACCACTCGGGAAGACGCGGCGAATCCTCGCTGATGGACGATCATAAGCATTGGTTCTTTCCCCGAACTGACGCACAACTTGCCATCGCCTGACACTACCGCCGCGCCGGCGCCTACCAGGCTGACATGGGAACGAACTACTAGGGTTTTGGCCAAGACACCAGGACCGCGCCCACGGTGATTAAGAGAATTGCGACAATGCTCCACGCTCCGAGCCTTTCGCGGAGGAACACGTGGCTCCCCACTGCGACGCCACAATAGCTGAGGCTAAGAAGTGGGAAGACCACGCTTAGCGGGGCCAGGGTCAAGGCGGCGACCCCGACGACGATTTCGACGGCATAGGCACCGATGCCGGCAACGACCCAGGCATTGCCGAGAATTGCGCCCCAGTAGCTCAGAATGCCATCCTCGGTGAGCACCGTCTCCACGGACAAGGTGCCGCGCTTGAAGCAGAGCTGGCCCAGCACTTCGAGTCCGACTGCGGCGATAATGGCTACAAAAGCAGCAAAGCCCATGCGACTTGCAAGATCCTTTCGTCCTCTTGGTGGCGAGGCTCTGATCGCATGCCGTTAGACCGGCGCCGCGATCGCCCGAATTCGCTTCTTCACACCGTGGCGCTGTGGGTCGCTCTGATCGCTCTAGACACAAGCGCCCAACTCTTGTTCAAGTCTGCCGCGGCGCGGCTGACCCCCTCGGAGCCTTCGTTTCAATGGGTGCAAATGGTCGCACAGTCGCCGCACTTCTGGGCCGCGGTGGTCTGTCTGTTGATGACCTTCCTCGTCTGGATGCTGATCCTGCGGCGCTCGCGACTCGGACTCTCGTTCGCTGCGACCGCGTTGACCTTCGTCGGCGTCATTGGCGGATCGCAACTCGTATTCGGCGAGTCGATCACCGCCATTCAATATGCCGGAATCGTATTGATCGTCGTTGGCGTCGCCCTCTTGGGCAGACTCGATCGTTAGCCTATTGCCGACTGTATGCGGCTCGGCATCACCTGGCACAACCGGACGACGGATATTCCGCATTCGCTGTGGCGTGACTGTTTCACCCCGCCGAGAGAAGGGCTTTTCTGGTTTCGGTCGCTGGAAACGGCGAAGCTCGAAGACCAGTTCACCTTCCTTTACGGCCTGTTGCAGACGGATGGATCGCCGATCGGCATTGTCCCAGCTTTCGTTTTCGATCTGCCGCTCGATCTAGTGATACCACCCGAGATCGCCCGCATCATCACGCCATTCACGCGAGGACCTTTGCGCCGCCTTGCGTACCAGCGCACCCTATTCATCGGCAATGTCGCAGGTGAGGAGGGATGCGTCGGGCTCCTTCCGGGTCATGAGTTGAGCGATGTAGCACTGTTCATACACGCGGCAGCGCGTGAGCTGGCGGCTGCCATGAAGGTGCCAATGTTGGTATGGAAGGAGTTCCCCGACTCTGTCCGTACCGCGTTCGACGGGATGCTCGGCGCGACGCGCGCATTTCGAGTTGTATCCTATCCTGGAACCGTCATTCCGCTCGAGCACGGGGGATATCTGGCTTACCTGGCCAAACAGCGCTCGGAACGGCGCTGGAAGATCAAGGACAAATTGCAGCGCGGGGCAAAGAACCTGCCCCTGACTACTTCGATCATCAGGCAGCCTAGCGAGTCGGACCTCGAGGAAATTTTTCGGCTCTTCTGGCAAACATATCTGCGTGGCAAGACCAAGTTCGAACGGCTGACGCCCGAGTTTTTTCGCGCCATCGCGGGCTGCAACGAGGCGACCTTCGTTGTGCAACGCGGCGCCGCATCAGGGAGGATGCTCTCCTTCATGCTAATGCTGGACCTGGGCGAGCGCGTGATCAACCAATTCATCGGGATCGACTATGCGTCCGCCCCCAACGGGTTCCTGTACTTCCGCTTGTTCGGCGCTGGCTACGACTGGGCCTGTACGACGAAGGCCACCGTGCTGCAATCTGGGCAGACCGGGTACACGGCGAAGCTGGACATGGGCCATTCGCTCGTTCCACTGTGGAACTATTGCGAGCACATGAATCCATTGGCGAATCGGATCTATCGCGACATTGCGGCCCGGATAGCCTGGGACACGCTGGACGACCAACTCGCCAAGTACCTTAACGCGCATCCCGAGCTTCGGCTGGTGAACTGACTTGGCTGCTGTCGCGTTCACGAGGCGTGTAGCGCCCACGATGCCGTGCACGCGACCGCCTTATAATCGTCGATGCGACTGGCATTTGCCTTCCCCCGCATCGTTCGCTGTCGTAGTCGCGCTTTTCTCAGCATGCGCGGCAGCCGAACCCGCGTCAATCGAGGGGCGCTGGGTCACCTTCGACAGCGATACAAATCAGAAGCGTGCGGTGGTCGAGATCGTTACGGTGGATCGCCGCGCGACTGGCCGCATCATCGAACTATTCCCGAAACCCGGTGAGGATACAGATCCGGTCTGTGAGAACTGCCCGGGGGAGGCACGCGGCCGCCGAATCCGTGGGCTCCCGATCCTCGCTGTGGAAACCGAGGATGGTGGAATCAGCTATCGTGGCACGGTGCTCGACCCTGAGGAGGGCCGCAGCTACCGTTGCGTGGTGACAGTTGGGCCCGGCGGCACGCGCCTGCGGCTGCGCGGGTTCATAAGCCTGGAGATCTTCGGCCGGGATGAGACTTGGGTCCGCGAATGACAGTTGCGCCAAGGCGGTCAGAACCTCGAAGCAACGGGCCATGTCCACAGTTGGCCTATATCGGCGAACGGCTGCTTCCGGCCCTGCGCCTCAAGTCGCAGGTTGCCGTCGGTCAGACCAGTGCAAGCATTGCGCAAGTTTGCAGAAAGGACAGCAGCGTAGCGTCTTGCTACACGCCAACGGGTCGGATTTAGCATCTGCGTGTCGCTGTCATCCATCTTTGACTTTGTGGGCAGGGCCCTTGTAGTCATGGCGCTCGTCTTCCTTGCAATCGGGGTCTTAAGAGCGCGGCCGGCATCCGCTCAAGATTCGAGTAATAGTGGAGTGCCCGCAGACGAGATCCAACGGTTAGAACGAATCTGGCGTGCCGATTGGAGAACCGCCGCGTCACTGCTCTGCCTGGCTTTGCTCGCCTTCGCATTGACTCTGCTCGTGGACGGCCCGTTCTTTACGAAATCGAGCGGCAACGTCGCCGGTGGGGTCGTCCTTATCGCAGGGATTCTGGGACTCATTTTGGCGATTGTGCTCGTGATCAGGTACATATCTCTTTCGCGCGCCGGACGCTAAGAAACAGGCTGACGCAGCGACTGCGAAGGCGCTAGTTCCTCGCACTAACCACTAGCAGGGTGAATGTCCCGGCTTTGACGGTTCGCCGGGGACGGGCCTGGCCCGCAGCCGGGATCTCGAACTCCGCCGTTACCAGATACACCTCGTGGTTCTTAGCGTTGAGCGCTAGGGTGCGCGCTCCAAGTTGAGTTGAGAGGCTCTGAATAACCGCATATTCGCCTGGCGCAACGTCCTTGACTATTGTGAGTGTGCCGTCGTCTTGGGAGCTGAACACTAGCCTCGTGTCGGGATCGAACACGGCCGCATCGACGCCCGCGCCGATCGGCAGCGCGGCAATATCTCTGCCGCTGTTGGCATCCACCACGACGAGGCGTTTGTTCTGGCAACCTGTAAAGAGCTTACGTTTTTCTCGGTCGATGGCTAGCGCGGCGGGCTGGTGACATTGCGGGATGGGCCACGTTGCGACTGCCTCAGCCTTACCTGCATCAAGCTTTGTAATTTCGTCTCTGTCTTCAATGTTAACGAACAGTGACCCCATACCGTCCGTGACTGCCGCCTCAGGCTTGCCGTCGAGCGGAATGGTAGCCACCAACTTCAGATCCGCGGCGTCGATCACGCTGGCGTTATGACTACGTCCGTTAAATGCGAATACCCGTTTCGAGACCGACTCGTAGGCGATGAAGTCAGGGTTCTCGCCGCCTTCGGTTTTGATCTTGGTTAGAGTTCGCAATGTCTTGAGGTCGAACACAGTGACCGAGTTGTCTCGGCCGTTGCTTATGAACCCTCTCCCAAGATCGTTTGCGAGCGCAATTCCATGAACGCCAGGGGTATCGGGAATATCGGCGAGGACCTCCCCTTTTGCGGGGTCGATCACCTGAACGTGAGTGCTGCGCGAAACGAACAGTCGATCTGCCATTGCGTCGTAGGTGAGGTAATCCCATCCGCCCTCACCACCAATCACAAACTTTTGTTTCACCGCGTAATTGGCGCCCGTGGATGCAGAGCACACAAGTACCGAGGAGAACGCAACAGCCGCGATGATGAGCAATCTCATAGGAGAGGGCCGATGACGGGAGTGGGCGGTGTTCAGGTTGGCCGATAGCGTACACCGGCGAATGTCCGCTTCCGACCCAAAGCGGACATCTATTCGATACACGGTCATCCCCGCTGCAGGCGGGTCACATCTTGTTTCGAGCACCTTCATCGGAAATCGATAGCCGCTTTGGTGCCGCATTGAGCAATCGCTTGAGTTAGCTTCGCGGCCAGCGAACTTGCACAAGATAGACGTCAATACTTGGGAGGCGTAAGCTGTTTGTAAGGCGGTTGTCAGGTTGGCCGCTGGCTACACCGCGAGGGAGGGAGACCAATACCTAGCCGCGTCGCTCAACCGGACCGCTCGCCGGCTGCTTACGCCCGCTTCCAGCCGATAGCGGACATCGGCGAACGTCCGCTTCCGACCCGAAGCGGACATCCGTTTTTCCTGAAAGCAGACTTTGAGGCGAGTTGGTTGACGCATCAAGAGTGGGAAGCGTAGCGTCTTCGACAATTCTGGAGATTCAACAGGGGGGAAGATGCTCTGGAAAGCGGTCCCTCGTTCAGCTTTGTTCTGGGCGTCGCTATTCGTATTCATGGTTTGCAGTCCCACGGGCTGGGCGCAGTCGGCAGCAGCGATGCCGAAGATTGGCTACCTTACGGCCGGTAAACGATCTTCCGGCAGCCAGTTCGACTCGATCCGGGAAAAACTGCGCGAGGCCGGATACATTGAAGGCAAGAACGTCCTAATCGAGCCGCGGTTCGCCGATCAGCGACTGGAGCGCCTGCCCGAGCTTGCAGCCGATCTTGTCCGTCGCGACGTCGATGTGATCGTGACGGGCGGCCCGTCAGCGACGCGAGCAGCGAAGCAAGCCACATCCCGCATTCCTATCGTGATGGTGTTCGATCCGGACCCGGTGCAAGCGGGCTTCGTTGCCAGCCTAGCGCAGCCGGGAGGCAACATCACCGGAAACTCGAGTGTGACACCCGAGCTCATCGGCAAGCAGATGGAGCTGCTCAAAGCCGTCGTGCCGCGCATGTCAAGGGTCGCATTCCTCGGCAACTCGACCGAGCCAGGCAATGTACAGACGCTGAAGGCAGCTGAAGCTGCCGCAAGCGCTCTCGGATTGCAGCTGGTGCCGCTCGATGCTCGCCGGCCAAGCGACATCGAGCCTGCCCTCGACCTCGCGTCCAAGGCTGGCGCCGACGGCATCGTCTTTCCGGTGACATCGTCCATCTATCTGAGGGACAACCGGTTCATGGAGCTCGTCGAAAAGCGCAGAATGCCGGCGACGTACTACAGCGCGGGTTTTGTCGTTGATGGCGGATTGATGGCCTATACGCCCGATCCTGACGATTTGTACCGACGAGTCGCCATCTACGTCGACAAGATCCTCAAGGGCGCCAAAGCCTCGGACCTGCCCATAGAAATGCCGGCGAAGTTCATTTTGTCCGTCAACCTGAAGGCGGCGAAGAAGATCGGGCTCACATTTCCGCCGAGTGTGATCGCGCGTGCTGACCAAGTAATTGAGTGACCCTCCGGTGAGCGAACGCTTTGGGTACGGTTCGCAAACGACCACTTTTGGCCGATAGCGGACACTTGACGGCTACCACCCAGTCCCGCCCGCCAAAGGTTCGAGAAATCCCGCGAGCGCGGGAACCCCACGATCAAGCACTGCATTGAGGCCCTCGTGGGTGACGTATCTCTCGCAGTGCGCCTGCCATTACTTCGTCGGCTTCGCTGAGGACTCGGCCCTGCAGCACGTGTTCGATCAACCAGCGCGCCTTCCAATGACGGCAGCGTGCCTTCTGAGGGGAATTCAGCCATGTCGTGCGGTTGCATGGCTTGAGCTCAACGTCGACTTCACGCATGATCAATGGTTCTCGCTGCTGTCCTGCGTGTGCGGGGAGTCATAGGTAGGCGCTGGCGCTGTTGGACTGTTACTGACTATTCGTGCCGGGAAATCCCGCCTTGTCAGACGCGCCCCCTACAATTCGACTCCTCGGACCTCCACAGATCCTGTTCCAATCTGGGCACCACCCGCTGGAGCGGAAGGCCGCGGGATTGCTTGCGTATCTGGCGATGCACGGTGAGAGCGCGCGCAACAGCCTTGCCGCCCTCTTCTGGCCAGACGCTGAGGCTGACGGCGCGCGCAACAATCTTCGCCAAGTGCTTTTCAAGTTGCGCAAGTCCGCGCGGCAGGACCTGATCGTCGGCAGTACGCACCTTCGGCTTGCCCCGGGCGTCTTGGTGGATGTGAACGCGTCGCCGCTGCCAGACAGGCAACTGCTGGAGGGCTGCCAATATTCCGACTGCTCGGAATTCGCGGCATGGCTGGATGCACAGCGCACCCGCCTCGACCAGCTGTGGCTGGACGGTGCCGCTGCCGAGGCGGAGGCGCTCGAGCGCGCAGGCCAGTTCGATGGGGCTTTGCGGGTGGCCGAAGCGATCGTGCATCGGATGCCGCTGGAGGAATTCGAGCATCGCCGCCTGATCCGGCTGCATTACCTGCGTGGCGACCGCGCAGCCGCCCTCGCCGCCTACCAGCAGTGCGTCGAACGACTGCGCCAGGAACTCGACATCGCGCCCTCGGATGAAACGCGCTTGCTT
>Ga0126369_10003114_pt1 | contig 11955 bp, 8 predicted proteins | sample PanSoiMetaPlot_1_FD_109646 | JGI IMG/M metagenome (GOLD analysis project Ga0126369, IMG submission 109646) | Tropical forest soil microbial communities from Panama - MetaG Plot_1 | ecosystem: Environmental > Terrestrial > Soil > Tropical forest > Bulk soil | place: Panama | collected 2016-02-17 | reverse complement strand
CTAGACAATATGGAAAGACCGACCTCGGCTTGCAGAGTAGCGCGGATTACTCTGCAGGTCGGTGAAGGCTCGCAGAGCAGAGCCGCATACAAGGAGGTCGGTCATGACGGAGTCTACTCCTATCGTCGCGTTTGATCAGCATGTGGCCTCGGTGATGGCGGCGGTTCTCCTCCCGGGCGACCGGAGTCCGGCCCTGCACCCGTTGCCGCCGGATCTGCCGAGCATTCATCGGTTCCTCGCGCGGATCGGGTCCGCGACGGTGCGGTGCTGTTACGAGGCGGGTCCATGCGGATTCGACCTGCAGCGGTCGCTCCAGGCGGCGGGCATCGCGTGCGAGGTTATCGCGCCGGCGCTGATTCCGCGACGCGCCGGTGATCGGGTGAAGACGGATCGGCGCGATGCCGCGCAGCTCGCCGTGTTGTATCGGGCCGGTGCGTTGACGGCCGTTCACATCCCCACGGAGCCGGAAGAAGCGGTGCGCGACCTGCTGCGCTGTCGCGAGGACATCTGCACCGACTTACTCCGCGCAAAGCACCGCCTCTCCAAATTCTTGCTGCGGCATGGCCGCCGGTGCCCGGATGGGCGCGCGTGGTCGAAACGCTATTTCGCGTGGCTCACCGTCCAGCGGTGGCCTCTCCCGGCGCTCGAGCAGACCTTCACCTCCTATCGCCGGGCGATTGACGACCTCATTGCGCGGTTGCGCGCGGTGGACACGGATCTCCAGACCGCGCTCACCGTCGCGCCGCTCGCCCTTCGGGTGGCGCGGCTCCGCTGCTTCCGCGGCATTGACGATCTCACGGCCCTGACGATCGCGGTGGAGCTCGGCGACGCCACCCGCTTTCCGGCCGCGCGCCAGGTGATGGGCTTCACCGGCTTGGTGCCCGCGGAATATTCGAGCGGGGCGTCGCAGAAACGCGGCGGCATTACCAAAACGGGCAACGCGCATTTGCGCCGGGTCTTGGTCGAAGCCGCGTGGCACTATCGGCACCGACCAGCGGTGAGCCATCGGCTCCGCATCCGCCAGCAGGCGGCGCCGACCGCCGTGATCCGTGTGGCGTGGAGCGCGCAGCACCGCTTGCATGCGCGGTATCGGCGCCTGCTGGCGCGTGGCAAGTCACCTCAGCTCGCAGTGACGGCGGTCGCGCGCGAATTGTCGGCGTTTGTGTGGGCGGCGTTGACGCAGTGATCGGATCGGCCGAGGGAGACGGGAGAATCCTCGAACGTTCTATGCGATAGACAACTACGGTCTCGAATTCGCGCTCCTAGACTGAGGCAGCTCCTGGCGACTCACTGTCATGCGGTAACCAACCCGCGTATATCAGAGTGATCGATCGTCGCTGCTGCTCGGCCGATCCGATGACCGCGTCAACGAAAAAGGCCCGCTCCTCATCGAGGAGCGGGCCCGGAGATTACCGACGACGAACGAATCTACCGGCTCATTGACACCGGTCTTTCCATATCAGAACACGAACTTCAGGCCGAACTGCACCTGACGCGCTGAGGTCGCGGTTCGCACTACGTTGGTCGCGTTGGGCACCCTGGTGCCGTCAGCGTTGAAGAGCACCGCGGAGTTGGGCGTCGCGAAGTTCGCGCGGTTGAACAGGTTGAAAATCTCGATGCGGAACTGCAGGTTCTGCTTGCCGATCGCCGTATTCTTGAAGATCGACAGGTCGACCATCTTCAGATCCGGACCGCGCAGCGAATTGCGGCCGACGTTGCCGTACTCGCCGGGCGGCGGCAGAACGAACGCGTTGGCGTTGAACCAGTTGTTCGGGTCGCCGACGATCGCGTTGTCGGGGTTGAAGCCGGGCGCCCAGTCCGGCTTCTGCGCGTTCGGATCGCTCGAGCCGTCGCCCGCGTAGTCGTAGCCGATGAACGGCGTGAACGGGATGCCACTTGCGAAGTTCCCGATGACGCCGACCTGCCAGCCGCCCGCGATTCGCGCCAGCCCGCCGCCGTTCTGTCCGAACGGAAGCTGATAGACGGCGTTGACGACGACGGTATGGCGGACGTCGAAGCTCGAGGGTCCGAGCTCGTTCTCGGGATGGAAGTAGTTGGTGGCGCTGCCGGCGCCGTTGTCGAAGTCGGCCGATCCGATCAAGCCGCCGGACCAGGTGTCGCGCGCGTTGCCGTAGGTGTACGACCCCTGGAACAGCAGACCGCGCGAGAACCGCCGGTTGATGCTCGCGGTCATGCCGTTGTACCAGGAGCGCGCGACATTGGTCCGCGTGCGGATGCGCCCCCAGTCGGGGAAGAGCACGTTGGAGTTCGGCACGACCTGCCAGTGGCCGTCGGCGGCGTTGAACTGGACGGGGCGCGCGTTGGGATCGGTGTAGTACGGCAGGTTGTAGCCGCGCGACCCGATGTAACCGATCTCGGCGACCATCTGCCCCGGCAGCTCGTGCGCGAGGCTCGCATGGTACTGCACGGTGTAGGGCTGCTTCGCGTCGTAGTCGATGAACTCGGACCGCTTCTGGACCGCGAGGCCTGTGCCCTGCGCGAGCAACTGCTGGACCGCGGGCCCGAAGGTCGGCACGGTCCGAATGTCGACGCCGGCGAAGTACGGATAGATCCGGAACGTCGTGCCGCGATAGTACGACGTCGTCAGCGGCTGGTAGAAGAGGCCGGTGCCAGCCTTGATCGACGTCTTCTGATCGCCGAACGGGTTCCAGGCGATGCCGACGCGCGGTCCGAAGTCCAGCTTCGACGGGTTCTTGAAGAAGTCGGTGCCGGGCGTGACACCGTTAGGCCCCGATTCGAGGTCGTTGAAGCTGAGGAGCCCGGCGACCTGGCCGTTGACGTCGTACGGCACGGTGAAGAACTCGTAGCGCAGGCCGTAATTCACCGTGAAGTTGTCGGACGGCTTCCACTCGTCCTGCGCGAAGAAGGCAAAGTAGCTCTGGCGCATCTGGCGCTGCGTGTCGGTGTTCGGCAGGTTGCCGGTGAAGCGGTTCACGTTGGCGCGCATGAAGTTCTGGAGGTTCGTGAAGCGGAACTCGCCGCCGTACCGCGAGTAGGAAAAGCCGTCGAAGTGGTACCGCTGCGCGTCGCCGCCGAACTTCACGGTGTGATTGCTCGTGCTGAGCGTCATCGTGTCGGACACCTGAAACAGCGTCTGGCGGTAGTTGATCGGCGTCGAAGCGGTCGTGCCCGCCTGGGTGATGCCGCTCTGGATCGTGATGGCCCCGAAATGCGGATCGACCGTGAAGTAGAGGCTCTGCGGCACCGTCACCGTCGGCACGATATCGTCGTCGCGGCCCGTGTAGTTGATCGCGAATCGGCCCACGTTGAGCACGTGCGAGCTGAAGAGGTGCTGATCCTGATAGGTGAAGTAGCGGGTGTCGGTGTTCGTTCCTTCCAGGAAGAGCGGGTGATCCTGCTGCGTCTGGGAGTCCGATTTGTCGCGCGAGACGCGGACGAACATCGAGTCGTTGCTGGACACCTGCCAGTCGATCTTACCGACGAGGAAGTTTTCGTGCGTCGGGTCGATCTCGGTGTGGCGGTACTCCGCGGTGCCGTCGCCGTAGTCGACGCCGGTCGGGATCGGGTAGAGCAGATCGAGGTACGGCCGCACGAGCGGGCTGATTGCCTGCGGGCCGGTCGGCAGGATGCCGCTGTGCGCGGCGGCGTTCGGCAGCCGCGCGATGTGCGTCAGCGACAGATCCTGGCGAAGCCCTTCGTAGCTTCCGAAGTAGAACATCTTGTTCGGGACGATCGGCCCGCCCGCGGTGCCGCCGAACTGGTTCCGCTTGAAGGGCGGGTTGGTCTGCTGGCCGGTCGCCGGGTCGACCGGGTCGAAGTAGTTCGGCGCGTCGAATTTGCTGTCGCGCAGGAACTCGAACATCGTGCCGTGCAGGCTGTTGGTGCCCGACTTGGTGACGGCGCTGATGACGCCGCCGGCCGCGCGGCCGAACTCCGCGCTGTAGTCGTGCGTCTGGACGCTGAACTCCTTCACCGCATCGACGCCGAGCAGGACGCCGGCCATCGACGAGGGCGCCTTGTCGGAGATGTCGGCGATGTTCGTGCCCTCGAGCAGGTAGCCGGTCATCTCGGGCCGCGCGCCTCCGATCGCCAGCTGGGTGTTGCCGAAGCCGCCGGTGAAGTCGCGCGCCGTGCCGCGGCTGACGGCGACGCCCGGCTGCAGCGTCGCGAGCTGCATGAAGCTCCGCCCGTTCAGCGGCAGCTCGGCGATCTGCGTCTGCGACACGACGCCGCCCGCGACGGCGCTGCTCAGCTCGATGTTCGTCGCGGCGCCCTGGACGACGACCTGCTCGCTGACGCTGCCGACCTTCATCGTGAGATCGGCGACGACGTCGCGGCCGATCTCAACCACGAGGTTGTCGCGCCTGGCCGGCGCGAAACCCTGCAGCTCGGAGCTGACGCTGTAGAGGCCCGGCGGCAGATTCAGCGCGCGATAGCGACCGTTCTCGTCGGTGACCAGCGCGCGCGTCGCGCCGTTCTCCACGTTTCGAACCTGGATGGTCACGCCCGGCAGAATCGCCTTCGACTCGTCGACGACGGTGCCGTAGATGGTGCCGGTCGTGGCCTGCGCGCGAAGCGCGGGCGGCGCGGATAAGAGGGCGAGCAGCGAGATGCCCAGGATCGCGCGGACGGATCGTCGCATAGGTCCTCCGGGAATTGGTCCTACCTTTGCCGGTTAGGGTCTATGCTTTCTTTATCCGAGTCAAGCGCAACTTTGCCCGCGGACGCGTCGCGCCGCCTCGCGATTCGATCCGTTGGATCGCGCGAAAAGGTCTGACCTTTGATCGGGACGCGCGCCCGCGCGATTGACGGGTGATCCCCCTTCTGGTGTAATGCCGACCGATCAGATGGCGGCCGTCAAGTCGCTCGCGCTGGGCGCAACGATCCTCGTCCTGCTGGCCGGCGGCGCGGCCCTTGCGTACGCACGCTGGACCGGTCCCATCGCCGAGGGAGACCGCGCGTCCGCCGACGGCCGTTTCGAACAGGCGCTCGCCGCTTACACGCACGCCGAGGCGCGCTTCGATCGCATCGGCGCCGCCAAGCAGCTGTTCGCCGGCGACTACACTCGCGTGATCGAGCACGAGCTGTGGGCGCTCTACCGTCTGGGCCGCTACGACGACGCGATCGAGAAAGCCGATCGCGCGCCGGACGGCGCGGAGCCGCACTTCTGGTCGGGTTGCGCCTTTTTCGAGAAGGCGGTGGCCGAGGACAAGCCTGAAGCGAGACTCGGTTGGATGAGCCGCGCGGAAGAGGAGCTGCGCCGCGCCGTCGAAGCCGCGCCCGACGACTGGGACACGAAGTACGATTTCGAGCTGGTCACGCGGCTCGCCGCCGAGCTGCGCAAGCAACCGAAGACGCCGCCCAACCAGTTGATGCAGCTGCTTCGCCCGCAACCGAAAGCCGGAGCGAAGCCGGCCAGGCGCGTGGGATGAAGCTGCTGCGGCCCGATCTCATCGACTGGTCGCTGGCCATTCCGGTCCTCGTCGCCCTCTGGGCGGCCGGCGCCGCGTACGCGCGGGCGGTGCGGCAGCAGTCGCCCACGGCCCCGCGGTTCGCGCCGCTCTCGCGCCGCTCGACGCCGGTGCGCGCTACAGCTGCGGTCGTGTGCGGCGTCGTCGCCGCCGCGGGCCTCGAGTTCGCGCTCGTGCGGCCTCAGGCGCTGCTCGCCGACCGCACACCCGACTACGAGCGTCAGGACATCGTCTTCGTGCTCGACCGATCGGCGTCGATGCGCGCGCATGACGTCGCGCCGTCGCGGTTCCAGCGCGCGACCGCCGAGATCCGCGCCTTCCTGCGCGAGAAGCCCGACACGATCGGTCGCGTCGGCCTCGTCGGCTTCGCCGACGCGTCGGTCGTCCTCTCCTATCTCACCGGCGACGTCGACAGCATCCTCTTCTATCTCGACTGGATAGACGACGACCCGACGACGCTGCTGGGCACGAACATCGGCGCGGCGCTGCGCAGCGCCGGCGAGGTGGCGCAGAAGGACGACCGGCGCACCGCAAAAATCTTCCTGCTCGTTTCAGACGGCGAGGACTACGGCGCCGAGCTCGACGACGCGCTCGCCGCCTTTCGCGCCGAAAGCCGGCGCGTTCACTGCATCGGCATCGGATCGGACGACGACGTGCCGGTTCCGCTGCGGCAGGCGGACGGCAAGGAAGTCACGCTGCGCGACGACGCCGGGCGGGTCGTGACGACGAAGTTCGCGGAATCGACGCTCCGACACATTGCGTCGACGACCGGCGGCCGCTACGTGAGATCCAGGACCGGCGGCGAGCTCGCGCGCGCCATCGCCGACATCGTCAAGGGCGAGCGTCGCGTCGTCGGATGGCGCGCGACGACGGAATACCGCGACGTGTACCGCATCGGACTCGCCGTCGCCGGCGTCGCGGGCGCCGCGTTGTGGATGCTGTTGTGAGCGCGCAGGATCGTTCGATCGCCGAAAGCGAGCAGACGATCGAGGGTGCGTTTGCGGCGGTCGCCGCGCTCGAGGCCGAGGTCGCGAAGGTCATCGTCGGTCAGCCGGTGCTGATCCGCCGGCTGCTGACGGGACTGTTCGCCGCAATTCCTTTTGCGACCGCCCGCGCGCACGCGCGCGTCGGGTGCGGCCACGTGCTGCTCGAAGGCGTGCCCGGCGTCGCGAAGACGCTGACGGCGACGACGCTCGCGCAGGCGATCGCGGCGCGCTTCCAGCGCATTCAGCTGACGCCGGATCTTCTGCCGGCCGACATCCTGGGCACGCGCGTCTACGAGGCCAAGACGGCGACCTTCCGCATCGAGCAGGGGCCGGTGTTCACGAACATCCTGCTGGCGGACGAGATCAACCGCGCGACGCCGAAGACCCAGAGCGCGCTGCTCGAGGCGATGCAGGAGCGGCAGGTCACGCTCGCCGACACCACGTTTCCGCTCGAGGATCCGTTCTGGGTCCTCGCCACGCAGAACCCGGTCGAACAGGAGGGCGTCTACAGCCTGCCCGAAGCGCAGCTCGATCGCTTTTCGATGATGCTGCGCGTCGGCTATCCCGAGGCGGACGAGGAAGTGCGGATGCTGCACGCGCGGATCGCCGACCAGACCATCGAGCGCCGGGTCTCGCCCGGCGACGTGGCGTTCCTGCGCGCCTTCATCCGAGGCAGCGTGTTCGTCGACGACAAGATCATGGAGTACATCGTCCGGCTCGGCCGCGCCACGCGCACGCCCGCCGACGTCGGGCGCGCCAGCCTCGGCGAGCTGCTCGTCCTCGGCATGTCGCCGCGGTCGTACCAGCACGTGCTGGCGCTGGCGCGCGTGACCGCGTTCATGCACGGGCGCGCGTACGTACTGCCGGCGGACGTGAAGGAGATCTACTGCGACGCGGCGCGCCATCGCATCGCGCGCAGCGTACGGGCGCAGGCGGAGAACATCGACGCCGACCGGATTCTTCAGGAGCTGCTCGAGGCGGTGCCGATCCCATGATTCCCGAGCCGGTGATGCGCGAGCTGCGCTACATCGAGGTGTACACGGCGAAGAAGATCCGCACGCTTCGCGTCGGCGCGTACACGAGCCCGCTGCGCGGACCGGGCTTCGACTTCGACGAGCACCGACCCTATCGCCCCGGCGACGACGTGCGGCGGATCGACTGGAATGTGACCGCGAGGATGAACGCGCCGTACGTGCGCCATACCCACGCGGAGCGCGAGCTGAACGTCATGATCGCGCTGGACGTCTCGGGGTCGATGGAGCTCGGAACCTCGCACTACTCGAAGAAAGAAGCGATGACGTTCATCACCGGCTCGCTCCTGTTTTCTGCGCTGCCGGATCAAATCAACACCGGGTTCATGGCGTTCGCCGATCACGTGGTGGCGTTCAACCCGCCGCGGCGGACGCGCGGCGCCACCTGGGCCTTCCTCGAGCAGTGCTGGTCGCTCGCGCCGCAGCCGGGAGGCACCGCGCTGGCTCCCGCGATTCGTCATCTCGTGCGGGCGCTGAGGAAGACGAGCGTGGTGTTCCTCATCTCTGATTTCATGACCGACGAGAACCTGCTCGACAGCAAGGACCTGGCGGTGCTGGCGACCCGCCACGACGTGATTGCGGTCGTTCTGGAAGATCCGGCCGAACGGGCCCTGCCGGCGGGACGAGGCTACCTGCACGTGCGCGATCTCGAATCGGGCCGCGACGTCGCGGTCGCGCTCGGCGCGCGCAGCCGGCGCGCGTATTCGGACGCGGCCGCGCGGCGGCGCGAGTCGCTCGCTCGGATGTTCTATCGCGCATCGGTCGATCACGTTTTCGTGCCGACCGATCAGAGTCCGGTGGAACCGATGATCGAGCTGTTCGCGAACAGGATGCGGCGGTGATCGCCCGCACCCTGTTCGTCGGCTTCGTCGTGTCATCGCTGGGCGGTGCGGCGCTCTCGGCTCAATCGCGCGAGATCGACGTGCGCGCGGCCGTCGACAAGACCGCCGCGTGGGTTGCCGATCGCGTCACCTTCACGATCACAATCGCCTGCGGGAAGGGCGGCGACATCCTCGCCGACGATCTGTCGAAGGACAAGCTGCGCGTCGAAGGATTCGAGATCCTCGGCGGCCGGTCCGACCGTCTGTCGGACCGCAACGATCGGACGATCTACACGTTCTCGTACGAGCTGACGACGTATCGCGTGGACGTGCCCGAGCTGAAGGTCGCGCCGCTGACCGTGCGGTACTACGTCCGGCGTCCCGGGCAGCGGCTCGAGGATGCTGCGCCCGCGGGCGAGGTGCAGGTGCCCGGCGCGGTGGTCGCCTTCAGGAGCGCGCTGCCCGACGGCCAGGAGTCTTACGACATTCGGGACGCCCGCAACGCGCGATCGCGGCGGCTGCGCTACGCATTGCTGCAGCCGATCGGTCTCGGGCTCGTGCTGCTCGCCGTCGTGCCGGCGGCTGTCGGCGTGATTGCCGCCGTCCGGCGCACGCGTTCGCGCGAGAAGCCGCGCTCGGCGCGGCAGGTGCGCCATGACGAGCGTGAATCGCTCGACGCGCTGAAGGCGCTCGACGTCTCGACGCCCGCGGGACGACTCGATGCGTACTCGCGGCTGAACGCGCTCGTCCGCGATCACGTGCATCATTTGACCGGCGTCGAGACGGCGGGTCTCACGCCGGCGGAAATCGGCGCCGCGCTTTCGCGGCGGAACGGCCGCGTGCCGGTCGAACCGGTCGCGGGCGTGCTCGAGGCGTGCGATCAGGCGCGTTACGCGCCGCCCGACGCGCTGCCGTCCGCCGACGCGTGCCGCCGCGCGATCGAGCAGGGCGAGCAAATCGTGGGGCAATCCTAGGTCCGGCTAAAGCCGGACACTACCGACGTCGCTACCGACGTCGCCTATTCCGACGTCGTGTCGTGCTCAGCGTTCTCGTACTTGTAAGTCATCGGTAGTGTCCGGCTTGAGCCGGACCGTGTAGGTCATCGGTAGTGTCCGGCTTGAGCCGGACCGTGTAGGTCATCGGCAGTGTCCGGCTTGAGCCGGACCGTGTAAGTCATCGGTAGTGTCCGGCTTCAGCCGGACCGTGTTTATGCGCTTTCTGCAACCCGATCTCGGCTGGTGGCTCTTCGGCGCGCTCGCCATCATGATCCTGGTGCGCCGCCGGAGCCGCGGGCGATACGCCGCGACGACGATGGCGTCGCGCCTGGGCGCGGGGTATCGCGCGTCGTTCGTCCGGCGACTGCCGCTCGTGGTCCTGGCGCTCGCGCTCGCGCTTGTCGTGCTCGCGCTCATGGATCCCGTGCTGCCGTCGGCCGAACGGGACGTGCAGTCGCGCGGCCTCGACATCGTCATGCTGCTGGATCTGTCGAGCAGCATGCAGGAACAGATGGAGCGCATCCGCCCGTCGCGCGACATGTCGACGCTCACCTTCACGACGCGCGACTCGGTGATGCGGACGCGCGTGGCCGGCAAGACACGGCTCGAGGCGACGAAGGACGCGATCAAGTCGTTCGTCATGCGCCGCCGCGACGACCGCATGGCGCTCATCGTCTTTTCCGACAACGCCTACGTCGTCAGCCCGCTGACGTTCGATCACGGGTACCTGCTGCGGTACATCGACATGGTCGACGATCAGATTCTGCGCGGCGAAGGGATGACGGCGATCGGCGACGGCCTCGCGCTCGCGAATTACCTGCTGGCCAAACAGGCCGGCGGGCTGCGACGCAATCAGGTGGTCGTCCTTTTCACCGACGGCGAGAGCAACAAGGGGCGGGATCCGGTCGACGTGCTCGCGGAATCGAACGCCGCGAACATCCGCGTCCACTTCGTCGGCCTCGACCTCGAGGAAGAAGTCCGCAACAAGGCGCAGGTGCAGAAGCTGCTCGACGCCGTGAAGCGGTACGGCGGCAGGTATTTCGACGCGAACACGGTGCGCGATCTCGACGCGGCGTCGCGAACGATCGACACGATCGAGAAGGGCATGCTCGTCAGCCGCGTGCACGTGCGCGATGAGCCCGTATATCAGTGGTTCACCCTGCCGGCGCTTGCGCTGCTGGTTGCCGCCTTCGGCCTGCGCGCGATCCCCTTCTTTGTGGATCAGACGTAGGGGGCCGGTGTAGTCGGGAGTCGGTAGTCCAGAGTCGGGAGTCAGTCGGTAGTCCGGAGTCGGGGGTCAGTCGGTAGTCAATGGTCAGACGTCACTCGTCAGTCCGCGACCGCCGACTCACGACTGACTCCCGACCACCGACTCACGACTGACTCCCGACTCCGGACTACCGACTCCCGACTGACACCCGACAGCACTACTGCCTCCAGGCCCTCGCGCGCTCGACGTACGACTCCGCGGTCGTGTCCGAGAAAAAGCCGTCCTTCCGCAGCGCGTCGGCGGCGCGCTGGACGCACGCGACGTACTTCTCGGGCGTTAGCGTCTCGTTCGGCTGCAGCAGACCCAGCCGGCGCCACGCCTGCGTCGGCGTCTCGCGATAGTCCCAGACGCCGTTCCGGTTCATGTCGACGAACACCTTCTTGCCGTCGAGCGGTTCGAGCCCCTTGCCGGTGAATGCCGCGAACGCGGTCGCGCCCGATGTCGACTCGGGCGAGCTGTAGTAGACGCCGAGCGGGCAGGCGACTTCGGGGAAGACGAGCGCCGGGTTCACGATGACGCCGTCGCGATTGGCGTCGTCGAGCTCGGGCCAGTCGGACCTGGTCGGCGGCGGCGCGGCGCCGCGCTCGACCCACCCGTCGAGCAGATCGACGAAGCGTTCCATCATCTTCGACAGATCGAGATTCTGGCTCTGCCGCTCGCCGGTCAGTGTTTCGCCGCCCGAGTGGCTGATGCTGCGCACCTCGTACATGCGGTACTTCGGCCACAGCCCTTTGTCGCGCAGAATCCGCGCGTTGTTGCGCTTGTTCTCGAGATAGCTCGACGACATCCAGTCGGGATGCTTCGGCGGCCAGCTGTTGTTGTACATCTGGTGCACGACGTCGATCTGCGGCACGAACGCCGCCTTATCGGCGTCGCTCGCAAACAGCACGTCCTTGCCGTCCTTCATCACGACCGGATACCAGGTGCCGGCCGCCGGGTCGTCGTTCAGCAACCCGTCGAAGAACCGTTTCCCGTCTCGGCCGGTGTTCAGCCCTGGCGTGTAGTTCAGGCCGCGCCCGATGCGCGCGCCGGCCGAGTGCCCGTAGAAATAGGTCCGCGTTGCGTCGCCAAGACGGCTCGCGATCATCTTCTTCGCGACCTCGGTGAAGTCCATGATGTAGCGCGCCGTGTCGTTGAACGCGATGTAGTCGAGGGTCGATCCGTCCTCGAGCGTCGCCGTGATCTCGCCGATGTTCTCGACGGTCGACCGGTGGGTCTTGACGACGGCGTAGCCCTTCGCGAGCAGGAGACGGTCGTACTTGTCGAGATCGTCGGCGTTCCTGTTCCACGGCTTGAGGCTGCCATCTCTGAACGAGACGCCGCGTCCGTGCACCATCACGAAGAGTTTCCGATTCCATGCCGCGCGGTCCGGCAGGACGATCGTCATTGCCGCGCCCTT
>Ga0126369_10003113_pt1 | contig 11956 bp, 13 predicted proteins | sample PanSoiMetaPlot_1_FD_109646 | JGI IMG/M metagenome (GOLD analysis project Ga0126369, IMG submission 109646) | Tropical forest soil microbial communities from Panama - MetaG Plot_1 | ecosystem: Environmental > Terrestrial > Soil > Tropical forest > Bulk soil | place: Panama | collected 2016-02-17 | reverse complement strand
GGCCAGCGCCACGGCCTCGAGATGATCGCGCGGCGCATCCAGACGTCGCGGGCGCGCCTGGACAACCCCGAAAAGCCCATCGGCGTGTTCTTGCTGGTGGGGCCGTCGGGCGTCGGCAAGACCGAGACCGCTCTGGCACTGGCCGAGTCGCTCTACGGCGGCCAGGAGAACGTGATCACGATCAACATGAGCGAGTTCCAGGAGGCACATACGGTCTCGACGCTCAAGGGCGCGCCGCCTGGCTACGTCGGCTACGAGCGCGGGGGCGTGCTCACGGAGGCCGTGCGCCGGCGGCCGTACAGTGTGGTCCTGCTCGACGAGGTCGAGAAGGCGCATCCGGACGTCCACGAGATCTTCTTCCAGGTGTTCGACAAGGGCTTCATGGAGGACAGCGACGGGCGCTACATCGACTTCAAGAACACCGTGATCTTGCTGACCTCCAACACCGGCACCGACCGGATGATGGCGCTCTGCAAGGACCCCGATCTCTTGCCCGATCCCGAAGCGCTGGCCCGTGCGGTGCGAGAGCCGCTACTGAAAGTCTTCCCACCGGCGTTGCTGGGACGGCTGGTCGTCATCCCGTACTACCCGTTGCCTGATACGGTCCTGGGTAACATCGTCCGCCTGCAGCTCGATCGGATCGCCCGCCGCATCGGGGAGCACCACAAGGTGCCGTTCACGTACGACGACGCGGTCGTGAAGCTGGTGGTCTCGAGATGTACGGAGGTGGAGAGCGGAGGCCGTATGATCGACGCGATCCTCACCAACACGATCCTGCCGCGGATCAGCGAGGAGTATCTGGCCCGTATGGTGGCCGGCCGGCAGCTCGGGGCCATCGCCCTCGGCGTCCGCAACGGCGACTTCGCCATCGAGATCGCATGAGCGCCGTGATGCCGCGGATGATGGAGCTGTCGAGCCCGCTGGGGAAGGATCTGCTCTTCCGCTGGCTGCGCGGGCGCGAGGAGCTGGGCCGCCCCTCGGAGTTCGAGCTGTCGGCCTTGTCGACCCGGAGCGACATCAAGCCAAGCGACCTGCTGGGCAAGAAGATCACAGTGAAGCTCGAGCGCGCGAAGGGCGGGACGCGCTACTTCAACGGCTACGTCACCCGCTTCGCTCAGGGCGACACCCTCGGCAAATACCACGAATACCGAATGACGGTCCGCGCGTGGCTCTGGCTCCTCACGCGTACCAGTGACTGTCGGATCTTTCAGGAGAAGACCGTTCCCGACATCATCAAGGAGGTCTTCGCCGACCACTCGATGGCGGTCTTCGACGACGGGCTCAACGGCACGTACGTCCAGCGCGAGTACTGCGTCCAGTACCGCGAGACCGATTTCGACTTCGTGAGCCGGCTCATGGAAGAGGAGGGAATCTACTACTACTTCGAGCACGGCGACGGCAAGCACACGATGAAGCTGGTCGACTCCGATTCCGCCCACACGAAGCTCGAGGGCCGCGACAGCATCCCCTATCGTCCGCCCGGCCGCGAGCTTCACGGTGACGAGGAGTGCATCCACATCTTCCGGCAGGCCCAGCGGATCAAGCCCGGCCTCGTCGCGACGCGGTCCTACGACTTCAGCAAGCCCAAGGCCGACCTCGGCGTGAAGGCGCAGATGATCGAGAAGCACGACAGCGCGGACTACGAGATCTACGACTACGAGGGCGACTACGTCCAGAGCGACAACGGCGATCACCTGGCGCGCGTACGCATCGACGAGCTGCACACCGGCTTCGAGCTGGCCGACGTCGAGTGCAATGTGCGCGAGATCGCCGTGGGGCACACCTTCAAACTCACCAACGCGCCGCGCAAGGACCAGGAAAAGGATTATCTGGTCGTCAAGGCCGAATGGGATCTGCAGAACAACACCTACGAGACGAACACCGAGGAGGACGCGGTCTACCACTGTACGATGACGGTCCTCCAGGCCAAGCAACAGTTCCGTCCGGCGCGGATCACGCCGCGCCCGAGGATGGGTGGTCCCCAGACGGCGGTGGTCACCGGTCCCGGCGGCGAAGAGATCTATTGCGACAAGTACGGACGCGTGAAGGTGCAGTTCCACTGGGATCGCTACGGGAAGAAGAACGAGAACTCGAGCTGCTGGATCCGTGTGTCCAATCCATGGGCCGGCGGCAACTGGGGCGGCATGGCGATCCCGCGGATGGGCCAGGAGGTGATCGTCGACTTCCTGGAGGGCGACCCGGACCAGCCGATCGTCACCGGGCGCGTCTACAACGCCGACCAGATGCCGCCCTACGCGCTCCCGGCCAACGCGACGCAGACCGGCATCAAGTCACGTTCGAGCAAGGGCGGTGGCGGCGCCAACTTCAACGAGATCCGCTTCGAGGACAAGAAGGGCTCGGAGCAGGTCTTCCTCCACGCGGAGAAGAACCAGGACATCGAGGTCGAGAAGGACGAGTCGCACTGGGTCGGGAATGACCGGAAGAAGAACATCGACCACGATGAGACGACGGTGGTGAAGAACAACCGCACCGAGACGGTCGGCGTGAACGAGAAGATCGACGTCGGCGCGAATCGGACGGAGACGGTGGGGGCGAACGAAAGCATCACCGTCAGCGGCAACCGAACGCGGACCGTGTCGCAGAACGAGATCGTTACCGTGGGGCTCACTCGCACGCACACGGTGGGCGTCAACGAGATGATCAACGTGGGCGCGGCGCGGGAGGTGACGGTGGGTGGCGCGCAGGCGGTGACGGTTGGCGCGGCCCAGCAAGAGACCGTCGGTCTGAGCCAGACGGAGACCTACGGCAAGAGCCAGACCACGAGCGTGGGGACGGACCGGACGACGACGGTCGGCGACAACTGCTCCACGAGTGTCGGCAAAGATCAGAGTTTGAAGGTCGGTAAGAATCTCTCGACTGAGGTTGGGGACAATGAGACGCGCAAGGTTGGCAAGACTCTGTCGATCGATGCTGGCGATGAAGTTGTAATCAAATGCGGCAGCGCAAGCATCACGATGAAGAAAGACGGTACCATCACCATACAGGGTAAGGACATTACGCTCAGCGGTTCCGGCGACATCACTGAAAAGGCGAGCGGAAACATGACGCTCAAGGCGACGAAGATCCTCCAGAACTAGAGATACACAGAGTTTCGTCGGAAGATCGAAGTCTCCGCGGCAGCGGGACCAGCGAGGCTGATAGCGAGATTGGAGTGCCCGACCGAAGTCAGACTTTGAGCACATAGTGCTTGATGCTGAGGGCGAGAAAATTGCAGCAACACATTTTGCTCTTGACAGGCCGCTTCAGAGAAGGATTCACGATTGAGGGTGGGGGCGCTATGTTGGTACCCCCTCGCGTGTCCCAAGAAACCGGGTCCGATTTAACCTGACCGAGGTGCGGCCGCCCATGGGGCGGTGGACGCGTGGCGCCAGCATCAGGCCGTGCATGCGCATGAGTCGCCGGATGCGCTTACGGTTGTAGCCCGCGTGAAACGTCCGGTTCACCATCAACAACACGCGGAGGTTGCCGTAGGTAGCCCTGCTCTTCTGATGGCGCCTGCAGGATCTCGATCTCCATCTGCTTCATCCGGAGTAGCCGCTCGAGTCCGCGAATCCGCTGATGGGCTTCCCGCAGAGCACTCACCGGGACGACGACGTCGTTCGTAGCGACTGCTGCCGGTGCACCACGCTGGGTTGGATGTCCAGCTCGCGCGAGACCTCCGCCAGAGTCTTTTCGCCTTTCAGGAGCTGCTGAACGACCCCGCGCTTGAACTCCACGGTAAAGACGCGTCGCCCGTCCGACTTCCGTGGAAACTCGCCCATGAGGGCCTTCCGTCCTACCGCACCAGGATAGCCCCATCGGTGTCCGGTTCAATTGGGGTGCAGATTACAGGCGCGACCTTTACCACGGCGTGCTGGCGCCGCGTTGCGGCTGGCGGGCACGTGTCGTGACCTATGGCGCGCCGCCGGCGGTCGAAAGCCCAGGCTCCGAGCCGAGCGACACGTCGAGATCCGCCCCCCGCCACTGGGCGTGGGCGGCGCTGATGCGGCGCGCGTTCGACGTCGACGTGGTGGCGTACCCGCGCTGCGGCGAGCGACCGCGGCTGATCGCGACGGTCGAGGCCCCCGAAGCGATCCGCGCGATCCTGGCCTCGCTCGACGCGTCGCGCGAGGTGCCGGACGGGCGCCACCGGGCGCGCCCGCAGCAGACTCCGAGTCCGCGACGGCGCTCGGAGCCTGAGCGGCACCCGGGAGCGGCGATCGCCTAGGTCTGTTCGCTGGCGTGTTGGTGCGTACCGATGCCTCTGGACCCACGCTCCGTTCTGGTAGAAACTCCCGTGACACGCTGGTTGTCCGCGCTGAACCGGGGGGCCGAGAACGGACGCTCCGTCTGTACCGGGGGGCGGGGGGTGCCGAGAATGGAGGCCTTTATGCGGCCTATGCTCTATCGCCGTGAGCCGAACCCATGAACCTGATCAACCACACTGACTTCGTTGCTGCTTACTCGTTGTCCACTGACAAGACTGGGCGCGAGCATGTGGTGGTCGTGGCGAAAGGCACTTACGCATTTCCCCAAGGATCTTCCGATGAACCAGAGTTGTTGGATGAACAAGCCCCTCTGGTCACATGCGATTCGTTTACGGGCGAACCTGGTTTTTCTGCTCCACTGTATGAGATTGACTTCGCCCTCAGAAAGCCGCGCTGCGATGTGTTACTCAACGGCAGCGCCTACGCACCACACGGCCGCGCTGCGGCGCAGGTTACAGTTGCACTTCGCCTAGGCTCTGTGAGCAAGTCCTTTGCTGTCGTTGGTAATCGAGTCTGGAAAGCCAGCAAGCTGTACCAGGGCGCCAGTGCGCCCGAGCCATTCGTGCGGCTACCGATTTCTTATGACGTGGCTTTTGGTGGTGTCGACCAGACGAGTGATGACCCCTCGAAACAACGATGGTTCTTGCTCAACCACGCCGGGAGAGGTTATTTCGCCACGGCAGACCCGAAAGCAATGGATGGAAAACACCTCCCGAATACCGAAGAGACGGGAAGGCCGGTGACCTCGCCCAGCGGCAATTACAAGCCTATGGCGTTCGGACCAGTGGGCCGAGCCTGGCAGCCCCGCGTCAAGTGGGCGGGAACGTATGACCAGAAGTGGTTGGACGAAACCGCTCCTTTCTTCCCGGCGGATTTCGACGAGCGTTATTTCCAGTCGGCGCCCGAGGATCAACAAACCGACTACCTCCAAGGAGGTGAGGAGGTTGAACTTCAAAACCTTACGCCGGCGGGACGTACCGTTTTTCGACTTCCCGCTGATCTCGGAGTCTCGGCCCATTTTCTTCTCAAGACTGGCAAGAAGCAGGAACTGGCCGCTCGGATCGACACGATCATTTTCGAACCCGACCGACAGCGGTTCATGGTGGTGTGGCGGACTCAATTCGCGCTCCGCCGAAACCCATTCGAATTGGCCGAGATCATAGTGGACTGGTCGGGTCGGCGATCCAAGTTGTTGCAAGAACGCCGACGGACCAAAAAGCGTTTCTCGTCCCTCGCCGCGCTCGGCAATGGGGCAGCCAAGAGATAATCCGACAACCCCGAACAACCCACATGTACGTTGTCGAAGTCAGTTTGGTATGTCCTGTTGGCCTGAACGCTCAGGCGGCTTGCGCGGCCATGCGTGCCGGTCTCACGGGCTTTTCCGAACTCCCATTCTTCGACAACTATCACGAACCCGTCATCGGCGCGGCTGTGCCGGGCCTGGACTTCAAGCTAAAAAGAGTGGCCCGCCTCGTCCGAATGTTGTCGGCCGCTTTGAAAACGATGGTGGAGCAGCAGCCCCAGGCCGGGTCTCCGAGAGTCCCACTTGTGGTCGGCCTCGCCGAACCAGGCCGGCCGGATGGTGCAGCTGATCTCGCCAGTTCATTGATCCCGACACTACGAGACGAGTTTCAGGGGATCTTTCATCCCCGCTTCTCCCAGACGCTCTCCCGTGGGCACGTGGCCACGTTCGAAGGACTACGTCTGGCCCAGCAATTACTGCAAGATCCCGAAGTGACCGCGTGCCTAGTCGCCGCGGTTGATTCCAACATCAGCGCCAACATGGCGCTCTGGTTGGATGGACAGGGCCGGCTCAAGACGGAGGCCAATTCCAACGGGCTCATTCCGGGAGAAGCTGCGGGCGCATTGCTCGTTCAGCGTACTGCCCCAACTGATGGGGTGGCTTTGAAAGTGACCGGGCTTGGCTTCGCGACGGAAAAGGTTCACGTCCTGTCCGATGAACCTTTCCTGGGACTGGGGCTCGCCGAGGCAACGCGGCAGGCTTTGAGTGAGGCAGGACGCAAACTGAACGAGATGGACTTCCGGCTTTCGGACGTCACTGGCGAGAGTTACGGTTTCAAGGAACAGTCGCTGACGCTATCCCGCGTGCTTCGTCAGGGTCCGTCCGCCCTGCCGCTGTGGCACTGTGCCGATTCGATCGGCGATGTCGGGGCGGCCTCGGGCTTATGTGAGATCGTGCGTGCGTACGAAGCCTGGCACAAGAATTATGCCCCGGGCAGCAGGGCAATTGCATTTACGAGTAGCTTGCCAGGGGAGCGAGCCGTGGCCGTGCTTGAACGTCACGGTTTGCCTCCAGGCGCTGATTGAGATAGGAGACCACTGATGAGCAGTGATGTATACGCCAATGGCAACTCGATTGCCTGCAAGGCAGGAGATGGCAAGGTCATCGCGTCCATGCCGGATGTTTGCCTGAGCCCGCCCTCGCCGCCGGCCGGGCCCGTGCCCATTCCCTACCCGAACTCCTCGTTTTCCAAGGACATGCAAAGCGGTAGCACGACGGTGACGATCGGTGGCAAGGAAGTCATGTTGAAGGATAAATCCTTTTATAAGACTTCACCCTTAGGCGATGAAGCGGCCACGCGAAGCTTCGGCGGTAGCGTCATCACCCACACCATCACAGGGAAGACGTACTTTTCTGCCTGGTCGATGGATGTGAAATTCGAAGGGGAAAACGTCCCGCGTCACCTGGACCTGACGACCTCGAATCACAACCCCTATCCCGGCAGCACCGCGCCGACTCCGGAACAGGAACAGGCAATGAGGCGGTTGTACTACAACGCCTGTCCTTGCTGTGGATCACAAGATTGCACCGCCGCCCTGCCGGCCACGCACCCTGGGCTGACCGACGCGAGCGGTGCACCGGTCCCCCGAGTCAACCACACGTTTCGGGAATGGTACAGACTTGACGAACCAGGCGAACCTGGAGATACCCGGCGAGCGGCGCTCGCTCACCCCGACAATGCTTGTGCAGGCGGGAATTGCCCGAATGCTGGCAAACCAGCTGATGCGAGGAAATCGAACGCGCCTTGTGACGTCTATCGCGTTACTTCCCCGGACACCCTTGCCACAGCCACGACCCCGCACATTCAAGGTGAAGGCTCTCGTAATCAGGCCGGCATCACTCAAGATCGCCTCCAAGAATTGAGGTACATCCACGGTGCTCCCTATCTAACCTCCGCTGAAGTCCCATCGTCTAGTCAACGTGTGCGTGATCTAACGGTTCAAATCGATCACAGGACGCCCCGCACTGCTGGTGGTTGCCCGACTTCCGAGGAAAATACAAACGCTCACTATACGCTGTGTAGTGGCTGTCAGACGGTGGACGATTTGCAGGACACTTGGAGTAATGATGAACTGAGGGCCCGCCGAGCGGCTTTGGGGATGTAATGACGAGACAAATCCCGGATCTATACAAACGTCGTCGGCTCACCAGTCGTGGTTACTTCGCCTTTCCACTAATCGAGAGTGTTCGAGATGTGCCGAACTACGATCAGTGGTTGGAATTCGACTTGATACTTCGTGAGGCTAAACAAGGGCGTTTCGCTCGAGTTGCATCTATTGTTAGTCGGATCATTGATTGCCGCGATTGGGTGCTTCAGGGCTTGTATGTGAGGCTACTCGGCGACGCAGGTCCTCGACAGATTCTTATGCAGGTACGTCAGTCCATGCCGGTTGGAAGAGATCTCGTACAAGAGATGGCGTATGGCCAAGTCCTGGGCTATTGGGGGCATCTCTCAGTCATCCCTGCGCTAGTTGACCTGTACGAACGCTATTACTTCAGTCAGGATTCCATCTACGTCGTACAAACCCTTAGCCAACTTCTGGAAGATCTGCCCGGGGACATTCAGGACTTTCCAGAAGGCGGAGAAGCGACCGAATTCAGGGAATACTGTGGGAGGGTTCGAATGCAGTATCAGAAGTTGTCTGATCGACTCGGCACTCATGATGCGGTCGTGTTTAGAGGAGAGGTGATTAGTATTCAACACATTTGCAAGAAGATGATTGATGACCTGGAAGTGAGGCATGGTTTCCATGAGGAAATGCGTCACAAATTTGAAGCCGTCACTGGCATTGACTGTTCCAGTTTCTACGTGAACGGCTCGCTGCAGCCGTTGACTGTCGCCGCCGTGATCGAACAATTCCTCGAATCCCCCGATGCGGCAAAATACCAAAGAGGCGTGCGCTATTTCTTTGGCCACCGCGTTCCCGACTGAGCCACTTGATGACTGCGATCATTCCCGAAATCGTCTCGCAACACACCGAGGAAGCCGCATTCTTACCATTGCCCTCCGGCTTGCCTTATCCCAGTCGTCCTTGGATTTATCTCGTTCAGCCTTTGTAGGCTTCCGGTAAAAGACGTTACAGGTCAAGAGAGGCGTCAGGCCCGGCGCCGTGAGAGGAGCGGCAGATTTCCCCCGCGCGCGCGAGATTAGCCGCGCCCTGTATCTGTGTGGACGACTGTCGGACGTTCCCACATTGGTGAACGTCTATGAGAAGTTCTCAGACGTGAGGGACGCGGACATCATTCCAGTGCGGATCGCCGATTTATTGGAGGCCGAAGAAGGTTCACTCTCGGAGCCGACTCATTTCGAGGACGCCGAATATTATCGAGATGCCGTGCTCGAGGCCTACCAGCGATTAGCCGATGATTTTGGATCTGACCGTGTTTATGTCTTTCATGGAAAACTGTTCGGGGGACTGCACTCGCCCGGCATATCCGTGCGCGATTACGCCAGCCGTTTGTGCGTAGCATACGTCATAAGCTCGAGGCATCGACGGATATCGATTGTTCGAGCTTCTATAGAGAGAGGCGAGCTCCGGCCACTGGCCGTGGCCGCAATTGTCGAAGCCTTTCTCGAAAGCGCCGCCGCTTCAACCTACGAAGATGGGGTCCGGTATTTTTTCGGCCACGCGATCCCCTGACATCGGCTTCGAGGTAGTGAGCGATCGGTGCAGGCTTGCGTGGGGCGGTGACGGCCCTGGCGACCCCCGCTAGTTCGAGGTGATGCGCCAGCTCAAACGGCGCTACTGACCGAGGTGGGTATCACACCCGAGAGATGGGTCGTGAGAGCGTGAGCGGTCCAAAGCGCCCTACCGGTACGTCAGCAGCCGACGGGGAAGCGGGCCCGGCCTCAACTGCCCTCGTCGACGAGCCTATCGAGTTCCCGCTGATCGGGCCAACTCAGCAGTTCAAGACTCTCGTCGCGTCGGCGCGCGACGACAGGGCAGCCGGGCAATTGCGCGACCCGACCAAGCGTCAGCCTGTCATGCGTACCACTAACCGGTGGTGGCTCGGCGTGATGGCCCGAAGCCCATTGATGACCGTCGTTCGGAGCCGGACAGGAACCGCATGCGATAGGCAAGGAGCGCGCAAGGGTCGCGGATCTCAGAAGCGGGGCCCAGATGAGCGGCAGTCCGCTGGGAGTGCAAGGCATCTCGACGATCGGTGGCAATCCAAACGACCGATAGTCGGAAGTTGCCATCGCGGTGAAGGCATCGCTGCGTGTGGGTCTCTTGTGAGGCGGCATGACGACGACCCGGTCTGCTTCTGACACTTGACAAAACTCAGCACGCCAGCGGTGTTCACGCCTGCGTACGCAGAGTGTTAATTTGGATATCCGATCTCGCGCGCCAGTTCCACAGAGGACTGCTTGCGTCGATGAGTGCTAGGCTGTAGGCGGCGGCTCGACGCTGGCGCTGGTAGCCGTCGCGCAAGACATCGTTGCAGGTTTCCCGTGTGCAGGGGAGACCGCTCAGATGACGGACGCCCCCGGCGAAGCGGGCGTGCTCCTTCTCCCACCGTGCCTGAATTTTGAGCGGATTCGGCCAGGGAAGATTCTCGTCCAAATCCATCGCAACAGTGTTGTCAGCGTGATCGTCAGTCGGGCCTGCCGTAAACCCGTAGGGAGCATTCCCGTCCAGCCCCTGCTCGGAAAGATCCCACCCGGTGATCATTGAGACGCTCTCGCCAGCGACGCGAGCCAGCGCCGGGTCGCCCATTTTCTGAATCAGCCAGGGCACTGCGACCGGGTCGCCGAGGATGCCGGTGCCGGTGACAACCAACCGTAGGTGAACGGGATCGCGTCCTAGATGACGGATCCAGGCGATGGCGGAATCATGATCCATGAGCCTGACGACGAGATCCAGCGCACGCCATTTGAATACGCTGCCTCCGGTCGAATAGTCCTGAAGGACGGGAATCGCCGATGTGCGGTCGCCGAGGAGTCCGGCCGACCACGCAGCCCAGAAGCGGCAGCCCTCATCATCGTCCTTGAGCGCGACGCGGATTTGTTCGCGGACGCCGATGCTGCCGAGCTCTCCGACGAGTCGCAGGGCACGAGCTCGAACCGAGGCATCATCAGCAAGCAGCTGTTGCATTCTCGAGCTGAGATCGGCGCGATGGAGCGAACAGGCGACGACGCCGACCAGCCGCCGGAAAGATAAGGTGTCGTCGAGCCACGCTGCAACTTGACCGCGAAGCGCGTCACGCGATACCCAACCGAGGGCGCCGAAAAGACCCCGGCGGGACACCGGAACCGATTCAGCAAACTGGAGAGTACGCTCCAGGCGTGTCGAGTCGCGACTCTCGAGGGCCAGAGTCGCTACGACGAAAAGCTCGCCTGTCCCGCCGTATTGATCGAGCCGAGCCCACGCGATCGAGAGGCCGGCCTCTCCAGCAACACGAAGCCCGTCGAGATGAGCCTCGATGCGTTCTTCAAGCGCCGCGAGATGGCGCAGGGCATAGTGCGGCTCGTCGGTCGACGCGTTCCGTAGATTCCAGAGGAACGCCGCCTCTTCGGCGTGCTGCTCGACGACGTCATGGATGATCGACGGCGATGAGGCAGGAGTTGTCGCCATGCCTAGTTGATGTGGACCGCGCCTCCCTTGACCTTGTTGACGCCGGTCGAATGGCTCGACACATACGCGCCTCGGATCAACACCTTCCCCGAACGAGTCAGTGTGATCGAGGCGTCTCCGCAACGCAGCACGATTTCTCTATCTGCGGTGAGCTCAAGACGCTGACCGTCTCGGTCCACGGAGACCGTCTGAGGACTCCGCGGCCGCGGCTGCTCTATCGGCCCGATCAAGATCGGTTTGGTCGGATCGGTGCCTTCGAAGAGGAGGGCGACTTGGCGACCGACGTCCTCGCGGGTCAAGACGACTGTTGTCCGCGCCGGGACCGGGTTGTCCTGTTGATTACCTGAAAAGTCCACGAGTGGCGCGCCATCCTTCGCGAAGCCCACGATGGCGCCGATGACGACGCTGTCCAAGCGCCGTCCCGAACTGACTGCGTCACCGAGCTGCTCGAGCTGAGAAATATCACCCATAGCTATGCCCCCAGTGGGTCTGCGAGGATCGCTTCAATCCAGAAGCCTTGGTGAGCTGCATTATAATGCGAGGAGGCGCCGTCAAAAGTCCTCATTCCCATCCCTCCTCAAAATCGCATAAGCTGAGCGCTCGATTCGGATCGAACGCGGAGGTCGTCGATGACGACTCGTGCTTCGCATAGCGCCATCTTGGTCGCAGTGCTCGTCATGCTCGGGGGCTGCGCCCAGAAGACCGTGAGCACCCCTGAGACGACGCCGGCACCGACGGCATCAGCGCCGGCCGCCCCGACCGGTCAGCCCGCCGCCCCGGAGCAGCGCCCGGCCGAGCCGTCGGGGCCT
>Ga0126369_10003112_pt1 | contig 11957 bp, 8 predicted proteins | sample PanSoiMetaPlot_1_FD_109646 | JGI IMG/M metagenome (GOLD analysis project Ga0126369, IMG submission 109646) | Tropical forest soil microbial communities from Panama - MetaG Plot_1 | ecosystem: Environmental > Terrestrial > Soil > Tropical forest > Bulk soil | place: Panama | collected 2016-02-17 | reverse complement strand
TTAGATGCTGAAAAAACCATTTGAAGCCACGGATGGACACAGATGCACACGGATCGCGCCTTTCTTTTCTATCCGTGTCTATCTGTGTGCATCCGTGGTTATATCGACGCTTTCTGCCTACGGCCAACAGCAGCCGCAAGTCGCCACCAGCGGATCGGCGACCTTCCGCACCGGAACCACGCTCATTCCCGTCGACGTCACCGTGAAGGACAAATCCGGCAAAGTCATCGAGGGGCTGAAAGCCTCGGATTTCACGGTCTTCGAAGACGGAAAGCCGCAGAGAATCTCGATCTTCGAATTCCAAAAGCTCGCTTCGGACCCGGAGCCGCCTCCGACGCTCACCTTAGCCGATCAGTTCAAGCTGCCCGAGTCGCCCAAAACCACCATCACCGTCGCAGCGCCCGGACAGGTGCAATATCACAACAAGCGGCTGATGACTTTTTTCTTCGATTTTTCGTCCATGCAGGTTCCCGAGCAGCTCCGGGCGCAGGAAGCAGCCTTGAAATTCCTGGATAAGCAAATCACCAAGGACGATCTTGTCGCGATTCTGCTCTACGCCAGCACGATTCAGGTAGGAACCGATTTCACCGACGACCGCGAGCTTCTCACCACCATCATCAAGCAACTGCCCATCGGCGAAATGAGCGAATACGCCACCCTGGCCGACACCGGCAGTTGCGACAGCCCGGATACGCAAGCGGCCTTTGTCGCCGACGAGACCGAGTTCAACATTTTCAATACGGATCAGAAATTGGCGGCCATCGAAAAAGTGGCGAAAATGCTGGCCGCGATGCCGGAGAAAAAGGAGCTGATCTATTTCAGCGGCGGCATCAGCAAAACGGGCGTCGACAACCAGGCGCAACTCGAAGCCTCCATCAACGCCGCGATGAAGGCCAACCTTGTCATTTATCCCATCGACGCTCGCGGCTTGATGGCCGATCCTCCCGGGGGCGACGCCACTAAGCCGGCTTCGCGCGGGTCGGGCGCATTCACTGGCTCCCAGTACAACTCGCAGCGCTCGAGCATTAACGATTCGCAGGAAACGCTATCGACTCTCGCGGCCGACACCGGAGGAAAGGCGTTTTTCGACAACAACGACATTTCCCTGGGCATCGTCCAGGCGCAACAGGCCGAAAACAGTTATTACATCCTCGGCTACTACACGACCAATAACGCCGAAGACGGAAAATATCGCAAAATCACCGTGAAGCTCGCCAACAATCTCTCCGCGAAATTGGATTACCGGCCCGGTTATTGGGCTTCGCGCGATTGGAAAAGACAGAATGGAGAGGATAAGGAGCAAGCCCTCAAGGAAGCTCTTTCGGCGGGCGAACCGATTACCGATTTGCCGCTCGCGCCCGAAGTAGATTACTTCCGCATCGGGCCAGCCGCATATTTCGTCCCTGTGTCGTTGAAAATTCCCGGCTCGGTAGTGCAATTAGCCGCGAAGAAAGGCGCCGAAACTACACAGTTCGATTTCGCCGTGCAGATCCAGGATGAGACGAAGGCGACGGCCGGCAACGTCCGCGACAATATTCCCATCAAGCTGAATTCCGAAGCGGCTCAGTCCGGCCGCAAGGGTTTTCAGTACGACGCCGGATTCACGCTCGAGCCGGGCCGCTACCGCATGAAGGCCGTCGTGCGCGAAAATCTTACCGGGAAAATGGGAACTTTCGACATGCGCTTCGCCGTCCCGGATTTGAGCGCGGACACTTCCGGGCTGAAGCTCAGTAGTATCATTTGGAGCAATCAGCGCGAATCGCTGGCCGCCGCCGTAGGCAGCGCCGAAAAGCTGAGCAAGAAAACCGTAACCGCGAACCCGCTGATCGTCGGCGACGAGAAAGTGGTCCCGAACATCACCAAGGTGTTCCGGCAGAATCAGAACCTGTACGTCTCTTTCGACGTCTATGACGCCTTGCCCGACCCTGCCGATCCCAAGGCGCGCCGAGTCAAAGTGAGCATGAGTTGGTTCAATCAGAAAGGCGCGAAGGCGTTCGAGGTCCCCACGATCGCCTTTACCCAGCTCTCCACGACGCGTCCGGAAACTGTTCCGGTGAACATCCAGGTGCCGCTGAAAGACATCGCCCCCGGCCGCTACATATGCCAGGTCAACGTAGTGGACGAAGCCGGGCGCAAGTTTGCCTTTCCGCGGGCCGCTCTGGTGGTCACTCCGTAAAGACGCGACGAGCTGCCCGTCCGGAGCCCTTTTCGGTTTCCTCGGGTGACGGTCATTCTGGTCGCGCCGCCCCGCCAAGAACTTGGCGCCATGTAGAGCTTCGAAAAAAAAAAGTAAGATTTCCCTGAAAACGTTGTAAACTGTTGTATCTAGTCGGGGGTGGATGTGGACCAGACATGGAACAGAGACCCTTGCGGATCCTCCTGATCGAAGACAACCCTGCGGATGTTGTCCTCACGCGGATGACACTGGCAGAATCTGGAAGGGTTCACGAACTATTGGTCATTGTTGATGGTGAAGCTGCCCTCGCTTACCTACGGGTCGCCAGCCCGCTTCCCGATCTGATTCTGCTCGATCTCAATCTTCCAAAAGTGGACGGATTCTCCGTCCTGGAGCAACTCCGCGAACTTCCGGGAGTTCGAAAGGTCCCTGTGGCGATCCTAACGAGCTCGCAAATTTGCGAGGATCGCGATCGAGCCTTCCGGCTGGGCGCGCGCATTTATTTGGAGAAGCCGGCATCGCTTTCCGGTTACAAGAACCTGGCCCGCTACTTTGAAATGCTTTGCCAAGATCTTGCACCAGAGCCAGTCTCAGACCAAAGAGTGGTTGAGCGCGTCCGATAGAATTGGTGAGTGAATCTTTCCGAGAGCAGCGCCGGCGGAGCTGGGCCTAACGCGGCGGAACGGAGCGAAGTTCCGGAGAACCGCGCAGGTGCCGCCTCGTCTTTCAAAGCCGTCATTGTGGGAGCCGGTCCGGCTGGATTAACCGCAGCCTATGAACTTTCCAAGGCCGGCTACCGGGTCGTCGTGCTGGAGGCCGACACCGAGTACGTCGGCGGCATTGCGCGCACCGTAGCTTACAAAGGTTTCCGATTCGACATCGGCGGCCATCGCTTTTTCTCCAAGTCGCGCGAAGTGGAGGATCTCTGGACCGAGATCTGCGGCGACGGTATGCTCCAGAGGCCGCGATCCTCTCGCATCTACTATCGCGGCCAGTTTTTCGCCTATCCTCTCAAGCCGCTGGACGCCTTCGCAAAATTAGGCCCCGTGGAATCGGCTCTGTGCCTGCTGTCGTTCGCGCGCGCCCGGTTGTTCCCCACGCCCAATCCCAAATCCGTCGAGGAGTGGGTGAGCAATCAATTTGGGACTCGCCTGTTCCGAATCTTCTTCAAGACCTACACCGAAAAGGTCTGGGGAATGAGCTGCCGCGAGATCTCCGCCGATTGGGCGGCGCAACGCATCAAGGGGCTGTCGCTTGGCTCAGCCATCAAGCACGCTCTGTTCCCGCAACGCAAGCCGAAGGACCGCAAGGCCATCGTCAAGACGCTGATCGATAGCTTCCGGTATCCGCGCAAGGGTCCGGGAATGATGTGGGAGGCGTGCGCGGAGAAAGTGCAGCGCATGGGCGGTGAGGTGCTTCTTGGCCGGCGAGCCTTGGGCTTCGTCTACGATCGCGATCGCCGCGCTTGGACTGTAACCGCGCAAACTGCCGGCGGACGAACGGAAACTTATACGGGAGACCACCTGATCTCTTCCATGCCCATCCGCGAGCTTGCCGGCCACATTCAGCCCGGGTTGCCCCAAGACGCCGTCAAAGCCGCCGGCGCGCTGAAATATCGCGATTTTCTCACCGTGGGCCTGATCGTGAAGGAGCAGAACCGGTTTTCCGATAACTGGATTTACATCCACGATCCGGGCGTGAAGGTGGGGCGGATTCAGAACTACAAGTCGTGGTCCCCGGAAATGACGCCCGACCCCGTCTATTGTTGCTATGGTCTGGAATATTTTTGCTTTGAGGGTGACGGGACCTGGACCATGGCGGACGAAGATCTGATCGCGCTGGCAAAGCGTGAGCTCGAGCAGTTAGGGCTGGGCCGTGCTAGCGACGTCCTGGACGGCTGCGTCATCCGTCAAAGTAAAGCTTATCCGGTCTACGACGGCGCCTATCAAGCCAATGTGGCGATCGTTCGCGCGGCCCTGGAGCGGCATTGCGATCGCATCCATTTGGTGGGGCGCAACGGCATGCACAAATACAACAACCAGGACCATGCCATGATGACCGCCATGCTCACGGCGAAGAACATCGCCGCGGACTCCCGCATTTTCGACGTCTGGGCCGTGAACCAGGACGCCGAGTATCACGAGTCCGGGGCCGCCGGCCAACAATCGGTCAGCGGGCTCAGGGCCGTCCCCCAGCGCGCCGCTAGCGAATGAGCACTCGGCTTCGTACGTACTCCTGGATCGCGATTTCCGTTATCGCGCTGTGCGCCGCCGTCGTCGCGCTGTTCCAATGGCGGCGGTCCTTCGCGTCCTATGAAGGCCCGCGCTTGCTGCTGTCCTTGCCCCTAGACGATGGAGTCAAGCTGTATATCGACGCGGATGCGCTTCGGGCCGCGAAGCTGCTCGATTCCGCCGCCGGCTCGCCGGCATCCGAAGAGCCCGAATACCGCCGCTTCGTCGAGGAAACCGGCTTCGACTACCGCAAGGACTTGAACGCCGCGGCGGCCTCCTTCCTCAACGGCGACGAATATATGGCAGTGCGCGGCCGCTTCGATTGGAAGCGCCTCTCCGAGTATGCGCGCGCTCAACACGGCCAGTGTTCCGGCTCGTTTTGCTCTATGCCCGCCAGCAAGCCGGGGCGCTACATCTCTTTCTATCTGCTCCGCCCGAATGTTCTCGCGCTGGCAGTGGCGGCCGATGAGCGCGCCGCGGCTCGCATTATGACCTCACGCGGCGATAGAAAAAGCCCCGATCCCACTCCGACCGCCCCGGTCTGGATTTCCGCGCCGGGAGCCGCGTTTCGCGACTTGAGCGGCTTGCCGGACGGCTCGCATATTCTCTCGCCGCTCGCCGACGCCCAGGAAGCCTCCTTCAGCTTGCACGAAGGCGAGCTCCAGCTTGACGCCTCCTGCGCATCCCCCGAAATCGCGGCTTCCGTCGTGGTTCGCTTTACAGCCACCACGGACTTGCTTCGCAAAATGCTGCAGCGGGACAAGCTCGCCCCGAGCCCTGCCGATCTGAGCGGCGTATTGGTCGCGGGCCGCTTCGAGACCCGCGCCTCGCACGCTATCGGAAGATGGCCGCTTCAGAAGGAATTCATCGAGTCATTGCTGGGTGGCGCCGGGCGATAATCTTCGGCCACGCAAATCGTCTCTCGCAAAGCACGCGGAGCTCGCAAAGAAATCTTTGTGTCCTTAGCGCCTTTGCGAGAGGTTTTATTTTCGCCTGTCGAACTTGGACCCGTCTCCGCCGCAGGCAGTGAACCCCGCGCGCAAGGGGAGAACGCGCTGGCTCCAGGCGGGACCGCTCCCCCGCATTGATCCGACAATGGCAGCCGCGAGAGGCCGGCGTCCGCGCCGGAGCCGCCCAGCGGCGAACGGCTTAGCTCTAAAAGTATTTATGTCCCACAATATTATTCCTGCTTGAATTCGTCTCCACAATAACATAGACTGTCTATGTCATGTCGAACGAAGCGATCCCTCCAGGCACTTTGGACATGCTGATTCTGCAAACTTTGTTCCGAGGCGGCCGACTGCACGGGTTCGAAATCGCAGAAACCATTCAGGAACGGTCAGAAGACGTGCTGCGGGTCGAGGAAGGCTCGCTATATCCCGCGCTCCAACGGTTGCTGCTACAAGGATGGATCGTGGGGGAATGGAGCAAGACCGGAGAAAACCGCCGCGCCCGATACTACAAAATCACTAGCGCCGGGCGAAAACAGCTCGAACGTGAACTCTCGCGATATTTGCGCGTATCGGGAGCTATCGCCCGGATACTCCAGCCGGTCTAGGAGCCTGCAGGAATGATCGTCCGGTTGCGCCGTTTCATCAGTCGATTGAGGCTCAGCCGCCTTGAGCGTGAACTGCGTGAAGAAATGCATCTTCACATCGATCTGCGTGCAGCGGCGCTACGAAAAAAAGGCATGTCGGCCGAAGAGGCGAAGGCAGCGGCGCGCAGAAGTTTCGGCAATGTCCTTCTGTTAGGAGAGGAGAGTCGCGAAATGTGGGGATGGAACATTTTGGATACGATCGTTCAGGATTTGCGCTACGCGTTCCGGCAATTTCGGAAAGCCCCAGTGTTCACCGCAGTTGGGGTTGCGACGCTCGCGCTGGGAATCGGGGCCAATACGGCCGTCTTCAGCGTGGTGAATCAAATCCTTCTGCACCCGGCTGGAATCAAAGATCCCGACGGCCTGGTGGCCATTCGCGAGAAGTTCGACCGGCTCAATCTGAAAAGCATTAACGTTTCCCCGCCGGTATTCGCCGACGCCCGTGATAGCCGCCAGATTTTCGAGCACACTGCCGTGGCCCGGGCGACGGGTTTCAATTACAGCTTCCAATCGGTGCCTGAACGGCTGGAAGCAAGTGCGGTTTCCGCGGAGTGGTTCGACGTGTTCGGAGCGAAGCCACTACTGGGACGCGTTTTCTTGCCCGAGGAGGACCAGCCTAACGCCAATCACGTGGTTGTCCTTTCGCATGCAGCCTGGACTCGAGTGTTCGGCGCCGATTCGTCTATCCTCGGCCACAGCATCGAACTGAACCAGGAAACCTACCGGATAGTTGGCGTCATGAGTCCGGACTTCCGATGGCCTCACTCAGCGGAGTTGTGGGTTCCTATTGGACTTCCCCCGCAGCAATTCTCCCCGAGGAATCGCTTCAATGAAAGCCTGGATGCCGTTGCTCGCCTGAAGCCAGACGTATCTTTTGCTCAGGCGAATGCTTGGCTCAAAGTTCTGACCGATCGCGTGTGGAACGCCGGAACGCCAGGCTCCCGGGTCGCGAAAAATGGCGGCTGGGGAATGTTCGCCGTCCCCTACGTCGATTTGATTTCGGAGGACACCCGGCGCCCGGCCTTGGTTCTGTTCGGAGCCGTGGGCGCGCTGCTGTTGATTGCTTGTGCGAATATCGCAGGGCTGACGCTCGCCAGAACCTCTGCGCGCTCCGTTGAAATGGGCCTGCGAGCGGCGCTGGGAGCAGGCCACGCTCGCCTGCGCCAGCAGGTCATCTCGGAGTGCATTCTACTTTCGATTGCTGGCGCCGCAACGGGGGTGGCATTAGCTTACGCAGGAATAAGTTTCCTGCTTAAGATCGCACCCGAAGGCGCAACTGCGGGAATAGGCGCCCACATCGATCTATACGTGCTGTTGTTCACCGGCGCAACCGCAATCGCGTCGGGTGTTCTCTTTGGGCTCGCGCCCGCATTGCGAGCCTCAAAAGCCGAAGCCAACAGCGTATTGAAAGGGTCCGCGCGGTTGGCCACCGCGGGTCCAGCCCGGCAGCGCCTTCGTTCGGCATTGGTCACTCTCGAGGCGGGGCTTGCGCTGGTCCTGCTGGTCTCCGCGGCGCTTTTCCTGCGATCCTTCGCGCTGCTACAGAATGTGAATCCGGGGTTTGATGCACACGGCGTGATGACCGCAATGTTTTCACTACCTGCCAAGCAGTATCCCGATCCGGCCAAGCAAGCGGTTTTTTACCGCTCAGTATTGGAGAATCTCTCGAAGGCGACGGGAGTCTCCTCGGCAGCCATTGGACTGGGCGTACCATTCACTCCATACGGAGAGAATGGGAGTTTCCTCATCGAGGGTAGAATCGTCGCGCCCGGCGAGCCCAACCCCCAATCGGCGCGGCATTTTGTCACTCCGGGATATTTCAAATCCCTCTCGATTCCAGTCCGGCGGGGTAGAGCCTTCGCAGAAACCGACCGCGCCGAATCGGAACCCGTTGCCCTTATAGACGAGAATCTCGCGCGGCAATATTGGCCCAATGAAGATCCGCTCGCAAAGCGAATTCAACTGACGAATGGACCCACAGTGTACGCGATTGTCGGCATCGTAGGGCACGTGAACAACTCCGATCTGGCAATGGATAACAGAAAGGGAGAGATTTATCTGGACCTGTTCCAATTCAAGCAGGCCATGCCTGTATCGTGGATCATAGTCAAGACGCGGGGAGACGTGGCGAACATGGCAGCGGCTATCCGCTCCGCCGTTCGCGAAGCCGATCCCAAAGAGCCCGTCCGGGCGCTGAAGCCTCTCCGCGAACTTGTCTCCGATTCGCTCGCGCCGCGCACCTTTGTAAGTTCACTGCTGGGGTTGTTTGCCGCGCTGGCTTTAGCGATGGCGATGCTCGGGCTTTACGGAGTGATCAACTACTCAGTCACCGAGCGAACCCGCGAAATCGGAATTCGTATCGCGCTCGGCGGCTCGCGATGGTCGGTTTTGCAATCGGTGCTCGGTCAAGGATTGCGCCTTGCGGTTCTCGGAACGGCTCTCGGCCTTGCCGGATCGCTAGCTATCCAGCGTGTACTTCAAAACGAGCTCTACGAGGTAAAGGCGTTCGATCCCCTGCTCTTCACCGGAATGGCCGCCGCGCTCCTGACAACTTCCCTCATTGCGAGCTACTTACCCGCGCGACGAGCCGTCCGGGTTGATCCGCTGGCCGCGTTGCGCTATGAATAATGGCTAACCGTACAAGGAATCTCCGTTTTCTAGCGAATCATTTTCGGTTATCGAATCTCGTGGCTTCTCCGCCGCAGGCGGTGAACCCCGCCCTCAAAGGGGGAAGGCGCTGGCTCCAAACGGGATGAGCCGGAGAGGAGTATTTCGCCAGCGCGGCGAGAGCCGCCCCTAAGCCCTGCGAGCTTGAATCAAGCTTTGCCAGCACGCAGCCGGCCCAGGCGTCGGCGCGGAGCTCCGGCGGCCAGCTTTCTTTTATAAACTTGGCTCCCATAGTCGAGTCCAGTGCGTGGCCGAGCTCGTGAGCAATCAAAGCCACGATTCCCTCATCGCCGAAGCTGGAATACGCGCTCTGGAAGAATTGGGGCGAATAAACGAGTTTGGCTTGGCCTGCATTGTTCACCAACATCAAATTCGGCGCGGTCGCATTGCGAAATAACGCCATGGTGGGGCACTGGTTCCCGCAAATGGATTTGAGCGCTGCATTCACGCGACCGGCAAGCTGCAAAGCGTCGCTGGAAGGGCGTTGATCGGAGGCAGGCTTGTAAGAGGAGGCGCCTTGGCCAAGCGCGCACACCACTTCGCCGTTCGCGCTCCACGCGAGCAATAGCAACACGGCAGCGAGTCTCATCGTCCTAAAAACTCCGTTGCGGGCGGCCGAACAAAGTCCGCAATTGCCCTGTCTGGCCTCCGGTCAACAAATCCTCCGGGAACTTGCGATAGCCCAAAATTTCGCGATACAGCCGCGGCGCCTCCGCCGAGTTCACGCCCAGCCCGGCCATGTATTGCAGGCGCAAATTCCGATCTTCATTAAGAGCCGCTCCCGCCAGCATCGGCTGCAACTCGGGGGCGCGGCCTACATAGCTCGCCATCAAATCCACGGCGGAATGAAAACCGGTTTCTGCGAGCGACGTGGCCACGCGAGCGTAGCCGGGCTGTTCCAGGCGTTGCTGCAAGCGATCGATGTCGACGGGGGAGTCTTCCAGTCGGCCCAACAGCACCAGATCGTAGCCGTCGCCGTCGAGGTAATTGCTCCAGACGGTTGCGTTAGGAAAAACAGCGAAGAAAGTCGCCAGCTCGGTTTTCACCGTTTCCTCGTCGCTCTCATAAAGCGGCAGCCACTGTGCGGCTATGCCGCCGGGATTCAGATGACTCCTGACCAGCTCGTAATACTGTCTGGAATACAGAGTGGCCGTCCCTTTCACCCAAGGGTGAATCGGATCGGTTGTGATCACGTCAAACTTTTCCGGCGTCGTGGAGATGAAATGACGCGCATCGTCGTAGATCATGCGCGTGCGGGGATCGAGCAGCACATGATCGTTCTCCTTGCCGAAGAATTTGTCCGAAGCGGGCGGAATTAGGGGTTCCAGTTCGCAGATGGAGATGCGTTGCACTTCCGGATAAGGAACGAAAGATCCGGCGGTGACGCCTGCTCCGAATCCGACTACCAGAACGGAACGGGGCGACGGGTGAAGCAGCCCCGGAATGTCTCCCATCAAGTGCTGCAGCCGCATGTCGATCGGAGCCGAGGAAGCTTCCGACTTGCCACTGACGTAAAAGAATCGCTGATCTCCGCGTTTGGAGATGACCACCGAGGAGTTGATCCCCTCGCCGACGAAAAGCGGCTCGGCGGGCTGCTCTCCGGAAGCGACGTCGAGAGCGTGGAGGATGGGGGCGGAGCGGCGGCCATATGCGATCGCTTGCCAGGGAACATCGGTCGCTGTCGAGGCGAGCCCCCATCCGAGCAGGAGGGCTCCAGCGACGGAGACGCCAGCGAGGCCCAGGCGCTGCCGTTCGCGGAGCGCCGCCGCGCCGAAGGCCGCAATCGCGGCCGCAGCCGCCATCAAAATCAAAACCTGTTGGGAGCCTTTTGTCCCAATGGAAGAAATCAGGAGCAGGCTAAATAAGAGCGCTCCCACAATTGAGCCGGCGGTGTTGGCGGCGTAAACCGCGCCGGTGAGGCGCGCAGAATCCCTGCGTCTCTCGGCAGCAGCAGCGAGCGCAAGAGGAAAGCTTGCGCCCCAGAGAAGCGTCGACGGCAGGATGGTGCGGATCGTGCGCGTCAAATCGAGATCGAAGTTGAACCACGGGCTGTTGGAAAGCGCGGGGTCAACAGGCCAGTAGGGCAGCACGCGCGCAATAGTGAAGGCCGTCCAGGCAATGGCGGCGGCGAGGAGGATCTGGCACGTCCCCAGCGCCCATCGGGGATCGCTCACGCGGCGCGCCAGTGACGATCCCGCCCAACTGCCGGCCCACAGCCCGATCAGAAACACGGCGAGAATGATGGAGAAGGTGTAAACCGTCGCGCCCAGCATCAGCGAGAGGAGCCGCGTCCAGACGACTTCGGCGCCAAGCGCGGTGAACCCTGAGAGGGCGATGACGACGTAGATAATGGACCTGGCCGTCGAGTTGGGCTGCACGCCTGCGTCAACGGCAGGCGATCTAAACCGATCGCCCGCCCCACTCATCGCCCAGGCCATCAGCGCGACGGCAATGTTGATCGCCGCGGCCGTGTAAGTGGCGATGCCCAGATCGTGGACGCGAAGCAGATAAAATCCGGCCCCGAGACAACCGACCACCGCTCCCGCGATGTTGCCGCTATACAGCAGCCCCATCCATGAAACTCCACGCGGTGTCGAGTCCACCCAACGCGAGATCGCGGGGAGGGAAGCGCCCATGAGGATCGTCGGGGGCAACAAACACACAGCCGCGACGGAGCCTCGAAACACTAGACCGGCGAGGCCGCTGAGCGCGCCCGCCGCGTAAATGCGCCCAACCAGCGGAACGCCTAGCAGCGCGACGAATCCGAAAACGCCGATGCCCAATTCCAAGGCTGCATAAACGCGCAAGGGATTCGCTCGCGCGGGAACCAGCCGGGGCAGAGCGAGACTACCCACGCAAAGCCCGCCCATGTACGCCGCTAGAAGCAGTCCCAGAGAAACTGCCGAAGAGCCGATCACCAGCTGCAACAACTGGAACCACACAATCTCATAGATGAGCGCGGCGCATCCGCTTCCCGCGAACAGAAGCAAACAAGCCGCAAGAAAACGAGGGCTGGACTGCGCGGATGGAATCTCGGCCTTCTCAGCCGCCGAGACAGCGGCTGCGGCTTCAACCACGGGCATCCCCTGAGCCCTGCGGTTTACGGAGGTACGCTTCGACACTTCCCCATTAGCTTACCGTGAAGCTTCGAGGTATCAGTGCACCGAAGGGAAGTGTGTTCGAGCGGTGCCGGCGCTCATGCCGTCGGATGTCAACGGGTTCGCGCGCGCCCGAAAGCCGCCAGGGGGTAGACAGGCTACTGGCTATGGCTGTAGACTGTCTACAG
>Ga0126369_10003111_pt1 | contig 11957 bp, 7 predicted proteins | sample PanSoiMetaPlot_1_FD_109646 | JGI IMG/M metagenome (GOLD analysis project Ga0126369, IMG submission 109646) | Tropical forest soil microbial communities from Panama - MetaG Plot_1 | ecosystem: Environmental > Terrestrial > Soil > Tropical forest > Bulk soil | place: Panama | collected 2016-02-17 | reverse complement strand
ACAGCCAGCGCAGGGATTCTCAACCCGAGACGCCGCGTGGGTTCAAAACAGGGACGTGTGAGACTGACAACAGTTCCTTATCGTACACGTATCTCCGTTTCATCTTGTAACAGGCCGTCCCTCAAGAGGTTAAGCGGTTAGCCGCGACGGGCCCTACAGGGCTGTTGGGACCTTTTCTTGCATCTGGCTCTCTGGGAGGGAAACGAACTTGTCTGCCATCCGGAGGTGCCCGGCAACTCGCGCCCGGGCGTTGGGGGTCCCGTTTTTGTTTCTTGTGGTGGTTTTGACGTTGCAGGTTTGTCTCCCAATTGCTGCGCAAATCTCAACTGAGGCGCCCCGGAAAATCAGGGTGGCGGTAAAGCCGGATTATTCCGACCTGGCCCGCCGTTTGAATCTTTCCGGCACTGTCAGGGTGGAAGTTTTGATCGCTCCGGACGGCAAGGTGAGGAAAGCCAAAGTGGTGGGTGGAAGCCCGGTGCTTGGCCAGGAGGCGCTGCGCGCGGCGTCCTTGACCGAGTTTGAGCCGGCCGCTAAGGAGACCACGCAAGTCATCGAGTTCACCTTCGAAAGACAGTAAGCAGCATAGAAGCCCTTACCGACGAAAGAAAACGGGCGCGAAGACTCGCCGCCCCGGGTGTCTTCCTTTCGGCTCTCGGTTACTGCACGATCGCGGCGGTACTGGACACCGCGTGGTCTTCGATCGTCAGCATATCGGTGCGCATCTTTTCCCACTCGCGCAAGACCAGTCCGCGTGACGCGAAGAAGCGGCGGATTTCCGGCGAATCCCAGCGCAGCACTTCTTCGAGCACCGGCACGAGCACGCTCATGGCGTTGTCGCTCAGAACCGTGCGGCGAGCGATGCGCGTGATGAACTTCGCCTCCGACACGGCGATGGTCAGCCCGTCGTACTGGTTCACGTGCATCATCACCGGCAAATCGGAGCTGCCGTCACCCATGTAAATGATGTGGTCATGGCTGATGCCAAGCGTCGCCCGCAATTCCTCGAGAACGGTGATTTTCCCCCAGCCCGCCGAAGCGCGGACGATCGAGTCGACTTCACCTGTGGCCTCGTTGTAGCGGAATCGCGTGCCGAAAATGTGATCTGGCGAAACGATGCCTTCCAGCGCCGACTGGATAATTTCCTGCGGCGCGGCCGAGATCACATAGAACGAAATCTTGTAGCCATCGGAGATGCTGTCGAGCGAACGCGCAAACAGGTCCACGTCGTGCTTCAGCCGGATGCGCTTCCCGGTCTCGATGAGGTGCTCCTTGCGGACGCGCCGGAAGTCCGGGTCGTGCAGGATCAAGTAAGAAAGTTCGGCTCCCTGCTGCACCAGGTTCATCTCGGACAGTCCCTTCACCTTGTCGTGAAAAGCATCAAATCCGATCAACTCGCTCAGGACCACGCCGGAGTCGTTGAAACTCAAGGTCTGGTCGAAGTCACTCGCCAGAAGGTATTGCTTGGCCATTCGGTGTTGCTCCTTTATGCCCTGTTCTGGGGTCATCTCGCCCGCACGCCCCTGGGCGCTTGAACCGGCTGGTTAGCTCGGTAAAGAAATCCTCTCTTCCACGGTACCCAGACTCGGGCCCGCTCACCGCACGAATAATTTTGATCGGTGCTATGCGCGGCAGAAGTGAATAAAGTATTGAATATTGATGAGATGCATCAGAAGGGTAAATGGTTGAAGAAAAATGGGTTAGCCTTGGAAGGGCTTTGGAATCAGGGGTTTGGACGGGGTCCGGGCAGGGACTTGGGATACGAAGAAAAAGCGATGGTTTTTGTCTGGGTTTTAGTCCCAGCCTTTCCGCCAGACCCGAGCCCAGTCTAGTTCTGGGATGCGGTTTGCGAGGCCGGGGCGGGGGCTGCCGGGTCGGGCGGCTGGTCCTCGACCTTGTAAAGCTGCCCATGGCGAAGGTAGAGTCGCTGGGTCTCCTCGCGGTTCAAGGGACGTGCGCCCCGGCGCCCAAAGACTGCTAGCTGATTGCCGGATTCATCGACTGCCCGGTCACGGTCAATGCCCTTGGAGATGGCCAGCGCGGGCCCCTTGGTGCGCGCGGTGGCGATGAGCTTCGGGCTGGGGCGCGGAGTAAAACCGGAGAAGTGAGAGGGATCGTCCCAGGGCGATAGGATTTGCAGCACGCGCATGCCATTCTGGCCGTCGGCTACGAAGGCGAACGCGCTGGCAGCGACCATCCCGATCTTCACATCGTTCACGTCGTTCATTGCGCCGTTCGCGGTGAAGAGTTGGTCGAGTTTTGGGGCTTCGGGTTTTTCCACATCCACGATGCCGAGACCCTGCTTGCCGGCAGAAACGTAGGCGTAAGTACGCGCCACATAGATGTTGCGGGCATCAGCGAACGGCACCCTTGCCTCCGGGACGATTTTGGGCTCCGCGAGATTGCTGACATCGAACACTTTCAGCCCATCCCCGTCCACGACGAAGGCGTAGCGGAACTGCACCGCGATAGCGCGGGGATCGTTTAGTGTCGGAGCGCCGATGGTGGCGGTGATTTTGGGCGCCAGCGGGTTGTCGAGATCGACCACGACCAGCGTCCTGTCGGTAACGATGTAGGCATAGGTTCCCACGATAGCGATGCGACGGGCGCCGGTGAGCGCAGCATCTGGATTAAACGTGACCGCGCGCTTCAGGAAATTGTTGGTGGGGTTGCCATCGAGCAGCGTGCCCACGCCGGGACTCTTCGCTTTCAAGTCTGGTGTGCCCACGACGATCAGGCCTTCCTCCTTGTCGGCAACATAAAGAAAGCCATAAATCAGGTGAATGGGTTGCTCTTCGTTTTCTGGCGCACGCCTACGTAGGGGATCCACACCCAGCGTGGTTGGCGAGGCAACGGCGACGGCGTTCTTGCTCGGTACATAAAACCGTTGACCAAGCGGGGAGACAGGCGCCGTGGTCACCGGTTCGGAGAAACCTTTATTATCGATGTTTGCTATATCGTAGACCCGCAACCCGCCCTTCCCGTTGGCCGTGTAGGCATATTCGCCGCGCGCCTGAATATCAAGGACGGTGCCCGCATGCGTCGTTGCCGCATACAGTTGTCGGTTGCGCGCAACAAACCTTTTGAAATTGTCCGGATAGGCCAGCCGTTCGAGATCGCTGCCATAAATCGCTTCCGGCTCGTCGTGCTCCGCAACAGCGACCGCCTCGAATCCTTTCTGGCCGGTCGCGACATAGACATAGCGACCCATAAAGTTCATGAAGTTTGTACCTTGCAATAGCACCTGGGCCAACCACGCGTTGTTGTCGTTCGCCGCAGAAACATGACAGTCGCTACATTGCTTGGTCTCCTTGGCCCGCACCGTGTGCGGCACAAAGGTGCTGAATGCTTGGCCGGAAAACCCTTCAGCCGAAATGGTCTGCTGGGTGTAGTAGAGCCACTCGCGGTTCGCATTCTGCGAACTCACCAGCACCGCGCAACTCGAACGTGCCGGAGCGATGCGGTGCCCCGTCACCGTTCCATCCACGCCCAGAAAATAGGCGTCGTCACGCAGCACCTGGAAGTTGTAGCTCGTATAGTTGCGGGTCAGCAGACCTTCGTTATGCAGCATCGGCCGCCGCACATTGGCGGTCATCTGCAAATGGCACCCGAAGCAGGTGGGTGTCCAGGAGGTGTGGCAGGCATAACACGTCATCGAAGCGTTTGAATGAGCCAACTGTGAGTCGTCACCCGGCGCCTGGAAAAACGGGGCGCCTTCCTTGTTCATCAATTTCGCTCGCAGGGATTTCATGTTGAAGTGCGCATTGCCCGGCGTGATGGTGTCCTTCACCTGCACAATCTCCCATTCGAGCTTTTCGTCGATCATCGAGCGTTGGAAAAGTTTGTCGCCGCGCCATTCGAACCGCCTCACGCCAAACGGTGTGCGCAGTGCCTCTAGGTGGCGGCCGCGGGCCTCACCGGGACGCGGCGCATCGGGCGCGGCCGGACCGCTGGTGACCAGGGTGGCTTTTTGCCGGATCGTGCCGTGGCAGTCCACGCAGTCAATTTCCACTGCCGCGCGCGGCTCGGCGTAAATCTTTCCGTTGCCGTGATTGTCCTGCGCAAAATGGCAATCCGCGCACTGCATTCCTTTTTCGAGATGAATGTCCGCGAGGTGAACAGCCTTTTGAAATCGTTGGGGATCGTCGAATGCGATCGGATGGCCGTCCGTGTCCAGCCAGTTTCCCTTGCGGTCGTGGTTGTAAACGCCGCGGAATACCCAGCCGTGACCATGAAAATCGGCAAACTGCGTGGTTTTCAACTTGGCGTTAAACTCCGCGCTGCCGGTCTGTTCCAGAAATTTGTCTTCGCCCCACAGTCCGCGCACGGCTCCAGCTTCCGGATTCCGTAGCGCCATCTGGTATCGATCCTCTTCGCTCGGGTTGCGCTGCTCGGACGGATACATTTTGTCACCGTCAATTTCATTGTCCCACCAGGTAAGACCGTAGTAGGTGGTGACCATGTTTGTTCCCGGATGGATATGGCAGATCATGCATTGGCTGGAGGGAATGGCGCGCGTGAAGGCATGCTTGATGGGATGACCGGGCTCATCCTTGCGGATCGTGGGATCAATCGAAGCGCTGTGGCCGAGATGGCCATACTGAGCGTAGTTCGCCGCGTGTGCCGGGTCCCGGTCGTTCGCGTAAACCACATGGCAGGCCGAGCAGCCACTCGCGCGATAGTCGCCCGGATGATCGTTGGTGCCGGGCATGGAAAGGATCGGATCGAGCAGGCGCGTTTTCTGCAAACCCAGAAACACCGGATCGGTGCGCAACTCTGTGCCGAACCCGCGGTCGCTCAATTTATCGTCGGGCTTTCCGGGAACATCTTCGCCGTTCGGATTCCCGATCTCCGATTTCTTCTCGCCACCGCGCTCGAACACGCGCAGCACGTTCCCTGGCTGCGAAATTTCCCAGCGATAAAGCGGCGTCAACTCCGGCAGCACGCCTTTGGTGCGCATTTCTTCGGTGGATGGCGGCGGACTGGTCTTGATCGCCTGTGGCTTGCCGTCGCGATCGTAGCTCTCGCCAAAGCGTGCGTTCTTATAGGGAATTCCGCCATTGTTGTAAAGCGCCGCGCCCCACAAAAATCCCGCGTGCGTCATCATGTTGGTGGAAACGGCTCGTGTCTCGTTGGGATGGCATCCAGCGGTTCCGCAACTTTCCGCCGCCACACGCAAATCGCCGGGGTTTACAAACTTGATATACTCGAACGATTCCTTCAGCCAGTGCGTGTAGGCCCGTTCCCGGAGTGTGGTGCTGTTCTTGAAAAAGTTGTCAATCGGCTGTACGTGCGCCTTTTCTTTGGCCGTCTGGTATTCCGGCGAAGCCGGGGATATGCCCGCGGCAACGGAAACCTGATTATCTCCTCCGTGGCAATCGGTACAGCCAAGATGCACTCCCCTCGAAGGGTGCATCGTCGGTTCGTCCGTCGCCCTGTGACAAGACATGCAGCCAATGGATTTGGCATTAGCCTGTTCCCGCGATTGGCCGAAGAAAGGCCCTTGCGGGTCCTGCGCGAAAGCTGACAGCTGCGGGCGCGAGCAGGCCAGAAGCAGTAGAAAAAATGAACCGGCCAGCAAAATGGCAAGCACTACGCGCGACCGGCCATGTTCGCCGCAATGTCTGCTACACCTGGCTAAATGAGAACCCGCGTGCATCTTGATCCGCCTTAAAAGGTCAACTTCGCCGAACCAAACAACGAGAAAAGTGTCCGCCCGGTGTAAATGTCACGGAAGCCCGTACCTGGCTGCAGCATGGAAGCGCCGCCAGTAAGAATAATGTTCTCGCTCAACGGCGGACGGTATTGCACGCCAACCCCCAGGTCCTCGCCGATATTGTGTCGAATGGGAGCCGCGAACAGCACAAATTCGATCGGCTCGGTATGCATGAAACGCAGGTAGTTAAAGTTGGCAAATCCTTTCAGCTTTGGCGTGATGTTTACGTCGGCGCCGGCGTTTACCAGAAAGATTCCGGGGTTCACGAAATTCGATTGGCCTTCCTCTTTATTCGAACGCATGTTTGGGAGCAGGCTTCCGTCAGTCGTCAGGGAAACACCTGAGCCGGTCAGCCGGATCCCCTCTCGGTTCCAAAAACTGAAAAGCCCCCCCGCAAAATTCGGTAGGTCCACGATGGAATCGAAGCCGTTGGCGCGGCCGTTGCGCGGATCGTGGTCCCCCGAAGCGCAGAAAACGGAAACGCGATAGCGAATCCAGTCGTGATCGAGCGAAAGCTCTGCGGCGGCCATCTGGCCATTCACGGTGACGCGGCGCCCGGCAATCGGATTAAAACCATCCTTGCCCGCCACCTCGTAAAACGCGTGAGTCAGATTCAGCCGCTTGATGTGGCCGCTGCCCAGCCAGCCGAAATAGCCGACCTGAATGCTGTGCGGAATCGGCCCGATGCCCTGATTGATGACCTTGCCGACGGGAGCGGGCCGCACGAGAAATCCGTTGTCGTCGTAATGCAGGCCACCGTCATCTTTGTTGTACGCTCCCAGAAATTCCGCAGTGTAACCGGGAAAGAAGAAGTCCTGGACGTACACGTTGGCGAGAATCACCTGCTGGTCGCGGAGGTCCCAGGTGTTTAGCCCGCTGTTGGTATTTTTCTCGAGGAAGTTGAAATACACCGCGTTGTATTCGACACGATCGTTCTTGAGATCACCGAAGATGCGGACCGCCGGCTGTTCGTCCACAAACAGGAATCCGCGGAAGTCGGCATTGAACTCTTGAACGCCCGCGCGCACGGAAACGAAATCGTAATTGGGGCTCAAGTCGCGCAGCTTCACTTCCGCGAACATTTCCTGAAAACCCAGATGCGAATCGAGTCGCGTGGTCCCCGCGCGGACATCCGGCCCCACAATCCCGAGCTCGCGGACGCTGAGATAATTCACGCTGATTTCCGGGGTGACGCGGACGCGCCAATCCACCGGTTTGAAGGAAGCGTCGCCGTGAAACAAATCAAAAGTGAAACGGAAGGTCTGGTCGAGGAAGAACTGCTCGCCACGTCCGAAGAAGTCGCTGCTTCCCGGCCGGGCGGCACTGACGTCGCTCGGCACCGGAACTTTTCGCCCGTCGACAAAAGTTGTCTCCGACGCCGTGAGATTGAAAAACACTTGTTGGCCAAAAGCTTCGGGCCAAATCGGCTCATCGCCTTTGAACCGGTTGCGGTTGAAGGGGTCGTACCAGCGCGGCTTGGTATAAATGTATTCGCCGGGCACGGGGTAGCGTCTATAGTCTGGCTGTTCGAGGGCCCAACGATTCGGCACCACGTTGTAGATATCAGATACTGGAGGCAACACCTCCGGAGCAAGTTCCAGGATGTAGTTGGGATCGGAATCGAGCCGGTGTCGGAATTCGCGATAGCTTGCGGTCGCGGTTTCCCCCAGAGCTGGCAGCGGCGGACCGAGCTCTGGCCGTCGCGGCAACCTTGAGCGAGCTGCCGCAACTCCGTTCGGAACCAGGTGAATCTCAAGTGTCACCACTTCGTTCGCGTTGAGTGAAAGGGAATCGATCAAAAGCGCTTCGTATCCCTCAGCCTCTGCGCGAAACTCGTATGTACCCGGCAAGAGTAGCAGCAGACGGAAAACGCCTTCGCCATTAGCCGCGACCGTGATCGTCTCGCCCGTCAGCAGATTGCTCACCGAGATCTTCGCGCCTGCTACCGGCCGCATCACCGAATCAGAAGCTTGTTCGCGGGCCGTACCGTCAAGGGCCGCAGTTGTAAGCGCCTGTTGGCGCGGAATGCGCCGCGGCGGGCCGGTTTCGCGCTGTTGTTGCGAAGAAGTGGCAGGCTGCAAGGCGGGAGGTTGTTGTGCGCTCAGCCCGTTGCACATCATTCCCAGCGCCGCAAACGCAGCAGCGCGTGCTACCTTCCACAACACCAGCATGGGCGACGGACCGGCGTTCATTTGTTCAGCAGGACCAGGTGACGCGATGGAACAGCAGTCTGGGCTAACTAATCAAAATTGCGCCCCCACCGCAACCTTTTTCCCAAAGCGCGGTGAATAGTTGGCAACACCCGGTTTTCGGAATTGGGAGTCACCACTTCGAAGCATCCGTGGCAGAATCCCCCTGCAACTTTTCCTGTCGCATATACCATGAATTTCAACGCTCTGCCCCATGGAACACATTCTCCGCAAGTCGGTGGAATCGCGGCGCGCCTACCAGCAGCGTCGCAAAGCTGTGGCGTTCGGAATGATCGTCGCGCTGTTGCTTGCCGGCGCACTGTTGATCGTTTTGATTGGTTGTGGGGGAGGATCTCCCAGCGCGACACCCGCCTCACCCCCGCCGGTCGTTCCCGCGCTGAGCATCGCCGATGTCGCGAATCTGGTGCAGGCGGCGGCCTCGTCGGCGGATGCCGAGACCATGGCCATCGCTGTTGTGGATCGCGGAGGTGCGGTGCTCGCCGTATACGACAAAGCTGGCGTTACCCCCGGCGCAACCGACATCGGCAATTTCGGCATTCCGGTGGACGTGAACGATCTCGCCGTCGCCCTCGCGCGTACGGGAGCTTATTTCAGCAACGACCAAGCTCCGCTCTCCTCGCGCACCGTGCGTTTCATCAGCGGTATTCATTTTCCTCCCGGCGTCACCAACGCGCCGACGGCTGACCTTTACGGAATTGAAAACACCAATCGCGGCTGCATGTTGGCGACAAACTTCCTGCCCGGCCAATCGATAAATCCATCGCTTTCACTTTCTGGAGGCACTGGGCTCGGTATTATCACCGGCAAGTCGCAATTCGACGACAGCGATGCCAACGCCGTCAATCCGGGGGGCGTTCCGATCTTTCGCAACGGAGTGGTGGTTGGGGGGATCGGAGTCGCCGGCGTCTCGCACGACATCGCCGAATTCGCTGCGTTCGCCGCGTCGGAATCGAATGGCTTCGGCTTGCCAAATCCGTTACCCGATCCCGGGGCCGTCTTTATCGGCGGGATCGCCTTGCCGTTTGTCAATCAGATGTCGCGTCCAGCCGGAAGCAATCCCGGCGCAGCCGATGGCAGCTATCTGACAGGATTTGGCCCGAAAGCCAGCACGGGACAACCAGCTGAAGGCGACCTGATCGCGCCAACCAGCGGGCCGATGGGCGGGCTGACCCTCGGCGACGTCGAGACCATACTCAACAATTCGGAGGCCACCGCTAACAAAACACGCGCGGCCATCCGTTTGCCGCTCAACTCCGCGGCGCGCATGGTGATCGCGGTGGCCGATACCGATGGTACGTTGATTGGGCTGCGGCGTATGACAGACTCCACGGTCTTTAGCATTGACGTGGCCGCCAGCAAGGCGCGCAACATGATCTATTTCAACGGACCGAATCGGACTGCTAACGATCTTCCCGGCGTGCCCATGGGAACCGCCGTTACCAACCGCACGATCAGCTTCGGTGCACAGCCTCTTTTTCCGCCGGGCATCGACGGCTCCGGCGCCGGCCCCTTCTACAATTTGTTTTTGCAGGATTTGGCCCATCCATGTACGCAAGGCGATCAGCCAAACACGCTGAATACCAGTGGCGTGGTGTTCTTCCCAGGTAGCGTGGGGCTGTATAAGAATGGCATGCTTGTCGGCGGCCTGGGCATCAGCGGCGACGGCGTCGATCAAGACGATTACGTGACCTCGGGCGGATCGGCCGGCTTCGAAGCACCCACCACCATTCGTGCCGACCAAATTTTCATCAATGGCGTGCGCCTGCCCTACTTCAAGTTCCCCCGCAATCCCACCTTCTAAACATATTTCTCAGTGCGGTGCGGATGGATCCGCCGTCCTAGCCGCATCCAAATCCAGAATCCATTGGTGCTTCGTGTCAAACGGCGCATAACAGTTTCCGTCGCCCGCATAGCCTGTACAGTGCTTCGCAATCTTCTTATCACGCGGCGAGCGCACATACTGCCAAACCTCTGCATACTTCACGCCACTAGCCGGCGGGGCCGGCGGAGTCACAGGAATGCCGCATCCAGGTGACGGCGGGCAGCTGTCGTTGAACACCCAATACACCGCGTCAGATACTCCAATGTGCGCGCGAATATCGTCTGCGGAAATGATGGTAATTCCCTGCCCCTCGTCCACGGCAATCCCCGAACAATAAATTCCCGGACGGAATCGTTCCTTTTGCAAGGACTGCGCCCAGGAACGCAAGTACCCATGGTATCCGTCAAGGAGACGGCCACCCTCTTCCACATCCAGAAAAATGACAGAGCCCTCGGGAAATCCTTCCCGGCGGGCGGCGGCAGCCGCGGCCCTCGCATCGGTCTCACCGGCTTCTATGGAGGTCTTTGTATTCGGGAGTTGACCGGCGGTGCGACCTTGATAGAGCAAAAGAAAGCCAAATCCCTGAGCGCGCATGGCCGAGCGCTTTCCGGTCCAGGAATTGGATTTCGTACCCGGGGGCGAGCTCAACCAATAGCCTGCGAACACAAACGATTTGCGCAAAACAGGGAGCGCATCGTCACCCGGATAGTCGTTGCGGTCAAATCCGAGGTAGGTGCCACCGTCGGCTTTCATGGCGTTCAGCGATGCACGTGGCTGCTCGTGGGAGGCTCCGAATAAGCCGAGCCCTGTGAGAACCAGCAGAAAAGGCCACGCCAGAAATCTGCGCATGGCCCGACTGTAACTCAGTGAATCGCGTTTGCAGAGGGAAATCAGGAGTCCATGTACTGCGCTTCGCCATCCCCGAACGACCAATTCTCCCAAGCCACTTCCACCAGATTGATGACTAAGTCCTGGGGTCGCAAGCCTGGAGACTCGGCCAAAATCTCCGCTGCACGCTTAAACAGTTTGCGTTTCTGCTGCGGTTTGCGCCCGGCGCTCAACGTGATCTGAACGAAAACCACATTGTCCGAGCGTTTCACGCCCAGATATTGCGGATCGTAGATCAACCCCTCCCGGCGATGTTCAGTGATTACCTGAAACCGGTCGTCTGGCGGAATCGCCAACGCCTCAATCATTGCGCGGTGTACTCCGTCTGCCAGCGCTTTGCGATACTCCGCGCTCTTCCCTTCCCGCAAATCGATTCGTACCAGTGGCATGTTTATTCCCCTGCCTTAGATGCTCGCGCTGTACGGCTGGGCACGCGGCTTACCCTTCACGCAGTTTGTGACCGGAAAGATTCCCTAGCCCGTCATAGGCGGCGTATTTGTACATCTCGCATAGCGTTGGATAGTTGAACACCTGTTCGATGAACTCATCAATCGTCAAGCCGTTGTCGAGCACCATCATGCCCACGTGGATCAACTCCGTCGCCGATTCCCCGATCATGCTCACGCCCAATAGTTTTCGGTCGGCGCGCGCGAAGATCAGCTTCAATAGTCCGGATGTATCTCCGATGATATGGCCGCGAGCATTGTTCTCGTAGTGCGCACGGCCAACGCAATAGTCAATTCCTTTTTCCCTGCAAGATTCTTCGGTCTCGCCGGCCGCGGAAATCTCCGGGATAGTATAAATTCCCATCGGCAGGAGAGAGGCGACGCGCTGCTTGTATTTCAAACCGAAGGCGTGGCACACCGCCACGCGGCCCTGCTCCATTGAAGTGGAGGCCAGCGCGGGAAATCCTATTACATCGCCTGCGGCATAGATATGCGGTACAGTGGTGCGATAATTAGCGTCCACAGCGATGTAGCCTTTGTCGTTCAGCGCGAGGCCCGCTTTCTCCAGCAATAAGCCGTCCACAGCCGCGCGGCGGCCGGCGGCAAACAACGCCGCCTCGGTTTCCAGCACTTTGCCACTCTTCATCGTCAGGCGCACACCGGACGGGATATTCTCCGCTTTCAAGGGCCGCTCATTGAACCAGAAATTCATCCCCAGCGAGGACAGCCGGTCACGCAAGCGCTCCGAAATCTCCGCGTCGAGAAAGGGCAGCACGCGGTCGCGCCCGTCCACCAGCGTCACCCGCACGCCCAGCGCGACGAACATGGAAGCGTATTCGCAACCGATCACCCCGCCGCCGATCACCGCGAGACTCTTT
>Ga0126369_10003110_pt1 | contig 11958 bp, 9 predicted proteins | sample PanSoiMetaPlot_1_FD_109646 | JGI IMG/M metagenome (GOLD analysis project Ga0126369, IMG submission 109646) | Tropical forest soil microbial communities from Panama - MetaG Plot_1 | ecosystem: Environmental > Terrestrial > Soil > Tropical forest > Bulk soil | place: Panama | collected 2016-02-17 | reverse complement strand
CACGTGCGGCTCCTCGACCACCGTCGCTCGCAGCTTCCGCGCCCGCTCCACGGCCGCATCGAAGTCGTCCACCTCGAACCACACCAGGACGCCATGCCCAACCGGCGCTTTGTCCCTCCCCATGAGGTTGGGGTGCTCCTCGTGGTCCCAGCTGTGGAGCTGGAGGATGAGCGTATCGCCGCTCATCAGGCGGTCATAGAAGAGCCGATGCGGATGATCCGGTAGGGACTCCAGGCCGAGCAGGGCCTGGTACCAGGTGCTGCTGGCCTTCACATCTCGCACCGCGATCAGCGGTTGGGCGCGCACGGGTGCTTGTTTAGATTCGGCCATACACTCCTCGCTTAATTCCGCGCATTATGGCTTGACTCCGCGCATCATGCGCGGGCCGACGCGCCCTCTTGAACAAAATTGACGTGGAACGGCCTTGCGACCGTGACATTCGAGCGCTTGCATTTGCGAACTGCTGGGGGTACTTGCGCGGCTCCGAGCTCGAACGAGAGGAGTCATGCCATGGACATGCCGATGAAACCCACTGAACAACACCGCAAACTGGAGAGATTTGCCGGGACTTGGACCGGCGAGGAGACAATCTATCCAAGCCCATGGGACGCCAAAGGTGGCAAAGCCAAGTCGCGGCAGACGGGTCGGCTCGACCTCGATGGGTTCTTTGCAATCGTGGACTACCAGCAGGAGCGGGATGGAAAGACCAGTTACCGAGGTCATGGCGTGTTTGGCTACGATGCCAACCGCAAGCAGTACGCAATGTTCTGGTTTGACAGCATGGGCGTCGTCGCCCCAGAGCCCGCATGGGGTCAATTGGAGGGTGACACGCTCGCCTTCCAGAGCAAATCGCCGATGGGTCAGGGACGCTACACGTACAAATTTAACTCCGACGGCTCGGTCGACTTCCGGATAGAAAACTCTCAAGACGGCAAGAGCTGGAAGCCATTCCTGGACGCAAAATACCGGCGAGCTTGATGACACGTTAGCATTCGGCTTCAGCGAGAGTGATTCCGCGGAACCGAGCTGGGAACTGGATCCTCGTACTTCTTCTTTGCTGTGTCTCTTCAGCCCAGGCTCGCAGCACATCGGATGATGATGAGCTGGAAAGCCTCTCGAGGCTGGCAGGCAGAGCTCTGCTGCACTCGCGTGCTTACCGATTTCTGGGCGAGCTTGCGGATGGAATCGGTCCGCGGCTGACCGGCTCGTCGGAGGAGGCGAAGGCCTTCGAATGGGCCCTCCGCACCATGGAGGCCATCGGCCTTACCAAGGTCCATAAGGAGCCTTGGCAACTTGCACATTCCTGGCGCCGCATCAGCGCCCGAGCTGAGCTCGTGAGTCCATTTCACTTGGAACTCAGCATCACATCTTTGGGGTGGACGGGCTCGACGCGGAAGGGAGGTATCGAGGCGGAGGTTCTCGCCGTCGACAGTGATTCGCTCACCGACGAGGTGAAGAAGAATGCCTCGCAATGGTCAGGAAAGATTCTGATTCTGGCTGGCAGGGGCGCGCAACACCTTGGGCAGGTTGACTACCTTTCAAAGCTTCCGCCATTTCTCGAGGCGGCGCAGACGGCGAAGGCACTGGCCGTCATCGTCGAGGATCCGAGACCTGGCACAATGCTTCCTCACACCGGTCCTCCGTCATTCTCCGGTGTCAATGCGCTCTTTACGATACCTGTGCTCGACATGGCCGCGGAGCATCGAAAGCAGATCGTGCGGCTCCTGGACCGCGGACAAAAGGTTCGCGTCAACCTCGATGTTCAAAATCTACTCTCTAGGACTCCGGTCGAGTCCGCCAACATCGTTGGAGAGGTGCCGGGATCCGAGCACCCGGAGCAGATCGTCATCTTAGGAGCGCACCTGGATTCGTGGGATTTGGGTACCGGTGCGCTCGACGACGGTTTTGGGATAGCGGCGGTTCTCGGTGCAGCGGATGCAATCATTGCGTCGGGCTTGAAGCCGCGTAGAACCGTACGAGTAGTGCTGTTCAGCGGCGAGGAGCAGGGAATGTTGGGCTCGCGTGCCTATGTTCGGTCCCATCAATCTGAAATCCCCAATCTCGTATGCGCCCTAGCGTTGGATTGGGGACACGGGCCCATCACCGGGATGCCACTGGCGGGGCACACCGAGATGAGCCTCCCTCTCAAGCGATTCGCCGAGGAGGTTGCCGGCCTAGCCACTCTTAAAATTGATAACAGTTATCTGTCGTATACCGACGCCTATGCATTTACGTTGGCCGGTGTGCCTGGAATAGCCTTCCTACAGAATTCACACGATTATTCCCTATTCGGCCACTCAGCCGCTGATACGCTCGACAAAGTCGATCCGGAAATACTAGCTCGCGATGCAGCGCTGGCTGCCCAGGCCGCATTCTGGATCGCCAACCAACCGACGCGTGTGGGCAAGGTCTTCGACGCCCTCGAAACCGCGCGCGTGCTCACGCAGGACAAACAGCGTCCCAGTCTTGAGGCACTCGGCCTATGGCCGTTCTGAGCGCCATGCTGCCTTGCGTATGATCCAACGTCGAGCGTGGAACGCGTCTACTATCGCCGCGATGTACTTAGCGAGAGCGAGCTTCGCTGCCGCGCCAGAATTCGATTTTCCCACGAATGCAACTGAGGACCCGGCGGCGCTGGCCGCGGCAATGCCCATCCTGGCCAAGCAGGTATTAGCGGCCTACAAGGACGAGGATCGAGAGACTTACCTGAACAACCGCTTTCGGCTGCAGGTGGTCACCGAACAGTATTCCGAGGCGGTCAAGACTCTGAAGTCTCTACGCGAGCAGCGACGGACGACCAACCCAGCTCGTGCAGCGTGGGTCGATCTGCAATACGAAATCTACGCAAGCGCTCGAGCTCTCCAAAGCTCCGACAAGTTGTCATTCCAAGAAGCCTACCCGCGTGCTTGTCGCGACGCTCTTCGCTCGATGAATGACCACAGCTCTGCTCTGTTGATCCGTGCGCTACGGGCTCCGAATAAGAATTCAATGGGGCGACAATTGCGCGAGGATCTCGAGCAACAGAAAGGCAAGACGACCGTCTCGCTCGCGAATGCCTTGACGCTGATTCGCGACTACCAGATCGAGGAGGCCTATCGAAGTTTCACGCCGTTGCTTCCACCGCTGATCGCCGAAGACGATGCTCGCCGATACATCATCGACACTGACATTCCGGTGAAAACGCCGGACGGTGCAACCGTCTGTACGTTGGTGGTGCGGCCGCGAGCCGCGCGGGGTCGGCTCACCACGCTGCTGGAGTTCACCATCTACGCCGATCCCGGCGGCAACCTGGGTGGCGCTCGACGAACCGCCTCAAATGGCTATGCAGCCGTGGTGGGTCTGACGCGCGGGAAGGGATGCAGCCCCGACAAACCGGTCCCCTATGAATATGACGGTTCAGATGCGGCGGCGCTGATCGATTGGATTACTGCACAGGAATGGAGCGACGGCCAGCTCGGGATGTATGGAGGCAGCTACTCCGGCGCCACCGCGTGGGCTGCCGCCAAGCACATGCCAAAGGGTTTGAAGGCGATCTTGGTCGGAGCGCCCGTCGCACCTGGCATCGATGTGCCAATGGAGGGCAACGTATTTTGGAATTTCGTCTACCCGTGGCCCTTCTACACCATGAATCTGAAGGGCCTCGATGATGCCACCTACAGCGACGGCGCGCGTTGGAAGCGCTTGGACCACGACTGGTACGTTAGCGGCCGGCCTTACCGCGACTTGGATAAAATCGATAAAACACCTAATCCGATCTTCCGTCGGTGGATTTCCCATCCGAGCTACGATGCCTACTGGAAGAATGCCATTCCGTACGGGCGAGAGTTCGCTCGCATCAACATCCCAGTGCTGATCACCGCTGGTTACTATTTCGGTGGACCTGGGGCGGCGGTTTACTACATGCGCGAGCACTACAAATACAACCCGCGCGCGGAGCACTACTTGCTGATCGGGCCATATGATCACTTCGGTGGACAGCGCGGGACAGAGGACGGACTCGGCGGGGATAACGACGCAATCGCCGGCTACAAAGTAGACCCAGTCGCGAAGATCGATTTGCTCGAATTCCGCTACGCATGGTTTGACTACGTTTTCAGGGGAGCCCCCAAGCCCGCACTCCTCGCCGACAAGGTGAATCATCAGCTAACCGGGGCCAACGTTTGGAGGCACTCGCCGTCGTTGGAGGCAATGGCCAACCAAAGGCTCAGGCTTCATCTAAGCGGAGCTTCATCGGGTAGTGCCTTCCGGTTGAGTCGAAGCAGCTCCGACAACGCGTTCGTCAATTTGCGAGTTGACCTCGCCGATCGCAGCGACGCGGATCGGCCTGCACCGGGCGGTGGGGTCCTCGATTCCGCACTAGACACGTGGAACGGGATTGAATTCGTCAGCGATCCGCTTCCTGAAGCCACGGAGCTGAGCGGGCTGTTCTCGGGGAAGCTCGATTTTATCGCGAACAAAAAGGATTTCGACTTCGGCATTGACCTTTATGAGCAGACTCCACAGGGACAATATATTGCTCTTGCTCCTTACTGGGGCCGCGCCAGCTATGTCGGGCATCTTAGCCAACGCCGGCTGCTGACTCCCGGCAAGCGCCAACAGCTCGCATTCACCAGCGTTCGGCTGATGAGTCGTCAGCTCCAACAAGGCAGCCGAGTCGTCTTGGTCCTTAGCGTCATCAAGGAGCCGGGCCGGCAGATCAATTACGGGACCGGAAAAGATGTCAGCGCTGAAAGCGTTCGCGACGCTGGAGTACCCTTGGAGATCAAGTGGTACGGCGATAGCTACGTCGACCTCCCGGTCTTCAGAAGTGCGAATTAGCAATCGAAAAAACGAGGGCGAAGCTACCGCTTGTTCTGCGGATGCATGGGTGCACGGACGTAGCGCGGTGGCGCCGCGTCGTTGGCGAAGCTCCAGCCCGTGAGGTAGGCGAGCTGCAGGATCTTCTCCATCTTGCTGAAGTTGATCTTCTCCACCGTATCCGATTGCTGGTGGTAATCGGGGTGGAAGCCGGTGAACCACCACACACCAGGGATGTCGCGGATCGCAAAGGGGAACTGATCGCTGCGCTGGAAGACGTTCAGCGCGGCATCCTCGTCCCACTTGAAGTTTAGCGTAAGTCCCACGTGCTGGTTCTCTCGTTCCACGACCGCGCGGTAGTCCGGGCTGTTGATGGTACCGATGAGACCCAGCTCATTCGACGTATCCGACGAAATCTTTGTGAGGCCCTCGGTCTGGGCGCTGGGCGCCTCGTTGCGGCCAATCATGTCGAAGTTAATCACCGCGCGCGTCCCCGCCAGCGGCTGCAGGGGATTGGCAGCGTAGTAGTACGAACCGAGCAGTCCACGTTCCTCCGCTGCGAAGACAACAAAGAGCAGCGAGCGTTTCGGCTTCAAAGGGTTGCGGGCGAACGCGCGCGCGAGCTCGATGACGCCAACGCTACCGGTCCCGTTGTCATCGGCGCCGTGGTAAATCTTGCCTTCCCAAATGCCCTCGTGGTCGAAGTGCCCGCTAAAGAGCACGGTCTCGTCCTTCAATCCGGGATCGCTCCCCTCCACCACGCCGATCACGTTGTAGCTGGTTGCTCTTCGCATGCTCGCGTTTACCACCCGCATGTCCACAACGGTGTCCCGCAAGGGCATGGAAGCGGGCTTCAGCGTCTTGTCAATCGCGGCCTGCAGCTGTGCAGGTGTTTTGCCCGAGGTTGCGAGCAGCGCAGCCGCGACCTCGTCGTTCACGCTGAAGTAAGGGATGGTGATTCCATTGTTGTCGGTCAGCGCTTGCGAGGGACGCTTGAGGAAGCGCTCCATGATCCCCGGAATCCGCGCTAGGCGCTCCAGGTTGGAGGGGTGCTTCCGGTTCGGCTCGCTGACGACGAGGAGCCCGACCGCTCCGTGTCGCTGTGCGTTCAGCACCTTCAGCCGAACGTTCGCCGCGGTGGTGTTGCCGACGCCGTTGAACACCGAATCGGGATCGTTCTCCTGTGGCTCGTGGTCGAAGACGAGTACGATCTTTCCGCGAGCATCGAGGCCAGCATAATCGTCATAATGAAAGTGCGGAGTCGTGATCCCGAACCCAGCGAAAACAACGGGCGCGCTGGCCTCGATGTCACGCGGGAAGAAACCGACGAAATGTTTCAAGAACTCGTATCGCTGCTGCTTGCCCCCTCGTCGTAAGGTGAGTTGCGTCTGCTGCACGTCCGGAAGGTGCTCGATAAGCGGCACCGGCTGCAAATAGGAGTCTCCCGAGGCAGGCGTCAGTCCGGCCTTCGCGAACTCGGCCGCGATGAACTGGATCGCTACGTCCGACCCCGGCGCGAGCGACATGCGGCCCTGAAGCACGTCGGACGCCAGAAAAGTCAGGTCTGCCCTCAGATCTTTAACCTGGATGACGTCAAATCCAGTTGCGACCCGTGGATCGATGCCCATCGTCGGCGCGGCGAGCGCCGCGGAGGCGCAGAGGGCAGCACTGCTCAGCACGGTCCGTAGAATCAATGGCCCTCGCGTCCTGCGCTCCGGGGTGTTATCACGCGCCACCGCCGCGGCCTACCACGCGAGAGCGCCAAGTCGTAGGGAAAACCGTTGCCAAGCGCTCGAGGCACTGGGACTCTGGTTTCAAAGTTCGCAACTCTTTGGAGTGCCCACGCATCTTGGTGGCATGGAAACTCTCCAACGCTCAGCAGCAGCCTCGCTCCTCGCTATCTTGGTTGGAACCGCTGCGAGCAATTGTCGAGCGGTTCCGCGGGAGCCAGCCGCGGAAACCATCGACGATGTAGTGGCGAAGAATACTGCTGCCCGAGGCGGGGTAACCGCGATCGAATCTGCTCAGACAGTGGCGATTCGGCTGCGGATCACCGAGCCCAAGTTCACCGTTGAAGGCCTCTATAAAGCCACCCGAGCTGGACGGATGCGTATTGATGTCTTCGCCAACGACACGCGCGTCTACTCCGAGGGTTACGACGGCAAGCGCGCGTGGCAGCTACCTCAGGACGCCGAGCATGCAACGGACGCCAGCCCTTCCGGGGCGGCAGCTCTCCGCCACGGTCTCGAGTTGCCAACCAACCTTCGCGGCTTGCATGAAATGCGCGCCCGGGGTCACCAGTTGAGGCTGCGTGGGCGTGAGCTCGTTGACGGCACGAACTACCACGTCGTCGAGCTTCGCTTGGATGACGGTTTTAGCACTTATCTGTATGTGAATCCCTCAACGTACCTCATCGATCGGATGCGAGATATTCGGGCGCTGCATCCCGATGCCGATCCCATGACGCGCTGGATCGAACAACGATACGAGGATTTTCGAACAGTGAACGGAACGATGCTCGCTTTCAAATCCTCGCAAGTTGATCTGCGCACAGGTCAAGTGATGCAGACCACAACGGTGCTCGAAGTGACGACCAACCCGCCTCTGACCGAAGCGACTTTCGCGCCGCCTTAGGAGGAATTCTTGTCGAGGCGTTGAATGCCGAGCTTGTCGACGATCAGGTTCGCCTCCACCTCGGTTCGGTTGTCGAGCCCCGTCGCACTGAGGTGAATAGGAAGCTGGTAGCGCCTGGGAGCATCCACAAACAAGGCGCGCCGGGTCGCTTGGTCGAGTACCGGCACCCGCTTTACCGGATCATGCAGCCGCGCGAAAAGCGGCGATAAGTCATATCGAAAGATGTGGCGGATCCGCTGTGCCCCCGAAGCGTTGATTTCGGGATTGGCAATCAGCGTGCCGCGGTGGAGATGATGAACCACGGTCACCCGCCGTGAGGCGCCCCCCTCTGGATTTAGGGGGTCGGGATAGCCGGTGGTGGTTTCGTTGCACCATTCGCGCGCACGGACCACGATTTCCTTCTTTGACGACAAGCGGCAAAGGACAACTCGCTGAGCATGGAAACGATACACTTTTCCGCGAAGCCAAGCGCTGCCGATCTCCTTGAACCTGTCCCGCAGGGCGTAAGTGATTCCGGCGAGTAGAACGAGGGCGGCGAGACCGGAGCTCAGCCGAGAACCGATCGTCCAATCGCGAAGCAGTAATTGAGCAATAAAAAAAAGCATCCCAGCCAGAAGGGCGGAAAACGTGGTCATCCATTGGTGGACGCGATCGTCCAAGGGATTCACTTCGCGGTCAAGCGCCAAAACTTCTTGAAAGTGCCGTTTCAAACGGCCTGCGCGCTCGACGTATTTCTCGAGCGTCTCCGGGACCAACGGGTCAGCCAGAGCGAATCGTTGGGCTTGCCGGTAGGCAAGTTCCGTCTCCAGCGCAGCGGAAAGCCGTGGGTCGGCAAGCTCCAGAAGCTTTCGTATCTCCTCGGTGATCGATACCTGATCCTCCAACGTCACCTTGAGAAATTGTTGGGACTCGGCCAGGAATTCGATCCAGCGAACGCTGATGAGCTCATCGGCAAGGCTACGTTCCTTAGACACTTCGTTCGAATCGTTAGGCGACGCCACTGCCAACTGGGCACGCGAAGCGGATACTGAACGGAGTGCTGCATCGAGCCAGATCATCAGGTCGCGATGAGTATCGTGGGGTTCTTCGCATTGAGCATGGGCGATCGCCTGCTGACAATGGCGAACGAAACCCACGCGGGCTCGATCCAACATTCGCGCCAGCGAAATGACTTTCTGCCTAAGGGCGGTGACCGAGCCATCCGCACTCCCCACGGGAGCGTCCGCATCGAGGCGGGTGAAGCCTTCCATCAAATCCCAAGGTGAACGCCCCGACAGTGAGTTGGAGGGAATCTCGAATTCCGCCTCCACTTCATAGCTAACGTGTCCGGTGCGAGGTAGCGGCATCACCAGCTGCCACTGGAATCGCGAGCTGTCGTGAATGCTGACCTGGAGCTCCAGCTCTTGGTCGGTGCCCGGCAGCAGGTCAGCTGGCGGAGCGGCAACCGGAGGCGCCGGCACCGGGTTTTCATCGGCCGTCGCTTCTCTATTCAACATATCGATGCCGCAGCGCCACCACATCGCGGTAGCGAAGTACCCCAAGGATTTTCCCGTTCTCGTCGACGACCGGGAGCGCCCGGAACAAGTAGCGCTCGAACAACTCGGAGGCGCGCCTCAGGGTGTCGTCGCGGCCAAGCGAGACCACCTGCGAGGTCATTACCTCATCGAGGCGCGCATTCTCGTCGCGTAACAACAGAGCCTTGGCGTCCAGGACGCCAACCAATTTGTCGTTCTGGTCGACGATGTAAATGTATGCGATTTCCAACTTTCCCTTGGCGGCTTGGGCAAATTCGTCTCTGGCTCGCGCCACCGTCTTTTCAGGCGACATTCGCAGAAAGCGTGCCGTAGACGAGTTGATGGCCTTCTCGTCTTGCTTCTCCAAAATTGCGGTGATCTTTGCCGCCCGCTCTCGATTATCGAGAAAGTTCATCAATGTCCGGACATCCCACCACGGAAGGACCGCCAACAAGTCGGCCGCCTGGGCTGGCGTCATCTCGGCGATCAGCCGCGCGATTTTCTCCTTGTCGAGCGAAGCGACCAGGTCCCGCTGGACCTTGGGATCCAAAGCCTCGAGGGTATCGGAAGCCCTTTCGGTGTCGAGCTCGCCAAAAATCGCAATCCGCTGTTCGGGCGGCATTTCTTCGAGGATGTCCGCCAGGTCAACCGGTGGAAGCTCGGCGAGTTGCTCCTTCAGCACCTTGAGCTGGACGTCTCCCTTGAAGCTGCCGAGCTCCTCGGGCAAGGGCGCGACGTAGCTCCACGGAACCACATGTCCATCACCACCATCGCTTGGCTTGATCAGAAACTTGGCCAACCAGCCAAGCTTGATTCTGCGCAGCAGGGCGGCCTTGCTGAGGTCCACGTCGATCACCAGCAACTTGTGGGCGCTCAGCTTCAATCCGATGTCGTAGACGACCTCCAACTCGCGTCCCTTCTCGTCAAGGACCTTCTTGTCCAGGATGTAGTCCTTGAGCAAAATCGCCGAGGGCGGCGGGGCGCTAGCAAACGCTTCAGCGTCCTCCAGGTCCACCACAACTTGGTCAATCCCCAAGGACCCAACCTTTTCCCAGGGGACGAACAGGGTCGGGCGCCCGAATGGCCGCGCGATGCAAAGATGGGTGACCTCGGCGAACTTGTCCCGATCGACGATGACCAGTTCGTCCAACGTTCCGATCCGCCCGCCTTTGGCAACCACCGGAACGCCGAGCAGCTCGCTCAGATTGAAGCTCGTCCGTGAAGAAGTTTCCGCTGTTCGTAGCGCGGCGTTCACTGGTTTGCCTTTTGGCTCAGCCCTTCAGGGTCTTCACAAATTTGTAAATCATCAGGCATACCAGCACGAGTAGGTACAGCCGCAGTACCACCAGGCAGGCTTTGACCAGCCAGGTCATCTCGATCTGCGGCTTCGCATAACGTCGGTTGATCTTCCTCACGTGGGCTACCAGGCTGCTGAAGGCAGCGCGGACAAGGCTCATTGCAGCACCTCGGGGAAGAGCGTGGTAATTCCGTACAGGGTGGAGAGAATGATGATCACCAGAACAATCGAGATGTTCGCCACATTTTGCCAGGTGTTGTTTCGGTATCTGCCCATCGTTTTCTTGTCGTTGAGCAGCAGGATGAGAAACACCAGTGCCGCCGGCAGCAGGGTGGTGGCGATCACCTGAACGAACAGCGTTATCAGCACAAGTGGCGCCTTCGGGATCAGGACCACGGCCCCCGCCAGCACCAGATCCAAGAAATAATAAGCGTAGAACCAAGGAGCCTCGCGGATGTTCTGGTTCAGCGAGTGCGCCCAGCCGAAAATCTCGCCAAAAGCCCAGGAACTGGCCAAGGAGATGCAAATGGCGCCGAGCAAGCCAGCGTCGAAAAGACCGATCGCGATGATCGTTCCCACGTATTTGTTCACCGGCATGATTTCGAGGGCAGCTTGCGCGGCGCTTTCGACGGGACGACCGGATAGAAGCCGAGCTGAAACCACGATCAAGAACGTCGCCACCACCACTGTCAGCACCGACCCAATCGCGGTGTCCAACTTGCCGAACTTGATGTCCTGCTCCTTCAATCCCTTGTCCACCACCGAGCTCTGCTGAAAGAACAGCATCCAGGGAGCAATGGTGGTACCGATGTTGGCCATCAGTAGGAAGAACAACTCGTTGGTGAGCCCTCCGGGCGGCCAATGGGGCACGAGGCCGTTGTGCAGGATTTCGCTGGCCGACGGATGCACCATGAACGCAGCGGGGATGTAGATCAGGTTGCCCACACACAACACCAGCGCGATTTTCTCCCACGTCCAATAGCTGCCGCTGAGGACCATCGAACCCATCAGCAGCCAGCAGGCAATCACGGTCACCCAGGGCGGTACGCCAAAGATGCTCATCGCCGCGGTCATCCCGATGAATTCGGTGATCATCGTCAGCCAGTCGATGAGCACCAGGTCGAGCAGGGAGAACCAACCCCAGAACGCACCAAACCCGTGAAAGATGGCTTCCGCGTGGCCGCGCTTGGTGACTGCACCCAGTCGGACGGTCATCTCCTGAACGAAATAGGCCACCGGTCCGAGCAGAATCAGAAACCAGAGCAAGTGGTCGCCGTACTTGGCGCCGGTGGTGGTGTAGGTGGTGATTCCGCCGGCATCGTTGTCCGCCACCATGACGATGATGCCGGGACCCGCGATCGCGGCGAAGGTTCTCAGCGCCTTTACCGACTTGCGGAACCGGTAAAATAGGGTGGCCGGCAACCCCATTCGCACCTTGGCCGAAGTCGCAACCGCCTCTCGCATCCTCAACTCCCCGATCGCGCAGCTTCGTGAGGCCGGGGAAATCGGCAAGTCCGGTACGCCACACACCGAGCCGCCCCCCAAGTCCAGCTTTAGCACGCGCGCGACGTAGAGGAGGCGACGCCTCTTCCTCAGCCACGTTAGGGCAAGCCTTAATCCGGCAAGCCCTGGTCTACCCCTTGGCGACTCTCGTCGTTCCGGGACAGTGGCCTATGTTCGCGCGGACGCCTCGCCTAACGAGAGCAACCGCGAATT
>Ga0126369_10003109_pt1 | contig 11963 bp, 15 predicted proteins | sample PanSoiMetaPlot_1_FD_109646 | JGI IMG/M metagenome (GOLD analysis project Ga0126369, IMG submission 109646) | Tropical forest soil microbial communities from Panama - MetaG Plot_1 | ecosystem: Environmental > Terrestrial > Soil > Tropical forest > Bulk soil | place: Panama | collected 2016-02-17 | reverse complement strand
GCGGCCGGCGTGGTCGGCGCCTTGGCAGGGGGCGTCTTGGCCTTCGCCGCCTTCGCAGCGGCCACCCCGGCCTTGTTCTCGGCGTCGGCCCGCGCCTGCCGCGCCTCGGCCATCAGGCGGGCGAGGCGCTCGATCGGGAACTTGAAGATCTTGCCGTCCGAGCGCCGGGCCAGGAGCGGGAACTTCGGCCGGCCGGGGCGCAGGCCGGTGAGAGTGAACGTCCAGCCGTTGCTGTCGAACGTCCTTCCCAGGTCGCTCGGCTCCAGCCCGTAGTCCATCGCGTACCTCTTGAAGTCCTCCGCCTCCTTGCTGATGGCGCTGCCGTCTGCCAGGATCGGGGCGGCCTCGATCTTGAGCTCGACGGTGTCGCCGTAGGAGGCCCGCCCGGGGGTCAGCTTGAGCCCCAGCTTCTGCCCCAGCGCCGGTAGCTCGGCCTCGATGCGGGCGAGGATGTTCTTGGCCTCGTTCTTCGTCATGTCTGGAACTCCGTGTGGATCGAACCAGGCTGCTCTCAAGCGGCAGCCCGTAGCCCGCCCCGGGGCGACGGGGGCGGGTTGACGGGGTGTCGGGAGAGGTTAGCGCCGTGCGGCGGCCACGATGATAGCGTTCTTCAACCTCCGGATCTCCTCGCACAGACCCAGCAGGGCCAGCCGGAGACCGTCCGGGGCTTCGGCCCCGGGGCGGGAGCCGTTGAGGTAGGCGACCCGTCCGGCGGCCTCCTCGCCGCTCTCGTGGTCGCTCTCCGCGGCCCAGGACCCGTCGGGCTTGTAGAACCCCACGGTCCACAGGCCGGGCTCGGACTGGATGTAGACATACATCGGTATCGACTCCTATCGAACTCTGCGGCTCTCAGGCGGCCGCTCAGTCTCCCCTCCGGCCCAGGAGGCGGGAGGGGGTGGTGAGGGGTCGGGAGATATTAGGGGAGGTCGAAACGGGTCGCCAAGTGCCTGGCCGGCCGCTCGAAGCCCAGGGCCTCCAGGGCCAGCTTGAGGGACCGCACGTTCTCCGGGTCGGGGAACACTCGGCCCCCCAGCCCGGCCGACTCCCCGACCAGGTGCTCCAGTGGGTAGCCGTTTTCGATGTAGTCCCCGACGATAGCCGCCAGGAACTCCGCGGCGTGCTTCTTGTTCATAGCAGTTCCTCAAGTCCAGCGGCTCCCTGTCGGCCGCTCCTAGACCGCCCCGGATGGGTATCGGGGGCGGCTTGAGGAGGGGTCGGGAGAGTTACCCTTCGCCGCCGACGTCCCTCCACAAGTCGTCCCAGGGGGCGGGTGGGGACAGGGAGGACAGCGGCCAGTCGAGAAGCAGGAGGCACCAGCGGGCGTAGTAATCCCCCAACGGCGGGCGCTCGCCGCCCTTGCGGTTCGGCGATGGGATCGACCAGCAGACGCCCCAGGGGTAGCGCAGATAGTTGCGGTCCATGTCGGGTCTCCAGGGGATCAGGAACGGTACCAGTCGGCGAGGCGGGAGCGGTGCGCGGGCTTCAGCGGAGCTAGTCTTCCTCGCAGTTGTCGGTGACGGCCTGAATCTCGCGCACCACCTGCTCGTAGGAGAACCCGTTGGCGGCCGCCAACGTCTCGACCTCCGTGTCGGCCAGGCGGGCGTGGGCCTCCTCGCTGAACTCCCCGGCGTCGAAACCCGCGTCGTAGTAGGCCGCCTCGTCGTGGGCCTCGTAGATAGCCATGGCCTCGTAGGCCACCTGCGTCAGAGTCTTGGCGGTCATGCTGGCTCCTCTATCTCACGGAACGCCCGCCCGGACATCGGGCAGGCAAATCCCCCGGCCGGGTCGGTAAACCGGCCTACGCGGCCGCACGGGGCGGCCCCGGGGGACAGCGGTTAGCGGTTAGGCACCGTAGCCGGTGTCCGGGAAGGCCGCCCGCAGCACCCTCTCCTTGACGGCATCGGGCTGCCCGTCGAGCCACCGGACGGCCTCCTCGTCCTGGCCGTGGCTCTCCGGGTGCCCGTTCGCGTAGCCGCAGCCGGTGACGGCGTCGATGACCTCCTCGCGGTTGAGGGTGACGCTCTCGGCGCTGGTGCCGCGCTTGGCGCGGCGCCGCATCAACCCAGCGGCGTTCTCCAGGACGTCCGGGGCGATGGCGGCCCAGGTCCGGCGCAGCGCCTTTGCCGCCCGCTCCTCCATCTCGGTGTCCGACGGGGTGCGGTACCACGCGCCCAGATGGGACTTCGCTTTCGACTTCTTCGGCTCTGGCATCGTTGACTCCTCCGTCGACTAGGACCGGGGCCGCGCCGGGTTTACGACCCGCGGCGCCGCCCCGGCCTTGTACATCCTCACGTAGAACCGCTTCGCCTCGACGGCGTTGCGGAATACCTTGACGACCCGCTTGCCCCGCGCCGTGTACTCGACACCGACGGGAACCGGCTTCCTATCCATCGGGAACATCCTGCCCTCCACTCGGGTTTCGGCCGTTACTGCGGCCTCATCAGCGGTGCGAATCCCAGCACCGGACCCGCTGCCCGCCCCCGTCCCCCGCTCCGTGGGGGGCAAGAGGCGCCGGCATCGTTGTAGCACACCGTCCCGGACGACCTAGACGGGGCAGCGCAGGGCCGCGGCGGCCCGGTGCAGCCCGCTACGGCGGAGGCGCTTGCGGAGGTTGCGGGCCTCGCCCTTGGGGACGCTGCCCAGCACCAGGCCCACCGGCACGATCGGCCCGTTGCCGACGCGGAGCGTGCCGGCGCGGAGGTTGATGGTGATGGTGACGGGGGTGCCGTTGTTGGCGAACAGGTTAACGCGCATCAGTCTTGCGGCCCGCTTGTTAGGCGGTCGGCCGCTCTCCATCGTGAGGCAGCCCGCCCGGACGTCGGGCAGGCAAGGCCCCCGCCTCCCTGCGATCGGGAGGTAGCGCACTTCGGGGGCGGCGGGACCGTCAGGAGACGGTCTCCGCCAGGTAGCGCTCCAGCACGGTCGGATCGACGTAGCTGCCGCGGGAGACGGCGCGGGTGTTACCGAGACGGCGGGCGACCCGGTCGAGGGCCGCGTTGACCATCCGCCGTCGCTTGGTCGCCGCCCGGGGGAGACGCTTCCGCCACCCGAGCAGTTCGATGGCCAGGCTGGTCCCGCAGGCGGTCCTGAAATCCTTGGGGGTGTAGACGCCGGAACCCAGCGTCCGGAAGTAGGACCCCAGCCCGCCCACGCTGAACAGCCTTGTGGTGTAGGCCGTGGTGGCCCGCTTCCGCCTTAGCAGCTCCTTCACCAGGTAGGGGTTGGTGAGGATTACCGACTGCCGGACGCCCTTCTTGCCGATGAACTTGAGGGTCACCCCCCTTGCGCAGGGCTGGACGTGCCGCAGCTGGAGGGTCGTTGCCCCGAAGGACGGCACCCTTGCCCGCTCGTCGGCCCCGGTGCCCGGCCGGATGCCGGTGTTGTAGATGAGGTAGGCGACGAGAGCCATCTCCCGGCGCTTTCCCTTCACCGCGGGGTCGTTGAGGTCGCCCTCGATCTGGACCCTGATGTCCTCCCACTCCGCCAGCAGCGTCCGGACGCGGTCGAACTTGGCGTCCTTGGCGGACGCCGCGTGGGCCGCGCTATAGAGGCGCTGCCGCCGGCCGGCTGCATCGGTCCCCATCGCGACGCAGGCGGCCTCCGGGTCGTCGTTGTAGACGACGTCGGTCCAGGCCGGCGGTACGTAGAGGCCACGCAGGTGGGACGGACGACGAGAAACGAACGTCATGTCTCGAATCTCCATGAGGCCTGTACTCGGCCGCCACGGACGTCGTGGCGTTTCCGGCACCGCCATCGGGGAGGCGTACAGGATGGTGCCGTTGCGGGGTCGGGTCCAACCCCGCGCGAATGTTGTAGCGTTCCGTCCCGCCAGCGTTAGCTGCGGGGGGCGTCCTTCGAGCCGATGACGGTGAAGTTCCCCCCCACCTGGACCTGGACGGCCTGGCCGTCGATCTCGACCGCGATCTTGGTGTTGAGGTACCAGCCGAAGGAGCCGGAGGAGAAATCCAGCTTCACGGGCACCAGCAGGGGCACGCCGTTGATCGTGACGGTGAGGGGCTTCGCCCCCTTCCCGAACTGGGCCTGAGTCAGCGGGCACTTGGTGCCGTTGCCGCCGTTGCCCTTGGGGGTGCCGCCGGTCGTCTTCTTGGCCATGTCCATCTCTCCCTAGAAAGGAGCCCTCACCCGTTGGCCGCCCCGGACGTTCGGGGCGTTACTAGCCGCACCACGTAGAGGTGGGTGATGTTGCGGCCGCGGGGATGGCCCCGGGTCTTTCCCCCCGGGGCGCTTCCCCCCTTACCCTACTTCCTCAGCAGACGCCCCTCAGCCTCCTCCAGGAGGCGCCGGGCCTCATCGTCCCCCAGGCCGTCCAGCTCGGTGGTGTAGAGGCCGGTCTCGCTGCGCCGGAAGCGCCCCACGGTCCTGCCGCGGAGCCGGATGACGCCGCGGACCCTCACGCCCCGCCACTTTCCCTCGTACACCAGGCCGGTGAAGTGGTAGGCCTGGCCGATGTAGCGGTTCAGCAGCTTGCGGCTTGCGGCCGGGAGCCGGAGACGCCGCTCCGAGGAGCGGATGACGCCATCATGGCACATCGTGCAGACGGTGACGCCGGTGCGGCCGTCCGTGACCGGCACCGCCCACGGCCCGTACGGGCTGTTGACGGAACCGTGCAGCGGGCGGCCGCACCGCTCACACCGTTCGGGCACGGGGGGAAGGGTCACGACCACCGCACCGCGCTCACGCTTCTTCATCTTATCTCTCCATCGTCCTCACCCGTTGGCCGCGGGGACGTCCCGCGTTTCTAGCACCGCCGCTTAGAGGTGGGTGATTGGTGCCTTACGGGCTTTATAGCCCGCCCCTAGACTCACGGTCCCCCACCACCTTTCCGGTATCGGAATCCTGGCCTGGGGGTTGCGGCCCGCGTTCGGGCCGGGGCCGCGCCGGGGCTTTCCTAGCCCGGTACGCGGCCTATCCGCTCTATCTAGGCGCCTTACCCCGGTTCGTCGGACCGTCTCGCCGCCCGCCCTCGTCCGGGGACCACCGGAGTCCTAGGCAGGCCCCCCGCGCGTAAGCGGGGATGGCCGGGTTGCCGGGCGGCTGGGTAAGGCTACCGAATTGTAAAAGATCGCCTAGCTCCGTCGCCCCGTCTAGCTTCGGGCGGGATTCCGCCGCCTCTGCCTTTCTAGGGGCCGCCCCCGGGCCGGGGCTTCCGGATCTTGCCGCCCTCGTAAGCCTGCCGCGGGGCCGCGGGTCTTCGGCTTTATCGGGCTCGATCCGGCCCGGCCCGCCTTGGCCGGTATATTAAGTATACGCTAGTCTAGGTCGCCCGGCTACCCTGGAAACCGCCATTTAGGCGGAATTCTTAAAATAACCTTAGCCCGCCCTAAACCCCGGCGCCCCCAGGGCTTACGGCGAAACGCTGCCCCGCCCCAGTTTACCTAACCCTTGGGCGGGCCAGGAGTTAGGGTCTCGGCCGGGGGGCGGCCCGAAACGGGGCCTTCCTCTATTATAAAGATCCGCAATCCCGCCCCCGGCTAGGGTATACGGATAGAGATAGGAGACGATTATCCAGTGTCTACAGATAGGTCTACGACGGGGATAGGTCTACGACGGGGATAGGTCTACGACGGAGATAATCGGGCCGTCCCGGCTGCGCTGGACGGGAGGGCGGCCGCGCTGTTACACGCCGGCGCCGGTCCTCTTACATTAGCGCTCTTACATCCTAGAAGCGCGCACCACCCCCTCGGGCCGGCCTTCCCAGCACCCCACCGTTAGCTAGGTGACTAGTACTCGTCACTGCGCTCACTGTCTTACATCGGATAGCGGGTACTACTTAGTACACCGTAAATCCGATGTAAGACAGTCTGTACTGGCCGTGTACTTCGTACAGGATAGTACAGCTATCTAACGTTCGGGTTGTGGTGACCGTGGCACTGGTGAGGGTAAGAGGAAGGTCTTACGGCGTTCCTCTTACACGTCCCGGGCCGGTACGTTTTTACCCGGTGACCGCCCACCGCCCACCCCTCGGATCGCCTTTTCCACTACGGCCGGCACGAGGACCGGCGGTGAGCAGCCCTGCCCAGGTGCCTGGTACCGAGGGACTTACGCTCATCTCTCCCGAACCCCCCAGGTGCCACCCGGCTCGTGGCCCGATGGTACCTGGCTGGTAGGCTACCGAGACGACCACGGGAGCCGCTGGCCTCCGCCTGCCCGGCAGGGGGACTCAGTCACATGCCCGCTCGACAGGATCGGCTGGCGGGGGGCCGGTCGTCTGGCCCTTCACCGCCACGGCGCGCCGGACCATTTCCCGTCCGGACGCTAGGGTAGAATTATACTGGTGCTTGAGGGCCGTGGACCTGCGGCCCGGAAAATTTTTCGCAAGCCAGCCGAACACGCAACGCAGCCGAATACACGCCGCGCCCTTCCTGAACAGTTAACGAACACGGACGCGGGCCTTGAAGGGGCTCCGGGAAAAAAGAGGGGAACCCGCCGATTTCCCGTTTTCGGCCAAGGTATACTTAATATTCGGCGCTGAAGGGGGCGCACCAATGCCTTATACGAAACAGGCGGCCGCAACGGCCCTGAGGCGGATAATGGAAAAGACGCGGCGTCTCCCGAATGGCTGCTGGCTCTGGACGGCCGGCCGCTCCGGCGGCCGCAGGGGACGCCGCTACGCCACCATAATGGTGAACGGCCGGATGGAGAACGTGCGTCGCCTTCTGTACAGCCTGACTGCGGCCTTCCCGCCCCTGGACCCGGCACGGGAGCTGGAGGGGACCTGCGGCACGATCGGCTGCATCAACCCGGACCACCTGCGGCCGGGCAAGCCGAAGGGCGGGAGGAGGCCCATAGAGTAGCAGGTTTTTCGGAGGAGTTCCCAGATGCCACCGCTATCGTTCAGGTTCCCGTGTCTCAACGGGTCGAACTGCGTGAACAACGGCTGGACGAGACACAGGCTAGATGTCGATCGCAAGAAGCAGGAGTGCGGCTGGTGCCGTGGAGACCGACACGGGGGCGGGCACGGGTACGGCACGGGCACGCTGGAGAAGGAAGATCACATCGACGTGGCCGTTGGAGTTAGCATAGGTCTCAGTGCCGGGGCGTTCGGTGCCCACAGATTCTGGTACCTGAGCACCAACTGCGGGCCGGGGACGAGACCGGACGGTGCCCACGGGGAGCCGCTCGTGGTTGTCAAGAGGCTAAGGTTCCACAACCGCCGCTTCACAGCCCTCTTGTGCGATGAGGAGTCTGACTTCATTTGTGCCCTGGAGAGGATACTATGGAGCTGGGGCCTGAGAGGCCCGGAGGCTGTTCAGTACTTCGCCATGACGAACGCCAAGGCACTGCCCCTGATGAGGGCGGTGATCTTGAACAGCGATGAGCCGAACCCACGCCTAGCCGCCGGCATCAACGTGATGGACCCGAACTGCCCGTCGCCCAGGCACCTGTACTACGAAGGGTGGATCGACTTCCATAACAACGAGTTCCCTAACATCGACGTGATCCTGAACATCAACTACAGCCACGCGCTGAGGAGTCTGGCGGTGAGAGCGGTAAAACACAGCCTATCTGACTGGCCGGCCGACCCGCGTCGTCTGGTGCGGGGCCTGATGGAGAGGTTCCGGGGCAAGAGCTGGCTAGTGAGCAAACCCCGTATAGGTCCCAATAGCTACATCACCATCATCGGCCGAAAGAGCAGTCTGCTCTCCAAGAGGTTGCAGGAACAGTCAGTGCGTCAAGGCTTCTATCCCCCCAACTCCCCGCAAGGGCAGGAGTACCTGGACAGTACGGAGCACAAGTCATGAAGCTTAACGTCGAACGTCCACCCGTCGTCCGCGCCTCCGAGGACCAGGACATGATTTATGTCCTGGCCGAGATCGCCGCCGGCCGACCGGGCAACGAACAGCGCCTGATTCACTGGCTCAACGCCGGGAGACGGCTGTTGGAGAAAAAGCGGGAGCTGGCCGAACGGACGGGGGCGCGACCGATAGGGTGGAAGGAGTGGCTGGACACGGGCAGGCTGAACCAGAAAACGGCGGACCGGCACGTCCGGTACGCAGAGAGTGTGGAGTCGGTTTTCGGAGTAACGGTTACTCCGAAAACCGACGAGCTGGAGCCCTTATGGGACGAGTCAGCCGCCCTCCGGTCCGACCCGAAACCTTCCGCGCCTGTACCGCCCCAGCCCAAGGCGCCGTCCGAACCCTCGAAGGAACCTCCCAACGCGCCAGGAGACAAGCAGACAAGGCAGCCTGGGGCGCCCGACGGAGGCGGTCCGAAGACAGACCCTCCAAGCGGACCCGCCACACCTACCTTTCCCAGGATGCCCCTGCCGCAGGCCCCCACTGACCCGCCCGGTCCCCGACGCAAGCGACGTATCGGCAAGCCCGGCGAGTACGTCCTGTTGGACAGCTGGAGTAAGATGTCAGCTCCGGAACAGGTCACTCTGCTCGGGCGGGACGGCAAGTCGCGGTTCAACGACCAGGAGACAGACTCCATCGAATGGGCGCTGCGCTCCTGGAACCCCGTCACCGGCTGCAAGCACGACTGTCCGTACTGCTACGCCCGAGACATCGCCAACCGCTTCTACACCCAGCGCTTCGAGACGTCCCTGTGGCCTAACCGCCTGACCGCTCCACGGCACACGCCCTTCCCGGCCGACGAGGTCAAGGACGCTGCGTCGGCGGACCCGGTGCACGCTCTTGGTCTGCGCAACGTCTTCGTCTGTAGCATGGCCGACCTGTTCGGACGCTGGGTGCCGAAGGAGTGGATTGACGCCGTCCTGGCCGAGTGCCGCAGCGCAGCGCAGTGGAACTTCCTGTTCCTGACGAAGTTCCCGAACCGCATGTCGGAATTCGTTTTTCCCGACAACGCCTGGGTGGGCACGACGGTAGACTGCCAGGCTCGCGTTCGCAACGCTGAGAAGTCCTTTCGTAAGGTCCGAGCCAAGTTCAAGTGGCTGTCCTGCGAGCCACTCATCGAGCCACTGCACTTCACCGACATCGGCGCCTTCCACTGGGTCGTCGTCGGCGGTGGCAGTCGCAGTGTCAAGACCCCCGAGTGGCGTCCGCCCCGTCAGTGGGTCGTCTCCCTCGAAGCGGCCGCCTGGGCGGCGGGCTGCAAGGTGTACGAGAAGACCAACCTCTATCCCCACGGCTACCCCGACGACCTCCGGGTACGCGAGTACCCTGGCCTGGATACGGCGACAGTGTCAGCACCAGCCTCGATGGTGTACTTACCCACGGATATTGCATGAGCAGGACCGTCCACGTTGGCATCGACCCGGGCGTCGGGGCCGGCTGCGTCGCCGTGCTGTTCCCGCCGGGCACGTCCCCCGCCGTGCAGACGGTGCGGGTGTCCGACGTCACCCTGCGTGACCTGTGGGACTACCTCTCCTCCCTGCGAGAGCGGTGGCCCGACATCCGTGCCGTCATCGAGCGGCAGACGGCCGGTGCCTTCGAGCACACGAGCAAGTCCTCCTCCGCCAAGCTCTACGGCAGCTACCGGGAGCTGCGTGCCCTGCTCGTGGCCGCAGGCATCCCCTTCGAGGAGAAGATGGCGGGCACCTGGCAGAAGGCCCTGGGTGCCCCGACACGAGTGCAGTCACGGACCTACCACGACCACAAGAAGCGGCTGCGGGAGATGGCACAATCCATCTTTCCCCAGGAACGGGTGGCGGCGGACGATGCCGACGCCCTGCTGATTGCGGAGTACTGTAGACGAACGGGAGGCGCCGGTTAGAGGGCGCCCTAACAGGAGTACGATGCCATGATTCCGCCCGACATTCGCCGCCTCGCCGAGACGGCCGCCGAGACGCACAAGAACGACATCCGCGCCGCGACCACGGCACTGGCGGAGGCGGCCCGCGCCCTGCCGGAGTTCGCGTCCGTCGTGGACGTTCTCCTCGACGACCTGTTCGGCAGGCTCATCGACGAGGTACGCCACGCCTACAACCGTAAACAGGCGACGGGACCGGCGGCCCACTACGACCCGGGACGGCGCGTGCCGGCTGGAGGAACTACCGTCCTCTCCATCTTCGGGTCCATATACGACTACAAGATCGGTGGACGCACCCTGGGGGACCTCATGGGCGACGAACTGCCCGTGGTTGCCGCCGCCGAGCGGGCCATCGCCTCCGGGCACACGTTCCGCGCCGAACTGTGCGACTGGCTCTACGCGAACGGCTGCAGGGGCACCACCCGCGTGCGGGAGGTGTTCACGGAACGGCGCTTGCGCCTCAATTTCAATCGGATCAGGCGCGAGGTCATGGGGGAGATGTCCCAGGCCGGGGACTGACGGGCACACGGCCGGCGTTGCAACCGTTCTGCTTGCTGCCGGCCTCTATCCGACTGGCGTCAAGGAGCCTGTAACCGTATACCTGGATGCCGGTGTAACCCTTAGTACGGTTGCCGGCCTCCAGCTGATGCGGCGTGCTGTACACTGTGACCGTCTCGTCGGTTGCCGCGCGGCCTATGGAGTAGTGTGACCGTGATGGCCTCTGCCACAGACGTGTTCCTTCGTGTGACCGTAGAAGCCGCTGTCCTCTTGGGACGCGAACCTTTACGTAACCGTAGAAGCCGTTGTCCTCTGGCCGTTACGAGCACTGTTACCGTGGGGCCTTGATGCCTGGTGACGTGAAGGTGAGTGCGACCGTAGCGTAGCCAGGACTAGGCGTGCAACCGTTGAGCGCCCCTGCCTGCACCTGCGATCGTGGCGTGACGACGGACGCAACCGTAGCAAAGGTCGCCATGACCGCGGGTTATTAATTTCTCTCAGGGGCGGCGCGGGGCCTGGTCCCCGCAGGGAGGGCGCCGGCCTGCCGTTTCGAGCCATCAGGACAGGTAAGATGATGTCAGCGGCCGGCGTTCTCGTACCTGTAGCCGTATGGGGCCGTGCACGGGCGTTGCTACTTTTGCCTTCGTAAGAAGCAGTGCCTGGAATGGGATATGCCGTTAGATTCCCTGAAGTCGTAAGAACCAGTGCCTTGGGTCGGGCGTGCCGTAACATGTAATCGTTTACTGGTTTGCCTGGCCCTGTCTTTCCCAAGGAGTTCGTGATGCCAAGAGCCAAGTCAACGTCGAAGTCCGCTCCGAAGCCGGTACCGGTGCCAGCCGACCAGCCGTCGCTGCCGTTCCTGGAGGCGCCGCTGTCGGTGTCGGATGACCTGCAACCGTCCGCACCACTGCCGGCGGCAACGCCGTCTCCGACGTCACCACCTTCGCAACCGTCCCACTCAGTGTCTTCGGGGAACGGCGCGCCGGCCGTACCGGCGTCCCCTCCCGTGCAACCGGCGTCCGAGACCGTGCAACCGTTTCCCTCACTGCCCTCCGACGACCTGGCCCGCATCTGCGCCGAGATCATCGACACGCAGCGGCAGTGGGTGAACTACTCCCGGTCGGGCATCATGACGATGAACCGTCTCCGCGCCGTCGTCGCCAGCGACATGGGCTACCGGACGCACCAGGAGCCCGGCGACCGGGAGCGGATGTTCCGGGAGGCCGACGCCCTCATCGAGCGCGTCGTGAAGGACGGCGGCGGCCACCGCCTGACTCCCATGATCCTGTCGACGATGAAGATGATCGCCGACCTCAAGGTGACGGAGAACCAGTTCCGCAAGGCCCTGGAGAAGTGGGCGCAGGAACTCCCCGTGGCGGCCTGGGCTCGTCTGCCGGCGCAGAAGGGCCTGGGGTTCCTCAACCTCGCCCACATCGTCGGGGAGACGGGGGACCTGAGACTCTATTCCAACCCCGCCAAGGTCTGGAAGCGGATGGGGTGCTGCCCCTGGTCCTACAAGGGCCGCACCCACATGGGGTCCTTCTGGAAGCGCGGCATCGCCGGCGTGTCTCTGCCGGCTGAGGAGTGGAAGGCACTGGGCTACAACCCCCGTCGCCGCTCCGTCATGTTCAACGTCGCCGACACGCTCATCAAGGGCAACGGCGATGGTCCCTACCGGCAGCGCTACGCCGACGCCCGCCTGCGGGTCCACGCCGCCCGTCCGGAGTGGGCAG
>Ga0126369_10003107_pt1 | contig 11965 bp, 9 predicted proteins | sample PanSoiMetaPlot_1_FD_109646 | JGI IMG/M metagenome (GOLD analysis project Ga0126369, IMG submission 109646) | Tropical forest soil microbial communities from Panama - MetaG Plot_1 | ecosystem: Environmental > Terrestrial > Soil > Tropical forest > Bulk soil | place: Panama | collected 2016-02-17 | reverse complement strand
GCGCTACTGGACAAGCGCCTGCAAGAGCTGTGCGCTGAAAGCGCAGTGTACGACGGGTTCTGAGCGCCGCATCCCACGCTGGGAGCACGAGGCCGTGCTGGAGAAAGTCCAGTCGCGGCTCGATCATCATCCCGAAGCAATGGGTGTCCGTCGTCAGACAGCGGAGCACCCCTTCGGTACGATCAAGTGCTGGATGGGCGCAACGCACTTTCTGATGCGGAGGCTCGGTAAGGTGTCGACAGAGATGGCGCTCAACGTACTCGCCTACAACATGAAGCGGGTGATAGCGATCGTCGGAGTCAGCGCACTGCTGGCGGTCGTGCGGAGCCTGCCGCCCAGACGCCAAGACCGGTCGCCTCGTGAACGGTGAGCGCGTCCTCGATGCCTTCCGCGATCGACATGGCGAGCAAGTCGTTGGGCGGCGCCAGTACGATCGGAGAGCCGAGCGAGTAGCCGATCATGATCTTGGCCTGACTGCTGCGCTCACGATCAGAGCCATCCGGCAGCAAGCGCGTGATGTGAACACCCGTCACCGCATCGTCGGCAATCGCAATGAGGCCGGGTTCGACTTCGTGCGCCAAACCGAAGGCAGCAATCATCGAGGGCGGATAGTCGCCACTAGCTGACAAGAAACCCAACGTCGCGGGCAGTAGACACCGAATGCGGCGCTTCTCGCGGAGGTACCTTTCTCCGATCGAGCAGGTGAGGGGCTTGCGCTGCGCCCACAGCCATTGTGCCTTGCTCAGTCGGTCGACCCTGTGGATGCGATGATGCTCGGCAGCTTCGGCGCGAAGCTGCGCCAGCTTGGCGGGATCTGGAACCGGTGCATGTCGATCGTGGACATAACCCTTCTCACCGCACCGAGCGCAGCAGAACGTCGCGAAACCGGGCTCGACCCGCCAGACTCGTAACACCTTGCGCCGCTGGCCTTGCGCCGAATGGTACGGTGCGCACAGCGGACAGACGACATCGTGGTTGCCAAACTTGCCGCCGATCAGCCTGTCGATGGTGGTGAGGTCGAGAGCACTCATTGGCCGTCACCCGCGCGCTCGAGCGCCCGGGTGATCGGATCGCGGTTGGTCTGGGAGTCGGGAGACCGTTGGTCGGGACTATCTGGCAGCCGCCAATAGACCTTTGAACCGGGGCCAAACCCTTCTCGCTCGACCACAACCCCAAGTTCCATTTTGGCGGCCCGGAACGGCTTCGTGTCGATCCGTTGGTTCTCGCCAAGCAGGCCTTCAGCACGCGCAGAGGCCTCGATGTCGCTGACGAGGCGCCGGTCCGGCGTCAGGGCCCACCTCAAAAACTCGATGACAGAAATATGGCCAGGAGGGTGAGGAGTGTGGGCCGCCTCGCCCTGTGCCTTAGATTCGTTAGAAGGACGAGCATTGGGACGAGTATGGTCGTTTGCTGAGTTTTCTCCATACTCGTCCCTTTTCTTATCTTGCTTAGCGATCTTAGTGCCAGGTAGGGCGTAGACACCTCTCTTCACCCGCTCGATCTGTCCATCCTTCGCCATCTCTGAGAGGAGAACGTCCGCGGCGGCACGCGAGGTAAGATGTGCGTGGCTGACGATTTCAGTGGTGGACAATCCTTCAGCGGCATTTTCCAGCGCAACCAAAACGCGAGCCCGTTGCTCGGAACGCTGGACGTCGGCCGCCTCACCAAGGATTGTCCAGCGGCACGTTTCCTTGCTGAATTGGAGCCCGAGGTCATGGTCTTCGATATCGCGACCTCGTCCAATCAGTGTTCCGCTTGAGCCCTTGCGCTTCAAAATTAAGAATGCGTCGACGCCCCCGCCCAGCCCCAAAGTTCCAGAAATCTCCTCGACAGGGTCTTCGGATACACCTTTTCGGGTGTGGTGGACGATGATGATGGTGATCGCCCGCCGAGCGGCCAATTTCTGCAGTTGTGAGACCGCGGCATAGTCCTGGTCATAGGCGTTTGTTTTGTTCGTCGATGGCGCCCGGAATGCGGCCAGGACATCGATGACCACCAGTCGTGCACCAGGATGCGCTTCACACCATTGGTCGATGGCCTCGATACCGCCTTCATTGGCGCGCGGCCAATGCGTCTGGAAATTGAAGCGCTCCGGCCAAATACCGGCGAATGTCGGAAGCAATTTCGTCGCACGCGACTGAAGCCGTCGATCGTTGTCTTCGAGGGCCAAATAAAGAACGTCACCCTGCTCGCATTTTTTGTCACCGAGACAGAATCGGCCGCTGGCAACGGCCAAGGCGACATCGTAGCTGAACCACGACTTTCCTGCCTTCGGCTTACCGGCAAGAAGTACGCAACCCTCTACGATCAAGCCGGGGACGATGTATTTGAGCAGGGGAAATGTCATGGTCTGTAGCGTCGTGGCCGTCTTGATGCCAGCGAGCGCTGCGGCAATTGCTGCAGCATTACGTTTGTTTTGGATTCGTTCCGCTCTCATCATGTCGCAGAGAACTGCGCGTCGAAGCCGGGTCTTCCGTCACAGCTTTGTCGAAGACGTCGCGCACGGCATCGGCGCCGTGCTCGACATGAAAATCGTTGATATCGCGCGGTTTCGACTGGGGTTCAGCGCCGCTACTTGCGGCCGGCGGTTCAGGTTCCGCTAAGCCTGTCTCAGGGTCAATCCGGCGGGTGCCCGGACGGTGCTCGATCTTTGCACCGTCCGACGCCATCGTGGTGCACATGACCCCAGCCGCGTCGACGTACGTCAGGGTGGTCCATCCCGCAAACGCCTCGGTCAACGACTTGTCGGAGCTCGTGTAGGCCGTACCGACCGAACCACCGTTCGACAGCGGTCCCGTGGTTCCGTTGAGCGATCCGTTCGCGGCGGCGATCACCTCCGCGACCAGCTCCTTGATGCGCTCGGCATCGACTGGCGTAGCGTGCGCATCAAGCCATCTGAAGAAGCAGGGGTCCCTCTGCCGAAATTCATCCGCCACGGCTTCCCAGTTATCGGTCCGACCGAACGCCCGGGCAAAATGGCACATAATCTCTCCGCAGCGAGACGGAAGGTGCCGTAGGTGATGTAGTTTAAAACCCGCGTTGGCGGCGGCGGGGTACAGATCCGGTTTCGCGAACACCGTCGCCATCAATTCTATCGCAGGGTCGCGCGCGCGGTTGGCGATACAGCGCCGCATGGAATCCCTTGATCCATCGCCACACGGCTCCGTCGACATCCACATTGATCAAGGCGCCGTCTCTCATATCGGGGGATAGGGCGAACTTGAGGCGGTCCCTGTCAGGCGCGGCGACCTCACGTCGTCTCATTGCTATGAGTTGCCCAACCTTTTCGTCGAGCAGCTCGTATGACCTATTGGCAGCTAACGTGGGTCGCAAGAATCAGAGGTTCGCGATCGGCCTCGGCGAAGGTGCATTTCGGCGGCGCATGATCTCGGTTCCTCTCGTCGCCCGGCGCAAATGCGCATCCACACAGATAGCAGAAGGGCAGCCGTTGGACAGCACGGAAGTGCTTCTGAGTCTGGAGCGAAACCATCGAAGACGGATGCTTAATTCGGCAATGGTGGCATAGATAGTGCAAAGATTAGGACAGTACAAGAAACGGTGATGTTCTTCCTGTGGTGGGCGAACTCGTTTTTGCTCCGTGACAATGCGCGAGATCAGAACTTTTCTAAGCGCTATTTTTTCGTGCAACTGTGGATAACTTTTCTTGACTGATTCCGATCGTTGTTCTCTGGCGAATTTCCATGGCTCATGAAGTAGTCTACCGAGATACCGTGCGTTTAATTCCCATCTCGGGTAGCCGAGATGACTTTTCTTTCAAAACAGCTGGAGCTCCTGTCAATTTTTTCTAAAAACACGGCGCAAAAACCGCGCACGTTTTGCAACCTGACAACTTTTTAATCGTGTACACTCGCGGTCAATGGGGTCAATTTTTTACTATGGGTCGGGGTAGATCTTTTTGGAGAATTACAAAATTACTCGCACTGCGGAAGCTCTTCGCCGTTGTTCTCGCGTTTTCATGTATTCTTTCGCCATTGGGCACAGCGTTCGCACAGGTGGTGGGTTCGGACACACCGCCGATAGATCCGGGAACAAGCACGGCCCCAGCCAGCACCATGAGCGACACGACGCCACAACCTCCGCCCGAGGCATTCTCAATTCCTGGCGTTGACATTGGCGCTCCTACTTCTCCAACGGATGGGACGACGGCGAATCCGGACACGGCAAGCGGAGCGGCATCAACTCCGAGCGATACAACGGCATCCACCGATAGTAGTAACGCTGCAACATCGCCGGATGCCGCCACGCAACCACAGACACTTCTTGGCCCGAGTGGCAACGACACACCACCAACGACTCAGAGTCCGACGGTATTCACCTTGCAAAACGAACGTCCCAAAGCAGACGGGAATACTGGCGCGCTCATTCAGAATTTGAAGCTCGATATTCCGCCTGGACGCAACGGCCTGCAGCCGGACTTAGCGCTTCAGTACAACAGCCAGCGCACCGAAGACAGTATCGTCGGCTACGGTTGGACGATTACCATTCCATACATCCAGCGGCTCAACAAAACTGGGCTCGCAAAATCTGTACAACGTCCTGAGCTTCACATCATCCATTGACGGCGAGCTGGCCACGACCTCAAGCGCGACAACGACGATGACGTTTGGCGCGAAGGTCGATAGCGGGACCTTCAACTCCTACGCGTTCACCAACAATGTCTGGACGATGTACGACAAGCACGGCACAAAATATACCTTCGGTGCCATCGACAATTCGCAACAGAATGCGTCCGCTAGCTCATCGCTGATCTACACATGGATGCTGCAAGAAGTTCGTGATACCAACAACAATTTTATTCGCTACGTCTACACCAAAGATAGTGGTCAAATATATCCATCGGTAATTTACTACACGGGCAATGGCGGCGCCGATGGTGTCTTTACGATCTCATTCACGACGCAAACGCGTCCCGACCCCTACATCAGCTACAAGCCGCTCTTCCAAGTCACGACGAACTATCGCATCTCCACCATCACTGCGGCGGTGAACGGCACCACAGTGCGCAGTATTCTCTGTCTTACAACACGCCAGGTAACAACGGCGTGCGGTCGCTGCTCTCATCGATGCAGGAAGCCGGTTGGGACTCAAATGGCCAGAATGCGGTAACGCTGCCAGCGGAAACGTTTTCATATGTGAACGACACGAATCCATTTGTCACAAATGGCAATGGAGTGACCTCGCCGGCGATCGTGGTTGCTGATGTCAATGGCGACGCAATACCCGAAAAAACCGTATCGTTTGACAACGGTTTTGCGCACCAGACCACGGTGAACCGCACGGTAGTGCCCACGCAACCAGTGTGGGCGTACTCGGAAAACAGTTGTCTGCAACAGCGGCAACAAGAATACGGAGTTCGGTTTGTAGACACGAACGCGGACGGCAAAGCCGACGTGGTGACGGGCTCCTGGAACTACACTTCTAACAGCGGCTCTGTCAGCTCGGCGATCAACACATACTCGGCGTCTGGCGGATATAGTTGGGGTGGCTCCGCGACCGGCACGATTCCGTATTTTGATGAGGATGGATCAGGCAGCATTCACGGCCTCACTACTGGTATTTTTGGTGATGTGAACGGTGATGGACTTCCAGATTACGAGCAGGCAGTGAGTTCCATGCTGGGCGACGCCGCTTACCTCGGCAATGGCCAGCTATGGGATGCGGCGACAACGTCGATTTTCTCCCCCGCCAAGGAGCTTCCTGTTAGTGCACCCACCGTAACGAACTCGCAGCTTATTGACATTAACGGTGACGGACTTGCCGATTGGGTCTACTCTGACAGCGGAAACACATACGTTCTATTAAACACCGGTACAGCTTGGGCAACATCGACCGCGTCGCACTGGACAATTGCAACATCGACCCTCTACCTTGTGCCAAGCTCAAATCCTCCGCAGTACTACGATCGCGGAATACGGTTCATTGATATCAATGGCGACGGTCTTCCAGACTTTGTCCATGCGTTTCAGAACTCAACATCAACTGGAAATCCGAACGACGAAGCTGGAACGTACAGCGTCGTGATGCTGAACACCGGCAACGGCTGGGCAACGACCACCGTATATGGCTCGCTCAGCCCTGTCACAACGGGTAGCGCGACCGCGACCGGAGGGCAATGCTTCAACGAGTACGCCAACTGGACCGGTAACGGCCAGAACAAGCAAGACGTGATTTCGACCATCACATATCCTCAGGGCGGGTTGTCCAACATTTCGTACACCAAGAGCGCACAGGGCAATAACGCCAATCTGCCCATAACTCTGCTCGCGGTCTCTAGCATTGTCACGAATGATGGCTTCGGAAACACGGCAGAAAAAGATTACACATACAGCGGCGGAAAAATGTACACCGCATTAGGCGTACGGGATCAAAAATTCGCTGGATTCGCAAATTCGACCGAGACCGATGCGCAGACGAAAACGACGACCTACTACGACCAAGGCGACACGATCGACACATCGTCGGGCGAGCAGAATGACGGCTATGGGCAGATAGGCCATCCGTTCCGGATCGATACGACAAATGTGTCAGGCTCAACCTTGCTGCGACAGGTCTTTGATCGCTGGGACACGGCGACGACCTCCGGTGGGAATGTCACGTTTGTATATCTCGCGCGACAGCTGCAAAATGATTACGCTGGAGACGGTTCGCATCGCGACACCGCAATTGATTACGCATACGACAGAACAACCGGCAACCTCACACAGATCACGCGTTGCGGCGAAGTGAACGGAAACTCCGTCGGGACATTTAGCGATATTGGGTCCGATAAGAGCGTCGAGACACTTTCTTATGTCGGTCAGGGGGCAGGGACCAGTGTCGGCAGTTCGACGACGCAGACATTTTCAACGACAACAACATGGACTGCTCCCGCGGGCATCACGTCGGTGACCGTCGACATGTGGGGCGGTGGCGGAGGTGGCTCGGGAGGCAGCACTGCACAAGTAGGCGGGGGCGCCGGCGCGTACGTCCATTCCACGAATGTGCCCGTCACACCGGGACATATCTACACGATCACCGTCGGTACAGGGGGTGGCGGCGGCATTGGAAGCGGAGCCGTCGGAGCTGGCGGCACCGGCTACACAAACGGCGGCAATGGTTCAAGTGATACCAACGGTCGCGGTGGAGGTGGCGGCGGTTCGTCAGCGTTCACGAATGACGCTACTACGCTCATTGCCGCTGGTGGCGGTGGAGCCGGTTACAACATCGGCAATGGAGCTTCAGGATCTTCAGGCGGAGCAGGTGGGAATGGCGCAGGTTCACCGGGGAGTGGAAGGGATTTTGCAGGTGGGGGTGGCGCTGCTTCAACAGCGGGTGCAAGCGCTTCGGGGGCCACCGGGGGAGCAGGCGGCACAGGAGCAACAGCGCAGACTGGCACCAATGGCAATGGATGCGACGGAGGTGGATCATCAGCAGGCTCGTCAGGAAACGGCAACTCTGCCGGCTCAGGCCCCAATTGCAACAACGGCGGAGCCGGTTCGGGTCGCGCTGCACATGGGACAGCAGGCTCTGGCACAGACAGCGGCGGCGGGGGCAACGGGATGCTCTCCGGAAACGGAGAAAACGGCGGTGCACCAGGTGCCGGCGGCGGTGGCACGGGTGGCGCCAGTTTGACAGCAGGCTCAGGTGGTCCCGGTGAGGTAGTTCTCACATACGGAACGAGTACGGGTTCAACAGGAAGTTCGACTTCGCAAACTATAGCCTCCACTACTACGTGGACTGCACCCACAGGTGTCTCATCGGTCACGATCGATCTATGGGGCGGCGGCGGCGGCTCTGGAGGCGGTAGTGCACAAGTTGGCGGCGGCGCTGGCGCGTACGTTCACGCCAGCAATGTGCCGGTCACTCTGAACAGTACGTACACCGTCACGATTGCCGCTGGCGGCGGTGGCGGTGTCGGCAACGGCGCAGCAGGGGTCGGTGGCACCGGCTACGCAAATGGCGGCGGTGGCTCCAGCGACTCGAATGGACGAGGCGGTGGCGGTGGCGGCTCATCAGCATTTGCAAACGATGGACCAATAATCATTGCGGCTGGTGGCGGCGGAGCTGGCTGGAACATCGGCAATGCGGCGAGCAGTTCTTCTGGAGGCGCGGGAGGTAGCGGCAGTGGAGGCGCCGGCAACAGTTTCGCGGGTGGCGGAGGGGCCGCAGGAAGCAATGGCGCCAGTGCCTCAGGTATTACAGGCGGTGCAGCTGGCACCGGCGCGACGACACAGACGGGAACGAACGGTAATGGATGCAATGGCGGTGGTTCCTCGGCCGGCTCATCGGGCAACGGTCACAATGGTGGCTGCGATGGCACTACCGGTGCTCTCGGATCAGGCGGTGCCGCGCATGGCACCGCAGGCACCAGCACAGACAGCGGCGGCGGAGGCAACGCGATACTCTCAGGAAACGCTGAAAATGGCGGTGCACCAGGCGCCGGTGGCACCGGTGGCGCAAGCGCAACCGCAGGCTCGGGAGGCGCGGGCAAATTAATCGTCACCTATGTCGCGAACGGGAGCGCGACAACTACCTGAGTACGCGATGCCCTCTATGACGACCTTGTGGTCGATCAGAATTCAAATACCGTGCGCGAGACCCGTCACTACTATGACAACCTCGCACTGGGAAATGTAATCGTCGGCAATGAAACGAAAACAGAGAGCTGGATTTCTGGTTCATCATCACCGGTCTATGCCTCGGCAACGCAAGTATTTGATGGGACGTATGGGATAGTAACGCAGCGCCGCGACGCCGATGGTAATCTTTCTACGTCAACGCTCGATACCAAAAATCTGTATGTCTCGACCACAACAAATCCGCTCTTCCAAGCAACGGCGAACACCTATGACTACTCGACCGGCAAGGTGAAATCGACCTTCGACCCGAACATTCACTTGTTCACGACATCGTACGACGGGGTTGGGCGGCCACTCACGGTAAGCATTCCTGATCCCGTATCGGGTTCACTCGTCACGAAGACCACGTACGCATACACCGATAGCAACACACCTGGCTCAACCAGCGTGCTCGAAACGGATTATTTGAATTCCGCCAGCTCTACTGCATCGTACCTGTACTACGACGGGCTTAACCGAAAACTCCAATCGAGAGTGCAAGGTAAAAACGGCAACTACAAAGTCAAAGATTGGACATACAGCAACGTCGGCCTCTTGAGCTCTGAGAGCCTACCGTATTTTGCGACGGGATCGTCACGAGGCACAGCGACCACGAGCAACTGGCTGTTCGTCAACTATCAATACGATCCGCTGCACCGCGTAACCAGCATCGCAAATGCGGTCGGCACGACCTCGAATGCATACAACGCCTGGACCACGACTACGACTGATCCCGACGGTCACATCAAAGACTACATAAAAAGATGCGTACGGGAACTTAGCGACGGTCGTTGAGCATATTTCGGCATCAAGCTCTGCGACCACAACCTACTCATATGACCTCAACAAGAATCTGACGAACATTACTGATGCCTCCGGAAACGTGCGCAACTTCACGTACGATGGCGTGAACGATCGACTGACCGCACAAGACCTCCACTTTGCGACCGACACGACCTTCGGCACCTACTCATACACCTACGATCCTGCAGGTAACGTCACGCAGCAAGTTGACCCGCTCTCGCAGATCGTCAACTACACATACGACAAGCTTAATCGAAAGCTCAGCGAGGATTTCACCGGACAGGTCGGCACCGAAGTTACATACACCTACGATTCTTGCACCAACGGTGTCGGGCGCATGTGCGTCGCGTCTTCTACCGGCGCACGGGCCACCACTACCTATGACACGCTCGGCCGCGTCACCAGCGCAACGACAACCGTGGGCGGCATCGCGTATGGCATGTCGTACTCGTCCGACCGACAAGGCAATCTGACCTCGATCACGTATCCCGACTACACGCAGGTGAGTTACGGCTACAACACCGCAGGACTTCTCGATTCTATCTTGTACAAACCGGCCGGCGGCACGTGGACGACCATCGTCAGCAACTTCGATTACAGCCCCACCGATCAGGTGATTGATCAGGTCAATCAGAACCATACCGAGACGACGAATACGCTCGATCCCAAGCAACTCTATCGTCTCGTGAGAAAGCAAACCTGTGCGTTCGGTTGCGCGTTCACTAATCCTGGACTGAATCAAAATATTTCACTTCATCGACCAGTTGGACCGCTCCCGCGGGCGTCACCTCCGTGACCGTCGACACGTGGGGCGGGGGTGGTGGGGGTTCGGGAGGCAGCACCGCGCAAGTCGGCGGCGGAGCGGGCGCATATGTGCATCAGACCGTGAATGTGACGCCGGGTCATGTCTACACGGTCACGGTAGCAACAGGAGGTGGCGGCGGTGTCGGAAACGGCGCCGTCGGAGCTGGCGGCACCGGATATAAAAACGGAGGCAATGGTTCAAGTGACACCAACGGCCGTGGTGGCGGGGGAGGCGGGTCATCGGCCTTCGCTAATGACGGAGCTACGCTCATCGCTGCTGGTGGCGGCGGAGGTGGATACAATGGAGGAAACGCCGCTACTAGTTCATCGGGAGGCGCGGGTGGGAATGGTGCAGGTGCACCGGGGAGTGGAAGGGATTTTGCCGGCGGTGGAGGCGCTGCTTCAACGACGGGAGCAAACGCTTCGGTCGCCACCGGGGGAGCCGGCGGAACCAGCTCCACGACGCAAACCGGCACGAACGGCAATGGATGCAATGGCGGCGGTTCCTCGGCCGGCTCATCGGGCAACGGTCACAATGGTGGCTGTGATGGCACTACCGGCGCGGTCGGATCAGGCGGTGCCGCGCATGGCGCGAACGGTACCGGGACAGACAGCGGCGGTGGCGGCAACGCGATGCTCTCCGGAAACGCTGAAAACGGCGGTGCACCCGGTGCCGGTGGTGGAGGCACCGGCGGCGCAAGCGCGACAGCGGGATCAGGGGGCGCGGGCAAGGTCATCCTTTCCTATAATGCCTCCTCGACTTCCGCCAGCACCACGCTTCAAGATATTTCCTTCACCTACGACGCGGTCGGCAACATCAGCTCGATTACGGATGCATCACCGACGGCAGCCAAGCATACCGTCTCGTACGTGTATGATAATCTAAATAGATTGATTTACGCTTCAACTACAGTCGCCACGCTTGCAGGCTACAACTACAGCTACAGCTACGATGCGCTCGGCAGCATGATGAGTGTTGCCACGGGAACCGCGACGAGCACCTACACCTACAATTCACCCGGCTACACGAACCCGCACGCACCGACCATCATCGCGAACGGCCTCGCAACCACCCCGCTGGTTTACGACCAGAACGGCAACCTCACGAGTTCGAAGCTGAAAGGCGCCTCAGCAAGCAGCACCTACGCCTACGACTACCGCAACAGAGTCACGAGCGCCGGCAATGGTACGGCAACTTCTACATATGATCACGACGATCTAGGTCAGCGTGTCCACCAGACCACGGGCTCCGTGAGCACCATCTATCCATTCAAGTACTACAACGCGACCGGCACCAGGACGAACGACTACATCTTTGCAGGGGACATGCTCGTTGCCGACTTTCAGCCGGCAGCAACAACGACGACGGCTACCTCGACCTACTTCATCCATACGGATCACCTGAACTCAACAAACGTCGTGACCAACAGCGCAGGCAGCAGCGCGCAAATTCTCGATTATTACCCCTTTGGCGGCATTCGCGTATCGAGCTCAACCGCAACAACAACCGAGCTTCACAAGTACATCGGGCAGTACTATGACAGCACGGGGCTCGATTATCTGCAGGCAAGGTATTATGACGGCAGCAAAGCTGAGTTTTTGAGCGAGGACCCAGCGTTCCTCGGCGATCCTCGACAACAGAACCTGACCGATCCGCAGAGCCTCAATTCATATTCCTACGCGAACGACAATCCGATTACAAAGAGTGATCCGAGCGGAAAATGCTTGGAAGATGGTTG
>Ga0126369_10003105_pt1 | contig 11969 bp, 12 predicted proteins | sample PanSoiMetaPlot_1_FD_109646 | JGI IMG/M metagenome (GOLD analysis project Ga0126369, IMG submission 109646) | Tropical forest soil microbial communities from Panama - MetaG Plot_1 | ecosystem: Environmental > Terrestrial > Soil > Tropical forest > Bulk soil | place: Panama | collected 2016-02-17 | reverse complement strand
GTTCCGCATATTATGATACCGCTAGAGTCCTGATCCCCCAACCTTCAAGCTTGAATACCAACGATCAACGGGTTCCGTAGGTTCACTTTGCGGGGGAGGCATTTCGACCCCGGTCCCTCTTGGGTCGCCAAAACTCAGCTTCCGGGCGTACCCAATTGGCCCGCCGGCCTCCAGCGCGACCCTCGCTCCTTAGTATAATCATTTGAAATACTTAGATTATATCGACCTTAGTCGGGCAGGGGAATGAACTCGGTTTCGCCCGGCACCGCATCGAACCGGCCGGCCTTCCAGTCCGCCTTGGCCTGCTCGATGCGCTCCTTCCGCGACGAGACGAAATTCCACCAGATGTGCCGCGGGCCATCCATGGCAGCGCCGCCCACCACCGCAATTCTCGCCGGCGAGGTCGCCTTGAGGGTGATGCGGTCGCCTGGCTTGAAAACAAGCAGTTTGCCGGCCTCGAACCGGTCGCCGGCAATGTCGATGTCTCCGGACACAACGTAGACGGCGCGTTCCTCGGCGTCGGGATCGAGTGGAACGCTGGCACTGGCCGCCAGGGTGATATCGGCCATCAGGGTGTCCCAGCCGCTCACCACCGGGGAGGTCAGGCCCATGAACCGGCCGGCCACCAGCCGGATCGTCTTGCCCTCGGCGGTCTCGCCCGGAAGCTCGGCCGCGTCGTAATGGACGAAGCCGGGGTCGCCCTCCTCGTGGGCAGCGGACAGTGCGACCCAGCATTGCAACCCGTGCAGCGGCTCGCCCTCGACGCGGTGGTCGGGGGCGGTGCGCTCCGAATGGGCGATGCCGCGCCCGGCGGTCATCCAGTTGACGGCGCCCGGCCGGATCGGCGCGACGCTGCCGAGGCTGTCGCGGTGCATGATCTCGCCGGCGAACAGATAGGTCACGGTGGCAAGCCCGATATGCGGATGCGGCCGCACGTCGATGCCCTGGCCGGCGTGAAACTCCGCCGGGCCCATGTGATCGAAGAAGATGAACGGACCGACCATGCGGCGTTGCGCCGACGGCAGCGCCCGGCGCACCGAGAAGCCGCCGAGGTCGCTGGTGCGCGGGACGATCACCCGCTCGATCGCGTCGCACGCGTGGGCGTCGCCTGGGAGGGGGTCCTTGCCGGGAAAGAAGCTCATGGTCGAGTCTCCTGGGGGCGCAACATTGACGGCCCGTTGCCTTTTGATGCAAACGGGCGTGGTCGTGTACATGGGCATCGGGCCTGATGATTGCGAGACGCCACGTCTTCCACGTTGCGGGTTACGATCCCTACGATATCGAGGCGCAGCACCGCCGCTTCCGGCGCGAGCTGGAGAAGTTCGCGACCACCTGGAATGTCGCGGCGAGCGCGTCCGACGTGGCGTCGAACGCCGGCGTCACCGCATGGACCGCAACGGTGCGCGGGCCGAACTGGACTGTCGAGACCACCTTCGAGCCGCTCGACTGGCACGACATCGTGCGCGCCGATCTCGCCGCGCCCGCACTGCCGCGGCTTGCGGCCGGCGCAGCGGTGTTTGCGGATTTCGTCCTGTCGGGGACGTTCCTGCGCTATTTCGCGGCGAGCCATCGCTACGCGTTCTTCTTCCTGGTGCCGTTCCTCGATGTGGTGCTGTTCGCGGTGTTCAGCGCGCTCGTCGGCTACGCGCTGGCGGCACTGGCGTCGACAGGCGTTGCGCGTGCCGTCGTCGCGCTCGCGCTCGCGGTTGGCCTATTCTGGCTGCTGATGCGCTGGCCCGGGCGGCGCTGGCGGGTCGAGCAGGGTCTCGCCGACTGGATCTTTGCGCGCGACTACATGCGCGGCCGCCGGTCCGATATCGAGGCGCGGCTCGATCGCTTCGCTGAGCGCCTCGTCGCCGGCGCCAAGGCCGCCAAGGCCGACGAGATCGTCATCGTCGGCCACAGTCTCGGCGCGATATTCGTGGTCGATCTCGTCACACGCGCGCTCGCGCGCGATCCCGATCTTCTTCGCCGCGGTCCAGCGCTCGCTGTGCTCACCATCGGGGCGACCATTCCGAAGATTGCGCTGCATCCGGCCGGCGCGCGGCTGCGCGATTGCGCCGACAAAGTCGCGCGCGAGCCGGACCTGTTCTGGGTCGAGTACCAGGCGCGCGACGACGCAATCAGCTTCTACAAATTCCATCCTGTCACGCTGCGCGCGATCGGGCCGGCGGGCGACCCCGCGCAGCCGCTGGTGCGCCGCGTCCAGTTCCACGAGATGATGACCGCCCGTGATTTCCGCCGCTATCGGCTGAGCTTCATGCGGCTGCACTACCAGTTCGTCATGGCGAACGCGCAGCGCGCGACCTACGACTATTTCATGATCGCGTGCGGGCCGTTGCCCCTGCGGGCGATCGCGCACGCCGCGAGGGGGCCGCTCGACCTGCTCGCGGCGGACGGCTCAGTGATCGCCGCCGCGCCGGCGGCCGCCAGCACATGAGCGTGCGACGATGACATTGGTCGCCGCCAAGATCGTCTGGATGCTCGGCTGCGTCGGCTGGTACGCGATCCGCTACCCGCACCAGCGCCGCTCGCGCCGTACGCCGGTCGCCGAGCGACGCGATCGCGTGCGCGACACCATCCTGATGACGGTCTCGTTCACCGGATTGTTTGCGATTCCCTTCACCTACGCGCTGACCGGCCAGCCGGAATTCGCCACCTACGCGTTCCATCCGCCGCTGGCGTGGCTCGGGGTCGCGGTGCTGACCGGCGCGATGGCGCTGTTCTACCGCACCCACCGCGATCTCGGCCGCGCCTGGTCGGTGACGCTGGAGATCCGCGAGGAGCACCGGATGGTCACGCACGGCATCTATGCGCGGCTGCGCCACCCGATGTATGCGGCGTTCTGGCTGTGGGCGGCCTCGCAGGCGCTGCTGCTGCCCAACTGGATCGCGGGATTCTCGGGCCTCGTCGGCTTCGGCACGCTGTTCTTCTGTCGTGTCGGCCACGAGGAACGGATGATGCTGGAGACGTTCGGCGAGGAGTACCGACAGTACATGGCCAGGACGAAGCGGCTGGTGCCGGGGATTTATTGACTTGCTCCGCCTCATGGTGACGAGCGTCGCAAAGCGACGCGTCTCGAACCATGGGCAACAGGCGCAAGCGGCGCCACATCGGCCACCCTCGTGCTTCGAGACGCACTCGCTTCGCGAGTGCTCCTCAGCATGAGGGTGGGGAAAGGGCCAACGCGGCCGTCACTTCACATCCAGCGGCTCGGTGCCCTTCGGCTTGCCGGCGGCATCGAGGGTGATCTTCTCGACCCGCGCCTCGGCCTGGCGCAGCAGCTCCTCGCAGCGCCGCTTGAGCGCCTCGCCGCGCTCGTAGATCGCAACCGACTCCTCGAGCGGCACCTTGCCCTCCTCGAGCCGCTTGACGATCGTCTCCAGCTCCTCGATCGCCCTCTCGAACGAGAGCTTCTTGACGTCCGCGTGGTTGTTGGTTTCGGTCATCCGTCGATCCAATCGGGGCGCGACTCGGGGCTCGCCCGCGAGACTCTATCATCCGTGCATCAATGTCACGACATGCGCGGCGACCGATTGCGCGAGCCCCTGCAGGTCGTAGCCGCCCTCGAGCACCGAGACGACGCGGTCCTGGCTGTATTTTCCGGCGAGCTCCATCAGCTTGCCCGTCACCCAGGCGAAATCCGCCTCGACCAGGTTGAGGTTGGCGAGCGGGTCGCGCGTGTGAGCGTCGAAGCCGGCCGAGATCAGCACGAGATCGGGCTTGAAGCCGTCGAGCCGCGGCAGAATCACGCTCGACACGGCCTCGCGGAATTTCTCCCCGCCGTCGCCGGCGCGCAGCGGCGCGTTGACGATGTTGTTGTGGTCGCCGCGCTCGGACGGAGCGCCGGTGCCGGGATAGAGCGGCATCTCATGGGTCGAGCAGTACATTACGGTCGGGTCGCTCCAGAAGATCTCCTGGCTGCCGTTGCCGTGGTGCACGTCGAAATCGATGATCGCGACGCGGTCGACGCCGTGCTGCTTCTGCGCGTGGCGCGCCGCCACGGCGATCGAGTTGAACAGGCAGAAACCCATCGGCCGCACCGTCTCGGCGTGGTGGCCGGGCGGGCGCACGGCGCAGAACGCATTGGCGGCCTTCCCCTCCATCACCTCGTCGACCGCGAGCGTGACGGCGCCGACCGCGCGGCTCGCCGCCTCGAAGCTGCCGGGCGACATCGAGGTGTCGGCGTCGATCCGCACCATGCCGACCTCCGGGGTGGCGTCGCGGATCTGCTCGACATAGTCGAGCGGATGCGCGAGCGCGATCGTCTCGATCGGCGCGGCAGGCGCCTGCTCGCGCGCGAGCATCTGGAATTTCTCATCCTCCAGCGCCCGGTCGATCGCCTTGAGCCGGTCCGGCCGCTCGGGATGGCCGAGCGGCGTGATGTGGTCGAGATAGGCAGGGTGGGTGATGAAGAGCGTGGCCATCAGGACACCGGGAGTAGAGTGATTGCCCCACACTTAGCCAGCCGCGTGTATAAATGATAGCGGGCGTCGCCGCCCGAAAGCCATACCTATGCGCGTGGCGCGATGCTGACGCCCGGTGGTGGCGGGATATCGTCGGGCACGAAGAAATCGGGCTGCAGCGGCTCGCTCGGGTCGACCTGGTAGCGGGCGAAATCGGTGACGCCTTCGCCGGCGAGGAACGTGTCGTCGATCAGGAAGCGGCCGGTGAAGCTCCTGGCCGGCTTGTGGAAGATCGCATACGCCGCGTCGGCGACGATGTCGGGGGTGCGCGAGCGCCGCATTACCTCGTCGCCGCCGAGCAGGTTCTTGATCGCCGCGGTCGCGATCGTGGTACGCGGCCACAGCGCGTTGACGGCGGTGCCCTTGGGCTTGAGCTCGCCGGCGAGGCCGAGCGCCACCAGGCTCATGCCGAACTTGGCGAGCGAGTAGGCGGTGTGCGGCGCGAACCATTTCTCCCGCATGTCGAGCGGCGGCGACAGCATGAGAATGTGCGGGTTGGCGGCGCGCGCGAGATGCGGGATCGCGTACTTCGAGACGAGGAAGGTGCCGCGCGTGTTGACCTGGTGCATCAGGTCGAAGCGGCGCATGTCGGTCGTGGCGGCCGGCGTGGGCGAGATCGCGCTCGCATTGTTGACCACGATGTCGAGCCCGCCGAAATGCGCCGCCGTGCGCTCGATCGCGGTCGCTACCGCCACCTCGTCGCGTACGTCGACGGCCAGCGCCAGCGCGCGGCCGCCGGCGGCCTCGATCTCGGCCGCGGCGGTGTGGATGGTGCCGGGCAGTTTGGGATGCGGCGCCTCGGTCTTGGCCGCGATCGCGATGTTGGCGCCGTCGCGCGCCGCGCGTCGCGCGATCGCGAGCCCGATGCCGCGCGACGCGCCGGTGATGAACAGGGTCTTGCCGGCCAGGGACATGGGCGCTTCCTCTCCACGTCATTGCGAGCGAAGCGAAGCAATCTCTCTTCACTTGCGCATGCGCGCGCGGCGGAGATTGCTTCGTCGGCCTTCGGCCTCCTCGCAATGACGCATGACTATTTCTTCCTCGCCAGGAACGCCTCGAACGCGGCGCGCGCTTCCGGCGAGGCGAGGCGCCGCTTGAACTCGGCCGCCTCCTCGTCGATCCGCTTCACCGCCGCGTCGGGCGAGCGCAGCAGCGCCCGCGTCGCGGCGAGCGCCTCGACCGGCAGCGCCGCGATCTCGCGCGCCGCCTTCATCGCCTCCGCCTCGACCTCGGCGGGCGCCACCACCGTATTGACGAGGCCGGCCGCGAGCGCGCCGGCGGCATCGAGCGGCCGGCCCATGGCGAGCAGCGCGAAGGCGCGCGCGTGGCCCATGCGGCGCGGCCCAAGCAGGCTCGAGGCCGCCTCCGGCACGAGCCCGAGCTGCACGAACGGCGTTGAGAAGCGCGCGTCGCTCGACGCGACGACGTGGTCGCAATGCAGCAGCATGGTGGTGCCGATACCGACCGCGAGGCCCGACACGGCCGCGACCAGCGGCGTCTCGGCGCGCGCGAGAATGTGCAGAAAGCGGATGAGCGGCGGCGCGAGGCCTTCGGCATTGGCCGAGGCGGCGAGAAAATCCTGCAGGTCGTTGCCGGCGCAGAAGGCGCCGGGCGCGCCGGCGATCACGACGCAGCGCACCCCGGGCGCGGCGGCGGCGCCCTCGATCGCCGCGCCCATCCGTTCGTACATCGGCACGGTGAGCGCGTTCTTCTTCTCGGCCCGGTTCATCCGCACGGTGCGGATCGGGCCGTCGTCGGTGACGAGGACGAGCTCGGGCACCGCGGTCACGCGAAGGCGGCGGCGGGCGGGATCGCGGCGGCGCCGTCGGTCACAGTGGCGGCGAGGCCGGATGTCGTGGGGCTGAGATTCTCGGCGAAAAAGCGCACCACGGCGATGCGCGCCGGCGCATCGGCGTGGCCGGCGAGCCGCAGTGCCGCCAGCGCCTCGTCGGCCAGCATGCAGCCGCCGGCCGCGAGGGCGAACAGGCGCAGGTAGGGCGTGGCGCCGGCGAGCGCGGCCTCGGGCTCGGCCTCGAGCTTTCCCAGCAGCCATGCGGTCGTGCGCGCGAGGTTGTCGACCGCCTCGGCGAGCCGCGCGCCGGTCGCGCCGAAACCCGGATCGTTGGTCGCCTGCACGGCGGCGACGGTCGCGCGCAGCTCGTCCAGATAGGCGCCGACCGCGGTGCCGCCTGCCAGCGGCAGCTTGCGGGTGACGAGATCGATCGCCTGGATGCCGTTGGTGCCCTCGTAGATCTGGGCGATGCGGGCATCGCGCATGAGCTGCGCCGCGCCCGTCTCCTCGACGTAGCCCATGCCGCCGTGCACCTGCACGCCGAGCGAGGCGACCTCGCTGCCGATGTCGGTGGCGAACGCCTTTGCAACCGGCGTGAGCAGCGAGGCGCGCTCGTGCGCTGCCGCGCGGGGCTTTTCGTCCCGCGCCCGATGGCTGCGATCGATCGCGACGGCGGTGGCGTAGCAGATCGCGCGCGCGGCGCGGGTGAGGCTGCGCATGCTCATCAGCATGCGGCGCACGTCGACGTGCTCGATGATGGCCGACGATTGCGATGCCGGCGTCCCGGCAGCGTGGCCTTGCCGGCGCTCGCGCGCGTATGCGGTCGCCTGCTGCGTCGCGGCCTCGGCGACCGCGACGCCCTGCAGCGCGACCGCGAGCCGCGCCTCGTTCATCATGGTGAACATGCAGGCCATGCCGCGATTCTCCTCGCCCACGAGAAAGCCGGTGGCGCCGCCGTTGTCGCCGTAGACCATCGTGCAGGTGGGCGAGGCGTGGATGCCGAGCTTGTGCTCGACCGAATGGGCGCGCACGTCGTTGCGCGCGCCTAGCGAGCCGTCGGCGTCGACCAGGAACTTTGGCACCAGGAAGAGCGAGATGCCGCGCGTACCGGCGGGCGCGTCGGGCAGCCGCGCCAGCACGAAGTGGATGATGTTGTCGGTGAGGTCGTGCTCGCCGTAAGTGATGAAGATTTTGCTTCCGGTGATCCGGTAGGTGCCGTCGCCGGCGCGTTCGGCCTTGGTGCGCAGCGCGCCAACGTCGGAGCCCGCCTGCGGCTCGGTGAGCTGCATGGTGCCCATCCATTCGCCCGAGACGAGCTTGGGCAGGTAGGCGGTTTTCAGCGCCTCCGTGCCGTGGCGGGCGAGCGCGCTGACCGCCGCCATGGTCAGCACCGGGCCGATGCCGAACGCCATCGAGCCCGAGTTCCACATCTCGATGCAGGCGGCGTTGACCGCGTGCGGCAGCCCCTGGCCGCCCCACGGCTCGGGCGAGGCGAGCCCGTTCCAGCCGGCCGCGGCCCAGCTCGTGTAGGCGTCCTTCCAGCCCGGCGGCGTCGTCACCTCGCCGTTGCGGAACGGCGTTCCGTGCCGGTCGCCGACCCGGTTGAGCGGCGCGATCACGTCGCTCGCGAACTTGCCGGCCTCCGCCAGCACCGCATCGAGCACGTCGTCGTCGAGGTCATGGATCCCGTCGGCGCGCGCGTGCGCGAAGCGTGCGGCGTGCTTGAGCGCGAAAGCGATGTCGGCGACCGGCGCGCGGTAGGTCATGGGGTGGTCCTGTTCGCACGGGGGCCGGGCGGGCGCCGCAAGGGCGGCTTCGCCGGCGAATGTTCCGCGGGGTTCGGCGGGGGAGTGTAGAGCAGATCAGGATCGAAGGGGGTCGATTTCGGTCATCGGGGCGGTCCGATCGGCTGGGGTTCTGCCAAACGGGCAGGTGCTCGCCGGCGGTCGGGCGGAGTCGTGTCGCGTTCTCGGGGTGCCAGACACTCGGAGCGGCTGCAATCAGGGATAGATTGCTCTTCTTGTTATTTGGAAGCGAAATGGGCCCTCTTCCTCGTTGATTACAATTGAAAGTTGCAATCAGCGGGCGTGGTCACGTGAGGAGCCATGGCGACACAAATGTAAAGCGCCCGCCTTTGAGCAACGGTGGGCGGGCGGCGTTCAGACCAATTCGAGACTAGGATTTCAGCCATCGCAGTTCGTACAGGCGAAGGCAAGCGGGAGAAAAAAGCGCTCCCGTTGTCCCCGCCCTGTGCATCGCTTCCAAAGGGGGCCAAGCTTCCCCAGCATGAGGCCGCATGAGGTCTGTGTGGCCGCTGCGGTATCATGAAACCGCAGAGTGGCTGCTTTATCGCATTTCGCGATCAGTTCTGCGCCCGCGCCACACCAATTGCCCCGCACCGGACGCCCCAGTATGGTCCGCGCGCGCTTTTGGGGCGTAGCCAAGTGGTAAGGCAGCGGATTTTGATTCCGCCATTCCCAGGTTCGAATCCTGGCGCCCCAGCCAAATCAATGGGTTAGCGTGGGGTATTGCACTGTGGTATGGACGACAGTTATTGCGATCCCAAGACGATCGACGCGATGAGCACCGCACTGATTGGCGCGTGCAAGGCACTTGGCCAAAAGCCTGGACCTGACCAGCGCACGCGTCTGCTGGCAATGAAGATCATCGAGCATGCCCGCAAAGGCGAGCGTGATCCGAACAAGCTGCAGGCGGCGGTGCTGCGAGCTTTCCAGAACTGATCCCGCCGTCTCACGGCTCGAAGGCGCACGCCACCCCAAGAGCACGGTGCAAGCGGCTTACGCGGAGGAGGAGAAGGCGATTGGTTACGGCTGCCTATCGCCCGGTGCCCCACGCGAGCAACGCATAGAACTGGTCGGGAAAGAGCAGGAAGTAGAGCACCAAGATCAGCGGGAATGTCAAAAGCAGCCAGTCTCGCATGGATGCCTCCCCACAGGTGTCACAGCGCAAGATTGCAACAAATGGCCCCCGTTCGGACGAGAGGCCAGCCTGGGCTCGGCGCTGGTGTCTGACTGTCCGGGAGGAAGTCCTGCTCCGATCAGGCGACCGCATATTATCCTGATTCGCCCTATGCCCGCTCAGTCCCGTTCTAGAAGCTCGGCCGGCCAACCACGATCCGCAGCCGCACACGCGTGGTGAGCCACCCCGGACGGCGATCGGTGATTTTGTCCACGAATATCGCAAAAACCGGGCGGCTACTCGACCGGCTGCGCGACGAGCCGCGACCGCTGTGCCTCGGGCACCTGAAATTCCTTGACCGCCCGCTCGATGGCCTCGTTGGCGCTGCCTGACGCGGCCGAGGTATTGGCCCTTGGCGCGGATCAACGTGATCCGCCATTCACGCGGCGGCTTCGCGGGCTTCTTCATGCCGCCACTATGCCGACGAATTTCGGTTAAAGCGACGAGAAATCGGATCGCCGCGACACGCGCGGCCGCGCCCGAGGTCTGCAGACATCGAACCAAGCGCCCTCACTCCGGCACGTCCTCACCACAAGAAGAGCGACCGGCTAGGACGCTCATAATTCGGGGTTACGAGCCGCAGCCTAGCTCCTCGACCAGCGAAACCTCCTGGGCGTGATGCCGACGAGCTCGCGAAACCGGCGGGTGCAGTGACTTTGGTCGGCGAACCCGGCGGCGACCGCGATCTCCGCGAGCGGCAGATCGGTTTCGATCAGAAGGTGCTTGACGCGCTCGACCCGGCGCTGGAGCAGGAATCGGTGAGGTGGCATGCCCGCCGTTTGCCTGAACGCGCGCGCGAAGTAGGAGGGCGACAAGCCGACGAGCTCCGCCATCACACGGTTGCTGATGTTTTCCGCCAGATGGGCGAGGATATACTCGTGGACGCGCCGAAAGTCGCGCCGCCGCAGGCCCGCGCGAGCCGGCAGGGGGACCTCGCCGCGCTCGGCTACAGCGTCCAAGCCCACGACGTGTCCGCGTTGACGACGCTACCCGGTAAGGTCGTTATCGCAATCAGCCAAAGTGCCCCCGAAACCGCGATTGCACGTGGTGTATTCATCCTGGTCTCCGTCACCGAAATCAGACGATTGGCTCCGCCGGAGTTGAGTCTCCTCGTCCAATCTGATTACGTAACTATCTTGCTGTGTAACTTTTGCATCATCAAACGTTGCGCCGCTTATCCAGGATTGCGGAAATCTGAAAATGGAACCGAAGCAGATCGGCTTTAAAAGCTGAAATTAGGGTGGGCTTCCTAGAGCATCGACGCTATATCGGAAGTTGCTGTCGGATAAGCAAACACCGCCGTCTTGAGATCGTCGGCGGTGAGATTATGGCGAATGGCGAGAGCAAAAACGTTGATGACCTCATCTGCATGCGGTCCGACGAGATGCGCGCCCATGATCCGGCCGCTGTCCGCGTCGACGAGCGTTTTGTAGCCGTACACCGATCCGCCAAGCCGGCGCGACGTGAACCAGTTGGGCACCTCGGCGGATCTCACGCGCAGCCTGTGCGCATGCAGGCGCGCGTCGGCCTCGGAGAGTCCGACGGCCGCGATGGGAGGCAGCGTGAAGACGACGCTCGGCACGCTGCGATAGTCGGGTCGGTGACGGTTGCCATCCAGCATGTTCTTCGCAACGATTTTTCCGTCGTGTCTCGATACCGGGGTCAGCGCCGGACCGTGGGAAGCCGCATCGCCTGCCGCGTAGACGATGGGATTTGAGACGCTCTGCAGATAGTCGTTCAGCCGAAGGCGGCCATTTCCACTATCGACAGCGCCGGCTGACAAGTCCAGGTCCGCGAGGTCCGGCACTCGCCCGGCGGCGTGCACGACCAAATCGGCAGAAATGACCGCAGTGCCCTCTGGTGTTTGGGCGTGCACACGAAATTCGTGGCCGGTGTGCTCGATCCCGGTGACCGCGTTGTTCGTCCTCACATCGATACCGAGCGCGCGGAACCCCTCTGTCAGCCATCCGACCAGATCCGCATCGAACCGGGGCAGAATACGCGCGCCGCGCTGAAGCACGGTGACTTTCGCGCCCGCGCGCGCAGCGATCTGGGAGAATTCCGCCGCGATGTAGCCTCCGCCAACCATGACGATACGTGCGGGCAGATATTCGAGCTCCATGAAGGCGTCGATGAAAATCGCGTGTTCCGCACCGAAAAAGCCGAGGGGGACCGGACGCGCTCCGGTTGCAATCAGAATTTTGCGGGCTCTGAGCGTGCGGTCGCCAACCGCAATTGCGTCCGGACCGATGAAGCGGGCTGTCCCGCGAAAAGCACTGATTCCCTGCTCGGCAAACCGCTGCTCGACCGTCTTCGGCACAGGACCGGTAAAAGTCCGCTTGAATGCGATCAGTTCCTTCCACGTGACTGAGATTTCGCCCGTCGCGCCGTTCCGCTGCATCCGGCGTGCCCAATCGACCGCCTCAGCTCCGCTCAGCAGAACTTTCTTGGGATCGCATCCGCGCAGTGGGCAGGTTCCGCCGAACGGGTGATGATCTATCACCGCTACCGAACGGCCGGCGCCACGTACTTGCGTGGCTGCCGCCCGCGCGGCAGAGCCGGTTCCGATGACCACAAGATCGTAGATGTCCATGCGTTATCGTTCTGATCTGCTTGTGTGGGCGCTGACGACGGTAAACCCTCCGTAGCACAAGTGCGTGGAACGGACTTCATACGAGTTGCTATGAACTGTTGAACGGTGACGTCGCAACGACGCCGCCAATGAAAGGGGC
>Ga0126369_10003104_pt1 | contig 11971 bp, 8 predicted proteins | sample PanSoiMetaPlot_1_FD_109646 | JGI IMG/M metagenome (GOLD analysis project Ga0126369, IMG submission 109646) | Tropical forest soil microbial communities from Panama - MetaG Plot_1 | ecosystem: Environmental > Terrestrial > Soil > Tropical forest > Bulk soil | place: Panama | collected 2016-02-17 | reverse complement strand
TTTCAGAATTCTTCTGTTATGGCGGGCCATCCGGAAGAGCCAGATTGTAAATTCGGATGGTTGCGGGGTTTGTGAAAGTTGCAGATTAGAAAGGAATTTTGGTTGCGGGGCCGGCAACCATCCGAATTGTTTAGTGTTACCTATCAGGTCGGAATTGATCCGGCTGGTGAGGTACACAGTGTGCAAGGTCATGTTCACGTTAGCATGTTCACGTTACCGATCTAGGCTCAACGGCTGCATCGGCGAAAGCACCATCAAACGCAATTCAGCCGTTCCACCGCACCGTCCGTCCGGGAGCGCAAAAGTTTCGGGATTCCCAAGGGCCATGAGGCTGCTTTCTTCTTGTTCGCACTGCTTTCCGCGGCGCGAGCTCATTCGAAGCTTCGGGTATGCACTGAAGCGAGACTGGTTCCTTAAGGGAAAAACCGCGTGATAAATGCCGACCGGCTAAGGGCGTGCTGGGAGATGTCCGGTTTCGACGAATCAGGACGTAGCTAAGTCCGTGGTATAAACTCTTGGTCCGGTTCCGTAAATCTGCGATTTTTCAAGATATCGTGCGTCCAGTCATTCAAGTTTCCGGAGTCCGCAAGACCTACGGCTCGATGGTGGCGGTCGACGAGGTGTCGTTTGACGTCGGCGAGGGCGAGATTTTTGGTTTGATCGGACCGAATGGAGCAGGAAAGACCACGACAATGGAATGCATCGAGGGTCTGCGCACGCCGGACCGCGGCGTCATATCGGTGCTGGGGCTGAATCCCTTCCATGACGTATACAAGCTGCAGGATCGAATCGGGGTACAACTACAGCAGGCGCAACTCCAGAAGCGGATCAAAGTCTGGGAGGCGGTGGACCTCTGGGCTTCGCTGTATCGGAAAAAGAGGATAGATGGCGAACGCTTGCTCGAACAGCTTGGACTTGTTGACAAGCGGAATGCTTGGTTCATGGACCTCTCGGGCGGACAGAAGCAACGGCTGTTCATCGCCCTTGGGCTGATCAACGATCCAGAAGTCGTGTTTCTCGATGAGCTGACCACGGGGCTGGATCCGCAGTCGCGGCGCGCAATCTGGGAGCTGGTGCGCGGTATCCGCGAGCACGGCAAAACGGTATTTCTGACGACTCACCTCATGGAGGAAGCCGAGCGCTTGTGTGACAGGGTAGCAATCATTGAGCACGGAGGAATTATCGACATCGACAAGCCGGAGAACCTCGTTAAGCGACACTGCCCGGAGCGAACTGTCGTGCTTGCCACAGATGCTTCAGATGCGATGCAGCGCTTTCGTGCGATTCCAGGAGTGCAGGCGGTGAGTAATAGCGACTCACAATTCACGATTCGCGGCCGGGGCGACGATCTCGTGACCGAAGTGATTCATTGTTTGTCCGAGAATCAGATTCGGGTGAGGGATTTCCGCACGGTCGTCCCCAACCTTGAGGATGTCTTTCTCAAACTTACCGGTCACTCGATTCGCGACTAGGAGCGATACCGATTATGCGTGGACTTTGGAAACTAACGTGGATTGAGATCAAGGTCTTCATGCGAGAGCCGCTTGGTGCGTTCGGGACGATCGTAATCCCCGTTCTCGTTTTTCTCGTGTTGGGTCGGGTAGCCAGCCGCACGCTTGCCACACCCTCGACAGGCGCCAGCGGATTTATCCGCGTGGGTGTGCCGGTGCTCGCGTCTCTGCTGATTGCCGTTAACTCGGTGCTGTCATTAGTCACGATTATCTCGATCTACCGCGAGGGCGGAATCCTCAAGCGTCTGCGTGCCACTCCGCTGCGTCCGCAGACGATCCTTACCGCCCATGTGATCGTCAAGCTAACACTCACCGCGGCGACCCTGGCCTTGATGGTCCTGGCAGGCAAACGCTACTACCCGGTCGGAGTTCATGTTCCATTCTTCTCCTTTACGATGGCGTTGCTGATCAGCACCTGGAGCATCCTGTCGATCGGCTTTTTGATCGCCAGCATTGTCCCCACGGCGCGATTTGCGCAGCCCATCGGCGGCTTGATTCTGTACCCGATGATTGGTTTGTCGGGTCTGTTCGTCCCGGTTGAATCACTGCCCCCAACACTTCATGCGTTGGCGCGAGCGCTGCCGTTGACCTACTCTGTCTCGCTTTTGCAGGGAATCTGGAACGGAGACGGGTGGTCCGCGCACGTAGGAGACATAGCGGCGCTGGTCCTGGTGTTTGTCGTTTGCACCGCGCTCTCGGCAAAGATATTTCGCTGGGAGTAACCGGGGTTGCGCAGCATTCTTGTTCCGGCTCGTACAAATTCGCCACCTTCTGTTTATTCAGCCAAGTACTAATTAACGCTGGGCTCTATCAAACGCGCGCAGAGATCCTCGCCTCACTTTGGCCCCTTCTGAAAACGCGCCTCGGGTTAGAGCACTGACGTTAGCCGGTAAGTTTGGTCTAGGCAGTGTGCTCTCTCTGCAAGCACGCTCACTAATCGCCAGCTCTACTTGGCGATGGGCAGCTCGGTCGCATGCTCCAAACGGAACTCGAGGAGGGTTTCACTCGGCACGGAAACCTGTTCGCCTTTTTTTGTCGCCGCGACAGCGGTCCCCGCGCCCGCGCCCGCCAGCGCTCCAATACCTGCTCCCTTACCTCCACCCGCAATGCCACCAATGAGCGCACCCAGTCCCGCACCACCCAAGACTTTCTTCGTCGTGTTGCCGCCCTCGCCCTTCCCCTTAACCTCATAATCGGTGGTCATCAGGGGATACGCAGTTCCGTTGATAACAATGTCCGTGAGCTCCAGAGTCAGTTCCGAACTGCCTTTGAATTTTCCTGATGATGCTGCTTTGGCCAGGACTCCATAAAGCTTGGTCCCTTTCTGTGCTACGGTCACATCGTAAGCCTGCAGATTCGCTTCCAATGCTGCAGTGAAGCGATAACCCGCTTTCTGTTTGCTCGAATCTACGGAATCTACCATGCGCACTAATATTCGCGTCCCTGCCGGCACGGTGACTCTCTTGGAAGCCTGAGCGCGCGTGCACGGCGCCAGCCCTAACGTGGAAACTACTGCTAGCATGACGGCCGCCCCTGTGATTTTTGCGTCCTGCATATCCAACCACCCTTCCTTGATGACCTTCATGAGCCCACCACCGGCAGCGATGAGATAATCTTGAGGTCGATGATCAGCAGCAATTGATGTTCAACCATCAAAAAACGAGCCGCCGTTATCGCGCCTAACTCCTGCTTCACCCGTTCATAGTACCTGCCCAGCAGTTCGTCCCGCTGCTTCTGAAATGTCATGGCGTCCTTGATCAGCTCGTCCGCCTTCGCGTCGGTCATCTCCGTGTACGTACGCGCGTATTCTTTAATGTTCGCGACGCGCAGATCATTAAGCTTGTTCAGCTCGGCTTCGTAGTCGCGATAAATGGGCCAAAACTTGGCCGCATCTTCAGCGTCGAATTGCATGACCGATCCCACCAGCTTGGCTTTTTCCGCGCTTACGTTCTTGCGCAGCAGCGCGATGTATTCCTGCGTGTTCAGTTCTTCTGGCGTCTTAGCCGCAGCCGCAGTCGTTGCGGGCTGCCCGGTCGACGTTTTCGTTTGCGCGACCAATGCTGCGCTTGGGGTCAGGCATAGGCCGAGAAATACTGCCATCACGGTTGCACGCATGGTGATTTTCCTCACTTTTCCTCGCGGAACGCCATTCACAATTTGCGGTGGACCTCGAATGCAGGACAGGATGAAAACGAGGAAACATTACGCCCGGCACTCAATTGAGTCAAGCTCCCTGTAAATCGTGTCGCTCCCTGCAAATGGCAGCGCAGACGCTAACAACTGGTCAATGCTTGGTAAGCGCTAGCGTTTAGTGGGCATCACATTCCGCGAAGCGATCCCATGCGAATCCAAAACTGAAAACCATGCGCGATTGGTGCTGCTAACTCGGCCTTGCTTCAAGATTGCAGAGCATTTTTAGGTCGGCGCGCAGCGACGGTAGACGCAAGCAGATCTAAGGACCGTGGCCCCGCAGTCCACCGGGGCGACTCACGGGATGCTGGCAGTACTGGCGTATCAGAGTGGCAACTGCGTGCGGGCAATCGAACATTCGGGGCGGGCCACGCAGCGGCTCGGAACCGTAGTTTCGTGCGGGAGTTGAAGAAGCGTTTGCCCAGATCCGCCTTCACGAACATTTGCAGGCCGCAGAGGCAGGTCTGCACGGGCTCCGCCTCCCGCTGCTGGGACCACCGTTTGGGGCATGAACGGTGAAGTCCGGCTAGAAGTACAGCTTGCCTCCAATTTGCCACCACCTCGGCAGACTCTGGGAGTTAACCAACCCAAAATTGCTTTGAGACAGATCGTTCTGGATGGTAAGAAAATTGGCGTGATTGAACACATTGTAAAACTCGAACCGAATTTGGAAATTAAGCCTCTCGGTTATGTGCGTGTTCTTGTAAAGAGTCAAGTCCGTCTGTATGAAGGCCGGATAGCGGAATTGGCCAGTTTTTTCGTTTCCGTTGGTGCCGGCAACCGGCACGGTGAATTGCCCAGCGGTAAAGACTCCGGTGGTATACGCGGTCCGAGAAGTGGGCTGCTGATAACTTGTGACATCCGGATAGCTGAAGTTGTCACCATTGGCAAGATAATCGCCGGTGCCAGTGCTGTGAGCGTCGGCACCCACGACGTAGTTTGCGCCGTTGTAAGCAGCGGTGGTAACGGCCGTAAACGGATAACCAGTCTGGTAAATACTGGTGCCGCTTAAGCCCCATCCGTTGGTCAAATGGCCCACAAATCCAACTCCACCGTTTAAGCCCGGTTGCTCGTAATTGAAGCTGGCGGAAACGCGGTTAGGCGCATCCCACGGCGACGGCCCATAAAACTGAGAAGGATTGACAGCTGTGGGATACCTGCCGGCGTCATCTTTAGAAGAAGACCGGGTATAAGAGACGTCGAAGAAGCCGCGCGAGGCTCTTGCTCTTACGTCAAACGTCACACCCTCGTAGTTGCCGTAGCGGTCGTTCTGAGTATAGGCAATTTGGCCAAAACTTGGGTTGTAACGCGTGGGAGCGGAGCCGAGCGGTTTTCCGATGAGGGCACCGGGCAACTCGTTAATGTCGGCGCCATACGAGACGACGCCGCCGGCGTTACCGTTGCCGACAAGATTCGAGGTATGAGACCCACTGTACAGAACGGCAGCAACAAAGTGGCTCCCAAGTCTGCGTTCCAGTGTGGTCGACCAAATGTAGGCCGTGGGAGACAGAATTGTCGGAGTGATTCCGCCGATCCCCAAACCGGCTCCGGGAATACCTCCGGCCGAGTCTAGACAAGGTGCCACGGGACACAAGGCTGTTCCGGCAAGCTGCGGGAAGACGAATCCAAACGGAGGCGTGCTGCTGGTTCCCTGAACGAAGACAGGTTGGTTACCGGGTGCATTTGCCGCATAGAAAGTTGGAAGTATTAAGCCCGGTGGATTGCCGCGGAATTCCTCCTGAATGTTGGCGGGCGTGAGCCAATTGGAGAACATTCCAAATCCGCCGCGAAGCACCCAGTCTCCCCTGCCGGTCACGTCCCAAGCAGCGCCAACACGCGGGGTGGCAGCGAGCGGAGTGCGAAGAAGCGCGTTGTGGGTAGGTGTGGCGAAACCATTGGCCACTTGGTCCTGGAAACTCGAACCAGTGCCAAGGTAGAAGTTGCCAAAGACGGTTGAGGGCGACTTGGAATAGGGGTTTCCTTGGTTATCGAAGCGGAAGCCCAAGGTCAAGGTGAGATTGCGACGTGCTTTCCAGGTGTCCTCGGCAAAGATTCCCCAGGTCTTGGATGCAGCATCCCAACTCCAAAGCTGTTGCTGGCCCGTGGTGGGATTGTACATCACACCGCCCTCGGTTAAGGGAGCATCTTGCGCCAGCGCCAACAAATTGTTGAAGGTGAAGGCCGGATGCGACCAGGGCCCTTGGAAGGGTTCGACGTCATCGCCGTACCAGCCTTCGTAGCCAACTTTTATGACGTGAGCACCCTGCACATGGGTCAAAACGTCGCGCCAGTGATAGTTGTGCTGGATGAAATCACCTTGCGCGAAGCCAACGCCGTAGGGAACGCTTTGTCCGGTGACGGTGATACCCGGAATGGTGAAGTCGCCAGTCTCGCCGAGTTTACCCTCGATGCGGTTCTGGGCAAAAATCGCTTCGTTCAGAGTGTACGGACTGAAATCGTGAGTCCAGTTGACTTGTACGGCGCGCTGCCAATAGTTGTTGGTGGTAGAGAATTGCGGAATGACATTGGGGGCTGGGTTGGACTGCAGGGTGCGGAAGAAACTGCCGTAGATGCGATCTTTCTTGAAATACTTGTCAACACGAACAAAGTATTGCGTACCGTTGATGATGTTGGCGGAGTTGAAAGTTCCGCTGTCGGTCATCGGTGTGGAACAAGGCAAGTTATTCGTCGCCGGAGTACCACAAGTCCCAGGGAAAACCGTATTTGCAGTACTGGCTACGCCGCTGACAGTGACACGAGCGGGCACATAGGTGTTCAGGATTTCGGTGCCAAACGTGTTGGGATAGTAGGTCTGCGCCCAGGAGGCGAAGGCCGGGTCCGGGAATGTCACGACGTTGTTTCCAGTGGAGGCAGAAGAACGCAGCGCTTCAATGCCGAAGAAAAAGAAAAACTCGTGATGCGGAATGATGGGACCACTGATCGTCCCGGAGAGGTTGTTGCTATGGAACGGATTGTAGGGGTGGTCGGAGCCGGGCAGAGAGTACTTCGCGAACATCGGCTGGTAGTTAAAATAGTCGCTGGCCAAGCCGTGGAATTGATCGGAACCAGACTTGGTGGTCATGGCGACCTGAAGACCACTGCCGTGTCCATATTCGGCTGAGTAGGTGTTGACCTGAATGTTTGATTCCTGGATGAGATCGGGGTTGGGAACAAGATTTAAGACTCCTTGACGCACGCTGCTGGTAACGTCAAGCCCGTCGATGATCCACATATTCGCAACCGTTCCCTGACCGTTGGCACTGACATCCACTGCCGTCTCGGTAGAGAAGTTGTTTACGCTCGATCCCGGGGTGCCCGAGGCGACGCCCGGACCGCCGGCAAGTCCCAGTCCAGAAACGCCTGGAGCAACCGTAGTGAGGGAAAGCATGTTGCGTCCGGCAAGCGGCAAGGTGCCGAGCTCCTGAGTTTGCAGGGTCTGTTGGTTGCGTGTCTCGGCGGTATTGACCAGGGGATTTTCGCCGGTGACCTCGATGGTTTCCGTTGCTGAACCTACCTTGAGCGACAGAGGGACGTTGAGGTTTTGGTTGGTCTCAAGAGTCACAGAGGTCTCGGCTTTTGAAAAGCCGGAACCTTCCACGGATATCTTGTAGGCGCCCGGGGCCACGCTGACAAAGCGATATCCGCCCTCGGCATCTGAGGTAGTGGTGGCGGTGATATGAGTCGCAACGTTTTCCAGTGTTATTTTTGCCTCAGGCACCGCTGCGCCGCTTGGATCGGTAACACTTCCTTGGATACTTGCGCTGAACTGCGCCCAAGTAGAGACAGCGGCGAACAAGATGGTGATGACAAGCCGAAAAGAGCAAGCCACAAGCCCATGAGCGCTCATGAAGATTCACCCCCAAACATTTACAAAGACGATGCTGTGTAAACGTTTTCTCGATTGTCAGAATATATAGGCTTTTCGAAATCGGGTGTCAAGGATTTTCTAGTAGTTTTCTATTAGCGGGTCGCGGGTGCGGGTGGCCAGGATCCGGGTTGGGTACGCCATCACGTCTTGGACCAGCCCGAGTTTGGTACCGGACCCGCCCCTTCGCGGAGTGTAACCAAGCGATTTACTGGCAAGTGGCGGAAGGATTCGACGAGCCCGTTGGGCCAATGGACGTCCACGTCAACGGTGGTATTGGCGCCAAGGCCGAAGTGCAGGCGGGGATCGTTGCAGGAATAGAAGCTACTTTGACTCATAACGCACTGGGCCTGCGTTTTCCCGCCGTAGTGGACAAGAATACGGGCTCCAATGGCGCTTCGGTTGGACTTAACCCCTTGAAGCTTAACCTTGATCCAATTGGGATTTCCGCGTATGTCGTTGCGCAACAAGGACGGAGGTTCGTGCAAGTTTATGATCAGGACATCGATGTCACCGTCGTTATCGAAGTCCCCAAACGCACATCCCCTGCTGCTATGGGCCGCGGCCACGCCGGGCCCGGCAGGGTCGATGAGTTCTTCAAAGGACTGATTGCCGAGATTCCGAAAAACGGCGCGTGGAGTCTTGTACGGATACTGGCGAAGCTTTCTTTCGACTTCCGGGTAAACGTTACCGGAAACCATGAAAAGATCCGGATGACCATCGTTATCGAGGTCCACCATTCCGGCGCCCCAACAGACGAAACGGGTCTCTACTCCAATATGGGCGCGCCGGGTAACATCGTCGAAATTGCCTTTGCCGTCATTGTGGTAAAGAACGCAGGAGTCGTCGGTAAAGTGGGTCTTGAATAGATCCAGATGTCCGTCAAGATCATAATCGCCAACGCCGACCCCCATGCCAGCTTGTTCCTCGCCATCGTCACTGAGCGCGACGCCCCGCAACACGCCCTCTTCCCGAAACGTACCATCATGGTTATTCATGAAAAGCAGACTGGGCGTGGAATCGCAAGCGACGTAGATATCCGGCCAGCCATCCTCGTCGAGATCCGCAGCGATGACGGTCATGCCATAGCATTGAGTGAATTGTGCGATGCCTGCTTCCTGGCTGACATCGGTAAAGGTGCCATCACCATTGTTTCTGTAGAGGGAATGTCGACCGGTGGGAAGGCCGCGTGGCCCGCATTCGACGGGAACGCCTCTGAAATTGCAATTCGAACTGGCGCCGGGCACTGGCGCATGTTCAAACGAGAAACGCACATAATTGGACACAAACAAATCGAGATGGCCGTCGCGGTTGTAATCGAGGAAAGCGCAGCCGGCACCCCAGCGAGGCTGGTCGTTGGTGAGGCCGGCGGCTTTGGTGACGTCCGTGAAAGTGCCGTCACCGTTGTTTCGGAAGAGAATATTTTGTCCGAAGTAGGTGCAAAAAATATCGTCGAAGCCGTCGTTGTTGTAATCCGCGACGCAAACGCCATTGGCCCAGCCAACGGCATGCAGCCCGGCCTTCTCGGTCACGTCGGTAAATGTACCGTCGCGATTGTTCTTGTACAGGCGGTTCGTGGCGCCGGGAGGTGGGCCCTCCAAGCGCGTGCCGGAGAGTAAGAAGAGATCCATCCAGCCGTCGTTGTCATAGTCGATGAAGGCGCAACCGCAACCGTCGGATTCGAGGATGTATTTGTTAACTTCTTCCCCGCCGTAGATCGTCGGAGCGTGAAGTCCCGCGGCCGCGGCTACATCAACAAAGTGCGCATTGAAAGGACGCCCCGATGGAGCCTGCCGGGCCATGGGCTTGGCCGCGTGGCCGCCCATGCCTTGCGGGAAGATGCGCCCGGCTGTCAGCGAGGAGATCGCTGACCCCAAGGAAACGCGCATAAATGTGCGCCGCGACCATGCCATTTCGAGCCAGTTTCCCTTCTTGTGTTTCAGCGTCTGTTTCCGATTATCACTCGGGCGCCGGTGCGAGCGTAAACATTTTCTCAATATCCAGAGAAATCACCAAACAGCGAAGCAGGTGAGTTATGGCTCTGGTTGTTTCGCGGTAGGTTCATCCACAAAAAGTTTGTAGCGGTAGCGCTGCCGTTCCTCTGCTGTGGCCTGTTCCCGAAGCTTGGCGAGGCGCTGAAGCAACTCCGGAATTTCCCCCTTCTGGCCGGTTTTTCGCAGCGCCTGAATCAGCCGGTAGACCGCAGTTTGATCCTTGGGATCGATGGCCAAGGCTTTTCTGCACTGGTCGATGGCTTCCCGATAATGGCCGGATTGCATATACAGCTTAGCCAGGACGGAACGAGAAGAAGCGAGAGTGGGCTGCAAGGCCACTGATTTCAGCGCAGAACGCATGGCCAGTTGAAACTCGGGCGTACCAGGATCCGCGCCCTTTTGCGATAGCACATCTGCTTGCAGGTACAACAACAGCGGGTCGTTCGGTTTGCGTTTGAGTTTTTCCTGAATGGACGTCAGCGCGTGATCGAGATCATTCGCTTGTACCGCCGCCAAGCCCTGCGCGGCCGTGCTTAAGGATTGATTCGGATTCAATTCGTATGCCTTCTCGAAGTCAGCCTCGGCCTTATCGTATTGCGCCAGTTGCACGTAGAGAACTCCACGCGCGACGTAGAGGTCATCGGCTTTGGGTTGCACCAACAATCCTTCGGTGATGACATCAATACCAACTTGAAACGACTCATGCGCAAAGCAAATGGTTGCAAAATCCAGATACAAACTGGTGTTTTTGGGATCGAGCAAGAGTGCCTGTCGAAGTGTGCTGACCGCATGCGGGGTGTCGCCTGTGTCTTCATAGGCTCGCGAGGCGAGCTCGAGGGTACTGGAATGAACGGTTGGCGCATCGAGCAGCGGTTGCAGAGCCGCGAGTGCGTCTTGAGGTTTATGGGCCAGGAGCAACACCGACGCCAGAACCTGGCGCTCCCGTGGATCTGACGGATTCAGCGCGACAGCTTTCTGCAACGTTGCGGCGGCAGCCTCGGGGCGTTTGATCCTCATAAGACAAGTCGCGTAGGCGTGCAGGGCATCAAGCTGCGATTCGATAAGTTCACCGGCCCGCTCAAAGTGCGGGACGGCCTCGGCACAGTTGCCATGGCGATACTCCAGTACGGCCAGCATGGCGTGGCCCGTGGGATCTTCCGGCCGCAGTTGCAGGAGGCGCTTCAAAAGCGGGACGGCGTTCTGGCTTCCCACTTGATATTCGATCTGCGCCGCCCCCGCCAACGCGGCAAGGTTGTTCGGCGAAATCTTCAACGCTTGCTGAAACGCGGCAAGTGCGCCCTTGTCATCCCCCTTGCGGGTGAAAGCGATGCCTTGCAAGGTCCACAACTGACCGTTGTTTGGGGAATCTTTTAGCGCGTCGCGGCTGAGTTCCACAGCTTTGTCGAAATCTCCAGCGCGCAGGGCGGAGCTAATGGGCTCAATCCGGTTGTCACGGGCCTGCGAATCGGCCCAGGAGGGGCAGGCCAATAAGAAAATCACCACAGCAAGTTGCCGGAGAAGGGCCATCAGTGGGATCGGCGGACTTAGAATTACTCCGGGAACAGCATACTGCATCCGGGAATGGGATGACAGCTAGTGTTTGACGCTGAGGCAGAGTCGCGCTATACATAGCGTCAACGAGAAAACGCTTGCTCAGAATCTGGCAGTGAAAGGAGCAGGCAACTCGCCGAATTTGAAAATCCATCCTACCTAAATACGTTCAGGAGAGTCCGTTATGAAGAAAAGATCCAGGAGGCAATTTCTTGGTACCGCGGCGGTTTCGACGGCGGGCCTGCTGGCAACCACTTCCCTACCCTCTTGGGCACGAAGCAACGCGGAGGAACCCGTAGCTGCGCCACTCTCCACTTTTGGTTACTCGCAAGTTCAGCTCCTCGATGGGCCCTTCCGCGCTCAGTTCGATCAAAACCATAAATTATTCCTGGGGCTCGACGAAGATGGACTACTGAAGCCCTTCCGGCAGCGCGAAGGGCTGCCAGCTCCCGGACCCGATCTTGGTGGTTGGTATGACAACGGGGACGATTTCAACGAGAAAGATAATTTCCATGCGTTCATCGCGGGGCATTCATTCGGCCAATACGTTTCAGGCTTGGCGCGGGCTTACGCAGTGACGGGGTCCAAGCCCACCCAGCAGAAGGTTAACCGTCTGGTGCGCGGATACGCCGAAACGGTAGAACCAACGGGGAAGTTCTACGTCGACTACCGGCTGCCCGGTTACACATTCGACAAAACTTGCTGTGGTCTTATCGATGCTCATGAGTTTGCGCAGGACCCGATCGCGCTGGACGTGCTGAAGCGAAGTACGGACGCGGTGCTGCCACACTTGCCGGAGAAAGCACTCAGTCGAGCTGAGCAGGAAGCACGCCCACATAAAACCATCGCCTACACCTGGG
>Ga0126369_10003103_pt1 | contig 11971 bp, 13 predicted proteins | sample PanSoiMetaPlot_1_FD_109646 | JGI IMG/M metagenome (GOLD analysis project Ga0126369, IMG submission 109646) | Tropical forest soil microbial communities from Panama - MetaG Plot_1 | ecosystem: Environmental > Terrestrial > Soil > Tropical forest > Bulk soil | place: Panama | collected 2016-02-17 | reverse complement strand
CGTGGATCATCGCTGTATTGATTCTTTGGCGGTTTAGGCTCTTAGCAATGCGCTCTGTGCCGCGTTTGGTCCGCGAGAAAACCAGGCAGCGCCCGTTCTCGCTATTTAATAGCCTGCACAGCAGGTCAGACTTCTCGCCATCCGCCACTTCAAATGCCTGCAGCTGCACGTTTTCCGAGGGTTTCAGCGTCGAACCAAATGATAGGCGAACCGGGTTTTTCGTGTAATCCCTCACCAACTGGGCTATTGCCCTGTCCATGGTTGCGGAAAAACAGAGAGTCTGGCGTTCTGTGGGTACAACTGACACAATCCGTCTTATCGCAGGTAGAAAACCCATATCCAACATGCGATCCGCCTCATCGAGCACGAGTGTCTTCACACCAGCCAGAGACACCAACTTGCGATCCATGTAATCCTGGAGACGGCCAGGAGTTGCCACGACGAGCCGCGCACCTCGCCGAATCGCATCGAGCTGCCTTCTTTCCGGTAGTCCGCCGACCACCAATGCCGCCGGCTGCGTCTGTCTGCTCCTCAGCGCGTCGTACTGCGCCACCACTTGCATCGCTAGTTCGCGCGTCGGTACGAGGACAAGCGCAGCGATTCCTGCCCCCCTTGGTGCAGACAGTTTTTCCATCACAGGAATCAAGAACGCCAGTGTCTTGCCGGTTCCTGTCTGGGCCGTGGCGATCACATCCTTGCCCTCTAAGGCCTTCGGAATGGCTCCCGCCTGCACCGGTGTCGGCGTCGAAAACCGCGCCGCAGTGAGTCGCTCCTTCAACGAAGGAGATATTGATAGTTCTGAAAAACTTTGCATTTTGCTTTCTTGCTGGCCAGTGTTGCCGGGCGCGCCGCAGATACGCGGGCTGCCCCGGCAATCCCAATTGCCAGTCTGCTTTTTAAATTACGCTGAAAACGAACGGAGGAAACGAGGGGCGGATATTCTCAGATCAATTCGCTGAACCAGAAGGACCGCACATCACAACCGACGCATTAAGCGCTTAAACAGCATAACATGATCTGAGAGTTCCCGCTAATCCGGTAGTTTTCGTGCGTGGCGGGCGTTCGATCCAATCAGAACAGAGGACAGCAGATGACAAAGCTTTACGTAGGAGGTCTGCCATACCGCATTACGGATGAGAGCCTGCTGCAGTTGTTTGTACGGACGAGCTATAGACCGGTCTCTGCGCGTTTCACGGAGAGGGAGGCGTGCCGCTCGCGCGGTTACGGATTCGTGGAACTCGGGCCGGAAGATGACGCGGCAAAGGCCATTGGAGAATGCAATGGCCTGAGTGTCGAAGGCCGCGCGCTCCAGGTCAACGGAGCGCGTGCGCAAGAATCCCGTGGCGGTGGGCATCGTTCCGGTAACGGACCAGGATTTTCTGGCGGGCGTTCTGGCCGCGGTGGGCGGTAGACACTATTAGTTAACCCAAGACCTCGGTTTCGGTTGCCAATGTATTTCCGCGCGGTGGTACGCTGGCAACGGAATTTGTCTGTATGGGAGCAATGCGTGAGTGTAAAAGTTGTTTCCGCCATAAACAGCATGAACAAACAGGGGCATCATGCGCGTGTATATCGGCACCAGGACAAGGTGTGGGTTGAAATTGACCAGTGCATGCTCGCCTCGTTTGATGAAATCGAAGAACTGGTCGATGGAGTCCATTCATTCGAAGAGCTAGCTGACCTCTTCAAAAGGAGGCATGCTGAAGAGCTGGGCGGCCTTTAGCCTCTGTCAGTCGAACTGCGCTGCCCGTGACCGGGCGGATTCTAACCGGCGACGGGCAGTTCTAATTAGCCCCAGAATCCGAGAATGATGTACTCCTTAAAAGGATAACGATGGGGCGCAAGGCTAACGTAATTATCCGCGATCCTGAAATTCTGGGCGGGATACCCATATTCCGGGGGACTCGTGTGCCTTTCAAGAACTTACTCGACTACCTTGAAGGGGCCACTCCTGGATGAATTTCTGGAAGTTTCGCTCGGTCACACGCCAGGCAGCCATCGCGGCTTTGGAGCACGCTAAGGAATTAGTGATCGCCCAGACGCGATGAGGCTCCTCATCGACGAGCGTTTGCCGAGAGCGTTGAACCGGCTACTGCGTGGGCACATCTGTCGCACAGTCCAATAGATGGTTTGGTCCGGCACCAAGAACGGCGCACTCCTGTCCCTAGGCGAGGCCGAGTTCGACGCCTTAATCACGATCGACCAAGGCTTCGAGTATCAGCAAAACCTCAAGGAGCGCGGAATTGATGTGTGCCTTCCGCGAAAGGACGTGGTCTACTTGTGTCAGTGACAGCCGTTACGTGGTTCCTCTAGAGTGTTGCGTGCTACGGCAGCGTCACCGTCTGGTTTCCTCCGTGGTGCGTCAACGCGGCCGCAGCGCCTGCCGCTCCTGCACCTGCCAGACCGAGAAGAAGCCAGCGGGTATGAGAATGCCCTTTGGATTTCGGCGCGGGCGAGGATGCCAGAAGCTCAGACTTCGCCGAAACGGTCAGCGACTGCCCCGCTTCCAGAAGCTGCCCGGACTTGCCTTCCACCGTGAGAACGCCAATCTTGCCGTCCGAGCAAGAAACGAGGAAAGAACCATCCTGCGTTCTGGTGACTCTCACTGCGGTTGCTATCGATCGAACTGAGGGGACAACAACGTAGTTTCCAATCCGCACGAGCAACCCGTCCGAGCCGGGAACCGAATTCAACAGAACCGTGCCTATCTCCAATTCGGCACTGTATGGATCGTTTCCTGATAGTACGACCTGACTAACCGGACGAATCTTCAGAGTGCCTTTTCCCGCCACGGCGAGTGTGGCCTCGGCTGATTCTCCAGTGCGAATTCTGTCGCCCGAAGAAACGGTGGACATGACGGAAATGGGTGAATCGTTGACATAGACCTCTCCCAGACTCGTCAAGGAGCCAAGTTTTTCTCTAGACTGCTCCTGTTGGGACGTACCCGCCCAGACGGGGATTGAGAGCACGCACAGCAGTGCCAGAAATAGACTGACATTGAGACTCGCAGCGGGGAAAATCGACACGTTCCGGTTTTCGCGCTGGCTAGCTCTTCGTAAGTTCACGGTTTTCATCGCTTGCCTGCCACCTCCCAGGGGATGGAAACCATGTTCGCCACATTTCCGTCGCTCATCCATTCGGTTTTTTCCCGAATTCTGGATAGTGAATACACTGTACAGCAGTGTTGCCTCCCACTTCTGCGTCGCACGTTGCATATCGGCTCAGGGTCTTGATCGCATCGCTAGCCAGCGATTTCAAAAGCGCCCGGCGCAAACCCCAGATCCATTCAGGTCTTTACCTTGCCGAGAAATCGAGAAACTCCCATATTCCACAGACTTCAAATCACCTATAAGTTCCGTTCAGGCAGAAATGAGTCAAACGTCGCGCACCCACGAGTACGGGCCAGCCCCGGTCCTCTCGTGTAAGGGAATGTACTCGATGCGTCAAAGAGCGCTGATCATCTCCGACGACGCGTGGCCGAGGAAAAACCACCGTGCGAAATCGAGGAGAGTTGCGCCATGAGACGCCGAATGTGGCTGGCGGGCCTGATTCTATTCTTTTCATGTGTGACTTCGGCGAGGGCAGACACTGGAGTCATCGTTCGAACGACTAACCTTTCCGCTCTCCAGACTCTTTGCCTGCTTCCCACCACGTGTACGGTGGTGGGGAACCTCGACGGTAGCTTGGGGCAACTGTTTCTCGTGACTACGCCCCTTCCCCTGGCGAACTTGCTCGGGCTACTAAACGGCGTGGCCGGGTTCGTTGACGCGGAGGTGGACCAAGTACTGAGTTTGGTCGGGGGGCTGAATGTAGTTCCCACTCCCTTGGATCCCACACTGATGTCGGATCGAGCTCCGGTCGCCTATCCTGCAGGCTCTACAACGACCGCCTGGAATTCCTATGTAAACCAGCCTGCGGCTGGCGTTGTGGAGGTGCAAACCGCACAGAGCGACTTCCATGTGACTGGGGCAGGCATCGTCGCCGATATTGATACTGGAGTCGACCCCAATCACTCGGTGCTGAAAAGCGTTTTGCTGCAGGGCTACGACTTCACCAGAAATCAGCCGGGCGGCTCCGAAATGAACGACTTGCCTTCGGGTTTCCCGACCCCGAGTTGCACAACGACCTGTTCAGAGCCGGCGCGGGTCAATCAATCGACGGCCGCAGTGCTGGACCAATCCACGGCTGCCGTTCTGGATGGGAATTCCCAATACTCCGCGTTCGGTCACGGCACCATGGTGATGGGAATTATCCACCTGGTAGCGCCGACTGCCCAACTTCTGCCGTTGAAGACATTCAAATCGGACGGGACGGCGAATCTGTCGGATATTTTACGCGCGATCTACTACGCTGTGCAGCAAGGCAACGCCAACGTCATCAACATGAGTTTCGATATGAAGACTTCGTCTACGGAATTGAAGAACGCACTCGACTACGCGAACCAGCTCGGCCTGACGTGCGTGGCTTCCGCCGGAAACGATGGCGCGCAGGAGATTGTGTATCCTGCGGCGCTGCAAAGTGATGTGATGGGAGTCTCTTCGGTGGGATCAACGACGGCCACCGCTGGTACGCGGTCATCATTCTCGAATTATGGGAACTCTATAGTATGGGTAGCAGCACCGGGCGAACAGATTGTCACTACGTTCCCGTTCAGCACTTACGCAGCGGGCTGGGGCACTTCTTTCAGCGCTCCTTTTGTTTCGGGGGGCGGGGCGCTGTTGCACGCCCTCAGGAGCGCCATCACCGAATCTGAGTCCGCTACAGCAACAGCAAATGCGGGGCCATTAACTCAAACAGGCATGGGCCACGGCCGCTTGGATTTGGTTCCGGCACTCCAGTCCCTGTCAGGAGGAGGCGGCGGGACTCCCGACTACACGGTTTCCGCGTCCCCACTCAGCCAAACGATAGTCGCGGGACAAACAGCAACTTTTACACTGTCTGCGGCACCGGAAAACGGGTTCAACCAGACTGTGACGTGGAGTTGCATGGGCGCGCCGGCAGGAACGACCTGCAGCGTTTCACCTTCGATGTTGACACTCGACGGTACCCATACGGTAACGGCCACGGTCACTTTGACGACCACGGCGCGAAGCATGGTATCACTACCGACCCGGCCTCGCACCTTGCCCCTGCGATTACCCTGGTACGCATGGGCGCGGCTGGCGTGTGTGGCTGTGATTGCAGCGTTACTGGGATTTTGCGGGCGAAAATGGAGTTCTGAGCCGCGACTGCGTTTCGCAAAAACGACCGCCGTGGTTGGGCTGTCGCTTTGCGCGTATTCCTGCGGCGGCGGCTATGGTGGCGGGCCCGGTCCGCCGGGATTGTATTCGATGATGCTAAACCCAAGCACCGTCAACGGAGGCGGAACTGCTACCGGCGAGGTCACACTAAATCAACTAGCGCCGAGCGGCGGGGCGTCGGTATCTCTTTCTAGCAACAGCGCTGCGGCGACTGTGCCTGCCAGCTTGACAGTGACGGCCGGACAAGCCAGTGCAACGTTCACTGTGAGTACCGGGTCCGTTGCCACTTCCACGCCGGTGACCATAGCTGCGTCTTACGGAGGAGTGACAAAAACGGCAACGCTCACGGTGGTTCCCGTGAGTTCCGGAGGTACGCCGGCAGGAACGTACTCACTCACGCTCACTGGCACGTCGGGTAACCTCAGCCATTCGAAGACCGTTCAAGTAATTGTCAACTAGCTGCGCTCCTCTCGGCCCCCTTTGGCCCTGAATGAGTCAGGAGTCAGAACGGTCCATTGCCGCCGAGGAAGCCTACAACCAAAACGGAGCATCGGCCAAGGGCCCTGATGTAAGTGCAGCAGACCGCTACAGGTGGGCCGGACGGGCTGGACTCTTCTTGGCCTCGCAGAGGCCGGTGCTGGCGCCGTCCCAGCGTTGGCCCATCATGGAGGTACGCCCGTAAGCCCATCTACACCATAGAAAGAAAAGTCTTGGTTCTCTGAAGAGGTTTCAGCGCGCCTGTGTTTGCTACTTACTTCTTTGAGCCCCATTAGACAATCGAAAGACGACCGTGACGTCTTCTTCCGTTTCCATCGCTTGTCCGTTTAGGACCGTTGGCGAGTAACGCCACTGGCGGACCGCGTCCGCGGCTGCGCGTACCAGCAGCGGAGGGCCACTAACCAAAATCAGGCTCTCTACGGCCCCTTCGCGGCTGAAAATGACGTGCAATTTGACGGTGCCCTCAATGCCTTGTTGTTTCGCGTCTTCGGGGTAAACGGGATCTACACGCTGAACCAGGGTGCCCATCTGCAGGCTTTTTCCCTGCTGCGATTTCTTGGAGCTTTCCTTCTGCGGCATACGAATCGAAGGATAGGGATCGAAGGTCACCGTGACCACCGGCGTCCTCGGGACCGGGATTTCAGGATGTTTCGCTGCGACGGGCGAAGCCTCTTTCTCCTTACTGAGAGTGGATGCCTCGGGACGAGTGGGCGTCGCATTCGAAGGCGGTAGTGCCGCATTCAATTCTTTGTTCGGTGCTGGTAGAACTTCGGCTGTTTGAACGGGCTTGTTTTCCACCGGTTTGCTCTCTGCTGGCTTATTCTCGACAAATTTGTTCTCCGTGATTCTGCTCTCCTCTAGTCGATTAGGCGCGGGGACAGCGCTTCGTCTTCGTTCGGGTTCCAAATCGCGAGTCGGGTGGTTTTTTTGCTTGATCGGGCTGACGCTGTACGGCGGCGTCGCATTCATGGCCGGAGCGGGTTGTAGTCTTTCATGAGTTTGCGTCTGCATGTTCCGTTTCACGGCAGAATCGACGCTTGCGCTCAAGTTCTCAAGGGGCTTGGGGGTGTCTGCTTGTGGCGTACCATTTTCGTTTTGCCATATTGGAGAATCTTTGGCTGGCCTCTCAGGAGCAACTAGCGACTTTTGTTTGGATTCGCTAGGAATCTCTGCGCTAGGAATATTCTGCGTCACCACGCTGCTCGCTTCGTCGTTCCAATGGGTCTGTTCCCGGAAAAACCATCCGGCTGCGAACAGAGCCAATGCCGCGGCGAGAACGAGCGCCTTTTGGGCTAGCCTGCCTCGCGGCTTTGCGATCAGCTTCGGGCGCCGCGCCGGCTTGGGCGGCTTGATTTTTGCAACGCGCCTCTTTACTGCGGCTCTCGCTAAGACCCCTTTCAAGCACGTGAACAACGCGGATCGCGATGCGACGAGGGCTTTCAGCCGGTCTTCCGATGCGGGGGTGGATTCGCGCGGTACTGGCGCAAAAGCAGGGCTCTTCCGCTCCTCAAAACAGGGCAGAGCGGATGGCAAATTCTGAATCGTTCGAACCTTGGCCGTTTCTATCTGTGAGTCAGCCTCAGGTTCTCCAAGGGCAACCCATCTTCTAATCCTCGTGCGTACGTCTTCGGCAAGGTCCACAAACTCGATTCCAGCTTCTTTCCCGGAATCACTGATCCATGCGAGCCGTCCCTTTGTGTCGATCTCGTCTTGTGAGTCGGGAAGCCGTACGCGCATCTGCCTAAAGTGAGAATCTCGCAACCCGGCCGCAGCCGTAAGCGCCAATCCGCCTTCGCCCAGATTGAAAACGAGTCCCCCATTGTCATCACCTAACACGGCGTATGTGAACAGCAAGATTGGCCGCCGCAAATACGACCGCCGCTCAGGAAACGGCGAAGGCGACCGCCGTTGGCGAGCTTCCTCTGGTGGCGACAGGATTCGCGTCTCTCCGCGGTCTGAAAGAGCTTCCGCCTTGTGCTCTTCGATGCACGTCGTGCTCTCGAAGGCCGAGGCAACAGCCTCGCTCGCATCATCGAATGTGTTACGTTCGATTTGCGGGGAAGAGTCGGGCTCGTGGCCGGCCCGCGCTTCTTCCCCTGCCCCCACTCTGGAGCTTGCAACGTCCGCGAACGAGAACCTGGAGCCGCGCTTCTTTGTCGGCAATTGCATTTTCGGAAGTTCCGGCAGCTCCACTTCGGCGTTGTTTTTGCGGGTCTGAGCGGCGATCCATTTCCGGATACGGTCGCGGGCCTCCACCCCAAGGTCGACAAATCTCACACCCGCTTCTTTTCCGGATTGACTCTTCCATGCGATTTGACCGGTCGCCTCAATCGCTCCCCAGAATTCCGGCAGCTGGATTTGCATCTTTCCTAGCTCATCGCCCGGCTCTCTTCCTTTCAGAATGCCGGCTGCGACAAGAGCCAGCCCACCTTCGCTTATCCAGGAGACGATTCCTCCGTTTCCATCGCCGAGTTCCACATACATCAGCGAGGAAGCGCGTACTCGTTGGCTGGCACGCCGTTCAGTGGTTGTCGTTGCGCTTTCAGCACCTTTCATTTTGTCGGGCATGCCTCGCAGTAGTAGCAGGTGGCCAGTTGCAACCAAAACCTCAACGGATGAATTATGTTCTAGCCTTTCCGCAGTCTTCAATCGGGCAAATACTTGAAGGCTTTGCGTAGGCCGCGAAGCCCATGTCCGCGCAATTCTTCTAAGTACTTGTCTGTCAGTAGATTGCGAGGGTCGGGACAGCGATGTACAGGCTTAGTCCTCCGCTGCTTAGGGCACATCATCATCAATCCACACTGTTCCCGCAATCTTGTTGTCGAACTTGCCGCTTGGTGGCCACGCGATTCGCATCAGCAGCAGGTGGTTGTCCGCCGTCGTCTTGAATGCCAGTCGCTGTTCGGTCCAGGCGGATGTGCCGATCACATTGTCCGTTGCGAGGAACTCTTTGCTGGCATCGTAGGGATCGAGAACCTGGAATCTCGCTCCGCTGTGCGTAGTGACTCCGTCGGCGCGCATATAGCCGGAAAAATCGGAATTGCGTGTTGAGGCGAACCAAACACGTATTGAAACACGTGGCCAAAGTCGAGGTTTTGCGTTCCGTCGAAGTCGCACGAATCGTTTGCCCTCAAGCACTTCCTGTAAGTCGACGTTGACTCTCGCGCCCCCCACAGGCACAACGCGCCAGTCCAAGCCTCCGTTCAAAATGTCGGACTCCGCCATTTGCCACTAAGTTAAGAACCGCGTTGAGTGAGCCTACTTTTTCTGGAAATCGTCTTCCAAGCGCGGACCACGCGTCGGCTAACTACCGTGTCTCACGCTTCTGCGCCAACGTATCGAGATAAAAAAGAGTCATGGGCAGGTCGAATGGCAGCTTCAGAGCAAGCAGACAGTTTCAATCGGCGGCCTTCGGTGTCGACCATTGCTCATCAATCTCAAAAGGCCTATACACGGATTGATTGTCCTGTTCAGATCAGTCGTTACGCGATACAAGAACATACTGTCTCTTTTGTTTGGTTTGCCGTGGCTTCTTCTCGCCATGCTGAGTTACGCAAAACACCGATATTTCGATTTAGCTTTTTGAGTTGCCATGGGGCTCGCACCCATCATTAGGCATTTTGGCAAGCCAGGAAGGCGGCCCCGCCGAAGAATCTAGATCCTACTTCTCGTGCTTGCAGTACCTGTACGGCTCCCGCATTCCGCCTGCTCCGACGGACGGTCTGATCCTCTGTTTGTTTTGACAGTTCCAATCAATGCGCCGGAAAACTATATTCACTCCTGCATGTAGAATCCCCGGAGGCGGCCACTCGGCTTACAGGGACAAGCGGCCCTCTGGCCGCCTCCATTCACTTCTTTCAAGGTGTGGCCCTATCCTTTTTTCGTTATGCAGAAATAAGGCGCTCCGCTCTTTCTTTCAGAAAATACCGATAGCGCTCCCGCATTCCGCCCGCTCCGACGAGTCGCAGTTTTGTAGCCTGGGAGCATCACAGGAAGGTTTGCCGTTCACCTTGAGGTCGAGAAGGATTAGGCCATTGACGGTGCGGAAGGGAGCGCTGTAGACGCGATTTTGCGCGGAGCAGGGAATTACGAGCAAAAGCCGCATTGCAAATTGCCAAAGCCAAGCGGGGAACACGGACAAAACACGGACAATCGCGCCGTTCACGGACAACCCATGCAGCGCAAGTTGTTGGAAAGGATGGTGGGCACTGTCCGATTCGAACGGACGACCTTTCGGGTGTAAACCGAACGCTCTAACCGCTGAGCTAAGCGCCCAACGAAATTCATCGTACAAGAAGCCAAGTGAGAGCGTCAACGCGCGGGCAATCTTCTGTTTCTCGGAAGCTTGTTGCGGGTGCGCCCGGCCCCTGTGACGTGCCACTGCACCCGAATTCGAGCTGTGGGCCCTTTTCTTACAGGATCTCCTGAGCGCTGACCGAGCTGACCAGCTGACCTCGTTTTCTTGCACTTTCCACACGCTGCCAGTAAACTGACGTGCTTACGTTGTGCCAAGGAATGGATAGGAATGCTGCTCGTACGCGATTTTGTGGCCCACATGGCCAACGAAGTAGTGAAGCGCCTGGTGGAAGGCGGGCAAATCGAGACCAAGGCGCAAGATGCGGTGGCCACACGGGTCCGCCAACGGATGCTCGAAGAGCTGACGGTCGAAGACCGGCTCAATGAGGAAGTACGCCAAATTCTTGTCGAGCGCCAGGACGAAATGCGCAGCACCGGCGTCTCTTACCAGGAAATGTACAAGAAGGTGAAGCAGCACTTGGCCCGGGACCGCAAGCTCGTTCTTCGGTAGCGGTTGGGATTGGCAGAAAGTTCGTTCATCGTAGACAGGAAGCATAGCGAATGATGCGACTGAGCCGAGAGAAAATTGTCAGGCTATCCCACCAGGTGACGGACGTGCTGGTGTCCAGCGACGAAGTAGAGTTCATTGATGACCGCGATACGATTCGCCAGCAAATCGTGCAGATTCTGACCGCCATGCTCCGCGACGAAGAAAAAATCGAGCTGGAAGTCCGCAAGCGCATCACGTCGCAAAAAAAGGAAATCCTGGAAGGCAGCGAAGAGTGGGACGTGCTGCACAGAAAATATTACCAAGACGAATTGCGGCGGCTCGGGATCGGCGCGGCTCCCGACGACCGCCACCGGCCCTAGCGAAGTCCTTAGTGATAAGGTTTCAGTCCTAAGTTACGACCTCCTGTAGCAGGATGCTGGCTTCGCGCTTTAGCTCAATTCGAACCCATCAAGCCTGATGCCCTTCGCTGTGAGGAGCGACGCCCTCGCATTAGGCCGTCGGAGCCTTTGGCTTCACCTGAGACAGAATGCAGGTATTCACCCGATTGAGGGCGAGCGCAGTCGGTGCAAAGTAGCCTCAACAAACGCAATGCTGTGGCTAGTAACAGGGGTGAGTTCCTTCGGAAGTTCCACATCCTCGGTCACACCCCGGGAGCCCAAGGAAGTCACCCCTCCCGCCCCTTTGCCACGCATGCTGTGGATAATCTCTAACTCGCTCCTGCAACATTAGTTAAGAAAGGCACAATAAGGGTCGTTGTGCTTATGACGATTTGCGTCCTTGAGGGATGACGGAAAGTGGCATATTGGGATGCGATGGAGTTGAAAAAGTTGCAGCAGAAGCTTCCATAGTACTTTTTTCGGTTTGCGTAACCATAACAAAAAATGGCACTTATTCGAATAAGTGCCCGGGTGGGTCTGACGGGCTACTGTTGGCAGGCTCCTTGCTCCCTCTCTGCCGTGTGCTCTTAGCACTTCACAACCTTTCAAGGAGACTTCATGAAGAAACAGAAGGGGTTCTCTCTTATCGAACTCTTGATCGTCGTGGCGATCATTCTGATCATCGCGGCTATCGCCATCCCGAACTTGCTGCGCTCGAAGATTGCGGCTAACGAATCGTCTGCCGTGGGCTCGGTGCGCACGATCGGCACTGCAGAAGTAACGTACCAATCGAGCTGGGGAAGCGGTTATTCCGTTGACTTGCAGTCTCTCGGCGGACCTGCTCCCTGCGTGAACGCGGTTTCGACCGCAGCTTGCTTGATCGACCCACTTTTGAGCCAGGCTCCGTTCACCAAGAGCGGCTACCTGTTCAATGCTGCCGGTACGCTGCTGGTGGGCGGCATCTACAACGGCTTCGAAGTGAACGCATGGCCGACCACGTTCCAGACCACCGGTGTTCGCGCTTTCTGCGACGACCAGACCGGCGTGCT
>Ga0126369_10003102_pt1 | contig 11971 bp, 5 predicted proteins | sample PanSoiMetaPlot_1_FD_109646 | JGI IMG/M metagenome (GOLD analysis project Ga0126369, IMG submission 109646) | Tropical forest soil microbial communities from Panama - MetaG Plot_1 | ecosystem: Environmental > Terrestrial > Soil > Tropical forest > Bulk soil | place: Panama | collected 2016-02-17 | reverse complement strand
GAGATAAAGTCGCGAAGATGGCTGTGGATTGCAGGCATAGGACTGATGACGATGGCTCTGCTCGCGATTCTTTTGGGTTGGTTCGTGGCTCCCATCACTCCTCTCAGAGTCACCACCAGCACCCAGATTACCGACGATGGCCGCGGCAAGGTTATTGCCGGCACGGACGGGTCGCGGCTCTATTTGCAATACGTCTCCTCGGTAGTCGGCAATTCATCTTCCATCGGCCAAGTACCAAGCACTGGCGGAGAGGTCGTGCCCATTGCTGCCCCTTCGCTCAGCATGCACATTCTAAGTGTCTCGGCGGATGGATCTTCCCTCCTGGTTTCCGACGAGCCGGGCACTTCTTTTGATGGGCCGCTCTGGGCTTTGCCGGTGCTCGGTGGTTTGCCGCGCCGTTTAGGTGACACCGCAGGCCATGCGGCGGCTTGGTCCCCGGACGGCAAGCGCTTGATCTACGCTAAGGGAAACGAACTTTTTCTCGCAAAAGGCGATGGAACTGACTCTCGTCACCTGGCAAGCATGCCTGGCTGGCCCCTATCCCCCCAATGGGCCCGGGACGCGAGCGTCCTGCGGCTTACAATTCAGGACCCCAAGACCAATGCCACCACGCTTTGGGAAATATCGCCCGACGGCAAAGATCCCCACCCCCTCCTGGTCGGCTGGCACGACCCACCGTCTGAGTGTTGCGGCGTATGGACGCACGACGGAAAGCATTTCGTCTTCTCCTCGCAAGGAAGCATCTGGGAATTACCCACCAAATCCGGCTGGTTCCACAAATCGAGCGCCGCGGCGATACAACTCACCTCTGGCCCTCTCGCACTCTTTTCACCGCTCCCAAGTAAGGATTCCAGGAAACTCTTTGTCGTGGGACGAAGGCCGCGCGGGGAATTGGTGCGTTATGATTCGCAGACCAATCAATTCGTGCCGTTTCTCTCCGGCATTTCCGCTGAACACCTCAGTTTTTCGAAGGATGGCCAGTGGATAGCCTACGTCAGCTTCCCCGATGGCACACTGTGGCGTTGCAAGCCGGACGGCAGTGAGCGCCTGCAATTAACTTATCCGCCTTTCTATGTTTCTCTGCCGCGCTGGTCTCCCGATGGAACGGAAATTGCGTTTTTCTCCCTGGCGACCGGAAAACCCTCAAAAATCTACCTCGTCTCGACCGATGGGGGAGCGGTACGCGAATTGCTTCCTGGGGACGATCATCCGGAGGGCGATCCCTATTGGTCCCCGGATGGAACTGCGCTCGCCTTCGGCGGCTTATATGGTTCCGCGGCCCCGGGAATCAGCATTTTGGACCTCAAAACGCATCATCTTAGCGCTCTGCCCGGTTCGCAGCAGTTGTTCTCTCCTCGCTGGTCGCCAGACGGAAAGTATATGGCAGCCATCCGCTCGGATTCTCAAAGCCTGCTGATCTTCGATTTTGCGAAACAGAAGTGGTCGGAGCCCCTTAAGGGACGCAATATCAGTTTTCCCAATTGGTCGAGGGATTCCCAATACCTTTATGTCCTGAGTTGGCCGGAAAATCCCGCAGTCTTCCGGATGCGCATCAGCGACGCCAAGTTGGAGCGCGTTGCGGATTTGAAAGATTTTCGTCCGACCGGTTATTGGGATGATTGGCTGGGCTTGGATTCGAGCGATGCACCGTTGATGATGCGCGACACCGGACTCCAAGACGTCTACGCGTTCGACACCGGAGCGGAATAGATTTTTTCTCGTTCCATAAGAAAGACAGTCCCAGACTGATTCACAGAATGCGTTCGTTGACTTGCCTATGCTCTCACCCTAAGATGTTCCAGAAATGGCGGAGTCCCGCACATTTACGGGGCAGACCGTCTCCCACTACTGCGTCTTGGAAAAGCTCGGTGGTGGTGGCATGGGTGTGGTCTATAGGGCCGAGGACCTGCGACTTGGCCGCTTCGTAGCGGTGAAATTCCTGCCGGAAGATCTGGAGCACGATGCGCACGCGCTCGGACGATTCAAACGCGAAGCGCGGGCAGCCTCAGCCTTGAATCATCCCAACATCTGCACGGTTTACGACATCGGCGAGCACCAAGGCAAACACTTCATTGTTATGGAGTTTCTTGATGGCGAGACCCTGAAGCATCGCATCGCTGGGAAGCCCATGCCGGTCGATGAGGTGCTGGATCTGGGAATAGAAATTGCCGATGCGCTTGCGGCCGCGCACGCCGAAGGCATCATCCACCGGGACATCAAGCCGGCGAATATCTTCGTAACCAAGCGCGGCCACGCAAAAATTCTTGATTTTGGTCTTGCGAAGGTCACTACCCTGGACGGCGATGGAAATGCCAATACCTTAACGAGCTTGGCTGCCGGCCCGGAACACCTCACCGTTCCGGGAATGACCCCAGGCACGGTCGCCTATATGTCTCCAGAGCAGGTTCAAGCCAGGGACCTCGATGCGCGCACCGATTTGTTTTCCTTCGGCATCGTGCTTTATGAAATGGCAGCGGGGGCATTACCTTTCCGTGGCAAAAGTTCGGGTGTAATCTTCGACGGTATCCTCAATCGGGAACCGATTCCTCCCGTGCAAATCAATCCGGAGCTTCCCCCAAAGCTTGAAGAAACGATAAACAAGGCGCTCGAGAAAGACCGCAATTTACGCTATCAGAGTGCCACCGAAATGCACACCGATTTGCAGCGCCTTAAGCGCGACACCCAATCGGGTCGCACCGCAGCTAGGTCCAGCAGCCGAGCGGCGCCCTTGGTCCGTAAGGACACTCCGAGCGGAGCAAAGCGGTTCCAAAGGGGGCTTATTGCGTTGATCCTCTTGCTTATGGTCACCGCAGGCGGAATCTTCTGGGTGCACCGCCAACGCCAGCAAACCGCTGAGGTCTCCGCGGCGGGAAACGCGAATCCCATCCGTTCCATTGCGGTTTTGCCTTTTCGCAGGATCGGCGGAACCGGAGAATACGATTATTTTGGAACGGGGCTGGCCGACGTACTCAGCGCAAAGTTGACAAATGCAAGAGTTCTCGAAGTGCACCCGCCTCCGGCAACAGTGAATCTCGCTGATCAGAAGGTGAATCCTCTCGAAGTGGGGCGAGGAATGAACGTAGATGCGGTGTTGAGCGGCAGCTACCAGATCGAAGGGGGAACTCTGAGTTTTAGCTTTGAGCTTGTCGATGTTCGAAAGAGTGTGCAAATTGCGGGAAATGCCTACACGCGGCGCTTTACCCAAGCGATCGAAGTGGAACACTTGATGGCCGGCGAAATCGTCAATTCCCTGAAGGCCTCCACCGATGCGGAACAGCGCGCACGTTTTATCTCTCCGCCCACCCAACAAGCAGATGCCTTCCAGGCGTACCTTCGCAGCAATTACGAAATGGAATTGTTCTGGAGAAATCCGAGCGCGCAGCAATTGGGGAGAGTGGAGCAGTATCTAAACAAGGCCTTGGAATCCGACCCGCGCTTCACCCTGGCTCTGGTAAGTCTGGCCAGGCTGCACTGGATTGCTGTGTTTTGGGGATACTCGGACGCTCCGACAAGTCTTCGCCGGGCGCAACAGGAGGCCAACCGTGCGATCGAGTTGGATCCTGACCTGGGAGAGGCCTATGCCACGCTGGCCCTGGTCGAACTCCAACAGGGGCAGTTGAATCGAACCGAGGGCCGCCTGCGCGAAGCTTTTCGGAGCTCGCCAGGCTCCGCACTGGCTTACTATGCCGCCGGATTCTACTTCATAGAACGTGGGCTTTCCGACCAAAGTGTTCGGGCGTTTTTGCGAGCCAGTGAGCTGGATCCCAACTTGGTGCGTCGAGAGTTGGCGGTGGCGTATCGGTATCACGTGGATTTGGAGCGTGCGGAAAAGCAGGCCCGGGACGCGCTCGAGGTCTATCCGAACGATCTCCTAGGCGAAATAATGCTCGCGCGCATTTTGGCGACGCGCGGCAAACTCCCGGAAGCGGAAGAGATCGGCCGGAAGCTAGCGACGCGGTCACCGCACGACCCAACCGTCCAGAACGTTGTCATGCTACTGGAGGTCTTAGAAGAGAAGCCGGTTTCGATTCCTGCATGGCTTGATCAGTACGGGCGCGTCTACTGGGCCGACGCAGGCTATTCTATCGATGTGGCGGAAGTTCTGGCCGTTGCCCATCAGAACGGTGAAGCATTGCGATGGCTGCGCAGGGCCGAGGAGCTGGGCATCCACAATTATCCCTTTCTCGTGGGCAACCCACTATACAAGAACCTGCAAACGGATCCGGACTTCCAGAGATACGTGGAATCTACCCGGCAAGCCTGGCTTGCGGCCGTACAACAGGAGAAGCAATCGCCCTTACTCCCCGTCACATTTCTTCATCCCCACACCGGCGGCGTAAACGACCGACTCGGTGGCACCATCCAGACCCAGGTCCGTCTCGATTTCGGGATCCACGAGCGCTGCGGTGCAAAAGGGGGCTAATCCCAGCCAAGTCGCAACCAGGCAGAACGTCTGGCAGAAATGCCCCGCCTCCAAAAGAACCGTACGGTACGCACGAGAAAAGCCATAGCGCCACATCACTCGAGGGAACTTAGCCGTCATCACAAAAAGGGCAGCGCAATCGCGTACCCATTCCTGGCCGGCGCAAAGCTCTACGACGCGAGCCGATTGCGCTCCGTTATGCAAACGTTCCAGAAAATGCCCATCGCCGCGGTAATGATAGACACCGCGCGGCAAGCCTTTGACCCGTAAGGACCAGAAATAGGCTTCGATTGAATGGCGAGCGCCGCCCGAAGGGCTCGTCTTTAGCAGTAGCTTTCCCAAGCCGGGCCAGCGCAGGTGTCCAGTTACGCCCCAGGTCAGCCACAGCAGGACAGCAAGGTGTTCGAGCGAAACCCGTCGGCGGCCGAAGTCCCGAATCGTGCGCCTCGCAAGCAGCACCCGTGGGAACTCGGAGGTAAGAGAAGCGTTGGCACCTGGCAGAGCGATCTGGCCGGCAGAGCGGTAGCCCTTGACAAGTTCGGGCTGGGGACTTTTGCGCAAGAGCGTGTGGGTAAATTTCGTTTCATCCGGCAAGGGCACGCCCAACCGAAAAGCATGCTTGGTTGCAAAATGAAAAAAACGAGCTTCCAGTCCCCAAGCATTCCAGACATTCAGGTTGTCTTCCTCACGTGCCTGTGCCGATCCCTTCTCGATCAATAACGTGTGGCCAATCAGCTGTCTGAGGGTATCTCGGATGGATCTCTTGCTGTAACCGCGAAGCAGAAGCTTGATTTCCTTGGGACTCCGCCAGGAACCAAAAAAGTTCAGGATTGCAATCAGGATAGGTGTGCTTGCGACGCTAATCCCAGTGAGATAGTTTGTGCAGCGAAGCCTCCCCTCCTCAAAAAAGAACACCAGACACGCAGACCGTTTAAGCGGTTTGCCGGCGACGGTGTCCCTGCCACGCGCTAAACTCATATTTATGAAGGACTATTCCACGCGCGAAAGCGCATTGTTGGCCGACGACGGCGCTTTTTCCAGTGGTTGCTCGGCCCAACCAACATGATCAAGGCTCCTGGTTGGCTGGCGTCTTGAATTTCAGGAACTCTCGCTCGAACTCTGAGCTTGTTTTTCGGATCTCCCGCAAAACCTCTTAGCCCATCACGCCCAGCGAAATCAGCTCGATGTTGGTGAGCCATCTTGGTTAATGCCTGAGCGTTGCCCCTAACGGCTCTTGTAGTCGTCCTCGCAAAAATGCCTGCCAAAGGCGGCTTTGATTACGGCTTTGCCGAGGTTGTCCAGGGGGACCAGCAGCTTTTGAACATCTGGAGAGCTCTTCGCCGCGTCGTCGACTAGTTTTTTGAACCGCGCGAATTCCTCGTTGAGTTTGACCTTATCTTGGTGGTCTGCTTCGAAGTTTTCTTTGGTAGGTGGAACTTTGGGGTGGTCGTTATGCATGGTGTTCTCCGAGCTGCTTGAATCTTGACGAGAACCTTTGTAAACGTGGGCCCTGTCCGCCTGGTAGATGGCTCGCATTATACTCACTCACAGAACTAAGTCCAATGACAGTTGCCAGCTCAAACCACGACCCGCCCCACCGATGCACGTCGAACTCTTGTTCCTTGCAAGGACGACAATTCATAGCTATATTCCCCCGGCGCTCGTTTTGCATTCGTTGAGTAACCCACGAAGTGGAGCATCGAGCCTTCGACCATGCCCAGGATCACACGGCGGGAATTTCTCGGGATAGCCGGCACCAGCATTGGTGGGGTCTACCTTGCCAGTTCGGCACATCTGCCGGCCGGGTCTTTGCCGACCCGTTCCTTCGAGGCGCTTCATGCGGGATTCCAAGAGCCGGGTCGCGGACACAGCATCCGCCCGTTCTGGTTCTGGAACGGAAAACTGGACCCCGAAGAGATCGACCGACAAATTCGGCAGATGGTGAAACATGGAGTGTATGGTGCCTACGTCCATTGCCGCGGAGGGCTAGAGACTCCTTACTTGTCGGAGGAGTGGTGGGAGGCAGTGGGCTCGGCCCTTCGGAGCGCGCGGGAAAATGGTTTCGCGCTTTGCATGGTAGATGAATTTGAATGGCCGTCGGGCGAGGCGCGCGATTACTGGATGCCGGGCCAGAACAAGAGCAGGGTGGTCGCAGCCAATCCTGATTTTCGGATGCACCGCCTTCGTCCGGTGGAACGCACGGTACGGGGCCCCGCGCGCGCGGAGATTGATTTGCCGGAAGGGGCCACGGTGGTGGTGGCAGGCAAGCGCCTGGGGCCCGATCGCATCGAAGGCGATAGCCTGCTTGTTCTCGCGATCGCCCCCGGGGCGAGGAGCCTTTTCTGGGAAGCTCCCGCTGGCGAATTCGCGGTATTTGTCTACGTTCTCGAGCCGACGGGCACTGTAGACGGCAGCACGGTTGATTTGATGAACCCGGAGGCCGTCGGCAAGTTCATCGAACTCTACTACGAAGAATTTTACCGACGGCATGGGGAGTATTTCGGCGCAACGATGCCCGCGACGTTTGCCGATCACGAAGGCAACTACGGAGGAAAACTGGCCTGGACTGCCCGCCTGTTTGAAACTTTCCGGCGCAGCAAGGGCTACGATCTGGAGCGATTTTTGCCCGGGCTGGACCACGACATCGGCATCAAAAGCGAGAAAGTGCGGTGTGATTACCTGGACGTGGTGAGCGAACTTTATTCGACGAGTTTTTTCAAGCAGGTGAATGCCTGGTGCCAGAGACACGGCCTGGAATATTCCGGGCATGTTTGGGAAGAGACACTTTTCTTCGGGCCTGCCTACCAAGGCGACTTCTACCGCATCTTGCGCTCCATGACCAATCCGGGGTGCGACTCACTGGTCGAGTGGGGCCGCCAATCCGTCTGGCTGAAAGAAGTGTCCTCCGTAGCCGACTTCGAAGGGCGCCGGGTGGTGTGCGAAAACCAGGGAGTGCAGGGGAGCGATTCGTATCTTTCCCCGGAACGCATGCGGCGAGTTTCCAATTGTCTTGGCGCGTGGAATGTGGGGGAGTTTGTTCCGCACGCGTTCGACTATGACCTAAATCGCATCAACTTTCCGCCAGACTGGTTTCGCAGCCAACCTTTCCTGCCGCATTTTCAAGCCTATGCAGACCAGATGCGACGGGTAAGCTTCATGAATTGCGACAGTCATCATGTAGCCGAGATACTGCTTTACTACCCGCAGGTTTCCGTCTGGGGGCAATCCGCACCCGCGTTCCGAACCGACGACCCAAGTACCATCATGTCCAACTCGACCTGGTCGGAGGATGCGGTGGGCACAAACTCAAGTTATGCGCAGTTGAAACTTCGCCTCACCGAAACCCGCCAGGATTACAAAATTGCTGACGATTCCTATCTGAACGAAAGCGTCGTGCAAGACGGAGCTTTGCTGGTCTCGACGTCTCGATTTCGCACCCTGGTGCTTCCACCCATGTCCACGATGCGGCGAAGTTCGGCGGAACGCATCGCGGAATTCTACCAGAGCGGCGGCAGCCTGATCGCCCTGGGACGGTTGCCCACAACTTCGGTCGAAAACGGCAGGGACGATCCGGTGTTGAAGGCGCTGTGGGCTTCTCTATTCGACACCGCACCGACCCTGGCGCGCTGGACGATGCGGTCGAACGCAAGAAGCGGGAGAGCCTATTTTGTCTCTTCCTCGGTCGACGATGCCGTCGCGCTTCTGGCCGAAATCACCGACCACGACGTGGATGTAGTGACGGGGCCGGCGGAGCATCTTTTCATCCTGCACAAGAAAAAAGACGGCATCGATTTCTATTGGGTGGTCAATGATACGCCGGAGGCCCGTACGAATCTTCTGCAATTCCGGGCTAGCGGACGGCCAGAACGCTGGGATGCGGTGTCGGGAAAACGGGAACCGGTCTTCTATCAGAACCGTGGTTCCAGCACGCTCGTCCGTTTGACGCTCCATCCATGGGACGCGTCCTACATCGTGTTTGATCCGGAAGGGCCAGCACAGCTTCTGGAATTGAAGGCCACCAACTTGGACGAATTCCATGTCGTGCGCTCGACGCCAGGGGAAGCAATCGTCCGCGGCCGAGCAGCGATCGGGAAAGAGCCAGCGTTCGTTGAGCTTCGCGATGGAGACAAAGTCTATCAGGGAGCGTACCAACCTGCCGCTGTCTCACCGCTTGAGTTGTCTGGCGACTGGACCGTTACCGTAAATGGGCCAACGATTCTTCTGCCATATGCCGAAGCGAAGGATGATCCGCAAGACCAAGGCATGCGCGAACACTGGTTCAAAGATCATTTGACCGACACAAGATGGAACCGCCTGTGGCTCTCGCCCATGAACTGGGCCCTGCGGAAATGGAATGTCATAGGGCCCTTTCCCAATCCAAATGATTTGGGCTTGCAACAGCAGTATCCCCCAGAGCAGGAAATCGACCTGCAGCGAGACTATGCTGGTGACGCGGGGCGAGTTGTTCGCTGGCTGTCCATAAACAAGGAGGACCAATCCTTTCCCGGGCATACCCAAAACGGGCTGGAATGGGGGCTCGTTCAGGAAAACACGGGAAGGTACGCTCCCGACAGCCATATCATTGATTACGGTCAGACGCTTCGCTTGGATGATCCAGCCGCAGGGACGATTTTCGCGCAAACCTGGCTGTACGTGCCGGACGCGCAACAAGGTGTCGTTGTGCTTGCAACGCGGAGTCCGTATGCGGTTTACGTGAATGCGCATCAAGTGGATTCGAAGTGGTATCGGCCGTGCGCAGAGACTTACGGCGAACTCACCGATGGTTTCGCCTTTCGCATACCAGTCCAGCTCAACGCCGGTTGGAACAGTCTGCTGCTGAAATTCCTGCACAACAAAGCCGGTTTCAGTGCGACGTTGACAGCTTTCACGTGTCGCGTCGAGCGCCGTGATGGCAGACATATCCGGGAATTGCTTTGCAGCTTGCAACCAATCTCGGAGGAACGGAGACAGGTCTCGCCGGGCTATCGCTGGCTGCGTTTTTCGGTTCCTCCGCTGGCCCGCGCCCTACGCGTGCCAACCCTCGATGATCCTTGGCTGGCGTTTGTCGATGGCAAGGCCGTCGATTCCGCAGCGGAGCTCGTTTTCCCGCCAGGCACCCACACGATTGTTCTTCGGGTTAGCGCAGCGGAGATTCTAGATCGCCCCTTCGAAATCGCCACCGCACCAACCACTTTGCCTCTCGGGACATGGAGTGTTCCGGGTCTGGAGCACTTTTCAGGTTTGATGACCTACGAGAAGACCGTAGACATTCCCAGCACGCTGCTCAAGGAGCGCGTGCTCCTCGACTGTGGGCGGGTGGGAGTGGCAGCGGAAATCTGGGTCAACGACGTCTACGCCGGCGCCCGGCCCTGGCAACCGTTTGTTCTCGATGTCACCGACCATTTGCGCCCAGGGCCAAACCGCTTCAAGATTCGCGTCGCAAATAGCGAGGCTAACGCGCGGGCGGTCGGCGAAGTCATTGGGCTTCTTGAGAAGATCGATCAGAATGGCTGGGTCGGGCCAGCGTCGCTTGTGCCTTTCATCGAGAGGGAAATTCGCTGCGTGGGCCATTGACACAGCATTTTTCCACAAAGATTGTATTCGTATTAGGCTTCCCTGAGCACTGCGGGTGCGGCGGTGTCTTGCTTCAAGGTACGCTCGCGAGCCAAGGTACTTTAAAAACTCCACCGAATCTCCCAACCGACCTTCGGTCCGGACCTCCACGTTCTCAAGGTATATTGCGGGCAACCCGAGCAGATCATGCCGGTTTATCAAAGGACGTCCTTCTTCTCCTCTGTCGACTGTTCGGTTTGCTTCTGAACCTCCTCCGACTTTTTCTTAACGGCCTTGGCAACCTTTTCCATGACGATCTCTTCGACTTTCTCCTGGAGCTTTTCTGCCCCCGCACCCTGGTCCTGAACGGCTTCGGTCACCTGTTGCTGAACCGTTTCGAGCACCTGGGCAACGACCTTCTCCGCCACTTCTTCGTGGACTTCCTTTGCGACCTGAGTGGCTACCGGTTCGACCGCCTCCTTGGCGACCTCGGCGCTTACCTCTGTCACCGCAGTCATCCCCTTTTCCAGGACCTTCTCCGCCTCGAGCGCAGTGAATCCCTGAATCAAAAAGGCAACTACGCCGGTCCAGCCGGTCTGATGGCTGGCTCCGATACCTACACCGGTATCCCCATGGAAATACTCGTAGAACAAGACGTGGTCGCGCCAGTACTTGTCGCTCCACCGGCCGTGATTGCCTTGGGCCGGCCGACACCCTTCCTTGTTGCGGATGAACAGGCGCGACAACCGTCGCGCGATCTCCTGGCTGACCTCCAGGAGATTCAGTTGACGTCCCGAGCCGACCGGACACTCGACCCTAAAGTTGCTGCCCAGGTGCGCATATTGGTCGACTAAACCCCGGATTAGCATGAGCTGCATCGGCATCCAGATCGGTCCGCGCCAATTGGAGTTCCCACCAAACATCCCGCTATCCGAGTCGCCCGGGACATAACCTACCCGGTACTCCTGTCCGCTGAAGTCGAATATATACGGGTGCTCAGCGTGATAGCGCGACAGCGAGCGAATTCCGTACGGACTCAGGAACTCGTTCTCGTTGAGCATATAGCCGAGTATCCGACGGAGCTTGTCCTGGTTGACAAGGGAAAGGATCCGGCTGCCGCCAGCTCCCACCTCCAATGGAACCGTGAGAATCGCGGCCATGTATGGATGCTGCTCCAAAAACCACTGCGCCTCCTCGAAGAAGCGCGGCAACCGTTCCCGGAGGTCGGCTGGCAACACTGCGGTCGCCGCCAACGGCAGCAGCCCAACCAGAGAACGAACCTTGAGTCGGACGCCGTTGCCGTCGGGAAAGCGCAGGACATCGTAATAGATACCGTCGCCCTGGTCCCAGAGTTTCACGCCCGTATAACTGAGGTTGTCCATCGACGAGGCGATCCATAGGAAGTGCTCGAAGTATTTCAGCGCCATGGCCTCATAGTGGGGGTCCTCCTCCACTGCGAGCTCAACTGCAATCTGGAGCATCATCGACGCAAAGAAGGCCATCCACGCGGTGCCGTCGGATTGCTCGAGATAGCCGCCTGTTGGCAGCGGGCTGCTGCGATCGAAGATACCGATGTTATCCAGGCCCAGGAAGCCTCCCGAGAACACGTTGTTGCCATCCACATCCTTGCGGTTCACCCACCAGGTGAAGTTCAGCGATAGCTTCTCGAAGCAGAACTTGAGGAAGGCGAGGTCACCGCGCCCGCGCAACTGTTTCTCGTAGCTGTACACGGACCAGACCGCCCAGGGGTGTACCGGGGGATTGACATCGTTAAAGTTCCACTCGTAGGCCGGCATCTGCCCGTTGGGATGGAGATAGTGGTGGCCTAGGAACAGCCGCAGCTGCTCCTTCGCGAAATCAACGTCCACCAGTGACAAGGGGACGGTGTGGAAAGCTAGGTCCCAGACGGCATACCAGGGGTACTCCCACTTGTCCGGCATGGAGATGACGTCCGCATTGTACATGTGGAACCAGTCCTTGTTCCGGACCTGGGCG
>Ga0126369_10003099_pt1 | contig 11975 bp, 9 predicted proteins | sample PanSoiMetaPlot_1_FD_109646 | JGI IMG/M metagenome (GOLD analysis project Ga0126369, IMG submission 109646) | Tropical forest soil microbial communities from Panama - MetaG Plot_1 | ecosystem: Environmental > Terrestrial > Soil > Tropical forest > Bulk soil | place: Panama | collected 2016-02-17 | reverse complement strand
CCGACAGCGCCAGTCTCCGCTTGCTCGCACGGGTGCAGATCCGCGTGCGGACGGCGACGGCCAGGCCCGTACCCGGGGCCCGCATCAGTCTGCGCGATGGCGTGGGAGACGTGCACGTCGGAGCGACCACCGATCGTTCCGGCGTCGCCGTCTGTGAGGTGCCGATCGGCCGAGTGACGGCGTCGGGACGCGCCGTCCTGACCCCGGTTGCGGTCAGCGTCAGCGCCAACGGCTACACGTCCAACCGCGCGGCGATCGCGGGTCCGACCCCGAAGGCGATCACCGTCACGCTGGCGTCCTCTGGACGAAGAAGTCCTCCGAGCGGCCTGACGCCGGGTGGCGCTCGGCCCCAGCATAGGACCCCGTCCTCGACCCCGGCCCAGCAGCCGCGCTAGCGAGCGCGACCCGTCGTGTTGTGGTCAGCTGGTCTGCCGCCACGGACCGCCTGTACGGAATCCGCCTGCGCCCGGCGACCCGCCCGTTGTGCGCTGCGTCGTTGACAACTGGCGGGCGGGGAGAACACGATCGGGCCGAAGCCCCGTTCGAGGTTCTCATCGCCTCCCGAAGACCCACCGCCTCCTCGCCATTCCGTGCGCGCGCTTGCGCGTACCAGTAGGCGGGCCACGCAAGCGACTTAGAAAGCAACGCTCCAGCTTGAAGCCATCACGAATCGCCCGGCGCGCTTGAGGTCGGGGGTCGACTCGTTCTGCCGATTCGTTCTTGACACGTCCTTTGCACACGGCCTATAGCATCACCGTCCCTGGTTGGAGGAGAAGGCCTCAGAGGTTGCGACTACGTCCGCGCCGGACGCTGCTCACTCGAAGAAGGAGTCCCCTATGTCTCGTCTACTACTCGCCGTCCTCCTGCTGCTCCCGGTAGCCACTCTTGCCGCCGATCACACCGTGCTGGGTAACAGGTTGGTCGTGAAGAACCCGGGCGCGCCCGAGCAGCGAAGAATCACCGTCAAGGCGAGGGAGGCCGAGAGCGACGACGCGATCGTGGGCGATCCCGTCGCCAACGGCGCGACGCTCACCATCCAGATCAACAACGGCACGTCCGACAATCAGACGTACAACCTTCCTCCCGGATCCTGGAGCGGTGATGCGACGGCGGGCTTCGAGTACAACGATCGAGCAGGGGCAAACGGGCCCGTGCTTGTTGCGACGTTGAAGAAGGCGAACGGCGTGTTGAAGATCAAGGCGGTGGTTGACGGCAAGCTCGGCCCCGTCTCGGTCGTACCGCCGAACCCCGGCTTCGACAGCTGCGCGATGCTGGCGCTCACCGGCGGGGATTCGTACAGCATGAATTTCAGCAGTGGCACCGTGATCAACAAAGCAGCGACGCTGTTCAAGGCGTCGAAGCCGACGCAAGAGGGTACGTGCATCGCCCCGAATCCAAACAACCTGCCCATCGATCACGTTGTCGTCCTGATGCAGGAGAACCGTACGGCCGACACCTACTTCGGCCAGCTCAGCTCCCAGGGCCAACCCGACTACGAACCCGAGCCCACGACCGGCAACCCGGATCCAACCAATCCGATGGGCCCGCCGATCGTGCCGTTCCACAAGACGGCCTATTGCGAAGTCGCTGATCTCGACCACAGCTGGAAAGGTACGCACCTCGAGGTCGATGGCGGTGCGATGGACGGCTTCACGACCCAGAATGTCGTCCCGGCCGACCCGAACGGCAGCCGGGCGATGGGCTACTACGACCAGACAGATCTGCCCTTCTACTACGGGCTGTACAATACCTTCGCGACCGGTGACCGCTACTTCGCCTCCACACTCACCCAGACGTGGCCCAACCGACTGTATCTGCTCGCGGGGACGTCGTTCGGTCACATCCGCAACGACGCGATCCATTTGACAGTCCCATCGGTCTTCAATCTGCTCGACCAGTTCTCGGTCACGTGGCGGATATACGCCGCGCAAGGTGCGTACGGGCAAATCTTCTTCAGTTACGTCTCCGACCGGGCCTCCATCCGTGTGTTTCCGATCGCGCAATACTACGCTGACCTGACGGCGGGCACCCTCCCGCAGGTTGCGTTCATCGATCCCGACCTGGCCGCCTCGCCCCAGGTGGAAAACGACGAGCATCCACCCTCCAACGTGCAGGTCGGCCAGAAGTTCGTCGCCGACGCGATCAACGGGCTCATGGCCAGCACGGCGTGGACGTCGACGGCGTTCTTCCTCAGCTACGACGAGCACGGCGGCTTCTACGACCACGTCGTGCCGCCGGCGGCCACGGCCCCGGACAACATCCCCCCGAACCTGGCGGGGGGGGATCCCGCCGGGGGTTTTGACCAGTACGGCGTGCGCGTGCCCGCGGTGGTGGTATCGCCCTACGCGAAGTCGCACTTCGTCTCGCACGTCGTGCACGACCACACGTCGATCCTGCGGTTCATCGAGTACCGGTTCGGCATGCCGTCGCTGACCAACCGCGACCTGGCTGCCGACCCCATGCTCGAGTTCTTCGACTTCAACAGTCCGCCGTTCGTCACGCCACCCTCCCTGCCGGCGGCGATAATCGACCAGACCCAACTGAATGCGTGCCCGTCGTCGTAGGGAAGTAGAGGTCGCGATCGCGATCTCGCGGGCTGGCGGATCGCGAAGGAGAAGGCGCCGCACGAAACCGACGTAGTCGTCGCTCTCGCTCAAAGCCGTCGACGGGCGGCGGCGCGGCGACGACTGCCGTCTTTCGGCGAGCCCTACGACGATCCTACGCTGACATGTGGCGCCGTCGAAGACTTTCGCCGACTGGCGCCCAGTTCGCGCAGCCCGCCACCCGTTCCCTAGGGCGCACGCGATGCCACGATGCAGACGTGGCGCGAGCCGCGCGCGCCGAGTGGCCGCGCCAGGATGCGGAGGACCCGCGCCAGGCTCAGGCTGCGAAGGATCCGGCGGACGGGCGCCCGATGACGCACCGCCTTGAACCAGGACTCGAACTGGTACCACAGGCGGTCGTGGAGATACTCCACGGTGTCGATGCGGAACGCGCTCGCGCGCGCCTCATCGACGAACCGCGCGAACCGCTGCGGGTTGAGAAATTCCGTCAGCAGCGCGCGGCCGCCGCGTCGCGTGACCCGATACGCCTCGCCGAGGGCGAGCGCGCGTTCGTCACGCGTCAGGTGCCACGAGTGCAGCCCGTCGGAGAGCACGACCAGGTCGACGCGCTCGGCGCTGAAGGGGAGCGCCGTCGAGCTCCCGACGACGACCCACGAACGCCGACACCGCGCCGCCCGGAGCTCCGCGCGCGTCGCGACCGCGGCCGCGTGCGAGAGATCGACCGCGACGACCGTGCGCGCTACGGTGGCGAGCCGCCGGGTGAGCTGACCGCGGCTGCATCCTACGTCGAGCAGCGTGGCGTCGTCCGCGGGGACGAGGTGCCGGGCCGTCGCCGCGACGAGCTCGTGCCGGAGGATCTCCATCGCGCGATGGCTGTAGTCGAACGGCTCGCGGCCGTCGGCGTGCATGGCTTCCCACCGCCGACGGCGTTCCCTCAGGTCCTGCCGGGCCGCTTTATCGGGCATGCGAAGGCTGCCAACGCTCATGCCCGCCGCGAGCCGATGCGTCAATGCTTCCGTCCTCCGCCCCGCCCGGGATAAAGTCCGGCCTTCCGTGTTCAAACGGTTGCGGCGACGGCGCGCACGTCGCGAGAAGCGGCGGGGGATCTGGTCCATCGGGATCCTCCGCGGCACAGGGCCGCTCGACCTCCACGCCCCGGTCCCTGAGGACAACCCGGTGCTCGGGTACGACGCCGTCACCGACGTCGTGGCCTCGTTCGTGGCCGACCCGTTCCTCATCCGCCATGACGGCGCCTGGTACATGTTCTTCGAGATCCTGGAGGAGCGCCGCCACAAGGGCAGCATCGGGGTTGCGGTCAGCACCGACGGCGTGCGCTGGCGGTACGACGGCATCGTGCTCCGCGAGCGCGGCCATCTCTCGTTTCCGTACGTGTTCTGCTGGCAGGGCGACTACTACATGGTTCCGGAGACGCTCGCGCGCCGCAGTGTCCTGCTCTATCGGGCAGCGCGCTTCCCGGACCGCTGGAAGCGGGTGGCCGTCCTCTTTTCGGGAGTCGGCGCCGATCCTACTCCGTTCGAGTTCGACGGCCGCTGGTGGATGTTCTCCTGCCCGACGCCCAAGGAGAACGACACGCTGCGGCTCCACGTCGCCGACACGCTCCTCGGACCGTGGCGGGAGCACCCGCAGAGCCCCGTCGTCGCCGGTGACAGCCGCATCGCCCGCGCGGCCGGGCGGGTCATCGCGTGGGAGGGACGGTTGCTCCGCTTCGCGCAGGACTGCCATCGCTACTACGGCACGGCGGTGCGGGCGTTCGAGATCACGGAGCTGACCCCCGAGCGCTATCGGGAGCGGCCAGCGCGGGAGGCGCCGATCCTGGCGGCCGGCGACCAGACCTGGAACGCCGCCGGGATGCACCACGTGGACGCGCACGTCCTGCCGGACGGCACCTGGCTCGCCGCCGTCGACGGCCGCGCCCGGTGAGTCACCGCACGCTCCGGCCCCGAGCCGCCGCGTCCGGTCTGCTGGTCCTGGCTATCGTCGCGTCCCTCGGCTGCGCGACGCCCGGCAGCCGGCACGCAGTCGACGACTCGCTCGCGGCCGCCAGGGCTGCGACTACCTCTACCTCCTCGGCCATGGCAATGCCGACTTGCTCCTCGGGCACTACGCGGATGCCGCTCGGGACTTCGCAGAGGGCATCTCGCAGAACACCACCTACCGCGACCTTCACGCGGGGCTGGTCGCCGCGAAGGCGCGGGGTGCTGGGCCGTCCGCCGTCGACGTGCGCCCATTCTCGGCGCGGTCAACGCCGCCGCGCAGCGTGAGGATATCGCAGCTCAGGAAAAACGGTAAAAGCGCGCCGCGTTCTGCTCGAGGATGTTCTTCCTCGCCGATTCTGGCAGCCCCGCACAGACCTCGAGCACTTCCCGGACGACTCCCGGGAAAGTGCAATCGAAATGGGGGTAGTCCGAGCCCCACAGGATGTTGCGCTCGGCGCCGAGCTCGACCATCGCCGCCAGCGTCTTCTCGTCGGGATCGAGAGACACGAAGCACTGCTCGAAGAAATACTCACTTGGCTTGCGCCTGAGCCATGGCACGTACCGCCGCATCTTCTCGTAGTGGCCATCCATGCGGTCGAGCCAGTATGCCACCCAGCCCACGCCAGACTCGAGGAAGCCCACCCTCAGCCGCGCAAACTTCTCGAGCACCCCGCCGCACACGATGTCCATGCAAGCCGCTTGCAGCTCGAAGGAATGGCAGACCATGTGAAAGAAGAAGGGCTCTCGATAACGGTCGGCGCCGAGGGTGGGCATGCGCGTTCCGAAGCTCGAATGGATGGCCACCGCGATGTCGAGGTCCTGCGCTTCACGCCAGAACGGATCGTAGGCGGGATCATTGAGCCGGCGGCGGTTGAATGGATTCGGTCGCACGAAGACGGCCTTGAAGCCGAGATCGCGGACCACGCGGCGCATTTCCCGGGTTGCGTTCTCGACACTCTGGATCGGCATCGGCGCCACGGCGAAGAGACGATGTGGGTAGGGCCTGCAGAAATCGGCCATCCAGTCGTTGTATGCGCGGCACGCGGCCGCGGCGACCTCCGGGTCGGCGATGTCGCCGTACAGTAACCAGAGCGTCGGATAGAGCACCGCGACGTCGATGCCCTCGCTGTCCATGACCGCGATCCGCGCATGCGGATCGTGGCCTCCGGGCGGAACGTCCTTCCAGGTGACGGTGCGAGATCTCTCCGCGTCGCCGAGAGCTCCCGGGATGCAGGTGGCGGCGACGTTGAGCGCAGGCGTGCTCAGGTTCTTCCCGTCGATCCAGAGGTCGTCGAGGCCCGAGGCATTCTGTCTCACCTGGATCACCCGCTCGCGGATCGCGGGCTCGGCGTACTGCTCCCAGACGACCGGAGGCTCGGCTACGTGGCCGTCAGCGTCGATGACCCGCGACATGACTCGATCCTCATCCGGCGACGTGGCTTTGACGGCAGACCCGATGCCTTCGCGGTCGCCTTGTACCTCCGTTGGACCTCACGGAGAAAGCGCTTTCGGTCCGCTGCGGTGGCGCCGAAACGAATCTCGATCTCGTTTCCCCATGATCTACCCACACGCACGTCGGCCCAGCGGCGGCCGCCCCGGTTGATGTGGAAGTGGAGGAAGGGCGTTCGTCTCACGTAGAAGATGCCGGCGCCCGGCTCGCGCACGCCTGGCAGAGTGCGGATCGCTTCGAGGAGGTCACGGAGGTCATCCAGCTTATCGATGGGGCAGTGCGCCACGTCCATCTCCGAGGGTCGGCGCCGATTCACCTGGACCGAATGGTCTGCTACCTAGCATACCGGCCTCCGCCTGGCACGAGAGGGGAAGCCGGTCGCGCCGAGCGAACCCGGACGGCGCGTTCGGCATGCCCGTAGAGACGCGCTGATCGTCGACCCGTTGCGCGCCCGCGGATTCACGCGATACGGATTCACGAGACTCCAGGGAGGGACCCTTGGTGCGCTCTCCGTCCACGGTCTCGCACGGACGACTGCGGGCAACGCTGCTACTTGCGGTCGCATGCGGGCTCGCGGCAGCTCGGGACGCCCCCGGCGCCGGTTTCGCGCTCTTCGAGCGGAGCGCGCGCGGCCTGGGCAGCGCATTCGCCGGCGAGGTGGCGGTGGCGGAGGATGCCAGCACCATCGCGTACAACCCCGCCGGCCTGACGCTCCTCCGGGGTACCCAGCTCACGAGCACGCTCGACGCCGTCATCCCGTCGTTTCACTTCCACAACGAGGGGTCGCGGCTGAATCCGGCCGTCGGTGGCGGACCGCTCCGCGGCAACGACGGCGGCAACGCCGGCGAGACCGGCCTGGTCCCGACTTTCTACCTCTCGCACGCGCTCACCGATCGCTGGCGCCTCGGCCTCGGACTGGACGCGCCGTTCGGCCTCCGCACGGAGTACGACCGCGACTGGGTCGGGCGCTATCATGCCGTCGTCGCCGACTTGAAGACCGTCAACATCAATCCGAGCGTCGCCTATCGCGTCCTGGACGATCTGTCCGTCGGTGCCGGCATGAGCGTTCAGTACGCGCACGTGAAGATCACGAACTTCCTCGACATCGGCTCCCTCTGCACCGTCTCGCAGGGCCTGCCGCCGGACGTCTGCGCGGGCCTGGGTTTGAAGCCGCAGGCGAACGATGGCTTCGTCAAGATCACGGGCAGCGACTGGAACCTGGGGTGGAACCTCGGGGCCATGTACCACCCGGCGCCGCACACGCACGTCGGCGTTGCCTACCGCTCCCGCATCGCGCACGAGTTCGAGGGCGAGGCCGACTTCAGCGTCCCGAAGTCGGCGCGGGCGATCGTCAAGCCGACGGGGCAGCTCCGCGACACGGCGGCGGATGCGAACGTGACCTTCCCGGATTCCGCATCGCTCGGCGCGTTCCACGAGATCAATCCCGAATGGGCCGTCATGGGCGACGTCACGTGGACGCACTGGGAGCTGTTCCGCCGCCTGGCCGTCAACTTCGCGAACCCGAAGCAGGTCGACTTCGCCGAGACCGTCGACTGGCGCGACAGCTTCCGGTACGCGCTCGGCGTCCGCTGGCAGCCGCGCCCGAACTGGAGCTTCCGTTTCGGGTCGGCCTACGACGAGACCACCGTTCGTAACGCCGAGCTGCGCACCGCGCGCATCCCCGACAGCGACCGCGTATGGTTATCGATCGGGGCCGGCTATCACTGGTCGGGTCGTCTGCGCTTCGACGTCGGCTACGCCCACCTCTTCGTGCTCGACGCGAACATCGCGAACCGCGACGCCGTCACCGGCCATCTCCTCCGCGGCAGCTACGACGCCGACGCCAACATCTTCGGCGGCCAGGTGACGATGAATCTTTTCGACTGAACCTTTAGGATCCATTCAGTGAACGCCACCTCGGTGCGTGACCGCGATGGCCGTCTCCATATCGGTCCGCCAGGCCGGTGCAGGAGCGACCGAGACTCACGCTGGAATTCACGGATGGAGGGGAAACCGTGGAGCCCCCTCGAGGAGGCCCCGGATGTGGCGCTGGGCCAGAGCACGGAACACGCGGCCGTCGGAGGGCTGGGACTACTTTTGGTCCGCGAGCTGACGGACGAACGCATCTATCGCCGCGACGATGGAGTCAGCCGATTCTGCGTGCTAAAGAAGCTGCGCGCTCCAAGACAGGCAGGCCAACATGAGTCTCCGCACGACTTTTGCCGAGGAACAGGGTGGCCGGGTTCTGCGAGCCTCGCTCGACGGCTCACTCGACAGCATCACGGCACCGCAGCTCGAAGCCGAGCTCTCTCCCCGCATCGGCTCCGGAATCTCTCTCCTGGTGCTGGACATGAAGCGGCTCAGCTACATCAGCTCGGCGGGGCTGCGAGTGGTCTTCAAGGCAGCCAAGTCGCTCCGATCGGTTGGCGGCCGGCTTGCGCTCGCGAACCGGCAACCCCAGATCATCAAGGTCTTCGAGATCGTGAAGGCTCTCCCAGACGTCACGGTCTTCGAAAGCGACGCCGAGATGGACGAGTACTTGGACGCGATGCAGGACCGAAACCGCAAGGGACGCGAGTGATCTTCCTGGGCCGTCTGGCGCGACCTTTGGGTTCGCCTGGACGGAACCTCAGGGTCTCGCCGGGATTAGATACGAAGAGAGGTGGTGGTCGAGCGCCGCCATGGCTCGTTCGTCTGCGGACGCGATTCGGAAGCCGACGTGGCCGTCGGGGCGGATCAGGACCATCCCGCTCTTCGCGATGCCGGCACGGACCGGATCGACGTCGGGATCGCGAGAGATCTCGACGAGGCCGGACCATCGCCGGCCGAGCGCCCCGAATGATTCTGCCGCTGCCACGGTCCCGAACACGAGTACGTGGTGTGCGGTCCCGCCGAACCGCGTCCAGTCCGGGTAGCGTTGCCCGGGGCGCGGCCCCGCCGTATCGCCTGCGCTTCGGGCGTGGTCAGCAACCAGCGGGCTCCCTGCGTAGTCGATGTCAATCATGGCACGCGCGTTGCGCAGCAACGCGGTCGCGACCGGGTCCGCAACCGCGGGCGGTACCTCACGGTGCTGCCGGACGGTGTCCGCGATGCCAATGATCGAACGGTGTACCTCGTCCGAGACATCGAGGACATGGCGATCCGCGATCCTCCGCTCGACGGTGTAGGCGTCAAGCAACGATGGGCGCGCCCGGCCGCGCACGACCAGTGCGAGCTTCCACGCGAGATCGTAGCCGTCGTGCAGCCCCGCGTTGAGCCCCTCGCCGCCGAAGGGACTCGAGAGGTGAGCCGCGTCACCGATCAGGAACCGCCGTCCGTCGTCCAGGCGCGACACGATTCGTCGGTGCATGCGAAACGGTGAAAACCACGCGACGTCCGTGGGTCGACATCTTCCGCCAAGCCGCAGCGCGATCCGCGCAGCGACGTCTTCAGCCGAGACGGTCGCCACGTCCTCTTCCAGATTCTGGAAGGTGATCCACCGCCCGCCCGGTAGTGGCGCGAGCAGCAACAGCCCCTGCGGACCGCAGACGACGCCGCCCTCATCGCGCCGCAATGGCGTCTTCATCGCGACGTCGGCCGCGAGGAAGTGGCCCTCGTAGGTCGCCCCCTCGAGCGGCTCATTCATCGACACGCGCGTGACGCTGTGCGCTCCTCCCGCACCGACGACGACGGAGGGGTGGACCGTCTCGACGGCGCCGTCGCGGTGCTCGAGCTCAACGCTGACCTCGTTTCCAACCACGTCGACCGTCGTCGCTGTTGCCCCTCGCTCCACAACCCCGCCGAGTGAGAGGAGATGGGCCTCGAGGATTCGCTCGGTCTCGTACTGCGGAAGGCTGCAGTGGAACTCACATCGGCAGTCGACGCCCGCGAAGCTCATGGCGCGAAGCTCGGACAAGTCGGGGCCGTACAGGCAGGTGCGACGGACGTGCTCGGAGGCCTCGAGGAACGGCTGCAGCAGACCGACGGAATCGAGGATCTCGAGGGTACCCGACTGGATCGCCGTGGCGCGTGCCTCGTGGTGGCGTCGCACCTCTCGCTCGACCAGCCGCGCGTTGACACCGTGCCGGGCGAGCTCGGCGGCAGCGAACAACCCCGAGGGGCCGGCACCGATAATCAACACCTGGTTCAGCATCATTCGAGGTGACGGCGACCCGGCCGGTATAGCGGAAGACGGCACGCTGACATACACCGTGCCGTGGTGCAGAGCCAAGCAGCCGGACCGTTGGCTCTTGGCGGAGAGCCAGCGCATGGAGGTAGTACCCTCGCGACGGGAGCTCCAGCAAGAACGCCCCCTACACGCAGGCTGAGCGCCGGCACGAGCGGTTCGGCCGGCGCTCCGACCGTCGCGGTAGCAGGCCCTATTCGCCCGTCTGCCGCCTTCACGCACCGCTCGACCCACTCGTGCCTGCAGGCGGCCCGTTGACGCGGCCCTCCTCGTCGCCCGGTACAACGTCCGCTCCGCCGTCCTCAGGACGTTGCGGCCGACGGGCACGGCGACCGGGCAGGAGGTGCAGGGACCCGCCTGGCACGGGAACGCGCAGAGGTTGAAGGTGCAGACGCGGTCCACCTTCCCGTCCACGTGGCAGATGACCTGAAGGCCACGGCTTCTCGCGGAGGGCGACGATGCTGCCGGGCCGGCGCGTTTTCAGGCCGTCGCCGAGCGTACAGGCGAGTCGGCGCCCTCTCCGAGCGCCCGGAACTCGGCAAGCACCCCAGCCCGCCGCGGATGGCCCGCCGTGTACCGCTCCACCACCTGCGTTCGGAACTCGACGTTCGCGCGGTGTCGTGGACCGCTCTGGAAGGCGACGATCATGTCGCGCGCCCGATCGATCACGTCCCGGCCGGGCAACGGGCGGCCCTCCGCGCCGACGAGCGTTCGGCAGCGGAGCTCCGCGAGCGCGGTTGCGAGGTACGCGACGTGCGGCGTCTCGTCCTGTTGGATGTAGCCGACGAGCGCCGTCGCCTCGGCATGGCGCCCGAAGAGGGCGGCGTCGCCGAGGACGGCCTTCGCCCAGCGGAACGCTTCCATGGCGAACACCTCGACGGTGAGCACGCCGAGCATGCGGAGGACGAGCGCCTCCATGTCCGGAGGGATCCCGGGCAGGAGGCCGGACGCGCCCGAGGGCGCAATCGACTGAGCGAGGTCGTTCGGCACGTCCGGTCGGTCGAGCGCAACGTCGCGCGCGAGCTCCCACATGAGCCGGTGACCCGACTCGTCGCGCGCGTGCGCCTCGAAGAGCGCGGCGAGATGTCCGAGTGCGGTCCCGTCGATCGCTTCGGCCACCCGGTCGCGCAGCGGCGGGACCGGGAGGGTCCGCAGCACGTCGCCTCCGAAGCCCTCGATGATCGCGATCAGCGAGAGGAGGCGCACGAGCGGCATACGCACGCCCTCGCGGACGAGGAGCCTCGTCTGCGCATCGCTGGGGAAGTGCGGCGGGATGCGCGCCGTGATCGGGTCGAGAACGGCCGCGATCTGGCCGGCGGGGAGCCGCGACTGCCACGCGGCGATGGCGGGCATCCGCCCGAGCGTGCGGGGCGAGACGTACACGCCCGCAACGAAGCCGCCGTGGCAGCGAACACCGTCGACGACTAGCGGCGTGTCGTACGGATGCTCGGCGAGGATCTCGTCCCGGGAGAACTGGTACCGCATGGACCCCGTCTATGACACCGCGTGCGACCTGATGGGAGTACCGTATTCCGACCGCGCCCCGTCCCCTCCCCGCCCACCCCTTGATCAGCGATTTCCGCCCCCGACCTCGCAACTCCTTCCTGCTGATCGCCAACGAGGTGGTGCAGATGCACGGCGGGATCGGCATGACCGGCGAGCACGACATCGGCTTCTTCCTGAAGCGGACGCGCGGCACGGAGCAGACGTTCGGTGACGCCGCGTCCGCGACCGGATGGCGCGGCTCGACGGGTACTAGAATCCCACCCGCAGCCGCGTCAGGAACCCGTTGTCGTGAT
>Ga0126369_10003098_pt1 | contig 11976 bp, 9 predicted proteins | sample PanSoiMetaPlot_1_FD_109646 | JGI IMG/M metagenome (GOLD analysis project Ga0126369, IMG submission 109646) | Tropical forest soil microbial communities from Panama - MetaG Plot_1 | ecosystem: Environmental > Terrestrial > Soil > Tropical forest > Bulk soil | place: Panama | collected 2016-02-17 | reverse complement strand
CAAGAACCCGATGAACGGCGGTTGCAATGGCGCCGGCTGCTTGCACCGCGGTGAGCGTGCCTTTGAATTCCTGCGGTGCGACGACGATGCGCATCGTAGTATCTCCCGTGCTTACAGCCGGGCCGTGAGCGCGGCATAGCAGGCAAGCGCCAAATCTTGTGCGAATTTTGCGCCGCCGTAGATTCTAGCGGCGATCGAGCGCAATAGGGCGGCGATCTCGCGGCGGACACCGCCGACGAGCGGCGCGCCGTGGCCGGGGCAGAGCAAATCGATTTTTCGGGCCAGCAGGCGTCGAGCGCTCTTTCGCGCGAGGCGAAGGCGATCTAGCCCAATAAGTGCTCTCCAAATGCACGGATCACCTGACCGGCTAATTTCGACGCTGGAAACTCATCGCTGTTGCTGAAGACGAGAAAGAACAACCGATCCTCGGGCATCCAAATGATTGCCGCCGAGAGGACCCCATCCCCGCCAGTGTGCGAGTACACGTGACGGTTGCCTCCGTCCAAAACGCGCACAAACCAGCCATAGCCGTAGAAGACTCCATTCTCAGCTGGCACCTGCGGCGCGAGAATTTCATGTCTCATCTCTGCCGTGATCTGTTTCCCATCTTTAAAGCTTCGATACCAGGCATACATGTCGTCGAGCGTCGATTGCATCCCGCCGTTGCCCTTCAGATTCCACCACGAGTCATCCAGCTCGGCGAGCCGATCGCTGATCAGCGGTTGAACCTTGCCCTGAGCATAGCCGCGCGCAAACAATCCAGGATCTCGTCCCGTGTACAAGTATCGGGTGTTCACCATTCCGGCCGGGCGAAGGACGCGATTGATCAGAAATGCCTCTAAACTCTGACCCGAAATCTGCTCGACCAGCGCACCGAGCAAGCTGTAGCCGAGGTTGGAATACTTGTACTTGTGAGCCGCGCCTGCCTGGACTGTCGCTTCAATGCACCTTGTGAGGAGCTCGGACTTCGTCAGCCTTTCGAAATCTCTACCGCAGTCACGCTCAATCCCCGCGGTGTGAGTCAATAGTTGATGAATCGTGATGCCGCGAAGCCGCGGGTCGCCGGCGAGATGCCTACCAACTGAATCCGAGTAGTTGATACGTTTCTTTTGTGCGAGTGCAGCAACAGCCGCGGCTGTAAACTGCTTAGTCAACGATCCAATCTGAGAGATCGTCGTCGTCGTGAACGGCATCTTGCGCTCCCGATTGGCCAAGCCGTAGCCGCGACGCAAAATGATCTCGTCGTCTCGCTCGATGAGGACGGCTCCTCCATAGCTCTTGCTCGCTGCGTCGGTGAGAATCTCTTCCGCCCGATGCAGCGCCGATTCCTTTTCACCGGGCGCCGTCGCTTGGACCCCACCGGTGGGTGCGGCTACGGCGGCACAAGAACAGGCAATGCCAATAATCAGGGCTGCCCTGGGGATTTTCATCTACGCAGGGAACGTACAGAAGCAGCCGACAATTGCAAACGGCTCGAGGTCGTAGCTAGGCCGCCGTCCGTTTCTCACCAACGCGCGTCTTGAATGAGCGAAGCGGACCGCAGCTCTTCCCAGCGACCAAGCGCGACGACTGCTGCGAGCAGTCCAACTACGAGAGGGATCAGCGCCGGCGCCACCGCGCCTTCGGCGATCGTGACCAGCGTCGCTCCAATCATGATCGTCACCAGGCCCAAGGCGGCCAGTGGCGTCAGGCCCGGGCGGATTCGCACAAGCCCCGGCAGGATCAGGCCAAGGGCACCCAGTACCTCTGCGACGCCGATGAACCGGAAGAAACCGACTGGGAGCGCAAGCGATCCCTTGAGCGCCTCAGCCGGCAATACCCATTTCATGCCTCCGGCGAACAGAAAGACGGCCGAGAGAAGCCCCTGGATGCCCCACAGCAGTACGCTCTTTGCTTTCCGATTCGTCATTGTCGCATCTCCCTTGCAGACAAGACGAACCAGGGCCAGCCGGATCGACACGGTCAGCGTGTTTTGTAGGGGTCGCCTAACTACGTGCGATCCATTGGAAGAATGTGGCTATCCCTGCTGATAGAGCTGCAACAGGTTGCCGCAAGTATCAGACAACACTGCGATGGTTACAGGTCCCCTCTTCGTCGGCCCCTGGGTGAAAGTGACGCCAAGAGCCTTGAGGCGCGCGAACTCCGCTTTGAGGTCGCTCGTTTCGAAAGCGGCCAGCGGAATTCCCTGCTCGAACATCGCCTTCTGGAACGCGTTTCCGGCTGGATTGGCGTTGGGTTCCAGTACCAACTCGAGGTCGCCAGGGCCTTCCGGCGACACGACGGTCAGCCACTTGTATTCCCCCACCGGGATGTCGCGCTTCTTCTGGAAGCCGAGCACTTCCGTATAGAACTTCAGCGCCCTGTTTTGATCGTCAACCATGATGCTGGTGAGCTTGATTCGCATCGCTTGCCTCGCTGGTAAGTGTGGAAGGCAAGGTTGTACGACGCGATCCCCTACTCACGCTTCTCGGAAATTGCGTCCCCTGACTCCGGCAAAAGAGCCATCAAGCTGAGACAGCCGGGCTCCAAGGGGTGCGGAACCATCCCCGAATCGTGGATCATCGCACGCGCCCGGCGCCGGTACTCGGATGGTCGCGTGCCGACGCGGCGAGCGAAGGTATCGCTGAAGCTGCCGAGGCTGGAGAATCCAACCTCCATGCACACGTCGGTGACGGAGAGCCTGCCCACCGCCAGCAAACGCTTGGCCCACTGAATGCGCGACCCTATCCGGAACTGGCGTGGCGTCACGCCGAAGGCCGCCTCGAACTGTCGGATGAAGTGAAACGGCGAGATGTCGACGTGCTTCGCCACCTCGCCTACGGAGGGAGCGTGCTCCTCGCACAACAGATCGCGCGCCCGGCAGAGGCGCGCCAAGACATCTCGAGTCAGCACCATGGCAGTCGTCTACCACCTGGCTGCAAAACGTGCCGCAGATTCTTTGGTGGGTGCTCAGGCATGGCCGTGAAGACTGCTCGCTGGCGCGGAGCCATATCTGCAAGCCAAGGTGGAAAAACGTCACCTCGTTCGATAGTGAGCGGGTGAGTTACGGCCGCGCGGCGGCCATGCGCCTGACTGCCTCCGGCAGCTCGCGCTCGTTCAGCCAGGCAAAGCTGAAGCGCGCAAAGGGCTTCGGCTGACCGTCGAATGCGTAGCGGCGCCCGGTGTACCAGGAGACGCCGCGCTGCACGCTGCGTTGTGCCCACGCTTCGACGTCGATGGGCATCCGCAGGCGGACCCATAACGCCATTCCTCCGCCGGCGAGCGTGAACTCCACCCCCTCGCCAAACGCCCTGCGTAGGCTGTTTGTCAAAATTTCGCGACGGTTCGCGTACACGCGGCGCATGCGCGCGACGTGGCGCTGCAGCTCGCCATCTTCGATCAAACTTGCGATCGCGGCCTCCGTCGCGAGGTCTCCCTGGATGTCAAGGAGCGAGCGGATCGCACCGACGCTGCGAAGTATCGGGGGCGGCGCCACGATGTACCCGACGCGAAGGCCGGGGGCGAGGATCTTGGAAAGCGTGCCGATGTACACGACGGTGCCTGCATCGTCTGCACTGGCCAGCGGGAGCACGGGGCGGCCGTCGTAGTGAAACTCGTGATCATAGTCGTCCTCGATCACGGCGATCCGGTGGGTGCGCGCCAAGGACAGAAGCGCGAGGCGCCGCGCGGCCTTCAACGTCACGGTCGTCGGATACTGATGGTGGGGCGTGACGTAAACCGCTCGGAGTCTTGTACGGCCGGCAAGCCGCTTCAGGGCTTCGATGTCCATACCATCGCGATCAATCGCAATTGGAACAACGGTTGCCCCTGCGGCGCGAAACGCCTCCCAAGCAGGCCGATATCCGAATTCTTCGACCGCGACGACGTCGCCCGAATGCAGCAGCGCCCGGGCCGCAAGCGTCAGCGCCATCTGACTGCCGCGCGTGATGAGCACGTCATCAGGGGAGATCGATAACCCTCTCGCGCTCACGAGCATGGACGCTAATGCGGAGCGCAGCGCGGGATGTCCCTCGGGTTCGCCGTACGCGAGCACGTCGGGACCTCGAAGCGCAAGTACCCGGCGATAAGCCCGACCGATCGCCCGCGCAGGAGCGAGCCGCACGTCGGGCGCGCCGTTGCTCAAGTTCAAAGTCCCGCGCGGAAGAATCGGCTGCCGGTACGGAGCCGGCGCTTGGGGGAGCGCGAATGTCACCTCGGGCGGTACGCGCGCGCGAACGCCGAGGCGGCGTGAGAACGGCTGCCCTCGAGTCTCAGGGATGTTGCGGGTGATGAAGGTGCCGCGCCCCTGCGTCGTCTCGATCCAGCCCTCCGCCATCAATTCAGCCAGAGCAGCCAGCACAGTGTTGCGATGGACATGGAGACTTGCCGCCAGGCGGCGACTCCCCGGCAATGGGTCGCCCGGGCGTAGGCGTCCTCGCTGAATGTCGGCGACGAGCGAACGCGCTATCTGGAGAAACGGCGGGAGAGCGCCGTCGCGTTTGACGTCGATCAAGAGTTCCCAAGAATTTCGCATGGTGCAGGCGGGAACTCATTCTACCGCCGACTTATTCGGACTGGTCTAGGCGAAATTTCAAAAGCGGGCCTTGGCCCTTAGACCAGTATACGGTATCTGCTACGAATGGCCCCCGAACCAAACGGCCGGCAGGTCCGAGGAGCGTGTCCGCTCGATTGCCCTGATACATGCAGTTGGATCGTCACCGTGAAACATGGCGAGCCGGTCGCTCTTCGAGGAGATCCTTCCCATCCTTACACCCGCGGATCGCTGTGCAACAAGGTTGCGGACTACCTGAGCTACGCGCGCTCCACAGACCGAATCCTGTATCCGCTGCGCCGAGTGGGGCCGAAGGGCAGCGGCGAGTTCATCCGCATTTCGTGGGACGAGGCGCTCGAGACAATTGCGGCCCAGCTCCACGATGCGATCGCAACGCACGGTGGGGAAGCGATCTGGCCGTTCGTCGGCTCAGGCAGCATGGGGCTGATTCAAGGGATTTACGGCGCGGGACGCCGATTGTGGAACGTGCTCGGCACCTCTCGTCATGTGGTGACGATCTGCACCATCACGGGTGGATTCGGCACTGGCTACACCCTTGGTGACAACCGCGTTGGCATGGATCCGGAAACACTTCGATTCTCGAAGCTCGTCGTGCTCTGGGGAGCGAACGTGCTGTCGACGCATCCACACCTGTGGCGGCCGATTCTCGAAGCACGGAAGAAGGGTGCCTTGGTCGTCTCAATTGATCCAATTCGCACGCGGACCGCCGCGGCGAGCGACTGGCACCTAGCACCGATGCCGGGGACAGATGCCGCCCTCGCTCTGGGCCTGCTGCACGTGGTGCTGGCAGAGGGCAAGCAGGACTCGGAATTCATTCGCCAGCACACCATCGGATGGGAGGCGTTTCGGTCTCGCATCCTCGAATATCCGCCATCGCGGGTCGCCGCGATCACCGGGCTTTCCGCTGAATCAATCACCGAGTTGGGCAAGAGACTCGCCACGAGTCGGCCGACCGGCATTCGCATCGGCATCGGCATTCAACGTCATGGCGGTGGCGGGATGGCGGTTAGGACGATCACGTGCATCCCCGGAGTCACCGGCGATTGGCGGTATCCGGGCGGCGGCGTCTGCTACGACACGCGCGGCTTCTTCGGCATCAACTGGGGTGCTCTGTGGCGCGATGATCTCAGGCCACGACCCGCGCGGGCGCTGAATATGACGCGACTCGGCGAAGGGCTGCTCGAGGTCGACAAGCCGTCGGTGAAGGTGCTCTTCGTGTACGCCAGCAACCCAGCGGCGAGCGTTCCTCATCAGACGAAGGTGCGGCGCGGCCTGGCGCGCGAGGATCTCTTCACTGTCGTCGTCGAGCACTTTCTGACGGACACGGCTCGTTACGCCGATATCGTGCTGCCGGCGACCATGCAGATTGAGCACCGCGATTTGCTGATCGCATATGGGCACCTGTACATAGCCTGGAACGAGCCTGCAGCGCCGCCTCCGGGCGAGTGCCTGCCAACGACAGAGATATTCCGGCGCCTCGCGCGCCAGATGAGTCTCGATGAGCCGGCGCTGTACGACAGCGATGAGGCGATTGCGCGGCAGGTCCTGGATAGCGGCCATCCATCGCTGGCTGGCATCACGCTGGAGGCGCTCAAGGCGCGCGGCTCGATCCGGTTGAATTATCCGGATCCGTTCGTGCCGTTTGCCACCGAATTTCCGACCGCGTCGGGCAAGCTCGAATTCGTCTCCGACCGGATGGCGCAAGCAGGCTTGGATCCCGTCGCCGGCTACACGCCTTCGCACGAGATCGCGCAGCGAGACACGTCGATTGCCCGGGAGTATCCGCTCGCTCTCGTCACTCCCGCCGATCACTACTTCCTAAATTCCATCTTCGCCAATGTGCCCCGGCAGCAACAGCGGTCGGGCGGCCCGACGCTCCTGATCCATCCCGACGACGCCATACCACGGAGCATTGCGGCGGGTGACGAGATACGGATCTCCAACGCGCGAGGCTTCTTTTTTGCTATCGCCGACGTAACTGATCGCGTTCGCCCTGGGGTCGTCGCGAGCACCAAGGGCCGGTGGCCCATTGACTCGAAGCTGGGGGCGACGGCCAACGCGACTGTCGATGAGCGCGACTCGGATATGGGTAGCGGCGCCGTGTATCACGACAATCGCGTGCGCGTCGAAAAGTCAACAAACGCCGAGCCGCGGGATTCGCAGGCGTCCGTCCGGCGGATCAAGACCGACGTCATGGCAAATCTTTTTTAAACACTGTGGATGGAGAAGCGCGTGAATTCGGGAGAGCTCGCTTGCGTGATCCAGCTCGGCGATCGGCTGAAACAGCTGTGGCTCGTCCAGGATGACCTTGCTTCTGAATTGGTCGCTCTTTTGTGACGATGGTTGGCCCCGGACATGGTAATAGACGCGCTTCAGTTGAGCGTCGCAGGCCCGATCGAGGTGGGACGCAGCGGTCTCCACGACCCTTTGTGCCCGTTCTCGGCTGCGGTGAATGAAGTGGGCCAACTCGAACCCGGCAGCGAGTATTGGCTTGGCGGGCCTGGTGGTCGAAAACGCCACCGCGGCGCAAAGCGAATTGCTTTCCAAACCGCACCTCCGCGGAGGCGGGCCTGGCAAGAACCGTGCTCTTCCAATTGACCTGCTAACTCTCGACTTTTCGGGAGGAGAAGCGCTTCACTCACAGGGATCGAAACACCTTTCGGTGTTTCGCTGTTTCGCTCGGGTGTTTCACACGCACCCGTTGAGCTCTGCCGATTGCAAGCGAATTGCCGGCGGGAGAAGCTCGAGAGTTGGGCAGCTTGTGGCTGTCACGGCAATGCTCTCAACCGCGGCGTTGCTTGGGAAGCCACTAGAATTCGAACCGATGGACAAGCTCTCGAGGAAGATTGCTCACGAGCGTCAGCGAGAGAGGGACGCCCACCAGCTGCACGGGCTCGGCTACGTACAGCAGCTGTTGCGAGAAATGGGCGGCTTCTCCAACTTCGCGCTTTCGTTTTCCATCATTTCCGTCCTGACGGGCGCAGTCACCCTCTATGGCTACGGCCTCCAGCAAGGGGGTCCACTGGTAATGAGCCTTGGTTGGCCGCTGGTGGCGCTGATGACCTTGCCGGTGGCGGCGAGCCTGGCGCAACTTGCTTCGGCGTACCCGACGGCCGGAGCGCTCTACCATTGGTCGTCCATCTTCGGCGGTGCCGGATGGGGCTTCTTCACCGCCTGGTTCAACACCATCGGCCAGGTCGCGATTACCGCGGGCGTCGACTATGGCCTGGCGCTCTTCGCCGCTCCGATGCTCGGGTTGCCGGACGATCGCGCGCACCTGTTGTTCCTGTATGCCGCCATCCTTCTTTCGCATGCGGCTTTTAATCACTTCGGAGTGCGCGCAGTCGCTGTGCTGAATGGGATCTCGGCTTGGTACCATTTAATGGGGGTTCTTGCGCTGGTCGCAGTGCTGGCGAGCTTCGCTCCATTGCAGCCGGTCAAATTCTTGCTGCGACCGTTTTCGCTTGGCGGCCATCCATATCTGTACGGATTCCTCGTCGGCCTGCTTCAAGCGCAATGGACGTTCACCGGTTTCGACGCCAGCGCGCACGTGACCGAGGAAACGATCGATCCGACTCGCAACGCGCCGCGGGGAATTGTTTCATCCGTGGCCGTCAGCGGCCTGGCTGGATACGCGCTTCTGCTCGCGGTGACGCTGGCCATCCACGACCTGCCGGCAGCCGCGCGAGCCGAGAATCCCTTCATTCACATCGTTCGATTCGCATTGGGGGAACGGCTCGGCGGCGCTCTCGTCTGGCTGGTGATGGGCGCGATGTGGTTTTGCGGCTTGTCTTCGCTGACTTCAAATTCGCGAATGCTGTTTGCCTTTGCGCGAGACGGCGGATTGCCCTGCTCGCGGTACTTGGCTCGAGTGTCGCCGCGATTTTCGAGCCCGCACTGGGCAGTCTGGGTTTGCGCGGCGGGGGCACTGGCGATTGGACTTTGGACTCCGGTGTATTCGGCCATGGTGGCGCTGAGCACGTTGGCGTTGTACGCATCGTATGCGCTGCCGATTGGCCTTGGGCTTTGGGCTCGATCCATTGGACGATGGAGCAGGCGCGGGCCCTGGGACTTGGGCCGATGGTCGCCATGGGTGAATGCAACAGCGCTCGTTTGGGTTGCGGTGATTACAGTGCTGTTCGTGCTCCCGCCGAATCAACTCGCCGGGTACACCTTCGTTGGCTGCGTCGCCCTGCTCTGCGTTTATTGGTTCGGCTATATGCGAAAACGCTTTCGAGGTCCGCCGCGCGGAACCATTCCTGCGCGAGGCCCGCTCGCCTAAGGGCGGGAGCGCCCCGCAGTCATCTGTGACGCCGCCCGGTAGAGGATCGCGCAGGTGAACAATAGAAGTATCAGAGTTCCAAGCTCGCCGGCGGTTCCGCCAATGCGGGGTGGAAGCGACTTGGGAGCGACCGAAAGGGCAATCAGCGCAGCAACGAGGACACCGGCGAGCCCTTCGCCCGCCACAACCCCGGATGCCGCGAGCACTCCCGGATGGGCCTCGCCCGCCGTGGGAGCACCGTAGCGCCGTTCGGTGAGCCACCGCACGCAGCCACCGACGAAGATGGGCGTCATCGAGGCAAGGGGAAGATAAACGCCGATCGCAAAGGCGAGCCCAGAGACTCCGCAGAGCATCGCCGCCAGCGCCAGGCCACCTCCAGTCAGCACCAGGCCCCACGGAAGCGCGCCGGACAAAACGCCCTCGATGATCGTCTTCATCAGCGTGGCCTGTGGCGCGGGCAGATCCTTGGTTCCAAAAGTGTAAGTCGCGCCGAGCAGAAGCACGGTACCTGCCACGGCCCAACAGGCGAAGGCGGCGCCGATGAGCTGACCGAGCTGCTGGCGCGCGGGTGTGGCGCCGACGAGCCAGCCAGTCTTGAGATCCTGCGAGATGTCGCCCGCCTTCGAGGCGGCGATCGCGACGATCGTCCCCACGGTCAATACTGCGGCGCGAGATCCGAGGTCGGTCCAGCCCGAGGCCGCGAATACCGAAGCGACGACGAGAAGCGTCACGAGTGTAATTCCTGAGGTCGGCTGAGACGAGACTCCGACAATCCCCACGATGCGCGCCGCCACCGCCACGAAGAGGACGCCCATGATTCCGACTCCGGCCGCGCAAACAAAGCGCTGCGAGGCCCCCATCTGCCCCCCGAAGACGCCCGGGACGAGCGCCGCGACGGCGATCACGAAGAGAATTCCGCCGAGCACGAAAGGCCCGGGAAGATCTCGATCCGTCCGCGCCAGCGCTGCCGGATCCGATTGGAGAGCTGGGCTCGCGTGCGATGTCGGCTTTGCAGATGAGCTCGACGTCCGACTCGTTCCCCGTAGCCCCCGCACCACCGCAGCGAACGCGCCCGCCATGCTGGGGAAATTTCGCAGCACCGTCAGAATTCCAGCCACCGCGACGGCTCCGGCTCCGATGTAGCGCACGTACCGCGACCACAGCTCTCCGGTGGACATCTCCGCAATCAGCTTCTTCGTTTCGGGGAAGAGCGGCGCTTGCAGCCCGGTGCCGACCCAGGCGATGAGCGGGATGAGGACGAGGGAGGACACAAGTGCTCCCGCCACGATCACCGCGGCTTGCCGCACCCCGAGGAGAAAGCCGACCGCGAGAAGCGCGGGTGCGAGCTCGATGGCAAGCTCGGCGTGCGGCAACGGAGCTACCTTCATCGACAGCTCGCTGGGCACCAGGAATACGAGCGATACGAGCAGCTTCACCGCGGCCCCAGCGGCCATACCGCGGAAGATCCACCCACTGCTCGATGAGCCGGACGCTGTCGCCCGCAGCACTTCGGCACAGGCGGTGCCTTCCGGGTAGGGCAACTCACCGTGGGACTCGGCGACGAGCAGGCGGCGCAGCGGTATCATCGCCGCGAGCCCGAGAAGACCGCCGAGAAAGCACAGCGCCACGATTTGCAGGTAGGGCGGCGTCACTCCCCAGAGGAAGAGGGCGGGAATGGTGAAGATGGTCCCGGTTGCGAGCGCCGTCGACGCGGAGCCGATCGTCTGCGACAGGTTTGACTCAAGGATGCTGGCGCGCGAACCCAGCAGGCGGAAAAGAGCCACGGTCATAACAGCAGCGGGGATCGACGCGGAGACTGTCAGCCCGACGCGTAGACCGAGATAGGCATTGGCGGCGCCAAAGACGATGCCGAGCACGACGCCGGTCACCGCCGCGCGCACGGTGAGCTCAGCCGCGGACTTCTGTGCTCCAACTTGACGCATCCGATCCCTCCCAGAGGAGCGCGCACTGTAACAAAGATCTCCGCAGCTCTAGAACAGACATCCGATTGTTACACGAAAATTCGGGATGAAATCCGAACGTTCGGATTTCACCGCGGAGCGCGCTTTTAACGGCCGGGGGGCTTGGAACACTTTAGACCGGACGGCTGCAACGGCTCCGTGTCTTCTTAGCTGACCGATGTCTCTCAACCAACGGCGCGGTTGTCGACAATCGGGCTCACGTACCGACGCGCAGGTCGAATCGGCTCAACTGATATCGCGATCTCTTTATCGGGGCGGGTGAGAATGGTGAGCTTGGGCCTAGGCGACCTGCCGTCGGTCGCCCGGATTTCGAAGCGACGGATGATCTCGGAGAGGATGATCGTTGCCTCGATGAGTGCGAATCGCCTGCCGATGCAAACTCGAGGACCCATGCCAAACGGCATGAATGCCTCGATCGACTCGATTCCTCGCTCACGGCTCTTAAGCCATCGTTCGGGAACGAAATCGTCAGGCGATTCCCAAAAGTCCGGGTGACGGTGCATCGCCCAGACGCAGATGAGCACCAATGAGGACGGGGCCGGCAGGTCCGGATCCGAGTCGGGAGCAATCGTCGGGGACGCTCGGCGCAACAGATACGGCGCCGGCGGATAGAGTCGAAGCCCCTCGTTGATTACGGCTTGGAGATAGGCGCACTGCTCCAGCGTCGACAGCAGGTCGCGGTCGTCCACGCTCGAGGTGATTTCGCGGCGAAGCTGGTGCTGCACATCCGGATACTTTGCAAGCAGGTAGCTCAGCCAGGTCAGTAAATGGACCGTGGTTGCACCAGCGGCGTTCATCGTACGAATCTCGCGGCACACGGCCTGTTCCGGCAGCTGGCTCAACATCATGTCGAGCACGGTCTTTCTCGGTGGCGGTTCCGCAGCGGCGCGGCTGACTCGTTCTTCGATGACTCGGGTGATCCGGGCCAAGGCATTCTTGAAGCTGGGCTGCCCACGTGCTCGGGCTTTTACGCGATCGACCAGAGCAAGGGGATCGAAGACCCGGTCCTCCAAGCCTTCCTCCACTCGCGCGAAATCCCGTGAATAGTCATCGAGAGCCCCAGCGCCGCGGTCAGCCAGTCGGTGGTCCTGCAGGAAGAAGCGAGTCAACACGTCGTTGGTGACACAGCGCATTTCGTGGCCAACCGCTACGGTTCCCTT
>Ga0126369_10003096_pt1 | contig 11977 bp, 8 predicted proteins | sample PanSoiMetaPlot_1_FD_109646 | JGI IMG/M metagenome (GOLD analysis project Ga0126369, IMG submission 109646) | Tropical forest soil microbial communities from Panama - MetaG Plot_1 | ecosystem: Environmental > Terrestrial > Soil > Tropical forest > Bulk soil | place: Panama | collected 2016-02-17 | reverse complement strand
GAACGCTGGGGAAGCGCGCGACCATTTCGCGAAAATCGTCGCCGGAGATGCGCACCAGTTCGACGTGATCGAGCGCCGTGCAGGTGGCGGTGCGAATGCCGCCGCCGAGCAAGCCGATTTCGCCGAAGTAGTCGCCGCGAGAAAGATAAGCCAGCACCATTTCGCCGCCGGGATAGTTTTCGGAAACTTTCACGAAACCGATACGAACTAGATAAAAACTGTCGGCGGTTTCGCCCTGTTGGACGATGGCTTGGCCGGGCGCGAAGCGTTGGAGCTCCACGCTCTCTTTGAGATGCGCAATAAATTGCGTCGACAGGTCCGCGAACATGGGCACGCCGCGAAGATGATTTTCGAGAGCGCGGCGGCGGTAGGTTTCGTCGAGTTGCGAGCGGAAGGTTCTGTTCTTGAGCATGATGTCGAGAACGTTGCGGAGCATTTCGTAGGCGACGACATCGGACTCCGCGACGACCGTGGCGGAGCGCGGATAGAAATTCATGCAGGTCATTTCGCCGAACAAGTCGCCAGGGCCCAAGTCCGCGACAGGGTTGCCGTAAGAAAGGTCCACGGAAGCATCGATGGGGATGGTGCGGTCGCGCGCTTCTTCCTCGCGTTTGTCATGGTCGCGACCAACCAGCGTGCTGGTCAGCCGCTTGAAAAAACCTTTGGAGCCTCCTTGCGTCCTGACGTGTGCAATCGGCGTGGAAATGGAAACTCGCGCGCGGCCCTCGACGATGTAAAACGCCGTCGAGCCAAATTCACCTTCGCGGCAAATCACTTCGCCTTTGCGGAAGCGGCGTTTGACGATGGCGCCGCGATTCAACGCCAGGAAAGTTCCGGAAACGTTCTTGAAGACGGGAATCTGTAACAGTTCTTCGGTTCTCAAAATCTCGGCATTCGCGGCGGTGGCGATGGCAGTTCCTGCGAGTCCTTTGTTGGTCAGCGCGCCCGTGGGGCAGGACACCATGCACTCGCCGCAGGAAATGCAAGTCGAGTCACCCATAGGCGCGTTCAGGTCGAAAGCGATACCAGCGGAATAGCCCTTGCCAGTGCGGCCGAGGACGAAATTATTCTTGACCTCATCGCAGCCGCGAATGCAGCGATCACAAAGGACGCAAGCATCATGATCGACGGCGATGGCGAGGGAGGAATCGTCTTGGCCGCGGGCGGCGGTGCGTTTCGCAAAACGCGGCTGCGTAATGCCAAGGGCTTTTGCGAGCGCCTCAAGTTCACAATCACCAGATTTTTTTTGCCGCGCGCACGGCGAAGGATGATCGGACATCAACAGCTCGATCAGCGTCTTGCGCGCGTTCAAAACCTTCTCGGAATTGGTGACCGCTTTCATGCCCGGTTCCACCGGGCGTACGCAAGATGCAGAAAGCACGCGCGCGCCGGTGTCCACTACACACAGGCGGCAGACGCCGACCGGAGTTTGGTTTTGCAAGTGGCATAGGGTGGGAATGCTGATGCCATTCATGCGCGCCGCGTCGAACACGGTGGTTCCGTTGGGCACCCGGACGGATTTCCCGTCGATGGTGATTTCGACCATTCCCGGAGGTGTGGGTGAGGTCGTCACGGCCGAATGCCCACGCGCTGTGCTTCTCCCGCGCGCGACGCCGCGGTGAAACAAATTCCGCTAGGGCACTGCCCCCACAAGACATGCGCATCGATTTCCGCGCGAAAATGTTTCAGCACGGATTGAATGGGCGCCGGGGCGATCTGGCCGAGGCCACAAATCGATGTTTGGCTCATCGCTTGGGAAAGATCGTCGAGAAGCGCTAGGTCGGCGCGATACTGCGGCTCGGAAACGGAGCCCCGTGTCCAGCGAACAAGCAGGTCGGTCATTTTCTGCGAGCCCACGCGGCAGGGAACGCACTTCCCGCAGGATTCATTACGATAAAAACGCACGGCGTTCAGCGCCATATCCAGCATGCACGTGGCGTCGTCGCAAACGACGATCGCGCCGGAGCCAAGCATGGAACCGGCGTCGGCGAGCGCCTTGAAGTCGAGGCGCACATCCACCATCGAAGCTGGCAGGTAGCCTGAGGATGGGCCTGAGGGAGCGAACGCCTTTAACGAACGGCCCCCACGAATGCCGCCTGAGTGTTTGAAAATGACTTCGCGCATCGGTGTGCCCATCGGCACTTCAAAAACGCCAGGGCGCTCGACGTGGCCGCTGACCCCGACGAATTTCAGGCCGCGCGAGCCGTCGACGCCTTGCGCCGTGAACCAATCCACACCCCTGGCCAGAATTTGCGGCACGTTGATGAACGTTTCCACATTGTTGATAACGGTCGGTCTTTGCCACAGGCCGATCTGCCCCGGAAACGGTGGCTTGTTGCGCGGCTCAGCACGATGACCTTCGATGGCTTCGATCAAGGCGCTTTCTTCGCCGCAGATGTAGCCGCCCGGGCTTACAAAAACCTCAAGGTCGAAGTCCAGGTCGCTGCCAAGAATTTTTTTGCCAAGCAAGCTCGCCTGATAGCAGCGGCGAATCTCTTCGCCAAGGATTTCTTGCTGCATGGCATATTCGTGGCGAATATAGAGGATGCCGCGCTTTGCTCCCGTGACCAGGCCGGCGATGAGCATGCCTTCGATGACAAGGTGAGGCACGTGGGTCATGATGAAGCGGTCTTTGATCGTGCCGGGCTCGCTTTCGTCGGCGTTGCAAACGACATACTTCACGGGATCACGCTGCTTCCGCACCAGATCCCATTTCATGCTCGCAGGAAAACCAGCGCCGCCCATGCCTCGGAGTTCGGCGGCTTTGAGCTGTGCCAAAACGTGGTCCCAGGCGCGCGATTGCGCGAGCTCGCGCACCACGCCGTATTTTTCAGCGCTCTCGTAAGGATCGGCTTTGCAGTTCACGCGGGATTGCTGAGGATGCGGCTCGGCAACTTCTTCACCCCGAAGCGCCTTGCGCGCGATTTGCTCGGCGCTCGCAGCGCCGACGTCTGTGAAAATCTGATCGTTGATGGAAACTGCCGGCGCGTGATCGCAGCGGCCGAGGCAGGAAACATCGCGAATCTGCACGTCTTCGGGCCGGGAACCGGCAAAGCGCCGCTCCAAATCAGCCCGCAGTTCGCACGCGCCATGGAGATGACAGCTCATATCCGCGCAAACGCGAATCTCCGCTTTGGCCGGGGGCGCGAGATGGAAATGCGGATAGAAACTCGCCACGCAGTGAATCTGATAAAGCGGAGTTTGCGTGCGCTGGGAAAGCCCTTTGAGTTCCGCCTTGGGCAGGAAACCGTAACGAAGCTGGATGGCCCGCAGGTCGTCGAAGATCACGTCGTCCCGTCTCGCCACAAAGCCGCGCTTGATGCGAGAGAAATGCGCGGCGCAGGTTGGAGTGCTGAATCCCCTGCATACTACTGAGCGTAAAGCGTGGTGTAAATAGCGCCCCGTTTGCTTTTCGCAGCGCGTCGCTAAAAAGACAACGCAATCCGTTGACTTCTTTGCGCTGCAAACGATATAAGCAAAACAGATTCTTCCGGCTCAGCGAATGCGCGAATCGAAAAAGTTCTACCTGTTCTCCAGCCTCCTTTGTTCACTGTTAATGACGCAGTCTTTGTTGCCTGCACAAGAGAAAGAGCCCGTCAAATATATCGGTCCGGGATCGTGCGCGGCAACGAGCTGCCACGGAAGCGTAAAGCCCATTGCGGGCAGCCGCATTTTGCAAAACGAGTATTCGACATGGATCCTTCAGGACAAGCACAGCCGCGCTTATCAGGCGTTAACCGGCAACGTCGGCGAGCGCATGGCTCGCATCTTGAAATTAGGCGCGAAGGCCGAGGAAGCCCCGAAATGCCTGGCCTGCCACGCGCTCTACACCACTCCTGAGCAGCGCGGGCGTGCGTTTGAAATTTCCGAAGGCGTGTCCTGCGAGAATTGCCATGGGCCGGCTTCGGCGTGGCTCGGCCCGCACACCACGCGTTCCTGGCAGCATGAAAAATCCGTCACGTTGGGGATGACAGATACGCGCAACGTGATTCGTCGCACTGAGAAATGCCTGGAATGCCATCTCGGTACAAAGAACAAGTTCGTGGACCATGAAATGATTGCAGCGGGACATCCCGATTTATATTTTGAGCTGGACTCTTTTTCGGCAGTCATGCCGCGGCATTGGAAAGTTCCCCGCGAGTCCGAGCCGGGGAAGGCAGTGGAGGATGCGCCGTGGGTTGGCGTGCGCGAGTGGGCCGTGGGGCAGGCGGTACAATTGCGCGCGGCGATGGAGCGATTGACATGGCGCGCGAAGAACGAGCGCTTCGACAAAAAAGATGTTTGGCCTGAATACTCCGAGCTTTCTTGTTTCGCTTGCCACCACGCGCTCGGACCTGCAAAGGACAGTTGGCGGCAAGAGCATGGCTACGTGGGACGGCGGCCGGGCGATCCGGCGTGGAACGCCTCGCGCTACGTGGTGTTTCGCGTGCTGGCAAAGCAGATCGATGCGGCGAACCCCCAGGAGCTGGACCGTGAACTGCTGGTCGTCTCTGACGAGATGAGCAAACTCAATCCTGACCGAAATGCAGCGTCCGTTGCGGCTTCCGCGGCAGCGCCGTTCGCCCAGCGCATTGCAGAGCGCCTCGCCACGATGGAATTCGATCAGGCCATCGTCCTACGAATGCTGCAGCGCATTCCCGACAATGCGGAGAACATCGCCCTAGCCGACGAGCGCGCCGCGGAGCAGGCCACCATGGCGCTGGATTCTCTCTACATTGCCTACAGCCGCGAAACCAAGCCGGCGAATGCAGCCGAAGTTCGCGCGGCTATTAACGGGCTCTTCCAGCAGCTCGAGAATCCTTCCGCCTATAACGCCGATCAATTCGCATCGGCTCTTCGGCGTATCCGCCCTTTACTGCAATAGCCTGCCCCCTAAGATAAAGTGGTTAGCTCTGGAAAGGTTCTCGAGAAACTGATGAACGCTTTCGAAACGTGGTATTGCGGGTCAGCCGTTTGGCGTTATCTCACGCGGCGGGAATTGCTGCCTTGGATGTTACAAGGCTCGGTGTTGGGTGAACATGTTTTAGAGCTAGGCGCAGGGGCAGGGCCCGCAACGATTGAGCTTGCCCGTCGCGCAGCTCGCGTCACGAGCCTCGAATACGATCATTCGAGTGCGCTGAGGCTTCGCACGCGGGTCATCCATTGGAATGTAAGCGTAATTCAAGGTGACGCTACGGCACTGCCTTTCCCGGACGCGACATTTTCATCTGTAATTGCTATCCTCATGCTGCACCATTTAAAATCCCCTGAGTTGCAAGACCGCACTTTTTCAGAGATTCGCCGCGTCGTACGGCCCGGCGGGGTTTTTCTCGCGTTCGACATTCCGAACGGCTGGATTCATCGACTCGCTCACATCAGGAGCACGTTCGTTCCCCTGGAGCCTGCGACTACCATCGAACGTCTGATGGCCGCAGGACTTGCGCAGGTCACCCTGGATTCCCGCGGGGGAGGTTTCCGCATCCGGGCAATGCCCAAAAAGTAGTCTTGGCCCTTGAAGAATTCGCCTGCGTTGACCCTCGGCAAGCCTACGGCTTAGCATGGGACAATGTGGTTCCGCGACAAGTTTCCTTCCGGTCCCTACACCGGACTCAAAGGCTGGTCCCTCCGCGCCTTGAACCAAAGTCCGCTCGAAATGTTTACAGAATTGGCATGCTACGGAGACATCGTCGGCATCCGCGTCGTCAATTTTCGAAACATTTTCGTGAATCATCCTGACCTCATCGAGGAAGTCCTCGTCGGCCACCCGCGCCGCTACTTCAAGGGCCGCGTTTTGCGCGCGAACCGGCACGTTTTTGGAGACGGCCTGCTCACGAGCGAAGGGGATTTCTGGCTGCGGCAGCGGCGGCTGGTGCAGCCGGCCTTCCACCGCGCGCGCATCGCCGCGTACGCAGAGACCATGGTCGAAGATGCGCAACGCCTGATGGAAAACTGGCGCGCCGGAGAAGAGCGCGACATGCATCAGGAGATGATGAACCTCACTCTGCAGATTGTGGCGAAAACGCTGTTTAATGCCGATGTCACACGGAACGCGCAAGAAGTCGGCAAATCGCTCGAGCTGCTTTTGGAGCTCGGCGCCGATTTTCGGCGCACTTTATTTGTTCCGCATTGGGTGCCCACGCCCACCAATCTTCGAATCAAACGAGAAATTGCCTTCATCGAGAACATCCTCTACCGCATCATCAACGAGCGGCGCGCTTCCGGACGGGATGCCGGCGACTTGCTCTCCATGCTCCTTCATGTGCAGGACGAAGACGGTTCGCGAATGACCGACAAGCAGCTCCGTGACGAAACCATCACGCTTTTTCTTGCGGGGCATGAAACCACAGCCGCCTCGCTTTCCTGGACGTGGTGGCTACTGGCGCAAAACCCCGCGGCGGAAGCGAAATTGCACGCGGAGCTTGACGAAGTTCTCGGCGGGCGGGCACCTTCCATGGACGACCTGGGGCGGCTTCCGTATACCGCAAATGTGATCACGGAATCGATGCGCCTTTACCCTCCCGCTTGGGGCTTGGCGCGCATTGCTGTGGAAGACCACGAACTTGGCGGGTATACCGTAAGAAAAGGGATGGGCGTGGCGATGGCGCAGTGGGTCGTCCATCGAGATACCCGCTGGTACGACGCGCCTGAAGAGTTTCGGCCCGAACGCTGGGAAGGGGACCTCGCGAAGCGCATCCCGCGCTTTGCCTATTTCCCGTTCGGGGGCGGTCCACGCCAGTGCATTGGAAATTCGTTCGCATTAATGGAAGCGACGCTGATACTCGCGACCGTCGCGCAAAAATTTCGGCTGCGCTTGGTGGCGGATCACCCGGTTGTCCCGTTGGCGTCCATTACGCTGCGGCCTCGTTATGGAGTTCGTGTGCTGCTGGAAGAGCGACAGCGCAGCGGCGCAGACATGTTTCCCCAGGCAAGCCGAGCTACAACGGAAACCATGAGTGGCGACTAGCATCCGCCACTCAACCGATCGGCGGAGATTCTTCGCTGCGCTCAGCATGACACATGAATGTGATTGGCGACTCCTGTCGCCCTGCGGGCGACGACGCTACTTGCTGGAAAACTGCGAAGCCAGTTCGGAATGCGTCTGCATCACGCGCAGAATCGAATCCCGTGTGACCATTCCCACGATTTGCGGTGCTTCCTCCGCTGCGCCGATAACCACCGGCATCTGGTTGATGTCCGCGCTCAACAACCGCTCGAGGAGGCGTAACAGGGGCTCGTCCGGCGAAGTCCATTGAATTCTGTCCCGCGGAATCATGGCCGCCTGGACCGAGTTGTTGGCCCATTCGCCGCGCGGCACCGCATTCAGCGTATGCACGTTCATCATTCCGACCAGCCGGTCGCCGGAAAGAACCAGATGGCAGCGCCGCCCGGTCCGCAGCACTTCCGCGCCGTATTCTTCGAGCGTGATGTGCCCATCAATGGTCGGGACCTCGTGGCTCATAACGTCAGAAGCATGCAAACCCGCCAGTGCATCGCGGATGGTCATTTGCGCGATGCTCTGCTGTGCAGCGTTCAGCAGGTAGAGCCCGATCACTCCCAGCCACAGGCCCGAAAACCAGTCATTTTTGTAAAAAACCTCGTAACCGCCGATGCCCATCAGGGCAAACGCAACCACCCTGCCGCTCGACCCGGCAATCAGCGTGGCGCGGGAAAGGTCTTTCGTGATTCCCCAAACGATGGCGCGAAAGATTCTTCCCCCGTCTAAAGGAAATCCCGGCGCCAGATTGAAGAGCGCGAGGATGAAGTTGCTTCCGCCGAGGATTTTACCAAGAGCGCCTACTCTTTGATCCGATGGGAAGAACAACAGCATGGCCCCGAACAGGCCGGCAAGGAAAAAACTGGCAAGTGGTCCCGCTACCGCGATGTTGAATTCCTGAATGGGTTTGGAAGGCTCTCTTCCGATGCGCGCGATGCCGCCAAAAATGAACAATGTGATGGAGTGTACGGGGATTTTGTAATAGAGGGCGACCATGCTGTGGGCCAGTTCGTGAAAAAGCACCGACCCAAAGAACAGCAGGCTGGTCAGAACGCCTACCGACCAGTATTGGGTCGGTGTCCACTTGGAATACATTTGCGGTAAGACGATTTTAGAAAGCTGATAGGTGATCCACGCAAAAATCAGCAGCCAACTGGCATCGAGATAAATGGGGATGCCCAGGATCTTGGCGATTCGAAAGCCGGTGGTTCGAATGGGCATTGGCCAGCGTTTTCCCGAGGAAGCCGGGCACCAAGCTCAGTATTGGCCCGCGACCTCTCAATCTACACTAGCGCGAATTCTTCCAAGCGTAAAACGGTGAGCGGGAGCCTTTTGAGTCCCTCCCGACACACTGTATTCGCAAGCCCACAGGCTGGTGTCCCCTCCAGCTAAATAAGGCCTTTGTTTTCACAGCATTGAGATTGGCTTGCCAACTGCCATTCGGAAGTTTGCGGTTCAGGAGGCATGCCATGATCACCATGCTCGATTTCGCCACACTCGCCATCGCGACGATGTTGGCCGTCGCCGCTGCCGCTGCCACCTCTTGGATCTTTCTCCGCGTTGCGTTCGCGTTGATGCCTCCGGCCGCCGCCCGCAGGATTCCTCCGCGCACCGAGTTGGTCCGCGGAACCGCGCAACTGGCCCGCGCCTATGCGGCGAATCGCTGAGGGTGCCTGAAACCCGGGGGGAGGGGGACGTCATGATGAAGTACCTGCTGATGATTCTAGGATTAGGTCTTTTTGGCAGCGCCAGCGCCTTGGCGGCCTACGACATCTTTCTCGCCACGCAGCTTCGCCGATTGCTACACCGCAGCACGGTGCCGCGCGCGCACGCATGGAGGGTCACTTACAAAATTGCATTCCCTGGCCCCGGCACCGGGCAAGGGCTCCGCTAGCCAAAACCCTGTGGGTGGCCCGGGACGCTATGTCAGAGGAGAGCAGACCATGATCCGAAGAGCAAGCACCGCCGCGCTTCGCTATTCGTCATGGTTGTTCCCCCTCCGGCAAACGCGCACCGTGCCACCCGGCTGGCGGCCAGAAAGCAGAAAGTGAGCGGGAAGTCCCACGAGCTGCAGCTTCGTGACTTGGGGAAGGTCTATTCTTTGACCGAAGGATACCTGGGCCGCGGCGGAATCCCTGCATAACTCTTCAGACCCTCTTTCGCCAGTTCGATGGCTTTTTCCAGTTGCGGGTCGTGTCCGCCCACGACCAGATCCGGCCGCTGCGGCACCAGGTAATCCGGATCCACTCCGTGCTGCTCAACAATCCACTCGCCGCCACTGGTGCTCCAGAAGCCGAATCCTGGCGCGGTGACAAATCCGCCGTCGCGCAGCGGCTGATTGTTCCCGATGCCCACGAGTCCACCCCACGTGCGCGTGCCCACGATCGCTCCGATTTTTTCGCGGCGAAAGAACCACGGAAACGCGTCGCCGCCTGATCCCGCCAGCTCATTGACGATCATCACCTTGGGCCCGTAGATCGCCACTGGCGGCCAGGGAACATCCGCTGTATCGCGCGGCGCGACCACCGCCAAGAGCTGCCGTTTCAGTTTTTCCGTGTAAAAATCGGGGATCTGCCCTCCCGAATTGTCCCGTTCGTCGACGATGATGCCGTCCTTGTCGAGCTGTGCGGCGAACTGTTTATCGAAGGCGATGATGCCCTGGAAACTGGTGTCCGGCACGTGCATGTAGCCGATGCGCCCGCCCGTGGCCTCCTCGACTTTGCGGCGATTCGCATCGATCCAGTCGAGATAACGCACCCCCGCGTCGCTGTTCGCCGGTCGAACCGTGATTTCCCACGCGCCTTGCGGAGCGGACTTGCTGTTGATTTTCAGCGTGACCAGCTTCCCTGCGAGGTCCTGAAAATAGGAATAAACGTCTCGGTCGGAACGGGTTTCTTGCCCGTTCACGGCAATCAGATAATCGCCAGCCTTCACTTTCAGCCCAGGCTCGGTGAGCGGCGAGCGCGTCGCTTCGCTCCAATTTTCCCCAGGATAAATCCTGCTGATGCGGAAGCGGCCACCGTCCGGCTCAAAGTCCGCTCCCAGCATCCCAACGTTGACGCGCGGCCGGTCCGGCTGGTCGCCGCCGCCGACGTAAGTGTGCGAGGTGCTCAATTCCGAAATCATTTCGCCAATCAAGTAATTCAAATCGCTGCGGTGAGCCACCCAGGGCAGCAGCGCCTCATAACGCGCGCCGATTTTCTTCCAGTCGTGGCCGGTCATCCCGGGGTCCCAGTAGAAGTCGCGCTCGATACGCCATGCTTCATGGAAAACCTGCCGCCATTCTTCGCGCGGGTCCACCTTCACTTGCATTTCGCTGAGGTTCAATTTGCCGTCGCCGACCTTTGCTTTACCCGGGGTCGCCTCCACGATGCCGTAAACCGGACCCGCTTTGTAAACGACTTTCTTGCCTTCCTTGTCCAGGTCGTAGCCGTCGATCCCATCCAGCAAAACTTTATCTTCGCGCTTGGCCATGTCATACAGGTGCAGAACGTTTCTGGGTGGCCGCGGAACTCCCGGGACAAACTGCCGCGACTCTTGCGGAACATCAATGTAGAAGAGCTTATCCTTGCGCACAGCAAGGCCTCCCAGAATTCCCGGCTTGATGGGCACGGGGACGATGCGATTGCCGATACCATCGAGATCAATCTGAATCGGCTTGACCGCCTCTTCTTTTTTCTCCTCTTTCTTTTCTTCTGCTTTTTGCTCGCCGCTCTTCGCTTCGGCGGGCTTCTTCTCGTCTATCTTTTCATCCTTCTTTTCTTCGCCTGCCTTTTCCTCGTCGCTCTCGGGTTTGAAAGGTGAAGCTTCGTCCGCCTTCAGCGTGACGACAAAAATTCCATCGGTCGTGTAGTAGTTGTATCGTTGGTCGAGCTGCCCGGCGCTTGGATAAAAATATCTAGTCGAAATAAAAAACAAGTATTTCCCGCTGGGATCGAATACCGGGTTGTTATCGTTATAGAACGCGCCAGAAACTTTCGTGACTTTCTTCGTGTTTAGTGAATAGAGGAACACATCGCTCGACCCGCGCCGGTGCGGCTTCGAATAGGTGAGCCACAAACTGTCGGGTGACCAGGTCGCGTCGCTAATGTCCCCATACTCAGACTTGTCCACCAAAACGGGCTTCTTTTCTTCCACACCGACGCACCAGAGCTGATGCAATTTGTCCCAATACAGAAGTTTCTTGCTGTCCGGCGACCACGTCGGCCCGTAACGATAAACGCCCCCATCGCTCGTGATCCGCGTCTCCTCGCCGCCCATCTGCGGCCGCGTGTACACCTCATACTCCCCGGTCTTGTCCGACAAATACGCGATCCACCTGCCGTCCGGTGACCACGTCGGATTCTGCTCATGAATGCTCGAATGCTCCGTGGTGAGCGTGCGGATGCTGCCGTGTTCCGCGGGAACGGTGAAAATGTTGCCGCGTGCTCCCATCACCGCGCGCGCGCCGGAAGGCGAGAGCGCGAAGCTGCCGATGTTCTGCGAAACGTTCTTGAATTCCGCCCGCGCCTCAATATCTTCCGCGTGAACCAGGATGGGAATTTCTCGCGCCTTGTTGCTCGCCAGGTCGTATTCGTAAAGCAGCCCCCCGTTTTCATAGACGATCGCGTCCGGCCCCAGGCTCGGCCACTTGATGTCGTACTCCTGGTAATCGGTGAGCTTCTTGGTTTGCTTCGAGCCAAGGTCATAGCTGTAAAGATTCATTACCCCATCGCGGTCGCTGATAAAATAAATCGCGTTCCCGTGCCACATGGGAAACATGTCCATGCCCTTGGACTTCGGCAACTCTTCATAGGTATTGTTCTTCAGGTTGAAGATGGCGATGGGCAGATTCCAGCCGCCATGGTAGCGCTTCCAGGTGCGGAATTCCTGTGCGGTTTCGATATACGCGATCTTCGTTCCGTCAGGCGAGAATGAGGTCAAATCGCCTCGCGGCACAGGCAGTGCGGTGGCCGTCCCTCCCTGCGGCGACACCAGGAAAAGTTTTGTAAACCGGCCTGGCGG
>Ga0126369_10003095_pt1 | contig 11978 bp, 11 predicted proteins | sample PanSoiMetaPlot_1_FD_109646 | JGI IMG/M metagenome (GOLD analysis project Ga0126369, IMG submission 109646) | Tropical forest soil microbial communities from Panama - MetaG Plot_1 | ecosystem: Environmental > Terrestrial > Soil > Tropical forest > Bulk soil | place: Panama | collected 2016-02-17 | reverse complement strand
GGGCTGCCACGCGTGCCGATGCGCAGAAACGGTGCCGAGGATTGCGTCATGGGACCCCGCAATGCTACCCGGTTCGAACCGGGTCCGGCATCAGGTCTTAATCACGGTTTGTAAAAAAGCAAATCGCTTTGCGGGCCCGGCGGAAACCGCCATGCTGATACTCGGCATAGAAACGACCTGCGACGAAACGGCGGCGGCGGTGGTCGAACGCCACGAGGACGGGCGTGCCGCGATTCTCGCCAATGTGGTGCTGTCGCAAATCGCCGAACATGAGGCGTTCGGCGGGGTGGTGCCGGAGATCGCGGCGCGTGCCCATGTGGAAGCGCTTGATCTTATCATCGCGACCGCCATGGCAGACGCCGGCTGCGATTTCGGCGGGCTTGACGGCGTGGCGGCGGCGGCCGGTCCGGGGTTGATCGGCGGGGTCATCGTGGGCCTGACCACCGCCAAAGCGATTGCGATGGTGCATGAAAAGCCCCTGGTTGCTGTGAACCATCTCGAGGCGCACGCCCTGACGGCGCGGCTCACCGATGGAACGCCATTTCCTTACTGCCTGTTTCTCGCTTCCGGGGGCCATACCCAGATCGTCGCTGTACGCAGTGTCGGTGATTACATGCGCCTCGGCACGACACGAGACGACGCGATCGGGGAAGCCTTCGACAAGACTGCGAAGCTGCTTGGTCTCGGCTATCCGGGTGGGCCGCGGGTCGAGCAGGAAGCCGCGCGTGGCGATCGCACGCGCTTCGCCTTGCCGCGCCCGATGATCGGCCGGTACGATGCGGATTTTTCTTTATCGGGTCTCAAGACCGCACTGCGCCTTGAAGCCGAAAAGATCGCACCCCTGGCGGAGCAGGACGTTGCCGACCTGTGTGCATCGTTCCAGCTCGCGGTGGTCGAGATGATGGTTGACCGTTTGCACCAGGGCCTGCGCATTTTCCGTCAACGATTCGGTGCGCCCTCCGCCCTGGTGGCGGCCGGCGGGGTGGCTGCAAACGGGGCGATCCGCAATGCGCTGCGCGACGTAGCTGTGCAGGATCAGGTCGCGCTTGTAGTCCCGCCGCCGGCGCTGTGTACCGACAACGCCGCGATGATTGCCTGGGCCGGGGCAGAACGACTTGCTTACGGACTGTGCGACGGCCTCGACACTGTACCGCGCGCGCGCTGGCCGCTCGAACAGGTCGGCAAGCCGGTCGTGGCGCCATCCGCCGCATCGGTCGTGACGGCGCCGACCGCGATCGCTGCAGTCTCCACGGGACCGCTCGAGGTAGCGCCGCCGGTGCGTTCGGATGCTGCATCTTCGGCCGTCGTGTGAGCAAGATCGCGCAACGTATCGCCGTTGTGGGCGCTGGCGCCTGGGGCACGGCGCTTGCCAACGTTATCGCGCGCGCTGGCCGCACCGTGACCCTGTTCGCGCGCGATACAGCCACGGCCAGCGCCATGACAGCAAGCGGCGAGAGCCCGCGCTTGCCTGGCGTGCCGATAGACCATCGCGTCATGATCGCATCGCTGGGTGAGCGCCGGCCGGACGGCGATGCCATCCTGATTGTGGTGCCCGCACAGGCATTGCGCGGCATCGCATCCGGCTTGGCGGGAGCGCTTGCCGTAGGGACGCCAGTTGTCACCTGCGCCAAGGGAATCGAGCAAACTACGCGCCGGTTCATGACCGAGATCATTGCGGAATGCCTGCCCGAAGCGATGCCGGCAATCCTGTCCGGTCCGAGCTTTGCAGTCGATGTCGCGCGTGGCCTGCCGACCGCAGTGACGCTTGCGGCGCGCGACGAAACTGCAGCGCAAATGCTCACCCGTTCGCTTGGGTCGGCAGCGTTTCGGCCTTATCATTCGATAGACGTGCGGGGCGTCGAAATCGGCGGTGCGGCCAAGAACGTGCTTGCAATAGCGGCCGGTATCGTGACCGGCCGGAACCTCGGAGCAAGTGCCGTGGCGGCCTTGACCGCGCGCGGTTTTGCGGAACTGATGCGGTTCGGTAGAGCCTACGGGGCACAACCCGAAACGCTGACCGGCTTATCGGGACTCGGCGATCTGATCCTCACCTGCACGAACCCTCAGTCGCGAAACTTCTCGCTCGGCCTGGCGCTTGGGCAGGGGCATGGTCTCGGCGAGGCGAGGCGGTCCGGGCATCTTGCTGAAGGTGCATTCACGGCAGCGGTGCTGGTCGAGATGGCAGATGCTCGCAAGGTCGAGATGCCGATCGCAGCCGCTGTTGCAGCGGTGCTCGACGGCACCTTATCGATCGGAGCTGCGATCGAGGCGCTGCTGACGCGTCCGTTGCGGGCAGAAGGGTGACAACCATGAATTACTGGCTCATCAAGTCGGAACCTAACACTTGGTCATGGGATATGCAGGCCCAGAAAGGTGCCAAGGGCGAGGCTTGGACCGGCGTGCGCAATCACACCGCCAAACAGAATTTGATAAGGATGCAGAAGGGGGACCGCGTCTTCTTCTATCATTCCGGTGAAGGCAAGGAGGTGGTCGGCATCGCGGAAATCGTCCGCGAAAGCTATCCGGACCCGACCGCAAAGCCCGGCGAGCCGTGGGTCGTGGTCGACGTCAAAGCCCTGACGCCGTTCAAGACGCCGGTCACGCTCGCCGCCGTGCGGGCTGAGCCGAAGCTCAAGGACATGGCGCTTTTGAAGCTGTCACGCCTGTCGGTACAACCGGTCACGCCGGACGAGTGGAAGATTGTCTGCCGGATGGGCGGGGTAAAACCCTAGCTGCATGTGCCCCGGCAGCTCGTTCACAGCCTAATAATAATGTCCCATTGAGGCCCGCCGCGCGGCCCGGCCGTGGTGTTGAAGCGTAGCGAGCGAACCGAACCACAGCGACCCTGTGGGTCTTGCACAAAACCATGGAAGTGGATGCCAACAGTTTCTGAACACGTTCGGCAGACGACGGTCTGCCTCCACGAAAAATTCGGTGCTGTCTGCCGAACTGCCTGTGGAGCCGGACGCACGTGCGGAACGTCCCTTGCCTGAGGCAACGCCAGCGTCTGTACCATCCTGGGCATGAGCGGAAACCGTTCCGCACAACAGAATCGCCGCCACAAAGGCCGCCATTGACGATCTCATTTTGGTACTCTCTTTCTGGACTTGTTGTGGTTTTCGTGGGGGGCAGAGGACTTCGAATCCGCTAATCTACAGCGGTTCCCGGTCATATTGAACTAGCCGCGATTTTTCCCGGGTCGTGGCCGTCCCCCGACTTGATCCGGGGATTGTCCCGGCCACCTCGATTGTGTTCGCTCGGTGCTCTAACGCTCGGGGCCGGGACAGGCCCGGCGACGACAGCGGGATGTGATCGAAACGATCGAAATCCGCTGTAATCTGACCGCATCTTGTCCTCTTATTTTGCTATGGACAAGACCGCAGGCTTGGAGCCAGATTGCAGCCTTCCCGGGCGCGCCGGCCCACTGCGCGATCAGCGTTCCGCCGGCAGCACTGGCGCCGCAGCAAAATTCTCGGGCAACGGACCGGTCAAACTGGCGAGAAAAGCCACGATGTCGCCCGCCTCCTTGTCGCCGATCGTGACGCCAAGCTGTACCCTCGCCATGATGCGAACTGCGGTTTCCAGCGAGCCGACCGCGCCATCGTGGAAATAGGGCCCGGTCATGGCCACGTTGCGCAAGCTCGGGACCTTGAAAAGAAACTTATCCTCCGGCTTCTTGGTGTCGAGCGCGCGGCCTTCGTCGATCTCCTGGCTACCAGTCGCCTTCCAGTAATCCTCGACGACTCCGAATTTCTTGAATGCGCCGCCGCCGACCCCGACGCCATTGTGGCAGGCGACGCAGCCGGTATCGATGAATGTCCGTAATCCCTGGCGCTCGGCCGGCGAGAGCGCATCCACTGTGCCATCAAGAAATTCGTCGAAGCGAGAGCGGCTCACCAACGTCCGCTCATAGGCCCCGATCGCCTTGCCCCAATTCTCGGCCGTGATCGGGTTGGCATCCTCGGGGAACGCCGCCTCGAACATCGGCGCATAGCCGGCGATCGTTTTGAGCCGCGCCATCGGCGCGTCGAAGTTCGGGTTTCCGTAGCTCGCCGGGCCCGTGAGCGCCTTCGTCGCCTGGTCTTCGACGTCTTCGCGGTTGCCGCTCCAGTGCTGTTTCGCTTGAAGCGCAGTATTCAGCACGGTGGGCGCATTCCGCCCATTAAGTCGATCATGATTGCCGTGCGATTTTGCCAAGGCGTCGGTGCCGTAGAGCGCCGGCTGATGACATCGCGCACAGCTCGTGGTGCCGTCAATCGAAAGGCGGGGGTCGAAGTACAGCGCGCGACCGAGCTCGACAAGGGCAGCCGTCATCGGCCGCCCGGCAACCGCCATGCTCTTGGGCAGCGGGGCGAAAATGCTGCGTGCATCCTTGAGGAGCATTTCATCTTCCGCTGCGTGCGTTATTGAGGCGAGACCAAGGCCCACGCCAGTCACAAGCACGACGGTCGCAAAGCTGATCCACACGCGCATGCAAGCCTCCGCTCGATTTATCCCCGCGATTGACTGGGCAGCCGGGTTGCCTTTGGGTTCTCTTCATTGTCACGCATCAAACCGTGCGTTAACGCGCGGCGCGAGCCGCATGTTCGATCCGCCGCATCATTCCGTCGGCAGGGTGAAGGCGATCAACCGACCGAGGAAGAGAACCAAGACCCAACAGGCGATCGAGATCCCTCCTGCGAGACGTGCCGGTGGGGGTGGCAGACCAAGGTTCCATGCCTGTACGCCGCGAACCGTCTTGAACTCGAAGATCATCATATTGATCCCGGCGAGCACTATGAGCACCATCTTGATCCAGAACACGGGGTTCACGAAATACTCAGTGGCCCGACTGATGAACAGGAGCAGACCTGCAATCACCGCCACTACGAAGGCGGCCCACGTGAATGGCAGGACCTGCCTTGACAGTTCCGCAAAGGGACGTTTGGTCGAGACGAGTCCGAGCAGGCGCAAGTCCACAATCGCAATCGTGCCGATCACCAGCGAAACCGCGAAAACGTGTGCGACTTCGATGGTTGTGAAGGCCCATGGCGTTTTGTGAATGAACACGGCCAACGGTAAGGCTTGTAGCCATTCCAGCAACGCAGTGATGGACTGCAAAGTTCCCCTCCCTGGATTGATGTTCTTTACCCGCTTCTACAGCCGGGTCGTGGCCGGGCTTGTCCCGGCCACCTCGATTGCGCTCGCTCCGTGCTCTAACGCTTGGGGTCGGCGGGACAAGCCCGGCGACGACAGCGGGATTGTGATTCGAAACGATCGAAATCCGCTGTAGTAGAGCGTTTCCAAGCTTCGAATCATATCGATGTCATCCTTCAACCTCGTCCTGAGTTGCCCACCGGCGGGGCCGACCACTGCGTACGAAGGTCTGTTCTCGAATTCTCGGCATGAGGAGAATTTTGTTTTTAGCTTTCGTATTAGGAGCCCGCGAAGCGGGCGTCTCGAAGAGCCTGCCCCCGCGAAGGCGGGGGACGGTCGCAAGCGAGATCGTGTCAGCGGCCATCCTTCGAGACGCCGTGCTACGCACGGCTCCTCAGGATGAGGGCTGTGGGTTCCACCTCCATGTGCACGATCTGATTGGTTTCATGGAATCGATCTACTCGTTATTTTCTGCGGCTCAGACGTTACCGCCTCGTTTACCCCATCTTCAAATACTCCCGCGGCCAAAATCGCGAGCCCGGAGCACAAAAGGTCCGCGGCGCACGCCTGATCGCGTCCTTCGTTCGGGTTCATCCGCGAATTCCTTCTCCCGCCGTGCGGCCGGAGCGTGACAAACGTGACAAACTGTCGCGTGATCATCGGGTAGCGTGGCACGGCGCCGTGTGAAGGCAAAGTAGCACATTTCTGTCGGTACCTCACTTTCTCAATCGCGGCACTCAAAATGAGGGAAACTACCTAGGACCCAAAAGTGCTGTCGCCACGAGCCCCTCGATGCGACTTTGCGCGAGCGCCGTCGAGGTTGTCATCGAATTCAAGTCATACAATAATAACTGCGCACAAGCTGGGTGTCTTTGCCAGAACCGGAAGAAGCGGAGGAGGACGCCGTGAACTTCGTAACCAGCATAATGAGAGAAGACACATTCTGGCGCATCCTGCTGTTCGTTCACTTCCTCTTGGCGGTTGGTCTCCTGGCAGCGATCACACTTCAGGCGGTGGCCGTTTTGATGCCGGCGCGGCAGGTGGCGGGCAGTTTCAGCGAGCGTAGTCCGGTGCCGGCAGCATCCTATGCGGCCCTGATCGCCGTCGTCTATGTGCTGCAAGCGCTCATGGGCGCGTGGATTTACGTCAAGTACCGCACTTACGTCAGAATTCCCATGGAGCAGCTCCGTCACTTTTGGACTGTCGGCTCCTTCGAACTCAAAGAGCACGTCGTAACGATGGGCATGGGCCTCCTTCCGGCCTATTGGTATTTTTGGCGCCAGCCTCTGTCTGCAGAACATGAAAACGTGCGCAGGTGGGTCACGGTTTTTCTGGCCCTGAGCGTGTGGTACGCTTTTGTTGTGGGCCACGTCGCCAACGATTTTCGAGGGGTCGGTTCATGACGCAGACCTTGGATATATCGGATGCAGACAAGCGATTCGCCCGGCCCGACAGCTCGCATGCGATGGCCGCACCGATCTCGGCGACGCCGAGTAAGTTCGGGACGTTCGCGATCACGTTCAGCATTGCATTCCCGTTGCTGTACACGGTCTACGAACGGCTCAACTGGCCGCTCTTCACCTATCATCCGGTACTCGGTATCGTGGATTTTGGGAGGCAGCCGGCCGGGGTAGGCCCGCCCATGTTTTGGTATGGCTGGATCGTGCTTGCCGCCGCGAGCGCGCTCGTCGTGGGCGCAATCGCTACGACTATTCCCGGTCCGTTGCTCCGCCGGGCGACCGTTTTCTGTTGCGCTCTGGCCGCGCTGTGGCCGGCCGCCCTTGAGGCGCTGAGGTACTTCATCGTTTACATGGCAACCTTTGACGCCGACTTCTTGAACTCGGCTTGGGTGGCAGCAATTCCAGGGTTCGTAGGCGCAGCAGTCATCACCTATTATTTCCCTGCCCGATTGGCTGATCGCCTATGGACAAGCTGGCTGCTGATCGTCCCAATCGTCGGACTCGTCGTCCTCGGCTACTCGCTGCTCCAGCCTTGGTTTCTGCGGTAGCTTATTCCCCACGACACGATAGACCCGTTCCAGCCGTGCGCCCACTCACCAGAGAGGGCGCGGGCCATCACTTCAACGCCTCATCTCGAAGCCTCGCCGTTCGCCACAATCACGGCCACGGGGGTGCTCACAGTGTCCTTTTCCGTGTCACAAAATTACCATCCTGAGCTGATTTCTCCGCGCCCGTCCCGATTTTTCACCTTCACGTTTTCACCCTCACGTCAGGAGCAGCCATGATGATCTGCGATCGCCGTACAGTTCTCGCCATGGTCGGCAGTGTTGTGTTTGTCGGCACCGCATTTGCCAAGCACAACCACAATAACGGGCAGCAACTGGTTGGAAATAAGCTGGGCACAAATGGGAAGCACGAAATCCACAAGGTTGGCGAGCACACTGTCTCTGTTCAGATCGAAAATAAAAAAGTTGCAGGCGTATCGGTAACGCATCGTACCAAGGGCAACGTGGCGGTAAAAAAATACAAGACCAATAAAAAGATGGCGCAGGGCGACGACATTGATGTCCCGGTGGAAACGAACGGTCGTTTGGTCCAGCCGGCCGACTACCAAGTCGCCCAGGCGATCGTGTATATCGGCTATTCCTTCTTCGACGGAATCGATGAGCAGATCTACTGGTTCCCGGCAGAAATGGTCGTGGACCCGTTTACCGGCGCAGTCGATTACGTGCCGCTCGCGTAAAATTCGAAAACCGCAAACCGCGCTGCGCGCCGACTGCGCAGCGCGCTTGATTTGCCCGAATCAGATCAGTCTGCTTGGATCGGGTCAGGATTCAACGATCACTGGGGGCGCGACATGAAACAATTTCTTGCCGTGGTGGCTATAGCGGTGTCTTTGGCGCCGGTGGGGGCGCTTGCTCAAGAACGCGTGGGAGATGCGGCGCTGGGCGGCTTGTCCGGCGCGGTCGTTTTGGGCCCGGTGGGTGCGGTCGCTGGTCTCGTTGTCGGCTATGCGGCGGGGCCGTCTATCAGCCGCTCGTGGGGACTGAAGCGATCGGACCCCCGTTACCGGGATCAGGCGGCAAAGCGTCCGGCGGCGGCACCTCCCAGCAACTCCGCGTCCAATCAGGTCGCCGCCCAGAACGCTTCGGCAGCCCCTCCCAAGCCCGCTTCGGAAACGAAACACACCTGGAACTCGCCACCGGTCGTTGGATTCGAGTGACGGCCCGCAGCCGGCGAAGTGGCCCGGCGGCGCCCAAATTCATTGCTCACGTGATTGGCAGATATCGTGACTATTCAACTGGTTGCGATGCATTGCCATTCGCGCGACGGCACGCCGCACCGGGTTTGATGTTGTCCTTCTCAGCGGCGGTTTTATACGATAGACTGTTTAGAGAATAACGATTTTGGCGCCTCCAAAAGGGCCGATAAACGGGCGGAAACCATGACAAAGTCACAACGTGCATCTTTCCTGCTAGGGTTGGCGCTAGTGCTTCCTCTGGCATTTGCCGGAATGGCATGGGCCGGTGGCGCCTCGTTGGACGAAGACGAGGAAGATCAATCGAACGCGGGCGTTTCGTTTTTCGGATTTGCCAAGGATCTGGATCGCGGCGGCGGCGTCGCTGACGCCAAAGTAAGCGCAGAAATCAAGAACCGCAATGCAAGCCTCGTGACCCGCACCGACGAGCAGGGTCATTTCAAGTTTTCCGGCTTCAGCAAGGACATCGATCCGAAGGATGTGGAAATTTCCTGCAGCAAAGAAGGCCTCAAGCTGCAGCGGACGGTGCGGCGACAACCACCCGGTGGCGATGCCGCGACTTCCATTGAAGTCGATTGCCTGATGATGAAGCGGTGAGGCCGGTTGGCGTGTCGGTGCGATGGGTGCCCGTGACAACCCGCGTAACACTTCAGCTGGAATTTTAGCTGGTGCCATGATTGGCACCCTGTTGTCGGCGAGCGTGACTTTCGCCGAGCGGTTATTTGATTCGTCCAATCTGGCGCTGACCGGCCATGTAACGTCTTCTCAGGAAGGCGCGATGGAAGGCGTGCTGGTGAGCGCGCAGAGAACAAGTTCACCTATCAGCGTGACGGTCGTAACGGATCAATCCGGCCGCTACCGCTTCCCGGCGGATCGCATGCCGCCCGGGCGTTATGCGTTACGCGTTCGAGCGATCGGTTACGAGCTTGATGCGCCAGCCAGTGCGGACGTCGCCGCGACCGGAACCGGGACGGCCGACCTGGTGCTGCACAAAGTTGCCGACATTGCTTCGCAGCTCACCTCGACGGAATGGCTCATCAGCATGCCGGGCGCGCCTGAGCAAAAGCGCCCGCTGATCGAGTGTATGAGCTGCCATACGCTGGAACGCGTGGTGCGCTCCAGGTTCACGGCCGACGAGTTCGTCGGCGTGCTCAAGCGGATGGCGAACTATGCCAACAACTCCACGATGCAGCGCGTCCAGGCGAGGATCGCTGAACGCGAGGTTCCGGAAGATCGGGCGCGACGGGTCGCCGAATATCTCGCGACGATCAACCTGAGCAAACGGGATCGCTGGAATTACGAGCTCAAAACGCTGCCGCGCCCCACCGGCGCGGCGACGCGTATCATCATCACCGAATACGACATGCCCCGCGGCACTATCGCACCTCACGATGTGCGCACAGATGCCGACGGCTTCATCTGGTATTCGAATTTCGTCGAGCCCTATCTCGGACGGCTCGATCCGCGTACCGGCGCCCATGTGGAATTTGCCTACACCTTGCCGAAGCCGAATTTTCCGGTCGGTGCGCTGGCGCTCGAGCCTGACCATGATGGGAACTGGTGGCTTGCCATGATGTTCCAGGGCGGGGTCATGAAGTTCGACACCCGTACCAAGGCGTTCCGCCACTATCCATTGCCGGCCGATCTCAATTCCGACACTGCCCAGCAATCCATGGTCATGCCGCGTCAATCCCACGTAGACGGCAAGGTATGGACGAATGACGTCAATACGCACTCGATTCTGCGGCTCGACTTGGCGACCGGCGCCTATGAGCGCGTCGATCCGTTCCAGGGCATGCCGATTGGCGCCAATCGGCAACATTCGCCTTACGGAATGGCCGCCGACAAGGACAACAACTTGTATTTCATGGATTTCGGCGACGAGAGCGTTGGCCGCGTCGATGCCAAGACTTTCCGCGCCACCGTTTACCCGACGCCGACGTCCCACTCGCGCCCGCGGCGGACCATGCTGGATGACAAAGGGCGACTGTGGTTCGCGGAATTTGCCGCCAACAAGCTTGGCATGTTCGACCTCGATCGCGAAAGCATCAAGGAATGGGATGTGCCGACGCCGCACACCTATCCGTATGATGTTTATCTCGATCGGAATGGCGAGCTGTGGAGCGGCTCGATGTCGGATGACCGGGTGTTGCGGTTCGACCCGCAAACCGGGAAATCGGTCGAATATCTGTTGCCGCGCCAGACCAATATTCGCCGCATTTTCATTGACAACACCACCAAGCCGGTAACCTTCTGGGCCGGCAACAATCACCACGCCGCAATTCTTAAAATCGAACCGCTTGAGTAGAGCACTGTTTGCGACGGCCGATATCCGTGCTGCAGGTTGTACCTCTTCTTGTGCAACTCCGCTTTCCTCGGGCTAAAGCGTGTTTCGATGAAGCTGATCCACTCTTCACCCGTCACTTGCTTGACCCGCGGGTCCATCTTGTTTGCATAAGGCTCAATTGCCGGGTCAGGACTGGCAGGACGAACATCATGAGACGCGCTCTACATAAGCTCCAGCGAACGATATTGAGCAGATGATCAGCTCAAGCGGTTCATGTAGGATACGAAGTACCAGCCGGGGGGAACACAAATGCAGTTCGCAGGCATCGATTATTGGGCCGTTGTCATTGCCGGCATCGTCGGGTATGCGGCAGGGGCATTGTGGTACTGGGGCTGGTCGAAGCCCTGGATGGAGGCGCAGGGCTTCACGGCGGAGTCCATGAAGGCCAATCAATCCCCGGTGCCTTACTTGCTGGCTCTTGTGGCGAACTTGTTGATGGCTTTGGCGTTGGCAGGTGTCATCGGTCATCTCGGTATTGGCGAGGTGACAATCCGCAACGGCGTCATTTCAGCGGCGGCGGTGTGGCTCGGTTTTGTCGCGACGACGCAGACCGTGAACTACCAGTTCGGCAAGCGTCCGCTTAAGCTGTTGCTGATTGACAGTGGCCATTGGTTGGCCGTGCTGCTGCTGCAAGGCGCGGTAATCGGTTTCATGGGCGTTTCGTAACGGCTCACTCTGCCTACTGCGATCCCGGGGAACGCGTTGACACGAGGTCGTCAGGCGGGCTGGCTTTTTTTAATCAATCGGCCTCGACCAAGGTGTGACATTCGACGCCTTGTGGCGCCCGGAACGCACGGCGCATAATGGTGTCGAGGAAAACGTGTTGAGAAAGCGCGGCGCCAAATCGCGCAGCTTGAGGAGTGAAAGCATGAGCGAGCAGGTCTACGAGGTTCCCGCCGAATGGAGCAAGCGCGCCTACGTCGATAGCGCCAAGTATGCCGCCATGTACGAGCGTTCGATCAATGATCCCGCCGGTTTCTGGGCCGTGGAAGGAAAGCGCATCGATTGGTTCGCGCCGTTCACCAAGGTCAAGAACACATCTTTCGATCCGCACCACGTGTCGATCAAATGGTTCGAGGACGGCATTACCAATGTGGCGCACAACTGCATCGATCGCCATCTCGCCGGGCGCGGCGATCAGATCGCCATCGTCTGGGAAGGCGACGATCCAAAAGATGAGCGCAAGATCACCTATCGCGAGCTTCATGCAGAGGTCAGCCGGTTCGCCAACGTGCTCAAGGCGCGCGGTGCCAAGAAGGGCGACCGGATCACGATC
>Ga0126369_10003093_pt1 | contig 11979 bp, 6 predicted proteins | sample PanSoiMetaPlot_1_FD_109646 | JGI IMG/M metagenome (GOLD analysis project Ga0126369, IMG submission 109646) | Tropical forest soil microbial communities from Panama - MetaG Plot_1 | ecosystem: Environmental > Terrestrial > Soil > Tropical forest > Bulk soil | place: Panama | collected 2016-02-17 | reverse complement strand
AGGTTCGATTTTCTCCCACTGTTCGTCATCGAACCAAAATAAATTCGCTCTCATCGGTTGGCCCCCTGATTCGTTCGGCCAACTCGTTGAATCTCAACAGGGTTAATTAGGTATTAACCCTAGTTCTTAACAACCATCTGGCTGCCGTAGTATGTCATCGTGAAGAGGGTTCCACCTTTCCGCATCAGTGGCTCGGCCAGATGCGCCATGCGAATAAACGTCCAGCAGGACACATCCATGGTGGTGAGAAAGCCCTCTCGCGGCACATCGATGACGCGCCCCTGCAAAGCGTCCTTCGGGGAGAAGGCGATCGAGTGCACAACAAAATCAAGCTTACCCCACTCCTTGGAAATGCGGTCAAAGACCGCCTCCATCTGACGGGGCGCATTCACATCGAGTGGCATCACGATCGGGGCTTCGAGCTCATGGGCGAGGGGCTCGACGTATTTCTTAGCTTTGTCGTTGAGATAGGTCACCGCGAGTTCCGCCCCAAACGCTCGGAAGGCTTTGGCGCAGCCCCAAGCGATCGAGTTTTCGTTGGCAATACCAACAATGAGACCTTTCTTTCCTTCAAGGAGCTTGGCTTTTACGGCCGGAATCTTGGAGGACTTTCTCTTGCTCTCGAATTTGACTGGCTGCCCCTGGAGGTAGCGATCGGCAATCTTTTTGAGCTCATGAAAAGCGTGTCGCCTATCTTTGGCATCATTGATGTGTGCGATTTCCCGACCGTTGACTCTTAAATGGCCCTCACCCCAGGGGGCAACATCGATCTTAAGCTTTTCGTTTCCCACGCTTGCAAAGAATTCCTGAACGGTGGCACCTTTTCCTGCAGCCATGTTTACGTTCGTTTTCCAATCCAGCCTACTTGATGGCATCTCACGGCCTCGCTCAATTGCAAAAACTTTTGCTTATAACACCATTTTCCGAATGTTTGCCGGGGATGGCGGGTTCCACCGGTTGGACCCGCCTTCCCCGTGGATTCACTTCAGCAAAGTACCAGGTTTGCGGCCAGTCCGGCTTCGCTCGTCTCCTTGTATTTTGCGTTCATGTCCCGACCGGTATCGGCCAGGGTCTTGATCGTGGTGTCGAGATCGACGCGGTGCCGCGACGCGATCTCGTTGGTCGCGACCATGAAGGCGGTCCAGGCCTTCACCGCGCCAAACGCGCAGCGCTCGATGCAAGGAACCTGCACGTAGCCGGCGACCGGATCGCAGGTCATGCCGAGGTGATGCTCGAGGGCAGATTCGGCAGCGTTTTCGATGACCAGCGGCGAGCTGCCCATGGCTTGGGCGATGAGTGCTGCAGCCATGGCCGAGGCGACGCCGATCTCGGCCTGGCAGCCACCCTCCGCGGCGGCGAGAGTGGCATTGTGCTTGCACAAATAACCAACGGCCAGACCCGCGAGCAGACCTTCGCGAATCTTCTCCATCGGCACTTTCCGCCTGCTCTCCACGAGGGCATAGACGACCGCGGGCATCACGCCGGCCGAGCCGCCGGTCGGCGCCGTAATGACCAGATGACCGCGGGCGTTCTCCTCCGAGGCAGCCAGAGCGCAGGCGGCGACCTGCGCAATGGCCCGGTCGCTCTCGTACTTCTCGTCCTGGGCCCGCTCCCACACAGTGGCCGCCTTCGCGTGCAACTTGATGGGGCCGGGCAGAACACTCTCTTTCACCGAGAGCCCTGATTTTACGGTCGCCAGCATCGCGCCGGCGATCTTGTCCAGAAACGCGTTGACCTGCTCCTCGGTCTTGCCCGACACGGCCACCTCATTGGCCATGATGACCTGCGCAATCGAGAGGTTGTTTTGCTCCGCGTGCTGACGCAGCGTCTTCATCGTCGCGTAGGGATACTTCGGCTGACCTTTTTTGGGCGGCTGGTAACCCTTCCACTCGATGAACCCGCCGCCTACGGAATAGTACTCCTGCTCGTAGATGACTTTGTCGCCGGCCATGAGTTTGCAGGTCATGGTGTTCGGGTGCGGGAAGTCGCCCTTGGTATCGTCGTAGATGATGTCGGCCAGTGTCAGGTTGAAGGTCTTGTCGCCGAGTTTCACCGGATACGACTGCGTGGGCTTGGCCGCCATCTCGTCGAGGAACGACGGATCCACCGTGGCTGGTTCCTTACCCACCAATCCCGCCAGCGCGGCGCGCTCGGTGCCGTGTCCCTTGCCGGTGGCGCTCAGGCTGCCGAACAAATGAACCTTGAGTGCGGTGGCTTGCGCCAGTTGGTCAGTCGGCAACTTCGTACAGCGCTGGTAAAAGTCGTAGGTAATGCGCATCGGCCCGATCGTATGCGAACTGGAGGGGCCGGGGCCCACCTTGTAGAATTCGTCCGCCACGGTCATTACTGGACCCTTGGACTTCGCCACCACGTCGAGGTCGGGGGAGAGAGTGGCGCCCATTTTAGATGCTGCGGCTTCTTTTGCAGCCTGCTGGGCGCGCGCTTCGGGTGTCCAGGTGCTGCCGGTCATCACTGCCGCTGCGCCAATAACAGCGTTGCGTATGAGGAAGGATCGGCGATCGACGTTCGACGGCAGCGCTAATGCCTCGTGCCATGCCGGGAACAACTCGTCATTCTCGCCGGACGTGCTCATTGCGCTATATTGCTGGTTGCGATCTGTGTTTGCCATTGCGTTCATCTCCCTGTAACCGTGCGCCTCGATTTTGGTTTTTGCCGCATTGAGTCTGTCATCAATAGGACCACAGGCCGGCACGGATCCGTTTTAAAAGTCGGGGAACTCGGGGCGTCTTAATTACCTATAAAGCTGGTACGTCTACTGAAACATGCTTCCTTATCATCATTTTCAGTTCATTGATTTTAGTCAAAAGGGAGCATGTTGTTTGTGCTTTTGGAATGCGTTCAGCGCATCGTCCATAGATTGTAGGATCACGACCGCTGCGTCGTTTGAGGGCGATCTGTCAAATTGCGCAGCGATCAACAAACAATTCAGCGAGTGACGGTCGGTTTCCGGCAGCTCTTGGCAGGACTTGTACAAAGGTACCTATGGCCTCGTCAGGGTGGGCTCCAGTAGGTTACATTCGCCGTGAGTCGTTTAATGGTGCTGGCCGCGTCCCCGCAAACTGCGACAATACCTTCCTGACGTCGCTGCGGTATTATCCGTTCTGGTTGCGGCATCAATCGGATGAAGCGAGCGCACGACAAGTGCCGCTCGCCGATGCGGCAAGCGTAACGATAACCACCCGGTGCTTAGACGGCGCGCGCTTTGACGTACGAGCCGGGCGCATCCTCGATTGCCGCGAGTTCCCCGCTTCCTGGCTCACGCGCCGGAACTTGTCCGCCTCCATAAGGCGCAACCCATTTCGCCCAATCAGCCCACCAGGAACCTTTTTGATACGTGCCGCCGTCCAGCCAGCTCGCTGGGTCGGCTGGTAAAGTCTTGCTGGTCCAATAGCCATATTTATTTGCTGACGGCGGATTGATTACGCCGGCGACATGCCCTGAAGCACCGAGTACGAACCGAACCGGCCCTGAGACTAGCCGCGCCCCCGCATAGGTTGAGCGCCACGGCGCGATATGATCCCCGCGAGTCGACAGGAAGTAGACTGGGACCTCGATTTTTCGCAGATCGATGGGTACGTTGGCGAGATTAATCCCTCCGGCATCCTTCAACACGTTCTTGTAATACATATTGCGCAGATAAAAGCTGTGCATCGTTGCGGGCATGCGTGTCGAATCCGAATTCCAATACAGAAGGTCGAACGCGGGCGGATTACGACCCATTAGATAGTTGTTGACAAAAAATAACCAGATCAGGTCGTTTTCCCGCAAAAGATTGAATGCCTCCGCCATGTGGCGACCTTCGAGGTAACCAAGGCGATTCATGTGCTCGTCGGCAAGTTGGAGCTGGGCGTCATCAAGGAATACCGAGATGTCGCCAACATCGGCAAAGTCGAGAAGGGTCGTAAACAAGGTAGCGCTGGCTATGCGTCTGTCTTTTGTCACCGCCATATAGGCAAGAGTGCTGGCGGCAAGCGTACCGCCGATGCAATATCCAATGATATTGGCCTCGGCTTCCCCCGTCGCCTGCTTGATTGCATCGAGAGCCTCCAACGGTCCCTCCAGCAGATAGTCGGCAAACCCCTTGGCCGCGAGCTCGGCACCGGGATTGACCCAGGAGATCACGAAAACTGTGTGACCTTGGTCGATGCACCATTTGATGAACGAGTTCTTCGGCTTCAGATCCAGGATGTAGAATTTGTTGATCCAGGGCGGGACGATGAGGAGGGGTCGCTGGTGGACAGTTTGGGTAGACGGGGCGTATTGGATAAGTTGCATGAGCTCATTTTGAAAAACGACCTTACCGGGAGAAATCGCAATATTCGTGCCAAATTGAAAGGCCGACAGATCGGTCATCTTCAGGTTCAGCCGACCGCCGCCGCGCTCGATGTCTTCGATGAGATTCCGAAGCCCTTTGATCAGGTTTTCCCCCCGAGACGCTATAGTTGTTTTGAACACAACCGGATTAGTGGCAGCGAAGTTGGCCGGAGACAACGCATTGAGGAACTGGCGAGTATAAAATTCAGCTTTGTGTTGGATATGTGGATCGACGCCCTCGACGGCATGCACTGAGCCTTGAACGTAGCGCGACATCAGAAGATAACATTGCTTTATGTAGTCAAAGAAGCAATTCTCGACCCACAGTTCGTTTTTGAAACGCTTATCTTGTGGGCTGGGCGAAATAACGGGCTCGACCGGCATATTGAGCAGGAAGCGGGCGGCCGTTTTCTGCCAGAGCAGTGTCATATCCGTCCATAATTTGAACTGCTCTTTGCCGAGCTGTGCGGCGTCGGCTTGGGCCGTCTGGACGAACTCCTGAAACGTAGTGGCGACGGTTCGGGGATCGATCACCTGATAGCCATCGTCGCTCTTAAGCCTTTCAGAGTGGAGGCGTGTCAGCTGGGTCGTTCGTTTGGCGATGTCCGCGAGAGCGTCGATGGCGCTGGGGCTCAACATTTCGTCCCCAATTGTGACGTCGTTCTGCGCCGCTTTCGCAGACTCTCGGTCTCGAGAATTCGGATCGTCGACTAGCTTTGTGGGCTTGTTCATGCGCATGTCTTGTTCACTGTTTCAACCGGTGCCCTTGCGCTCCAGCTCGCGTAAGTGGGCGCTTGCTTCTTCCGCGCTCTCGTAGATGTGTGGCGCCACCGAGCGCCGCTTCAGCGCATCGCCTAACTTGGCGCGCAGAAAGCCGCTGGTTGTGTAACGAGTGACGCCGGAATAAAATCGATCAACGAGATCGCGCACCATCGCCGAATACTCGTCAATTATATCGGGAAGGATTGTAAAATTGCCATAGTTGACGATAGCGTATACCTTCCGCCCCAATGGTGAGAGCATAGTTTCTACTATGCGACGAATCTGCTCCACGTCGTCGCGATTGCGAACCACGTGTCCTTCGAAGTTGACAAAGAAGATCTGTTCCTGCGGATGATAGGTAAAACGGCGCCCAAGCGGGATGCGAGTCAGGTCGTCACGCAGTCGCATCGGCCCATTTGAGAATATGCGTTTATCCATGACTGCCGGGTCGCCCCGAACGATCGGCTTGAATTCCATTCGAGCAAAAATGTCACGCTCGATATCGATGCCGGGCGCTACTTCGACAAGCTCCAGACCCTCTGGCGTCAGCTCGAACACGCAACGCTCCGTCACATAGAGCACCGGTTGTCCCCGCTGCACCGAAACGCTGCCGGAAAATGTCCGATGTTCAACCTGGCGGACAAATTTCTTCACGTCACCATCATTAGTGATGCGGAGGCGTCCGCCCTCGACTGCCACGCGCAGACGGCCGGCCGTAAAGGTACCGACGAACACCACCTTTTTGGCATTCTGGCTGATGTTAATGAAGCCACCGGCCCCCGCGAGCCGCGGTCCGAACCTGCTCACATTCAGATTGCCTTGTTGATCCGCTTGGGCAAGCCCAAGAAAGGCAGAGTCGAGGCCTCCACCGTCGTAGAAGTCGAATTGATAGGGCTGATCGATGACGGTTTGCGCATTGGTCGCCGCACCAAAATTGAGCCCCCCCGCGGGCACGCCGCCAACAACGCCCGGCTCGGCCGTTAGCGTTATCAGGTCAGTGATCTTTTCTTCATTCGCCACGCTGGCAATGCCTTCGGGCATACCAATGCCGAGGTTGACGACACTGTTGGCATCGAGTTCGAGCGCTGCGCGCCGGGCGATGATCTTTCGCTCGCTCATGTCCATCGGCAGGATTGATCCTGTCCGCGCCCGAATTTCCCCGCTGAATGCGGGATCGTACTGAACCGAAAATGTCTGCCAGTGATGCTCCGGCTTGGCTACCACCACGCAGTCGACGAGGATTCCAGGTATTTTGACCTGCCTGGGGTTGAGCGATCCGCGGTCAGCTATTCGTTCTACCTGCACAATGACAAAACCGCCGGAATTCTGTACCGCCATGGCAATCGCCAGCGCTTCCAGAGTGAGCGCCTCCTTTTCCATGGTGATATTGCCGTCGGGATCGGCGGTCGTGCCGCGGATAATGCCGACGTTGATTGGGAATGCGCGATAGAAAAGGAATTCTTCGCCCTCGATCTCAATCAGCCGGACCAGGTCCTCTTTGGTGGATTCGTTTATCTTGCCGCCGCCGTGACGCGGGTCGACAAACGTTCCGAGCCCCACGCGCGTGATGTGACCAGGCCGCCTGGCTGCGATGTCCCGGAACAGATGAGAAATTACGCCCTGTGGAAAGTTATACGCCTCGATCTGATTGGCGATTGCGAGACGCTGTAGTTTAGGCACCAATCCCCAGTGTCCACCGATTACGCGGCGAACCAGACCTTCGTGGCCAAGATGATTGAGCCCACGCTCTTTGCCGTCCCCCTGGCCTGCGGCGTAAACCAACGTCAGGTTGCGCGGCTTTGCGATGGCAGGGACGTTTTGTTCTTCTTTAGAGAAATGAAGCGCCTCGATCGCGATAGCAATTTCTTCGGCAAAACCGATGCCGACAAAACCACCTGTGGCAATCGTGTCACCATCGCGTATGAGTCGAACTGCTTCCTCTGCGCTGACGATCTTCCCGCTCTCCAGCGGAGTGAGTGTTGATCGTACGATTGCATCCACCATGGCGTCATCCCCCAAGTGGGTGTGAACCTAATCGAAAAATCGGGCTATATTCCTCATTTAAAATCTTCATTATTACTGGCAAAACATTATCTGACTACCTCATCGACATTGAACAACGCCTTGGGCATGACCTACCACCGACCGAATCAATCCCCTTGTCACGTAACTATTGCGCGCGAGGCGCGACTGGGCTCCAGACATTTGTCCGGCACGACATCCGAGATCCGGTCGCAAACTGTCCAGATGCTCTTCGGCGACATATGCCGACGTGGACATCATGCTCTTCGGGCACATCGATATCTGCATGCTCAGCCCGCGCCAGCGCCGACCAGTAGACCGACGATTTGCACGGCGATGACCTTCACGATGGTCATCGACGGAAAGATCATCGCGTAGCCGATGTCGGGTCGTTCGGTTGGCGCCATGCGGGTGGAATACACCAGGATAGCAGGGTTTCCGGTCGCGCCCGACGCGACCCCCAACAGGTCGTCGTAGGGGACCTTGAGCAGGTAGTGGCCGACCAGCAGAACGATGACTACAGTCGTCAGAAGGACGGCGACGCCAATGAGCAACAGCGTTGCTCCGGTTTCTGTGACGGTGCGCACGAAGGGCGTCCCGGCGTTGATGCCGACGGAGGCGAGGAACATCGCCAAGCCGAAATTCCGCAATACGATATTGGCTGGCAGCGGCATGGTCCAGAGGATCGGACCGGTCTGGCGCAGTTTGCCGAGAATGAGGGCGACGATCAGCGGACCACCGCCGATGCCCAGCGTGACCACGCCAACTCCAGGGATCGGGATGGGAATCAGTCCAAGGAGGACACCCATCACCATGCCGAGCCCCAGCGACACGTAGCTGAATTCTGCCGCGGCCTTCACCGTATCACCGAAGTGCCGCCGCACTTCGTCCTTGCGGTCTGGCGGCATCAGAACACCGACCCGATCGCCATACTCCAGCGTGAGGTCGGGCGCTGGAATGAGGTCCATGTCGTAGCGCCTGACATGCAACAGATGCACCGGAAAGCCCGATGGCAACGGCAACTGCCCGAGCGGCACGCCGATCAGATTTGCCTTGGCCACGAAGACGCGGATGTAATCGAGTTCGGAGCGATCCTTGACGATCCTCCCGGGTTCCAATTTTCCCAATTTTTTTGCCGCTTCGGCGATTGCATCCTCGCGGTCGGAAACAAGCATGAGGCCGTCACCGGAAGCCAGTGCAATATTACCAGTCGGAATGATGTTCTGGCCGCTTTTGCGGACCATCATCACCTGAACGCCGCCGGGGAGATCGGTGCCGAGGTCTTCGAGCGTGCGTCCCGTGCTATTCTCGCTCAGCGTGACCTCGGCCATATGGAAACGCTGCACCTTCGGCGGAAACTTCGGTTGAACCGTCCGCGTCATGAAGTAGATGCACAAGATCGGACCGATCACGCCGAACGGGTAAGCAACCGAGTAACCGATAGACGGGTCGCTGTTGCGCATGACATCGAGGGCGGCTTGCAGCGTGGCCGTGCTGGTCATCGATCCGGCGAAAAGGCCGAGCGTGTGCCCGATCTTGACGTCGAAGATCTGGCCCAGCCCGAGAGCAACCAAAAGCCCTGCGACGACGGCGACGAGTGCCAAAAGGTTGTATTTGCGGCCGGCAGCGCCCGTCATTCCCTCGAAGAACTGTCGCCCGTACAAAATTCCAATACCGTAAAGAAACATGATCAAGCCGGTGAGTCCGATAGGGCCAGTGATCTGCGCCTTCGGGGCAAAGGCTCCGATGGCCAGTCCCACAAACAGGACGGCCCCTACCCCGAGCGAGAATCCCCCAATATTGATTTGGCCAACCAGATAACCAACACCGATGGCGAGGAAAGCCGCGAGGATCGGCTGGGTCCCGATGATCTCTCGAGCGACGTCTAGCATGACAGTGTCTCCGGACGCGGATTGCGATGGTGGTGTGTGGCGGGTCAGCGGGCGCGGCAGCCCGCGGCGCGAAACTGGTCGATCACACGTTTAATCAGGTCTGGTGTTGGTTGCGGCGTGTCGGTGTGTTTGTAGTCGAGCTTCATCGCCTTCCATTTGAACGCCCCGAGTTGATGGAACGGCTGCACCTCAACCCATTCAACATTCTTCATGGGGGCGACGAGCCGGGCGATCCCGTCGACGTTGGCCGGATCGTCTGTGAGGCCCGGCACCAGCGTGAAGCGCACCCACACGGGTTTTCCGATGGCGGCCAGACGCTCGGCAAAGCGCAGCGTCGGTGCCAGATCGCGCGCAGTCACCGCACGGTAGGTCTCGGGATCGGAACTCTTGATGTCGAGCAGCACCAGATCAAGGCAGGACAGATACCGGTCGTCGGCGCGGTCGCCCAGAAAGCCCGACGTCTCGATGGCCGTGTGAAGGCCCATCTGCTTGGCCGCGGCCAGAATTCGGCGCGTGAATCCGAGCTGAACCATCGGTTCCCCGCCCGATATGGTCAGGCCACCGTCAAGCGATCGTAACGCGGCCGCAAAGGTACCGAGGCGATCGATCACCTGCTTGGCAGACACGTAGGTGCCGTCCTTCAAATGCCAGGTATCCGGATTGTGGCAATAGGTGCAGCGAAGCAGGCAGCCCGACACGAACAACACGACCCGCAATCCCGGCCCGTCGTAACGAGAGGCCGTTTCGTAGGAATGGGCATAGCCGAAGGCTCCTTCGGCATCGTCGCGCAACTCGCCTTCGTCCGGCGCGTCGGGAGATAGCCCGACGTGCAGGTCGTGCCGGCTGCCGGCTTCGAGGGTGCCGAGCTGAGACATCGCTTTCGCTCCGCTCCAACCTGCTTCGATTTTTGAGCTCACACCTGTCCGTGGAAAGTGCGGCTGATGACGTCCATTTGCTGCTCTCGCGTCAGCCGGACAAAATTCACGGCATATCCGGAAACCCTGATCGTGAGCTGCGGATACTTGTCCGGATTCTTCATCGCGTCCTCAAGGGTCTCCTTGTCGACGACGTTCAGATTCATGTGGAATCCGCCGTGGTCGAAGTACATGTCGAACGCCTTGGAAGCAGCATCGACGAGTTCGGCGTCGGACAGATGCGCTTTCTGGGGCGCTACTGAAACCGTGTAGCTGATCCCGTCGAGCGCATCCTTGTAGGGCAGCTTCGCAACCGAGAGACAGGAGGCGAGCCATCCATGGCTGTCGCGGCCATGCATCGGATTGGCGCCAGGCGCGAAAGGCTCGCCTTTGCGGCGCCCGTCGGGTGTATTGCCGGTAGCCTTGCCGTAGACGACGTTCGAAGTGATGGTCAGCACGCTTTGTGTATGGGTCGCACCGCGATAGGTTGGATGCTTGCGGATTTTCTGCATGAAGCGCGTCACGATGTCGGAGGCGATGCTGTCCACACGGTCGTCGTTGTTGCCGAATTGCGGGATCGACGTCTTGCTCTCGATGCGATAGTCGACCGCGAGACCGGTATCGTCGCGGATCACGTGGACCTTTCCGTATTTGATGGCCGCAAAGCTGTCGGCAACCACCGACAGGCCAGCGATGCCGAATGCCATCGTGCGAAGTACGTCGCGATCATGGAGGGCCATCTCGAGCCGTTCGTAGAAGTATTTGTCGTGCATGTAGTGGATGCAGTTCATCGCGTGCACGTAGGTGCGCGCAAGCCACTCCATAACCTGGTCGAATTTTTCGAACACCTCGTCGTAGGCGAGCACGTCGCCGGTGATGGGGGCCGTCGGCGGAGCCACCTGCTCGCCTGAAACCTCGTCACGGCCGCCGTTGATAGCGTACAGCAGGGCCTTGGCGAGATTGACGCGGGCCCCGAAAAACTGCATCTGCTTACCGAGGCGCATCGCGGAGACGCAGCACGCAATGGCGTAATCGTCGCCCCAATAGGGCCGCATCAGATCGTCGTTTTCGTATTGCAGCGATGAAGTGTTTTTGCTGATCTTAACGCAGTAACGTTTGAAATTTTCCGGGAAGTACTTCGACCACAACACCGTAATGTTCGGTTCCGGTGCCGGTCCGAGATTGGTGAGCGTATGCAGCATCCGATAGCTGCTCCTGGTCACCAGCGGCCGCCCGTTCAAATCCATGCCGCCGACGCATTCGGTCGCCCAGTAGGGGTCGCCGCTGAACAGGGCGTCGTAATCCGGGGTACGGAGAAAGCGGACGATGCGAAGCTTTTGAACCAGCTGGTCCCAAAGCTCCTGCGCGCCGGATTCGTCCAATGCGCCTTCCCTCAGGTCCCGCTCGATGAAGACGTCGAGGAAGCTCGAGATGCGGCCGATCGACATCGCCGCCCCGTTTGCTTCCTTGATGGCGCCCAAATACGCAAAGTACGTCCACTGGACGGCTTCCTGGGCGTCGTTCGCCGGCCGCGCGATATCGCAGCCATAGAGCTTGGCCATCGACACCAAGTCTTCCAGCGCGCGCATCTGATCCTCGAGTTCCTCGCGGATGCGGATCACCTCGTCGGTCGGCCACATGTCGTCGACCTGCGCGCGTTCCGCGCGCTTGGCCTCAAGGAGACGCTCGACACCGTAGAGAGCTACGCGCCGATAATCGCCGATGATTCGCCCGCGCCCATAGGCATCCGGAAGCCCGGTGATGATGCCCGACTTGCGACATTTCATGATTTCGGGCGTATAAGCATCAAACACCCCATCGTTATGGGTCTTGCGGTATTTCGTGAAGGTTTCGTGAACCTGAGAATCAGCTTCGAACCCAGCCGCCTTCAACCCGGCTTCGACCATGCGCAAGCCGCCGGACGGAAATATGGCTCGCTTGAATGGCTGATCAGTCTGCAGCCCGACAATGACCTCATTGTCGCGATCGATGTAACCAGCCTCGTGCGCAAGCAAGGTTGAGGGTGTTCGCGCATCAACCGCGAGCACGCCCTT
>Ga0126369_10003091_pt1 | contig 11980 bp, 8 predicted proteins | sample PanSoiMetaPlot_1_FD_109646 | JGI IMG/M metagenome (GOLD analysis project Ga0126369, IMG submission 109646) | Tropical forest soil microbial communities from Panama - MetaG Plot_1 | ecosystem: Environmental > Terrestrial > Soil > Tropical forest > Bulk soil | place: Panama | collected 2016-02-17 | reverse complement strand
TAGATGGCGTCGCCCGGCTGCAACGTGAGGTCGCCGGCCGGCGTGAGCGCCGCGCGCAGGTCGAGCGCCGTCGCCTCGCGGCGCTCCCCGGTGCCCACCCGCGTCAGCCGCGCGTCGTCGAGAGCGGCCGTCTGGCTCGGCCCACCGACCAGCGCCAGCAGCTCGCGCAAGGACGGCGTCGAGCCGATCTCGTACTCGCCGGGCCGGCGCACGGCGCCCGACAAGGTCACCGTGCCCGAGCGCGGCGGCACATGGATACGCAGACCTTCTTCCACGAACGGGTTCTGCGCGACGTCGCCGCGCAGCCGAAACGCGAGCAAGTCGGCCTGACGGTCGCCGCCGCGGCGCATGAGGACGATGCTGCGCGTGCTACCACGCGCGGTGATCCCGCCGGCGTCCTGGATGATGTCGTACACGCGGCGCATCGCGGTCGTCTGCACCGTTCCCGGACGCTCCACCTCACCCGATACGATCACCTCGAACGTGCGCGGCGCCACGACCGTGATGGTTGCGTCCGCGAACTTGAACACGTCGCGGGCGCGCTCGGACACTCGACGGTGCGCCTCGAGAAGGGAAAGACCTCCGACAGGGATCGCCCCTAGCGGCGGGACATTGATCACGCCCCCGAGATCGACGAACGTCTGCTGACGGATCACGTCGAGGCGGCCCGAGATCTGGACGTCTAGCAGGTCTCCCGCGTTCAGCCGATAGTCCGGACCCGGCATCAGGCCCCGAGGCGCCGATACGGCAGCTGGCATGGCCGCCGGGGGCGGCGGAGCCGACGGGACGGGCGGAGTCACCAGAGGCGGCGGGGCCACTGGAGGCGGGACAGTAGGCCGTCCAGTGCCTCCAGGAGGTGGCAGCGGCGGCGAAGGGCTTGGAATTTGAGCGAAGCCCGGGCCAGGCGCCAGGAGGGACACCACCAGGAGCAGGCTCATGCACCTGCGCAGGCTAATGAGCTTCACAGGGTTGTTCACGACACACCAAATAGAAATTAGAGGCATTGTCTCTTTTCGGAAATGGCGAGGTCAAGGAATTTGGATATGGATTGCAATAGTTTCCTTGACACCAGGTAGTGCGACGGGTACGATCCGCTACGCTATACGGCGAGAGCGGAGATCGAAGTCCCGAGGCGTTCGTGATGGTGCCTAGAAGCGTCCGCATCGCCCTGGCCGCCTGCGCACTTTTTGCCTTTCTCGGCGCGGGCTTCTGGATCCATGCCCTGTTCTTCAGTCGGTTGCCGTCAGTGCCGTCGGCGCCCGCGCAGGCGCCGAACGCTGCCGAGGCGCTGCAGTCCGCGTTCGTGAGCGTCGCCGAGCACGTGCGGCCCGCGGTCGTGCACATCAGCCCCGTCCAGGTCGCGAAGCGCCGCCGGCCCTCGATCGCTCCGGGGCCGTACGGCGACGACCCCATGCTCAAGAAATTCTTCGACCAGTTCCTGGGTCCGCCGGGTCAGGGGCGCCCCGACGAGTTCTTCACCCAGGGGCTCGGCTCGGGTGTCATCTTCGACAAGCGCGGTTACGTCCTGACGAACAACCACGTCGTCCGCGGCGCCGACGGCGTGCTGCTACGCCTGGCGTCGAAGCGCGAATATCAGGGGCGGATCGTCGGCGCCGACGTGACGACCGACCTGGCAGTGATCCAGTTCGAGCCGGACGCGGCCGTGCCCGTGGCGACGCTGGGCAACTCCGACGCCCTGCGCGTCGGCGAGTGGGCGATCGCGATCGGCAACCCGTTCGGGCTCGACAACACCGTCACGGTCGGCGTGGTCAGCGCGACGGGGCGCGCCGACGTCGGCATCGCCAGCTACGAGAACTTCATCCAGACCGACGCGTCGATCAATCCGGGCAACTCCGGCGGTCCGCTCGTGAATCTCCGCGGTGAGGTCATCGGGATCAACACCGCCATCGTGGCGAGCGGGCAGGGAATCGGCTTTGCCATTCCCGCCAACATGGTCAAGCGCATCACGAGCCAGCTGATGGATCGCGGCAAGGTGACACGCGGCTGGATCGGCATCGCGATGGAGCCCTTGACGGCCGAGCTGGCGCAGACGTTGGGCCTCAGCGAGGCGCGCGGCGCGTTAGTGGCGCGAGTGTACCCCGAAGGCCCGGCGGCGGCTGCGGGCCTCGAGAAGAACGACGTCGTCCTGACGTTCGAGGGCGTGCCGGTCGAGGACTACCGCCAGCTGCGGCGGATGTCGGCGGACGCAGAGGTGGGCAAGACCGTCAAGATCGAGATCGTGCGAAAGCGTGAGCGCAAGACGATCGAGCTCCGCGTCGCCGAAGCCCCCGACCGCATGACCCAGGACCGCCCCACCTCCCGCGACCAGCTCCGCTAACCGGCCTCGACCTCGCGTTCCGACTCCACAGAGCCGAAGAAACTTCACAGAACCGAAGCGCCTGACCCCGAAGAGTCCCGCCGCACTCCGCAGGACCCGAACTGCCGCGCCGCACTCTTCAAATCATCAACGTCGGCCAGATGCGCGGCCGCGCAAGGGAGCAGCGACGCCGCAGATCCGATCCATCGTCCAGCCACAAATAGCTCGGCGACAGCGCGCACAAGAACACGCCGAGGGCGCAACCCGGCGGGGCATCTAAGGCGCAGGCAACAAGTCGAGCTCCGCAATTCGCCCGTGGTCACCAGCGGGCAGACTGGGGCCTGGCGGTGGGCGGCCGGGTGGCTCGCGCGACCTGTGTAGGCAGCGTAAATTCGACGAAGCGCCGCGCCGGGCCGCCGCGCATTGAGTGCAGTCAGGTCGCGCGAGCCACCCGGCCGCCCACCGCCAGGCCCTAGCCTCCCAGCTAGGCGACGAACGGGGGAATGGGCGGAATCTCGACCTGTTGAGTCTTGACCTCGCGCACGCCGGGCACCGACCGAGCAACCTCGACCGCCCGCTCGAGCGCCGCGGTCCCCTCGAGCGTGACGACGCCGCCGTGCGCCTCGACGGTGATCCGGTAGCGCCGGGTCTCGGGATGCGTCGCGAGCGCGACCTGCACGCGCGAGGCGAGGGCGCGTGAGGCGACCATCTGCTTGCCGGCGTCCGTCGTGGTCATCTCGGGCCGGCGCGTGAGGGCTTCGAGGATCGCAACCACCGCGTCGTACTTCATCTTCTCGGTGTTCACGGTCAGCTCGTAGAGCGTGGGATCCGCGATGTCGACCTCGTAGAGATAGCGCATGCGCCCGGATTTCTCCAGGTCGTCGCGGCGCACGAGCTCGGCAGCCGCGCGATAGTTGGGCGTCTCACCCGTCATCTCCGCGGTGCGCTTGACCCACTGCTTCACGCGGTGCTCGAACGGCGCGATCACGCGCGCGCGCAGCACGTGCGGCACGCCGCGCAGGAGCCACTGGCCGCCGCCGCGCATCAGGACACAGTTGTCGTCCTCGGCGAACTCGAGGCACGTCGTCTGCAGCACGGTGATGTGATGGCGGGTCTCGGTGTCGAAGCGCTCGAACAGCGTCGGCTTCGACTCGTCGAGATGTGAGAGCTTGTCCTCGGCGAGCCCGTAGCGCCGGGCCGCGTCCAGGAGCAGCTCCTGGTTCACGTAGCGATACCCGAGTCGCTGCGCCAGCGACATGCCGATCTCCGGGCCGCCCGCTCCCATCTGATGCGACACAACGATGATGGCCATGGATCACCCCCGCCGATACTTGTCTTTGAGCGTGGTCGGAGCGATCGCGATCCGTTTGCCGGCGACGTCGTCCAGGATGTAGACCTCGTCCGTGAGCGAGCCGCTGGCGAAGACCTCGAAGACCTCGAGCGCGGCTTCCAGCGTCGTGTCTGGCCGCCCGTTCATCAGCTCCTCGACCGCGGCGCGCTGGATTCGCTGCACAGGTCCCTCCTGAGTGGCGGTAAGCCTATTCCAAACGCCGAGCCGGAGCAAGCACGGCGCGGCGAGTCGTCCGGAAAATCTCCGGCTCAGGCCGAACGGCCGACTCGGCGCTCGGCCTCCCCCAGCCTGATCGGGGAGAAACGGTCGAAGGTCGGAACGAACGAGTACGGCGGCCACGGCCCGGTCGGCACCACGGCAATCCCGGCCGCGCGCGACGCGATCGGCGCGATTCGTGCCAGAAACGCGTCGACTTCACCGCGCGCCACCAGAAAGGCGACCGAGCCCGCGACGTTGCTCCCGCCACCGGGAGACCGGTAGCGCCAGCGATCGATCCCGGCCTGCATCACGAGCCGTTCGGCCAGCTCGCGGAGCTGGACGACCCCCGGCGCGCCGTCGGCGCACTCGCGGCACGTCCGGTCGATCGAGTGCCCGCAGTGCAGCCGCAGGAGCTTCACGCTCATCTCGACGCAGCCGCGAAGCTGCGCGAGCGTCGTGTTCACCAGGGGCGCGTGGGCGGCCAGCCAGCCCTCGAGGTCGGTTGTGGCGACCACGACGCCGAACCGGAACGGGACGGTCCCGGCGGCATCCAGGGTGGAGGCGACGACGTCGTGATGCTGGGCGAGCGTCCGTGCGTTCGCCTCCGGCGGTCGCTCGAGCCCGCTCGTGAGGACCACCAGATCACCGAGCGGCCGGAGCTCCACGGGACCCCCGACGCTCGCGCCGGGTGGACGCCACGCCGCCGGGAGCCGGTCGGCGATCGCGTAGAGATATTGGTACATGTTGCCCCCCGCTCCCCGGACGGGGCGCCGCAGGTTCGGGGCGAAATTCGTTGGTGTCGGCGAGGGTATAATGGCCCGGTCGTGTTGTCCAGGCACCGTCGCGGGACGACGTGCGCCGCTGCCGGTATCGCGGTCGTGGTGCTGGTATCGGGGGCACTGGCAGCTCGGCCCGCCCCGGTCCTTCCCGCTCAAATTCCCGCGCGCGAGCGCGCGAAGCTCCAGGAAGTCGCCGAGGGAGCGTCGGTGAGCGCCCAGGCGGCCGGCGAACCCTTCCTCGCCCGGCCGGAGATCTTCGAGTTCATGCTGGACCATCCCGAATTCGCAACCCACGTGACCCGCGCGCTGAAGCTCGCCCGCTACCGGATTTGGAGGGGTCCCGACGGGGGGCTCTGGCTCGACGACGGCTGGGGCGTGGTCGGGCAGTTCTCGGTGGTCTACGCGGCCGCCGGCACGCGCGTCGTGTACGCGCACGGCCAGTACCAGTCGGGGCTGCTCCCGAACATCCGCGGCCAGGCCGTCGTGCTGATCGAGTACGGCATGAGCCCCGCCGCCGACCGCCGCAGCCTGATCTCGACAGCCGTGACGGGCTTCGTCAGGCTCGACAGCAGGGCGATCGCGCTCGCCGGGATGCTCGCGGGGTCGGTCGCGACGGCCAAGGCGGAGAAGGAAGCCAAGAAGGTCGTCAAGACGTTCGCCAAGGCCAGCCGGGCAATCGAGGAGAACCCCGAGCGGGTGCACGAGAGCCTGCGGCAGCGGCCGGACGTCCCGCCCGGCGACCTCGACCAGTTCAGGCGGCTACTCGACCTTCGCTAGCGCCGCCGCAAGCCCATCGCGGAAGCGCGCAACCTCCGGATGCAGGCGGACGGCTGTCTGGTAGGCGGCCGCGGCTTCGGCGTACCGTCCCCGCGCGAAGAGCGCACGCCCGAGCCGGGCGTGGGCATCGGCGTGATCCGGCCGCCGCTTGATGACGGCGTGCGCCGCGGCCTCGAGCTCCTCGTAGCTGCCGAGGTATTCCAGCGCGTCCCAGAGGTTGATGTGGGCGCGCGGCTCGTCGAAGTTGAGCCGGATCGCCTCGCGACATGCTGCCGCCGCGTCCGCGTATCGGCGCTGCGCGAGCAGCACCCCGGCGAGCGCGGTATGAGGAGCCGGCGCCTCAGGCGTGATGCGGATGACCGCACGGTACGCCGCCTCCGACTCACGGTAGCGGTGCTGCTCGGCGAGCATCTCTCCAAGGTCGCTGTGCGCGCGCGCGTACTCGGGCTTGATCCGCACGGCATCGCGGAAGGCCGCCTCGGCCTCCGCGTATCTCCCCTGCCAGTACAGCGCGACGCCGAGGCCGCGCCGGAGCGTCGCATGGTTGGGCCGTAGCGCCAGCGCCTCACGGTAGGCCGATTCGGCTTCGAGGTGCTTGCCCTGCCGGCCGAGACCCAGCGCGAGGTTCGCGCGCGCCTTGACCGAGTCGGGCCGGATGCGAATCGCGGCGCGCAGCGCGATCTCTGCCTCCGCGTGCCGACCCTGTCGTCCGAGGCCCACGCCGAGCTCGTAGTGCAGGTCGGCGTCGTCCGGCCGGATCGCCAGCGCCCGCCGGAACGAGTCCGCGGCCGCGGCGTAATCGCCCAGGGCGCCAAGGGCGAGACCCCGGCCGCTGTGCAGGTCGGCGTCGTCGGGGCTCACCCGCAGCGCGTCCGCGTACGCGGCGGCCTCCTCGGCCCATCGGCCCTGTCGCCGGAGAGTCGCGGCCAGTCCCAGATGCGCGTGCAGATAGGTCGGACGCAGGCGAATGGCCTCCCGGAAGGCTGCCGCTGCGTCGTCATAGCGGCCGAGGCGCTCGAGCGTGACGGCCAGATGGTGGTGCGCGCGCGCGGCGTCAGGACGCAGCCGAAGCGATTCCCTGAACGCGGCCGCGGCCTCGACGTCGCGATGGCGACGCCGCAGCACGGCCCCCAGCCGCTCGCGTAGATCTGCGTCGTCCGGCCGCAGCCGGATCGCGTCGCGATACGCGCTGGTCGCCTCGCCTAGTCGCCCCAGGCGCTCAAGCGACAGCGCGAGGCCGCGCCAGGTCTTCGCGTCTTGCGGCGTGAGCGCCAGGACCTCCCGGTACGCGACGGCGGCTTCGGCGTACTTCGCCTGCTCGTAGAGCGTGTCGGCGAGATCTCGCCGCGCGGTGGCGGGAGCAGCGCTGCGCGTGAGCGCCTCGCGGTGCACCAGCTCGGCGGACATGACCTTCCGCTGGCGGCGGAGCACGGTCGCCAGGTTCGTGCGAGCGATCGAGTCGGTCGGCTTCAAGGTCAGCGCCTCGCGGAACGCGGACTCTGCGCCGGCGTAGTCGCCGCGCCGGCTGAGCGCCAGCCCCAGGCTCACGAACGCCTGCGGCGAGCCGGGCCGGAGCCGGATCGCCTCGCGGAACGCCGCGGCCGCTTCGGCATAGCGCGTCTGTTCGAAGAGCGCCGCGCCGAGCTCGAGGTGCGCCGAGACGCCGTCGGGCTTGAGGAGTATCGCCTGCTTGAACACCGCTTCGGCCTCGGTCGACCGGCGCTGGCGACGCAGGACCAGTCCGAGTCCGAGATAGGCTCGCAACCGGCCGGGATCGGTCCGGATCGCGTCGCGGTATGCGGCTTCGGCCTCGCGGTAGCGACCCTGCCTGGCCCAGATCTGGGCGCGCTCGCACAGGGACTCCGCGGTGATCACCTTCTACTCTGGCAGGACCGCGACCGCCTCGATCTCGACGAGCAAGTCGTCTCGGACCAGGCGCGAGATCTCGACGAGCGTGCTGGCGGGGCGGTGTGGCCCGAAATACTCCTTGCGGGCGACGTTGACCTTCTCGCGATCGGCGATGTTCTTGAGGAACACGGTAACTTTGCACACGTCGGCGAACGTGGCCCCCGCGGCGGCGAGACAGCGCTTGAGATTCTCGTGGACCTGCCGGGCCTGCGCGGTCGCGTCGTTGCCGCCGACGGTGCGCCCCTCGGCGTCCGATGCGACGCAGCCCGAGACGAACACGAGACGGCCGGCACGCACAACGTTCGTGAAGTGACTGATGGGCTCGGGCATCCCGGGAACACGAATCTCTTCACGCCGTCCGATTCCGTGCATTGACTCCACCTCGTCTCGAGACTCGAGGAGCTCCTCGCGCGCGCGGTGCTTCGGGCGCAGACGTAACTGTACATCACGACGCGCGCAGCGGGAAAGACAAGAGCGCGTGAAACGGCGCGGAATCGCGGGGCGGGACGCGAGCGACGAGCCGCTACGCCGGCCTGGACATCTGCCGTCCCAGACGGAGCGCCATCCAGCCGAGCACGGCGACGCCGAGCACGAGGCTGGCCCAGAGCGTCCAGCGCTTCCAGTCGACGCGCTCGCGCGTGACGGCGTCGCCGCCGAGCCGCTGCGGTTCCGACACTGTCTGGGCGCCGCCGATGACGAGAGCGGGCGCCGTCTCGGCTCGAGCAAGATCCTCTTCGCCCTGGTAGCCCGGGATGAGTGTCGAGATCGGGAAGGCGGCCGACTTTGCTTCGCGGCTACCGTACGCGAGCTGAAATGGCCCGGCGCCGCGGGCGGCGAACACCAGACGACGCGGAACCCAGCCTGCGGTGAGCCCGAGGAGGCCGACGCCGATGCCGCCGCCACGCTGATCGACGCGCGCGCGCCAGTAGCGATCGGAGGCGGCGTTTACCTCGATGTCGGGGCTGGTCAGCTCGTCGCCGTCGCGCACCAGCCGATAGACGGTCGCGGTCGTCACGGGGCGCCAGGGATCGCTGGGCGTCGCGCGCGCCAGGAGCTCGAGCGAAGCGACCGTGTTCGGGTGCGGGAGCGCGAAGCGCAGGCGGTCGACGGGAAAGAGTCCGCCGAGGTCGAAGTCCCAGACGCCGGGCCCGTCCTTTCCAGGGGCGCCACTGACCTGCTTCCACTGGCGCGCCGCGGCGACAGCGGCGTCGCCCGGCTCGACCGCGAGGCCGGCCAGCTCGAGTGGCTCGGTGCGCCCGGGCCACGACACGCGGAGGAATTTCGTCTTCCGGGCCGGCACGTCGATCCGGAGCTGCTCGAGGCGCGAGCCGCCGGAGGCGAGTCGCACGATCGGCGCGCCGCTCGCCAGCGGTGTCCACTGACGCAGGTCGTCGCTGGCCTCGATCATCACACGCGTGAAGACTTGCGCGGCGCCAGCGGGCAGCTCGAGCGTGACGGCCCGGACCGGCTGCTCGAGCGTCCGCGCGTCGGCCAGATATCCAACGAGCCTCGCGTCGCGCGCGGGCCGGCCCTCGCGCGTGCGTACGTCGACGACTGTGCGGTTGCCGCGCTGCTCGATGCGCAGCTCGACGGCCTCCATTCCGGCCGCCGCATCGGTGCGGATCGGAAACAGCGTAAGCGCGAGCGTCCGCGGCTTGGCCCTCGTCGCGGTGACGCGCGGCCGGAACGCATGCGCGACCACCTCGCCCGCCCCGTTGAAGACGCGCAAGTCGGACAGGTCGGCGTGCACCACGCCTTCGTAGACGGCGCGCGGCAGCTCGAGCTGTTGCAGCGCCTCCTGGCCGCTCGTGCGCAGCGGGATGCCGTACGCGAAGTCGCGCGGCTGCTCGGCGGCGGCGAGCGTCGGGACGAGGAGCAGCGCCGCGACCAGCGCTTTCATTGGGCCTCCCGCGGCGACCGGGGCGGCACCGGCGAGAAGTAGCCCAGCACGAGCATCAGGATGCCCACGCCGACGAACGACACGATCCGCTGGATGGTGCCCACGTTGGATAGGTCGATCATGAAGAGCTTGACCACGACGACGCCCATCAACACCGCCCCCGCAATCCAGGCGGCCCGCAAGCTCCGCCGAGTCGCAAGGCCCATGCTGGCCAGGGCGACCAGGGACCAGAGAATGGAGAATGCGGTCTGCACGACGTCCGAGCGCATCATCGCCTCCAGGTAGAACGGTACGCCGCCCCAGTGGTGCAAGGCGCGGAGGAGCGCCGCGTTCATCCACACGAACACGAGGCCCGCGAGCACGCCGACCACGTGAGCGCGCGGAATCGTCGCGATCGGTGAGAGGCCCAACCGATGCGACTCGACGTACCAGATCGCGATGGCCAACAGGGCGCCGAGCTCGGCAAGATCGAGTGGGCTCAGAATCGGAACGTACGGCAGCGGAGCCGGGTCGCCGTTAGTCGCGAAATTCACGAGGAGCCCCCACACGGCCAAGTAGATGGCGAGGGGCGCCGCACCGGCCATGAGGTACGCGTCGCGATGGCGCGCGACCGGCCACGCGATCCGCATGCCGCCGAGGGCCAGCGCGGTCAGGAGCGCGCCCGGCACCAGTGCCCACGCGATGATCGGCCAGACAGCGCGCCCGGCGACGAGCTGGTTGATCCCCCAGCCGACTTCCCAGCTTCCGAGCGCGGCGAGGACCCACATGCCCGCGGCGTGCGCCCAGTACTGATAGCGGCTTCCCGGGCTCTCATGGCGCCGCAGGAGCAGGAAGTGCGCGGCGAACGCGAGCGGCCAGCTGACGTACCCGAGATGCGCGAGCGGATGCTTCGCCTCCACCGCGCTCGCCCCCAGCGCGACGACCATGAGCGGCGTCACGGCTTGCGCAGGGTAGCGCGCCAGCCGCCAGTCGATACGCATGTGGAGCCAGCTGAACGCGACGCACGAGACAGTAAGGACAACGAGCGCGGTCTGAGTGTGATAGCGGTACGGTACGTGCCGATCGATCTCGACGAGCGCGCCGCCGACCCACCACCCGATGCCCCACGCGAAGAGGACGGCGGCGGCGATCCGCTCGGGCTCGGTGATCGCCGCGCGGTGTCGATCGAGGTACCACGCGCAGAAGAGCCCGCCGAGGGCGAGGAAGACGCAGCCGAGATACACGCTGTTCGCCACGAGCCAGCCGGTGAAGCCTGACGAATCGGCGACAAACGCAGCGGCCGCGAAGAACTGGAGCGCGACGCCGAAGATGCGCGCCGGCAACCGCTGCTGCCGGACGCCGACCCAGACGATCGCGGCGCCCTCGAGCGCCCACGCCGCCGACGTCCAGCGCCCTTCGAGCGCCAGCGGGATGGCGAGAGTGCCGAAGACGATACCCAGCGCCAGGAAAGCTTCGGCGAGCAGACGCAGGGTTTCGCCGCGCCGTCCGAAGACGACCCTGGCCAGCCTGAGATAGACCGCCGAGAGCACGAGCGCGCTCCACGCCATCGCGTACTCGAAGTCGTGCACGAGTGAGGCCTGCAGCCCGAACGTCACGAGCGGCACCCCGAAGACGAGCGTGGTGTCGACATAGCGTTCGAGACCGGCCGCGCGGCGCCGCGCGAAGAGCATCGGGATCGCGAGGTAGAAGACGAAGAAGAGGGCGAGGAACGGCTCGGTGCTTGCGAAGTGCTCGGGTCGGTAGAACTTCACACCCCACGCCGTCCCGATCGCGTAGGTGAATACGAAGCCCACCAGATTCAGCACGCGCCACGCCTTGAACCACGCGATCGTCAGGATCGCGGCATTGAGCACGGCGTAGTAGCCGAACAGCATGACGTGGCTGCCGCCGCCGGTCGAGGCGAGGATCGGCGCGAGGAAACCGCCCGACGAGCCGAGCACGGCCAGCGCCAGCGCGTCCTGGGCGACCGCCGTCACGGCGGAAAGAGCCGCCACCGCGACGAGGAGCGCGAACGCCTGCACGGGGGACAGTAGATGGTAGAGCCTGAAGGCCGTGAAGATGACCAGATAGAGGATACCGATCCCGCCGCCCTGCAGACTGAGCGCGTAGCCGGGGCGCTGCTCGCGGAGCCGCCAGCCGAGCACGAGCAGCACGAGCGCGCCGGCGGCCACTCCAGCGAGCCGGAGCTCGATCGGCAGATCGAAGCGCTCGCTCGCGTACTTGAGCAGGAACGCGACGCCGAAGAACAGCACCACGACGCCGACCCGCACGACCGTGTTGCCGCCCGTGAGCCAGCGCCAGATGGGCCACTCCTGCAGCACCGTTCCGAATGCCGGCTCGTCAGCTGGCGGCGGTGCCGCGGTTGCGGCGGCGCGCTCGACGGCCGCGACGGGTTCGGCGGTCGCGGCGGACTCGGCGGCCGGCACGAACGTCTCGATCGTCTCGGCGCGGGCGATGGGCGGTGCGGTCGGCACTGGCTCCGGCGTGGCCGAAGCCGTCCCCGCCGCGACGCCGGGCGCTCGGCGGTCGCCTCGCTCGAGGTCCGCGAGGCGTCGATCGATCCAGTCGAGGCGGGCGGTCAGCTCGGTGAGTCGAGTTTCGAGCTCGCTCGGTGGGCGTGCCCCCGGCTCGGCCAGAAGTCGGCCGACGATCAGACCGGCGAGCGCCCCGACGACGGCGCCGATGGCCCACGCGTCGGCGTAGATCTGATAGGCGAGCAACCCGCCGATGAGCGCTCCGGGCATCCACAT
>Ga0126369_10003090_pt1 | contig 11983 bp, 11 predicted proteins | sample PanSoiMetaPlot_1_FD_109646 | JGI IMG/M metagenome (GOLD analysis project Ga0126369, IMG submission 109646) | Tropical forest soil microbial communities from Panama - MetaG Plot_1 | ecosystem: Environmental > Terrestrial > Soil > Tropical forest > Bulk soil | place: Panama | collected 2016-02-17 | reverse complement strand
ACGAGAAAAGTGATGAGAACACTGATGGCCAGGGACATGGCGTGTTCCTTTCACGGGGAGGCAGGTCCGCGACACGGATCTTCGGTGATTGCGACCTGGTAATGCGGTGCGGCGCGACGAGGGGGGAAAGCCCAGTCTCGTTGCCTCCATACATACAGGGGCATAGGCCAACGTTGGTCGCGACATTTGGTTCCGCACGCGTCTTGCGACGCACGCTTCTATCAGCGAAGGCGACGGGCCCACGGCTGGACGCGTCATTCGCGATCAAGTTTGATCAGTCGTGGCAGCGGAGCAAACCCGCCGCGACGCAGCGAGAATGCAGTTCACAAGGGGAGAGAAACAATGAGGAGCAACGGCATCTTGGGAGGGCTGTTGGCGCTGGCCGGAGTGCTTTGGCTCGGTCAAAGCGCTCGCGCAGAGGATACCGTTAGAGTATCGGTACCCCAGCGCGGCGCATGGGATACCGGCGTTACCGAACTCGCGCAACGCAGCGGGATCTTCAAAAAGCATGGCCTGACCGTCGAGATCCTCTACACCCAGGGTGGCGCGGAATCGATCCAGGCGGTGATTTCGGGAAGTATGGACATCGCGACCGGCGTCGGCGTCTCAGCGGCGCTGAGCACCTACGCGAAAGGCGCTCCGATCCGCCTTATCGGCAGCGAGATGATCGGCTCGCCCGACCTGTTCTGGTACGTGCTGCCAAACTCGGGGGTGCAGAAGATTTCCGACTTCGCCGACAAGACCATCGCCTATTCCGTCAACGGCTCCTCGAGCCACGCGGCGCTGCTGGAATTGCTTGCGCAATACAAGGTCGCGGCGAAGCCGATCTCCGCCGGGGGCATGCAGGCAACCTTGACGCAGGCGATGACCGGACAGGTCGACGTGGGGTGGGCAGCGGCTCCGTTTGCGCTCGATCTGCTCGACGAGGGCAAGATCCGCCTCGTTGCCCGCGGCACCGATGTCGATGCGTTGCGCGGCCGCACCGTGCGGGTCAACGTCACCAACCTCGACATGCTGGCCAAGCGGCGCGCCATCCTCGACCGGTACATGCAGGCCTATCGCGAGACGGTCGACTGGATGTATGCCGATGCGTCCGCACTCAAGCACTACGCCGAGTTCTCAGGTCTTCCCGAAAAGATCGTGGTGCGCGTCCGCGAGTTCATTCCGAAGGATACCGTCTTGCCCGAGCGTATCGTCGGCATGGATCAGATCATTGCCGACGCGGTGAAACTCAAATTCATTCCAACGGCACTGACGCCGGAGCAAACCCAGGACATGGTGCAGATCGCGACGCCGGTGAAATGAATCGCGGCCGGGTTGCGGGGACGCCGCAGCGGTCGCGGAACCCCGGACAGCCCGACGATCGAGATCGCGTCGAGAGCGCTTTGCGGTTGGCGTCCTTGCCGAGGCCGTCGCCGTTACTATGCTAACGAAACAGCAGCGTCAGCAGCAGCGCAAGCGCGAGCAGCACTGCGACACCTTGCCAGACTCGCAGGGGAGCGCGTTCGTACAGCGTCAACGGCCGGCCCGCCGCAAGCGGAGCACGCGCTGGTCCCGCCTCCATCTCCACCGCGAATTCGATGACGTCGCGAAAGCGCTCGGCCGGGTCGACTGCAATCGCGCGCCCGAGCACGGCCTGGAGCCACGCCGGCAGATCCGGGCGCAGATCGGAAAGCCGCTTCGGTCGGTCTCGACGAGAGCCTGCGTCGGGATTGCCAAATGGAAACTCTCCGGTAAAGGCGCGGAACATGGTGACACCCAGGGCATAGAGATCCGTCGCCTCGTTCCCGGGCTCGCCCGCAAGCATTTCCGGTGCGACGTAGCCCGGAGTGCCCGGAATGTCCTCGGACGGCATGTCCTCCTGTCCGGGTACTCGCACCACCCCGAGATCGATCAGCTTCAGAGATCCCCCAGGCTCCAAGATGACATTGTCTGGCTTGACGTCGCGATGGATGACGCCGGCGCGGTGCAGGGCCGCGACCGCGCGGGCAAGGTTGACGGCGATGTTCCGTCCTTCCTCCAGCCCGATTGCAGGACGACGCTGGAGCCGCGTCTCCAGCAACTCGCCCTGATAGAGCGGCATCACCGTATAGAGGCTGGTTTGCCGCCCCGGCGGCAGCTCGATGATGCGGCCGAGCCAGGGGCTATGCACGCGCGCACCCACCCATGCCTCGCGCACGAATGCGGCGTGATAGCGGGCAACGCTTTCCACCTGGGGCTTAGGGAACTTCAATGCGACCTCGCCGCCCTCGACCTCGTCCACTGCGCCGAAGAGGCGCGTGTATCGTCCCTCGGACAGCAGTACCTTCAGCGTGAATCCATCGATTGTCTCGCCCTCATGCGGAACCGGGATCAGCGGCAATTGCTTGATTGCAGCCCCGATGTCGGCTGATTGCACCGTCGGCAGATCGACAACGTCCAGCAGCAAGGCCGTGCAATTGTCGCTGCTGCCGGATTGGAGTGCGGCCGCAACCAGCGCGCGGGCGGTGTCTTCGGACGCAGAGCGCTCGCGCAGAATGTCGGCGATGCTTTCGGATGGCAGGACAGCATGCACGCCATCGCTGCACAGGAGAAAGCGGTCGTGGCGCGCCACCGGCTGACTGGCGTAGTCGAGCCGCGCCTCTGTTTCGACACCCAGCGCGCGGTAAAGGATGCCCGACCGTGTCCGGCCATCGTCGCGCGCGTGGTCGGTGGTGAGGCAGGTCAGGCGGTCGGCGCTGAGCCGATAGGCGCGGGTGTCGCCGATGTGGAGGACGTGCGCTGTTCGTCCGCGCAGCACCAGCGCGGTGAACGTGCATCCCATTCCCGTCAACTTGCCGTCGCGTTGACCTTGCGAATGGATCCAGCCATTGAGTGCGCTCAGGACCTTCGCTGCTGCGCGACGCACCTCCATGGTCTCGGGGAGGTCGCAAAATCCATCGAGGAAGCCGCGCACCGCCGTCTCGGCTGCCACGCGGCCACCTTTTGCGCTTCCGATTCCGTCCGCGACGGCCGCGATCACGTCTCCGCGCGGCTCGGGGAGTTCGGAGCCGAAGACGGCACCAGCGAAATCCTCGTTGCGTTTGCGTGGTCCGGTCGCCGAGAAGAAGCCGACGCTCGCCTTGAGACCGGGAAGACGCTCAACCATCGCCGCCCTCCATACTGCAATCGCGGCTTCGGAAAGCAAAGGCCACTAGCAAGCTAACGTTTCCAGTGCCGCCATTCGATTTGAGGTCCCTGAACAACAGTGCGGGCAACTGATGCAGCGACTTCAAATCGGCGGCACTATTTCTCCAGCTTGCAACGATAATAGAGAAAAGAGCCCCCGGTGCTGGAGGCGATGACGAACGTCAGATTTCCGGATTTGCGGTCGAGCGTGTAATTGCCGCCTTCGGACGCGTCGTGCCACGAGATCGAGGTGTCGCTGACGCGTGCCGGATTAGAGTCGACTGTGCGCCGGTCATAGTCGATCTTGATCTGCCAACTCGCGCCGCTGGTTGGATTGGTGCAGGTCAGGGCGGTATCGCTCTGCTGCGCCTCGACCGCCGATCCCGAGAGATCGAGCACCAAGACGGCGAGGGCCGTGGCGATGGGACGGGTCAGAACCACGGGGAGCGTCCCGTTGCTTGCCCCGCCCCGAGAACGTTGCCTATTTTTTGGTCACATGTTACTTTTTTGAACACGGTGCCCCGAGCCAACCTGAGAGCCTCAAGAAAAGGCAAATACTTAGCCGCCGAGATATGTGGCATAAATTTTGCGCTCTTCAAAATGTCAATTGTTGTTCTCTTAGGCAAATTCCTGCTCGGGGACATCGCCAAAGCGGGGGAAACTTATGGCACTCGTACCATCACCACAATGGCTCGACACTGGAAATAACGCTTGGCAGCTCGCCGCTGCTACCTTCGTCGGCCTGCAGAGCATTCCAGGGCTGACGATTCTCTATGGGGGTATCGTCAAGAAGAAGTGGGCGATCAATTCCGCCTTCATGGCGATGTACGCCTTCGCGTCGGTGCTCGTCGTCTGGGTCCTCTTCGACTACAAGATGTCGTTCGGGGAGCAATGGTTTCCGTTCCTCGGCTATCCAGGCTTGGCGACATCGGCCACGTACACACTTGGACAAGCGACGATCCCGGCTGCGGCAGACGGCATGCCGGCGCTCACCTTTCCGATGGCGACGTTGATGTTCTTTCAGTTCGTGTTCGCCGCCATCACCGTCATCATCCTCGCCGGATCTTTGCTCGGCCGAATGAACTTCACGGCGTGGATGATCTTCTGCCCGCTGTGGATGACGTTGGTCTATACGGTGGGGGCGTTCAGCATCTGGGGAGGCGGGTGGCTCGCCAGCATGGGCGTGGCGGATTTCTCGGGCGGCTATGTCATCCATCTTGCCGCCGGAACGTCAGGCTTCGTTGCAGCGGCAATTGTGGGACCGCGCTTGCAGGCGGATCGCGACCATTTCCCGCCCAACAGCTTGTTGGTCACTTTGGCCGGTGCCGGCATCCTGTGGCTCGGTTGGAACGGCTTCAACGGAGGCGATCCCTATTTCGCCAACGCGAATGCCGGCGCGGCTGTGCTCAATACCAACACCTGCACTGCAGTCGCCCTGCTGGTGTGGACGCTGATGGACAAGATCGCCTACGGCAAACCGTCGGTGATCGGCGCCGTCAACGGCATGATTGCCGGCTTGGTCGCCATAACTCCCGGCGCCGGTTACGTGGATGGCCTTGGTGCCATTGCGATCGGCGTGGTCGCGGGGATCGTCCCTTGGCTCAGCATGAACGTCCTGCAAAAGACGAAGCTGATGATGAAGGTGGACGATACCTTGAGCGTGTTCTCCACCCACGGGGTTGCCGGATTGACCGGCGGATTGCTGGTCGGCATCCTCGCCAATCCGGACATGCTCCTGTACATCGGCACGGACAAGCAAGCGCCTGGCATCAACGTGACCGGCGCGCTTTACGGCAACTTCCCGCAGCTCCTGCTGCAGGCGGAAGGTGCGGCGTTCATCATCCTGTACAACGCGATCGCGACCGCCATCATCCTCATGGTCATCTCCATCTTCGTGCCGCTGCGCATGGATGAGGCAACTCTGAAGGTTGGTGACGACGCCGTGCACGGCGAGACCGCGTACGCGATTGGCACGGAGGGCGAGTAATCGCCCTCAGGCCCCTGCAAGGTAAGATGGAAGATCGCAGGAAGCGCCACGATGAATTGGAAGCCAGCATTCGTGCTGGCTTCCAGTAAGCTCGCAGCGAGGGTCCGCGCTACGACTCCTGTCGCGCGGACTTCCAACGGCCCCCAATCCCCGCGGGGCCGTCTTTTTTGCGCGACGCTCGCGTCAGCGCTGAACTCATGGGCTCATCTGCTTTCAGATGCGGTGCGTGCGAAGATCGGCCTCTGGGGCCGCTGAATGCCGTCTTCCGTCCACGGAACCTGATCGCCGCTGGTCTTTGCGATCACATTGACGCGGACGTTGTGGAACATAACCAAGTCAATCTGCCCCGGCTTCACCAGCTCCGCCGCTAATGCCCCCGCGTAGGGACCGCTTCCGAAGCCCGTGTCCGAGGCGGTCTTACCAGGCTCCGTCGAAAACGCGACCAGCACGCCACTCTGCTGCCCGACGGGCGTGAAACCTTTGCCGCCGCGGGCGCCCTGCAGGTTGTTTCGGCACGCGTCGAGCACGAGATAGTGTGCGGCGTTCGGCGCTTCCCTGCGCAGGATTTCGAGCACCTCACTTTGCTTCACGCCTTGGATGCTGAGCTGCTGTGTCGATGGCTCTGTCACATCAATCGGGACCAAATAGTTCTCGCCCGCCGACGCCAAGCCATGTCCGGAATAATAGAGAAATCCTACAGCGTCAGGGCCGGCGGCCTTGAGTGCCGACGCAAATCCGTAGATCGCGCTTAGCATCTCGTTTCGAGTCGCATTCTGGATTGGCGCGAGCAGTTCGAAGCCGACAGATTTGAGCGCGCCGCCCACGATCCGGATGTCGTTGAGCGGGTTGACGAGTGCGCCGACACTCGACTTGTAATCCCGATTGCCGATGACGAGCGCGACACGCTTTTCGACAGGGGCTGTCAGCGGCGGACTTAGCAAAGGACCTTGTGCGGGCGAAACACCAGTCTGCTGAGGCTTTGCGGATATCAAAGGTTCTTGCGAAGCGCCGGTCACTGGTTGGATTCCGCTCGAGGCCGGGCGGCTGCTAACGGTCTGAGGGATACCCCCCGGCACTTCTTTCGAGAGCAGCTCATCATATTCCGGCAGCGTCGTTGCATTGGCCTTCGCAACAATGTGGACGACCTTGTACCCGCCGGCCTTCAGCTGCGTGAGCAACGCGGGCATCGCCATCGAAGTCGCCTGCTGGAAGTCGTGCATCATGATGATGCCTTTGCCCTGCGTCGCCAATTTGCTCATAACTGAGGAGGTCACCTCTTCAGGCTTTTGCATTTTGAAATCAAGAAGCTGGATGTCGGTCGAGAAGATGGCGATGTTGCGCCTGCCGAGATAGGTGACCATTTCGGGCGGATGCCGCAGAGATGGGAAGCGGAAAAACGGCGCATGCGGCGTGCCCTGGAGAGCCCAATGCACGGCGCTGAGCCCTTTCTCGATCTCATCTCGTGCCTCTTGCTGGGATTTTTTGGTCAGCGCTAGGAGGTCGGAATGCGTCCATGTGTGGCTGCCGACGGTGTGCCCGGCCGCCGCGACCTGCCGCAAGATCTCCGGATAGTAGGTCGCATGCTTGCCGATCGGAAAGAATGTGGCGCGCACGCATTGGTCGGCCAGTGCCTTGAGCACGGGCGGCGTGGTCGGCCACGGTCCATCATCAAAGGTCAGCACGACCTCGTGGTCACGCAGAAAGTCGAACTGTTTGAAGTGCTCCAAGCCAAATCCGGGGCCGCCAGTGGTGTCGATCTCGACGACGCGCGACACACCAAGCGCATTGGGATTGGTACATGGCGGCGGCGTCGGGCGGCCGATTGTGGCGGGAGCCTGGGCGTTCGCGGGCGATATGAGAAGGAATGCGCCGACGACAACACTGGCTAAGAACGAGAACCAACCAAGCATCGCCCCCCCTGGAATTCCCGCAGCGAGATGTTGGGAAGCTATTTTTAGCTCATCTATCTCACGCTGTCCCGCGGAGCCGCGTCCTCGATGTGGCGCGGGCTAGGCGGGAGGCGTGAGGCGCTTGGCGTCCCACCAAGTTCGTCGCGATTGGGGAGGGTGTTCAGGTTGGATTTTGATTGCACGGATACGATGGCCGCGGGGTGAACGACCCGCGGCCATCGGCAAGCCTATTGCGGCTTTTCGATCTGAAGTTCCGAAGGAGCCGCGCCGGAACTTCAATTCGGGCGCGGCAGTGAATTGAGCGCTATTGTCCTTCGATCGTGCGGATGACGCTCGAGACCGGCCGACTGCTGACGGTCTGAAGGCCGCCTGGCACTTCTTTCGGGATCTGCTCATCGTATTGCGCCAGCGTGGTCGCGTCGTCCTTCGGGACCATGTGCACGACTTTGTATCCGCCGGCCTTGAGCTGCGCCAGGATCGTCGGGACCGCGACCGAAGTCGCCTTCTGGAAATCGTGCATCAGAATGATGCCCTTGCCATGCTTCGCCAGCTTGCTCATGACCGAGGAAACAACTTGCTCGGGCTTGTGAATCTTGAAGTCGAAAGAGTCGAAGTCACACGAGAAGATGCCGATGTTGCGCTTGCCGAGATAGGTCACCATTTCCGGCGGATGCCGGAGTGCGGGGAAGCGGAAGAACGGCGCATGCGGCGTGCCTTGGAGGGCCCAATGCACGGCGCTGAGACCCTTCTCGATCTCGTCCACCGCCTCTTGCGGATTTTTTTGAACAACCGCCTGGAGGTCAGCGTGTGACCAGGTGTGGCTGCCGATCGTGTGGCCCGCGGCGGCGACCTGCCGCAAAATCTCGGGGTAGTAGGTCGCGTGCTTGCCGATCGGAAAGAATGTGGCGCGCACGCATTGGTCGGCGAGCGCCTTGAGCACGGCCGGCGTCGTCGTCCACGGTCCGTCATCGAAGGTCAGCACGACCTCGTGGTCACGCAGGAAGTCGAGCTCTTTGAAGTGCTCGAAGCCGAATCCGGGTCCGCCTGTCGTGTCGATCTCGACAACGCGCGAGACACCAAGCGCGTTCGGAATGGTGCAGGGGGGCGGCGCCGGGCGAGCGCTTGCCGTGGGCGCCTGGGCTGCCGAGGGTGCAGGGGACATCTGGGCAACCAGCGTACCTGCATCGAGAGGCGCCGACACGGGTGCCTCCGCTGGAACCAGCGCTTGAACGGCAGTCGACGTCGGCCCCGCCGATGGTAACACCGGCGCGGTCGATTGCTTCACCAAGACCGCGCCGAAGGCCGCCGCGGCCCCGGCCACGACAACAATACCTGCCAAAAAAGGTCTACGCATCACCGGCCTCCGTCCGCCCATATTTGGGTTGCGCATCCGCTAACACCGTGAATCGTTCGAGGATTTCCGAATTCAACAGGCCAAACCGCCTGCGAGTCAATGAATGTTCGGCGTTGCCTCGGTCGATTTGTTATTGCTCTTAATTTTCAATGGGTTGCTGAATGCCTGCATGGCCCTCCCGAAGCTCTATCAGCGGCTTTGGGTTGGACATCCCGGTCGTCGCCGCGACCGCGCGGTGCTGGACGCGGGTGATTTGATCGGATTTCATTCCCGAAAACGAAAATCAACAAACATGACAGGGAGAACGCCATGGGACGAGGAGGACAGGCTCTCGTGCTCGCGGTCGCGTGGCTCGCCGGCGCCACGGCTGTCGCCTCGGCAAACGATGTGCTGCGCGCCGCCATTCCTCAGCGCGGGCTGTGGGACACTGCCGTGACCGAACTTGGAAAGCGCGCGGGGATTCTCCAGCGACACGGACTGGACGTCGAGATTCTCTTCACGCAGGGCGGCCCGGAAGCCTACCAGGCTGTCGTCTCCGGCAGCATGGACGTGTCGTGCGGCGGCGGTATCGAGGCAGCGGTCGGTGCCTTCGCCAAGGGCGCGCCCCTGCGCATCATCGGCAGCGAGATGGTCGGCTCTCCCGACACGTATTGGTACGTGGTTGCCAATTCCCCGATCCAGTCGCTTCGCGACGCGGTGGGCAAGACCATCAGCTATTCGCAAAACGGGTCCTCGAGTCATGCGGCGCTGCTGTCGCTGCTCGACCAGTACAAGGTCGATGCGAAGCCGGTTGCGACCGGCGGTCATCCGGCCACACTGACGATGGCGATGACGGGGCAGATCGACATTGGACGAGGTGCGGCGCCGTTCGGTCTCGAGCTCGTGGACAACGGCACGCTTCGCATCATTGCGCGCGGCTCGGAGATCAAGGCGCGTGCGGATGAGACCGTGCGTGTGTGCGTCGCCAACGTTCAAACGTTGCAGCGCAAGGACGTGGTCGCCCGTTACATGCAGGCCTATCGAGAGACCATTGACTGGATGTACGGGGATCCAGCGGCTCTCGCAGCCTACGAGGATTTCTCCAAAGTCCCGGCGCGGCAGATGCAGAAATGGCGAGACGAATTTTTCCCGAAGAACACCATGTCGCCCGACGAGATCAAGGGGCTGGACCTCGTGCTCGCCGACGTTCTGAAGAACCGTTTCGTGACCGCACCGCTGACTGCGGACCAGATCAAGGACATGATTCAAATTCCTCCGCCGCGGTGAGCGCGCGCTCAGCCGTCGCGTGCGCTCTTCGGCGAATTACGAGGATGTCTGGGCGCGTGACAAGGAATTGCCAAACTTGTGGCCCGCGAGCCGGCCGAGCCGTGCATCCTTTCAAATCAAGCAGATAACGCCTGCATCGGAAGGTAAGGGAATCTTCTTCGCATTTGCGTGGTTTGTCGCCACTTGGCCGACCGCCCGACGACCGAGTTTCTCGTCCCGCGTCGTCGCATACCACCGCCCTCGTGGGGAGCAGCGCTATCACTAGCGCCTCAGCAATTGAGTCGTTTGCACGAAACGCGGGCGCAGAATTGCTCCGCAGGTGGCGTGTGTGAGGAAGATTTGATGCGTTCGATCGGAGCTCGTTTCAAAGCCATGCCGGGCGTCGTCGATTTCCGAAACTATGCCGAAGCGTGCGCGCGGCTCGCGAAGTCTGCCGATACCGATGCGAGCAAGACGACGCTGTTGAAGATGGCGGAGCGATGGACGGCGCTTGCTGTCCAGGCTGACCGGATCAAGCAATTGGTGCGGGAAGCCGACGCGGTCAACAATACCGTGGATGCTGAACCCAGGAAGCCGAAATCAACTCGCCGTTCTAACTAGTTTCGTCGACACGTGCGTGCTGACAGAGTTGCTGCCTCTTGGACGCACGGAGAAAAGATGTCGGAGCCTGATTTCTTGTCGTTGGCCGCGCAGACCTTCCAGTTGGCGGACAAGGCCGCAACGCCCGAAGATCGCACGACGCTGTTGACCATGGCGCAAGCGTGGCTTGATCTCGCGATCGAGGAAGAGCAGATCACGAAGGTTGTGCGGGAGGCCGATGTCGCCTTCGAAATCCGCGCTTCCGACGCCACACGTGGCGCGCCGCTGTGGGCGATGGACCTCAGCACGCCGGAAACCAACTAAACAGGACAGAGACGGCAAGCCGGAGGAGCGCGGCGGGCACTCGGTCCGCCGCGATTAGCGGTCACGTCAGCACGCCGTATTTCTTGAACCAGGCCTGCAATTGCTGCCACGCATCCTCGGCCGCCTCCTTGCGATAGCTCGGCCGATAGTCTGCGTGGAAGCCGTGGGGAGTATCCGGATAGATTTTGAATTCGGCGGTCTTGCCAGCCGCTTGCAACGCGACCTTCATCTTCTCGACCTGATCGACCGAAATGCCCGTGTCGGCGGCACCGTAAAGGCCGAGCACCGGCTCCTTGACGTCGGCGGCAAGATCGAGCGCGTTCTTCGGCATCGCATCACTGTGCGCGTCGGAGAGGCTCCCATAGAACGCGACGCCGGCCTTCAAGTTCGGATTGTGCGTTGAATACAGCCACACCGTGCGCCCACCGCGACAGAAGCCCATGATGCCGAGCCGGTTGGTGTCGCCGCCCTCCGACTTTGCCCAGGCGACGGTGGCATCGAGATCACTGAACAACTCCGTATCCGCTTTCGTGTTGACGAGCGGAAACAGGTCTTTGATCTCGGTGATCTTGGTGAGATCGCCCTTACGGAAATAGTAATCGGGCGCGACCGCGAAGGCGCCAAGCTTGGCCAGGCGGCGTGTCACGTCCCGGATGTATTCGTGCAGGCCGAAGATCTCCATGGAGACCAGAATGACGGGTGGGTTTGCCGCGTTGGCCGGACGCGCGAAATAAACCGGCATCTCGCCGTCCGACACTTTGACTTTCGCATCGCCGACTTTGAGGCCGTCGGTGTCGGTCTTGATCACGTCCGCGCGAACGGGGCCCGCGAGCAATGTGTAGCCGGCGGCCGTTGCCGCAGAGGCGGTCATGAAAAAACCCCGCCGTGACAGGTCCGGCGCGGTGTTGGTCATCCCCTCAAGATCGGAGTTCAATTTACGTTGCACGGACATCGGCTTCTCCCTTCAAGAATCCCGGTGGGGCTGCAATCCTTGAACACCTCCTGCGGCGTTTTTATTGCAGGGATTGTGACCGCGGCCGTGCGCGATTCTTATTGTGAGATCTTGACCTCACCGATCTGGATCACCGGCTCGACATCCGTGTACTTCGGGATGTCACCCTGAAGGGTCGCGGCGTTCGGCATGAAGGCGTTGTAGAACGCCTCCAGTGAGTCAAACAGGAAGTGGCAGGTCGCGATGTACGGCGGAGCCGATCCCGGCGGACCACCGTTGATGCCGAACTCGACGCTCACGCCCTTGAGCGCGTCGCCGAAGATGCGCTGCGACATCGGGATGTGTTTGTTGAGATAATAGTCACGGTCGAATGTGATGCCGGGCTTGTTCGGGTAGAGAATGGTCACGCGGATCATGCTGTCATCCCAGAGGAGTTGATGCTGCGCTCTACGCCGAGTCGATGT
>Ga0126369_10003089_pt1 | contig 11983 bp, 11 predicted proteins | sample PanSoiMetaPlot_1_FD_109646 | JGI IMG/M metagenome (GOLD analysis project Ga0126369, IMG submission 109646) | Tropical forest soil microbial communities from Panama - MetaG Plot_1 | ecosystem: Environmental > Terrestrial > Soil > Tropical forest > Bulk soil | place: Panama | collected 2016-02-17 | reverse complement strand
TGGCATGGTGCGCAGCCGGTCCAACCCGGACAATGCCCTGCCGTTCGGACGGGTGGCGGGAACTGCGCACTGGTCGCCCGTGATGTTGCCTGATGGCATGGCGCCTGGCTTGTCGGAAATCGGTGTGTGGTCGCCTGCTGAGCTTGAGCCGCCGACAAAAGACGACCGCATCAACACGTCGCTCACCTACGGCTTCATTTTCGACATGTGCGGCGTCGAAGTCGATCCGATGACTTTTGCGGTGCGGGTCGATCGCTATGTGTCGATGCACGATGCCGGCACGCTGCTCAATCCGCTGATCGCCGACGGGCAGGTGCACGGCGCGTTCGCGCAAGGTATCGCGGCAGCGCTTTATGAGGAATTCGTCTATGACGAGAATGGCAGCTTCCTGTCGGGAAGTTTCGCGGACTACCTGGTGCCGACCGTCAGGGAAATCCCAAAGCTCGAAATCCTGCATCAGGAAACGCCGTCGCCGCTGACGCCGCTCGGCGCCAAGGGCATGGCGGAGGGCAACTGCATGAGCACCCCCGCCTGCATCGCCAACGCGATCGCCGATGCGCTCCATGTAAAGGACATTTCGTTGCCGATGACGCCGCGCCGCCTGCACGCGCTGCTGGCGGGAGAGGAAGTGCGGCTGTCGCGCACCGCGACGCTGGCTCCGTCTCCCCTCCCCCTTGTGGCGGACGGTTGGGGTGGGTGGTCGGGAGGTCATGGCAAGGCAGCGCCCCATGCCACGACCCCCACCCCCAACCCTCCGCCACAAGGGGGAGGGGAGAACTACCCGCGGAGCGGTCGATGAAGCCCCGCCGGTTCGATTACCTGCGCCCGGACAGCGCAGATGAGGCGGTCGCCGTGCTCGCCGAATACGGTGAGGCGGCAAGCGTGCTGGCGGGCGGACAGTCGCTGATGGCCATGCTGAATCTGCGCCTTGCCGAACCGGCGGTGTTGATCGACATCTCGCGTCTTGCGGAACTCGATTACGTCCGTATAGCTGGCGACAAGGTCGAGGTTGGCGCCGCGGTGACCCAGAGCCGGCTCAAGAGCTGGCCAGAGCTTGCGGGCAAGCTTCCGCTGCTCGCTGCTGCACTGCCGTTCGTCGGTCACTTCCAGACACGTAACAAGGGCACGGTGTGCGGCTCGATCGCCCACGCCGATCCGTCGTCGGAACTTCCGCTGGCGCTGGCGACGCTGGGCGGCGAGGTGGTGTTGCAGTCGCGGCGGGGCACGCGCGTACTCGGCGCGTCAGAGTTCCAGCGCGGCATGCTCACCACCGCCCGCGAGCCCGATGAGCTGATCACCGCGGTGTGCTTCCCGATTCAAGCGACGAAACGCGTCGCCTTCCAGGAGGTCGCACGCCGGCACGGCGATTTCGCCATAATCGCAGTGGCGGCCTGCGTGGAGAGCGATAATGCAGTACAGGTCGGCGTCGGCGGCGTTGCCGACCGTCCTGCAGTACGGCGCGCCGTCATCGACGGCACTGCCGCTGCCAGGGAGATGTTCGAATCGCTCGCCCGGGAGCTTGAGAGCTACGACGATATCCATGCGTCCGTTCGCCTTCGCCGCGATCTGTTGCGCCGGGTCGGCCCGGTGGTGGTTGAAGAGGCGTTGCGATGCGCTGCGTGAAGAAGGATGAACGAACCCGGGTCGGTTTCACGCTCAATGGCCGCGCGGTGTCGGGCGATGCAGAATCCCGCATGCTCCTCACCGATTTCCTGCGCTACGTCATCGGGGCGACTGGCACCCATGTCGGCTGTGAGCACGGCATATGCGGTTGCTGCACTGTGTTGATCGACGGCGCCGCGGTGCGCGGCTGTCTGACGCTCGCCGTGCAAGCCGAGGGCCGCACTGTCACGACAGTCGAAGCGCTGGCCTCGTCTGACGGCACGCTCAATGCGCTGCAACGGGCATTCCAGGAACACCATGCCCTGCAGTGTGGATTCTGCACGCCCGGCATCCTGATGTCATTCACGGATTATCTTGCGAGAAATCCTCATCCGACCGAGGATGACATCCGCGAGGTGTTAGGCGGCCATCTCTGCCGGTGCACGGGCTATGCCGGCATCGTGGCCGCGGTGCTGGCCGTATCGGGCGGCAGCCCCAATGAGACTAGCCGGAGCCAATCATGACCAAAGCAACCTACCGCGAACGGGTGACGATCGACGGCAAGAACGTTATCCTTGCCCACAACGAACCGCCGGTCATCAATGCCGGCGTGCTGGAGAACGCCGACATTTTCCGAATGATCAATATCTTCGCGGACAAATTCAGCCCCACCAATATCGACAAGGCGGACGGCACGCCACTGCGACTCTACACATCGGACCGGATCAAGATCGACGTCTCCAAGCGCCGCAAGCACGACATGGGCTTCTGGCATCGCAACATCGACGCTCACGAGATCATCTTCTGCGTCAAGGGTGCGCTGAAATGAGAAACCGAAATGGGCGTCAAGATCATGCATCCCGGCGATATGCTGCTGATCCCCAAGGGCATCGGCCACCGCTCGATGCTGTGCGAAGATTCCACCGACGACAACGTTCTGATCGAATTGAAGATCGCCGACGAACTCACCTATGTGGGGGACAGCACGTGAGCAGAGGTGCCTCGCCTCCGCGACTTTTGAATATTTGGTGACCTCATTCTGAGGAGCGCCCGCAAGGGCGCGTCTCGTAGGATGGCAACGGGCACCGCCGTGCCAGCGGCCATCCTTCGCGACGCCGTGCTAAAGCACGGCTCCTCAAGATGAGGTCGGCGGACAAATGGGGGAAAGAAATTCGCTGCCTCAGAAGTGACCAGCTAACCATCGAACAGCAGCGTCTCAGGAGTGTTCGTGCAACCCGTCGATCTCATCATCGTTGACATCGCCTGGCTGATCACCATGGACGCCGGCCGCCGCGTCATCCGCAATGCTGGCATTGCCGTCGATGGCGGCAAAATAGTCGCGGTCGGCAAGTCGGATGACATCACGGCGCGCTACGCTGCTAGGCGCAGCGTCGAAGGCTACGGAACCGTGGTTACCCCCGGCTTCATCGATTGCCATCTGCATTCTTCCTTCCAGCTCTCGCGCGGACTAGCGGACGAAGCGAATGCCCAGTCGTTCCTGTTCGACCGCATGTACCCTTATGAAGCTGCGCTCGAAGGCGAAGACGTGCGGGTGTCGGCGATGCTCGCTGCAACCGAACTCTTGCGGCACGGCGTCACCTGCTTTGTCGATCCCGGCAACTATCATCCCGAGGCGTCTGTCGAAGGCGTAATGGCGACCGGGATCCGGATGATTGTGTCGCGCTCCTCTTTCGACCTCACCAAATCCGTGCTCGGCATCCTGCCCGAGCGCATGATCGAGACAACCGAGATCGCCTTGGAGCGTGCCGAGGCGGTGCTCGAACGCTACGCCAATTCGGGAAATCCGCGGCTCGGCGCCAGCGCCTCGTTCCGCGGCCTCAATAACGCCTCCGACGAACTTATCACCGGCCTGAAAAAGCTTGCCGACCGCTATGGCACGCTGCTGCAAACCCACGCGTGCTTTTCCTATTCGACTCACGATTCGAGCCTCTCCCGCACCGGCCTTGCCGAGATCGAGCGCCTGGAATCGCTCGGCGTTATCGACGAACGCATGCTGATCGTGCATTCGGGCTGGCTGGAGCCCCAGGAGGTCGCGATCCTGGCGAGGCGCAAGCCTTCCCTGGCCTGCGCGCCGAGTTCCAGCCTGCACAATGGTTACGGCAATTTCCTGTTCGGCAAGCTGCCGGAACTCATGGCGCTCGGAGTCAACGTGGCGGTCGGCTCCGATCATGCAAGTTCCGGCATTGTTGATATGGCCCAAGAGATCCGCCTTGCCTGCTGCTGCTACAAGGAGACCCGCATCAATCCGCGCGTGATGCCGCCCGAGACCGGCCTTGAGATGGCGACTATCAACGGCGCCAAGGCGGCGCTGATGAGCCACCGCATCGGCAGCATCGAGGTCGGCAAGGAAGCTGATATCGTGCTGTTCGATACCAACCGGCCCGAATGGCAGCCGCTGATCAATCCAGTGTCGAACCTTGTCTACGGCGCCACCGGGGATTCGGTGCGCGACGTATTCGTGATGGGCGAGCAGGTCGTAGCCGGTGGACATCTGACCGAGGTCGACGAGGCGAAATTGTTTGCCGAGGTCCCGATCGCGATCGGTCGCTTCAAGAGGCACCTCAAATTTGACCAGATGGTGCAGCTCAAATGGCCGGTGATGTAGCTACCGTGCTTCCGGCGGTCCGGGCGGTGGGGTTGCCTCGACTAATTTTCCCGTGAACATCACATTTGACGGTGCACCAGAGGGCGAACCGCCTTCGGCTTCCAGCGAAACCGCGAACATCGCCTCGCTGATGGTTGCCGGATCGTAGGGCGAAAGGTTGTTCGACTGGGTGAAGTCGTCCTCGCCAATCACGCCGAGGGACAGCGGCGCCTGAAATCTATTCGACACCAGCCACAGTTCGTAGCTCTTGCCGGGCTCCGGTTCCGCCGCCACGCGCCGGACCGCAAAAGTGCCGTGCGCAATATCGACCGTCAGAATAAAGGCGGGCACTGTGTCGTCGCGCTGCAACGCCGCCACGTGGCGCGGCGGGGATGGCGCCTTGCCTTCGGTCAGCCGAACGATCACACGCGGCTGCGGCCGCAGCACGTCCGGCAACACGGTAGGCGCGACATTCGACGTAATTATAAAAAGCGCGAAAACCATCGCCATGGCGGCCGTCGCAGCCGCAATCGTACGCCAGCGCACCACTTTTTTGTTGAGGGCGGTTAGTTGGGACTGGAGCGATCGCCGCCGTCGAGGCCGCAGGGGCTGTCGTATTTCCGGCAGTCGAATCGGCGCCGACTGGGCGGCCTCGGGAAGCTTCGCCTTGATCGCGTCCCATACCGCTGGAGGCGGCTCGATACTGTCGGCAAGGGCGTGCAATTCGCCGAGCCGGCGTTCCCAGTCGCGTACCAGCGAGGCAAACGCGGGGTCGGACGCCAGCACGGCCTGAGCCTCCTCGCGCTCAGCAGAACCGAGGGTGCCGAGCACATATTCGGCCGCCAGGATGTCCGGGGTCAGTTCTTTCGACTGCTCCGCAGGCTCCGGTTGGGAGTCGTCGCCGGTCATGTCCCCAGGCACTCCCGAATTTCGGCGAGCGCACGGCGGAGCCAGATTCTGATGGTGTCGACGGGCCGCCCGAATTTGGCTGCCAATTGCTCACGACTCCAGCCACCGTAATAGGCAAGCAGCACAAGGCGGCGGTGGTCCTCGTCAAGACTGCCCATACAGGCGAGGAGGCGTTTAAGCTCTTCGCTCATCTCTCGTTTGGCCGAAGGATGAGGGCTCTCGGCCGCCACTTCCGACACCTCGGGCTCCTCCTCGGTCGATATCTCGGGGCTCCTGCGCACAATATCGATGGCATGACTGCGAGTAATTGCCACCATCCAGGTGATGGGCGATACCGCGGCCGGGTCGAACTGTCCGGCCAAATTCCAGACTTTCAGGTACACCTCCTGAAGGACCTCGTTCGCTAGGTCGGTTCGACGCAATATACGAACCGCCGTACCATAGAGTTTCTTCCGCGTCGCTTGGTAGAGGCGTTCAAAGGCGGCTTGATCGCCTTTGGCGACAGCGGCCAGCAGCCAGACGAGTTCCGGCGTCGTCAGCATGAATAAAGAGCCCCACTTCCGCGACTATGCTCAGCTTCCGCGACCTCCTCCCCTCCCCACAAAGGGGATGAGTCGCGGCGGCTCGGCCACGGCACAACTTAGCGCCAGTGAGGCCGGCCCATCACCTCAACTTTGTGAGGAATAGCGTTTTAAGCCGACCTACGCCAGCGCGCTGCGCGTCCGCAAGGTGCGAAGTGTATCGAGTTCCGCCGGCTCGCGCGCTTCTTCGGCGATACGGTCACGAACGTGATCGCGTTCATCGAGCAGTTCCGCCTTCTTCAACTCCTCAAAGCTTTCCTGAAGTGCGGCCTTCGCGTCATCGAGTTGCGCTGCGAGTTCGTCGACCGATCGCGTCAGGTTCTCGCGGCGAGCGATGGCAGCCTTCGCATAAGTCGGATAGGCGAAATGGGTCGGGTCATGTATGCCGGCCCGCTCCTGCTCGACCATAATCTCGCGCTCAAGATCAGCTGCGATGCGCCGGAAGTCTGCGATCATCGCCTCGATCTGGGCAACCTGGCGACGCTTCTCGTCAAACTGAAATTTTTTCAGGCGGATGAGCGTGTTACGCGACTTCATGAACCCTACTCCCGGCCCCCAACGAACCAGTTGCACCCGATCTGATTGAGCCGAAACTGCAACCACATCCGGTTTGGTATCATCATAATATTAGTTTTCGGTTTCCAACGGTCTCGCGATTCCTCCCGTGATTCCTCAAGGCGGCGTCAGGAGCACCTCACGTTGATATCCGCCCAGTGTCCTTGCCGTCCCCGACTTGATGCGGTGATGGCTGCGCAACCCATCCTAATCCGCGGGTGAGAAGTGATCGACTTGCGGTGAACGTGCGTGTCAGCACCGGCTCACATGAGGTCGAGCGTGCAAGGCCGCGAATTCTCCTCTCATTAACTGAAATTCTTCACCCATTAACGTGGTGTTTACCGGGATCGTTAATGATTGCGCCATCGTCCATGGGGCGACCTAGCTGGCTCGTTCAGCCACGACGGGTGGGCGAGTCGGAAGAATCGGTTAGCGCCGCTTCTTAACATCAAACACGAACTGCAAGATGCTCGAAAAAACCCGTTTCTCCAAACTATTAGGCCGATTCGGCGACAATTGCCCATTCGGTGCTTGCGCTTGGGAATCTGGTTTTGTTAAGCATCTCTGGTTAAGGTTTCGAATCAGTTGTCCCAAGGCAATTACTTAAGGCTGCCTCGTGCGGCAGGCCGACGCCGAAACGGCGCGGAAGGGGACTGGCATGCGCGTTCTACTGATCGAAGACGATAGCGCGACCGCGCAATCGATTGAATTGATGCTCAAGTCGGAGAGCTTCAACATTTACACGACGGATCTCGGCGAGGAAGGCGTCGATCTCGGCAAGCTTTACGATTACGATATTATTTTGCTCGACCTCAACCTGCCCGACATGTCGGGCTTCGAGGTGCTGAGGTCGCTGCGGGTATCCAAGGTCAAAACCCCGATCCTGATCCTGTCCGGGCTCGCCGGCATCGAGGACAAAGTCAAGGGCCTGGGTTTCGGCGCCGACGACTACATGACCAAGCCGTTCCACAAGGACGAGCTGGTGGCGCGCATCCACGCGATCGTGCGGCGGTCCAAAGGGCATGCCCAATCCGTCATCCAGACTGGAGAGCTCGTGGTCAACCTCGACACCAAGACGGTCGAAGTCAATTCGCAGCGAGTCCACCTCACCGGCAAGGAGTACCAGATGCTGGAACTCCTCTCGCTGCGCAAAGGCACGACGCTGACCAAGGAGATGTTCCTCAACCACCTCTACGGCGGGATGGACGAGCCGGAACTCAAAATCATCGACGTGTTCATCTGCAAGCTGCGCAAGAAGCTTGCCAACGCATCGAATGGCAAGAATTTCATCGAGACCGTGTGGGGCCGCGGCTATGTGCTGCGCGAGCCTAACGACCACGACATCCGCGTTCCCGCGGAGTGAGGAATGGATGCCGGTGGAGCCGGGGGAGTTCAGCCGGCTCGGGATTGTCCCCAACACCGCCACACACAGCGGGGCCTTTGTTTAGGGGACGCTCCCCTTCCCTGGCCGCGGCGCGTAGGAGTTACCCGACATTCAATCGCAGCCATCGCATCATTTCATCGAGCACGAAATTGTACACCTGCTCTTGCGAGATGGCGGATCGTTTCGGGACCTTGAACGAATGGTCGCCGTGTTCCACCACACAGAGGTGGGTGGCAGTTTTCAATTCGCCCATGATCGGCTTCAGCTCGTCCGGCGTGCCGAAGGCATCGCGCGAACCCTGGACAAATAGCATCGGCGCGCGAATGTCGGGCAGGTGCTTCGACCGCAGCTTATCCGGGCGACCCGGCGGATGCAGCGGATAGCCGAGGAAAACGAGTCCCGCAATGTCGTCGTAGCCTGCGGCCGCGACCTGTGACGCGATGCGTCCCCCCATCGACTTGCCGCCGACCACCAGCTTGCAGCGATCGGCGTCCGGATGAAATTTCCCGCCACGGACCGCGTCGATAACCTTGCGATAGCAGCTTTCCAGCTTGTCGTTCCGGTCGGGCACGCGCCGGCCTTCCTGGCTGTACACAAAGTTGAAGGTTACCGTGTCGATTCCGCGCGCGGCGAGCGCAGTGGCGAAACGCACCATGAAGCTGCTGGTCTGGTTCGCACCGGCTCCGTGCGCAAGAATCAGGATGACGCCGGCGTGATCGCGGGGCGCCGCCCGATATGCGAGCACAGTCACGTGCTCCGAGGGCGTGATGTCCAGGCGAAACTGTTCGGGCAACTCTCTTGCGACATGCGACATTTGGAGGCCCTCATCACCATTGTTCTCTGCGGCTCGGGCGCGGGGAACGCAGGAGCCGGATTGGCGCGGGAACAACGTCTATAATCAATCGACCGGAATCCGCTGCCTCACCTTGAAAAAACCATGCCACGGATCGCGCTTGAGAAACGCAAGCCGGTGCCGCACGTTGCCGACGGTGAAGTGATCCGATCGCAATCCCTCCGAAAGTTCATCCCAAGCGAGGGGTGTCGAGACGGACGCCTGCGGCAATGCCCGGGTCGAATATGCTGCGACCGCCGTGGAGCCGCGATCGTTGCGCAAATAGTCGACGAAGATGCGGCCGCGGCGGGCACGCTTGGCGGCCGTGGAGACGTAGCGGTCAGGCTGATCGGCAGCCATCGTCCGCGCAAACGAGGCGGTGAAGGATTTCGCTTCTGTCCAGCCGGCTGACGACTCGACAGGCACCACGACATGCAGCCCCTTCCCGCCCGATGTCTTGACGAAACTTTTCAGGCCGTGCGACTCAAGGCGGTCGCGCACCTCCCTGGCAGCTGCGATGACAGCGTTCCACGCTACGTCCTCGCCCGGATCAAGGTCGAAGATCAACCGGTCCGGTTGCTCCAGGTTGTCGGCCCGGGAGCCCCACGGATGAATCTCGACCACGCCTGCCTGCACGAGGCTCATAAGTCCAGCCGAACTGTCGAGCACCAGCATCGGCTGCTTTTCGCCGACATCCACGCGCTCCACGACGTTGCTCAGGCCCGACCACGGATGCTTGGCGAAAAAGCATTTGTCGCCCGTCCCCGACGGGCAGCGCAACAGGCTTAAGACCCGCCCGGCGACGTGGGGAAGGATGTGATCGGCGATGTCGACATAATAGTCGGCCAATCCTTGCTTGGTAATCCCGGCCTGCGGCCAAAGGATTCGTTCAGGATGCGTGAGGGCAAATCTGCCTGTATCGATCTTGGTTCGCATTTTCGTGCGCTTTCGCGGCGTTTCAAAGCTGACGTCTTGCGCCGGCTTGTCGTCCCGCAGACCCTTGAACGAAGCCTGCCGGATCAGGCCGTCGTGGGTCCAGTCGCGGTATTCCACTTCGCAGACGAGGCGCGGCTCGGTCCAGACCACGCCCTTCTCGGCGCCGGCCGGCAAGGCCTTGCGCAGCGTCGGCTTCTTTGCCTTGATTTTATCGAGTTCGGTGCGCAGTGAGGTCGCCAAAGCCGCTGACCAGCCGGTGCCGACGCGGCCGGCGTAGACGAGTTCACCACCGGAATGATAGCCGAGCGCCAGCGCACCCACGGCGCCGCTCGCTGCTGTGGAAGGGACATAGCCAAGAATCACGAATTCCTGCCGCTGCTGGCATTTCGCCTTGAACCAGTGCTCGCCGCGTCCGGGCCGGTAGGAAAGATCCTTTCGTTTGGAGATGATGCCTTCGAGCCCGAAACGGCATGAATGCTCCAGCATCGTGGGGCCGTCAGTCTCGAGATGCTCGCTGAAGCGGATTGAAGACGCCGGCGAAAGCCCGGCGACGATGCGCTGCAAAAGATTTTTACGATCGAGCAGCGTCGCTTTGGTAAGGTCGTATCCTTCGCAGTGCAAAAGATCGAACACGAAATACCGAAACCGGTCCCGGCGGCCGGCTTGCAGATCCGCTTGCAGATTGTTGAGGTTGGAAATACCGGCGTCATCCTCGACAACGATCTCGCCGTCGATCAACGCGGAGCCGAGACCAAGCTCGGCAAGCGCATCAGCAATGCTGCGAAAGCGCACCGTCCAGTCGAGCGCTTTTCGGGTGAGCAAACGCGTCGTGCGGCCGTCGATGCGCGCTTGAATCCGGTAGCCGTCGTGCTTGATCTCGTGAATCCATTTCGGCCCGCTGGGCGGCTTCTCGCAAAGCGATGCCCGGCTCGGTTCAAGAAACGTCGGCAACAGGCCTTTTCGGGCGCCGGGGATGTTGCCGATGTCGGACAAGATGAGCTTTCGCCCGCGCGACGCCGCAGCCCGCGCCTTGTGATCGATGCGCACCTCTCCCTCGGCCGCAAGCTCCTGGTTGGTGCGGCCGCTGATGCGCGAGGTCGTTTCCTCATCGGTGATTTCCGGGTCGCCCGGCCTGCGGGAGAACGCGTCTTCGGACTTGATGAGAAGCCACGGCTCGGTCTTCTCCCCGCGCCGTGATCGCATGCGGACCAGGTGCCAGCCACCCTTGAGCCGGGCGCCATCAAGCCGGAAGGCCAAGTGCCCCTTCGTGAGCCCCTTGTGAGGATCGCCCTCGGGAATCCAGCGCCCGCGATCCCAGACGATCATCGATCCGCCGCCATATTCACCCCTTGGAATGTTACCCTCGAAATCGAGGTACTCGATGGGGTGGTCCTCGGTGCGCACCGCAAGCCGCTTCTCGCCCAGCGTCAGGCTCGGCCCCCGCGTCACCGCCCAGCTTTTCAGGACCCCGTCAAGCTCAAGCCGCAGGTCGTAATGCAGCCGGCGCGCCGCGTGCTTTTGCACGACGAACGCCCCGGTCGCCCCCTCCCTACCCTCCCCCGCAAGCGGGGGAGGGAAAATCGATGTACCCTTGCCCGCTTGCGGGGGAGGGTAGGGAGGGGGTTCCGGTTTCGGCTCCGAGGTGCGGGCAAAATCGCGCTTGCGGGCATACTCGCCGAGTGGCTTCCTGCGCGGTTTCGTTTTCGCGGTCTTGGTGCGCGCTGCCATGGCCGGGGTCTCACGAGACCTGATCTGCGAGCTGGATTTCGCAGTACTTCAAGGCGCGCCTAGCGCGCGCAGCCCACGGCGAGTTGCCGTCGGCGCCCAGATATCGCCTCCACCACTGCGCCGCCTCGGCATGTCGCTCAAGCCGCTGGAGAATAAGGGCCATATTGAACATGGCGTCGGCGTAATCGGGATGGGCTTCAAGCGCGCCATTGAGGCAGGCAATTGCCTCCTTGGTGCGGCGTTGATCATCCAGCACGTCCGCAAGGTTGTACCAGGCCTGAGCGAAGCGCGGATCGGCTTTCACGGCGGCCCGATAGGCCGTCTCCGCTTCAAGGCTCCGTCCGACCGAGCGCAGGACATTGCCGAGATTGAACGGCGCCGCCGGGTCGGCCGGGTCCAAATTCATCGCGCGTCGATAAAGCCGCTCCGCCGTCGCAACATCGCCAGCCTCCTCGGCCGACTGGGCGTCTTCAAACACGGCATCGGCATCGTCTGCAGGCTTATCGACGTCAAACACGAACTGGCCGGTGTTATCGGTGCGGCCTTTCATCTGCTCGACGAGAATCCGATCGGATGACTCCGGAAACAGGCGCAGATTCGACAGGCGCGCGTCAGGAAGCCATTTGCGGATCTCCCGAAGGCTCCTGGTGATCACCGAAAGTGCCGTCCCGGCGGCCAGCAAGCCGGCGAGCTGACGGGCCGCCGCGAGATCGCGGAAGCCAAAGAGACCGCCACGCGCCTCGATCAAACCGAACATGGCAAGCTGGTCGACGACGTCCTTCGGAAGCTTGCTCAGGGAAGCAAGCTGGTCGGCGGTGTAAGTCCTGGCCTGCTCTTCCGGGACGCTCCGT
>Ga0126369_10003088_pt1 | contig 11987 bp, 11 predicted proteins | sample PanSoiMetaPlot_1_FD_109646 | JGI IMG/M metagenome (GOLD analysis project Ga0126369, IMG submission 109646) | Tropical forest soil microbial communities from Panama - MetaG Plot_1 | ecosystem: Environmental > Terrestrial > Soil > Tropical forest > Bulk soil | place: Panama | collected 2016-02-17 | reverse complement strand
GCCGTCACCCACATGTCGGCGTTGACTTCGGCGTCCTCGGCGAGCCAGGGCAACGTCTCAGGGAGGGGCCGATCGAAGACGAACCCGAAGTATCCGCTGCCCACGCTCGCCACGTGCTTGACCAGCCCGAGCAGGTTCGTCCCGGTGGTCGTCAGCGGGCGACGCACGTCGTACTCCGACAGCCCATCGAGCTTCCAGAGCAACGCTTCCCGGGCGGAGCGCAGGTAGCGGTGCAGGACGCCTTTCGAAGACTCGGCGCCGGTGTCCACTGTCATCCCGCGATCATATAGAGAGGTCCGGATGGGTGATCGCTAACTCTCTGCCCACCGCGTCCACGCCTGCCAGAGTGACGGCCGTTGACGAAGGAGGCGCGACGGGCGATCCGGTCCGGAGCCCGAACTGGGGCAGCTCGGCGTTACCCTCGGAATCGCCGGCGACCAGGTCGGGCAGCGGGCAGCACCGGTTCGGAGGGGTCAGTTCAAGTGGACGAGCTGGTCGGTGAGGGCACGCATGCCACACCGCTGTGCGATCACGATTGCTTCGTCGTACCAGCCCTCGGCGCGCAGGTCACCGCTGCAGCGTGCGATCCGGACGCCGGCAGTCAGTGCCCAGACATGCGACCAGAGATGGCCGCCGCGCTGCGGTCGGCTGCGTGTGATGGCGTCGACGAGGTGTGCGAGCGCCGACGCATCATCACCGACCGCCGAGGCGTGCAGGCCCAGCCCGTGCGCCGACCAGGTCTCCCAGCACGGATCTGCGATCTGGCACGCGCGGGCGAATGCCTGCTCGAGGAGCCCCCGTGCGCCGACGAGATCCCGCTCGGCGACGGCCAGGTGACCGAGCAGAGCGAGCGGGGCGGCGGTGACGCCGGCCCACGCGCGAGAGCGTGCCAGGTCGAGGGACTCCTGAAGACAGCGCCTGGCGGCCCCCAGATCGCTGCCGAGCAGGTACGCGCGCCCGGTATGCGCCAGCATGATCGGCAGGAACGGATGCGCGCGGTGCAGATCAGCGGCCAGGCCACGTCGAAATATGGCGATCGCCCCGTCCACGTCGCCCTGGTCGAGCCGACTGACTCCGCCGATTGCCGCGAGCTCCACTGCGGCGTGCCTGTCCACCGTGACCGCTGCCTCGGCGGTGGCGAGGCGACGGTCAGCTCGGGCGTAGATCCCGCGCAGGACGTCCGAGCCAGCGAGGTGACGGTACGCCGAGGCGGCGAGGGATGAGTCGCCGGACTGCTCGGCAAACGCGATGGCGCGATGCATACCGCCTCGGCCAGGTTTGCCGAGGCTGATCGACGTCAGTGTGGCCTCTTGCAGCAGCGTCTCCGTCGCCGCCGACAGGCGCCGCCGCTCTCCGATCAGCCATGTTTCGTACGCGGCGCAGTTCGGGAACTGCGCACCCTCGAGCAGCTCCGCGCCGAGATTCGGCAGGTCGACGGCGTCCTGCCAGCGGCCGCCGGTCACGACGTCGACATCGAACGCGACGCGCAGGTCGCGTGGCAAGCTCAGCACCGGGGCCACGCAGTGCATCCGCCCGGCCGAGGAGCCGCCGGACCTGGGCGAGGTTCCATCTCAGCGCTCCCCGAGGGTCTTCGGCGTCCGTCAAGAGCAGCGCGATGAGCTGCTCGCGCGTGCAGAGGCGGCCGGACAGGGCGAGGTACGCGGTGATGGCCCAGGGCTTGTTGCCACGGACTGCGCCCTCGCCGTTGGGCCGCCCCAGCAGGCGAATCATTCGGCACGCTGCCATAGTTCAGTTTCGCTCCGCGACGGCGGTCGTGGGACGGATCGGCCTCCCGTCCAGGACGATCAGGGCTGGCCGGCGCAGCGTGTCGAGGTCGTCGCGGGGGTCCGCGTCGTATACGACGAGATCCGCGGGCGCGCCCGGCTCGAGTCCGGGCAGGTCGAGGTAGCGGCGAGCGGTCCAGGATGCCGCTCCGATGGCCCGAGTGATCGGCATGCCGCAGTCGACGAGCATCTGGATCTGGTCGACGATCGTGCCGTGGGGGCCCTGCCCGGCATCCGTCCCGGCCAGCACTGCGACGCCGGCGCGGTCGGCCCTGGCGATGGTGGCCGGCTGTGCGTCGAGCACCGTGCGCATCCACGCGAGCGTCTGGTCAGCGAACCCCATCGACGCGGCGAACTCGCAGGCGCGGTGCGAACCGCCCGGGAACAGCGTCGGGACCCAGGCGATGCGGTTGACTCGCATCGCCGCGAAGTGCTCGTCCATGACGGCCCCGCCGTGCTCGATCGAGTCGATGCCCCTCCGGGCATCCACCGCCGCGGCGTCCCTGGTGACGCCATCGACCTCACGGACAAGGAAAGTGTCCGGCTCGGTCGGCATGACTATCACGGTCCTCCGGCCTGTTCGCTCTCGCGCTGCCGGCGCAGGCGGAAGGTCGCAACCGCCGCCGCCATGTAGTTGTCCGTCATGGCGATGTAGCGCTCGACCTGCCGGTCGAGCTCGGGCACACCGTAGCCCCGGCCGCGCACCGCGACCATCGCGAAGCGACCGCCGCGGAAGTACGGGACCAGGTTCTCCAGCGCGAACGCAGGGTCGCCGCGCGCCATCAGTCCGTCCTCCCTTGCATCGCGGCCGTGAGCAGCTCCTCGTCGGTCGGCCGGTCGGTGAAGTCCTGCCCCACGTACCGGAAGGCGATCGATCGGTCGGGCTGCACCAGGAGCAGCGCCGGCTTGGCGATCCCCTTCTCGGCCGCGTTGAGCAGCCCCCAGGGCTCGATCACCGACGCATCAGGGTCGCTGAGGACCGGGAAGGGCAGCAGCAGCTTGTCCACCATGGCCCGGTTCTGCTCCACGGGGTCCACGCAGATCGCTGCCGCCTGGAGGCCGGCCCGCTCGAAGTTCTCCCAGTTCCGTGCGTACGAGGCCAACTGCCCGTTGCAGTAGGGTCACCAGTCGCCGCGATAGAAGATCAGGAGCACCGGTCCGCCGCCGAGCGCCTCGCCGAGGCGCCATGGCCGGCCCCGATGGTCGGGAAGCTCGAAGTCAGTCGCCCTCTCCACTCTGCGTCCTCCTCGCCTCAAGCAACACGCCGGAGCCCTCGCCTGTTCCGGCTGCGCCCCTCTTCGCCGTGAGCGTCAGGCTGCGGCACCTGCTGGCCCGCCGCGATGTTCAGGCAGCCATAGCAGATAGCGGCACGGCAGTCGGGCTCGTCGCAGCACGCGCACTCCTCGATGCGCGTGCCGCACCTCGCGCACCTCGAGCCATCGGTGGCGTTCTCGCTCACGCCGGTGACGACTCTCCGACGATGTCTCGCCGCAGCAGCAGGCCCACGAGCCGGCCGTCCGAGGTCGTGACCGGCGCGCTCACCATGTCGTCCTCGGTCATGAAGCGCGCCATCTCCTCGATCGCCACGAAAGGCCGAACGTGCTCCGGCCGGGCCGCATGGCCCGTGGTGCGCCTGGAGGGAATCGAACCCCCTGCCTTTCGGTCCGGAGCCGAACGCTCTGTCCGGTGAGCTACAGGCGCAGCGAAGGCGGTAGAGCCAGAGTCTACCGTACGGACCGGGACGCGGTCCCGGCCGTAAGGCGTGTCATCGGGTGAGACATTTCATGATACCCGAGGTGTCGATCGCTCACGCCATGCTCACGCCGACCCGGAAGCCGCCTCCAGCGTGAAGCCACTGTGAAGGAGTCTTGAATCGAACTGATAATGGCGATGCACGTCGCTCGCGAAGGACCTGGATCGTGGTGTCGGCATTCGCCGCCCACAGCTGGTCGCCGTTCGGCGAGATGGGTTCGCTATGCGCGGGCGCGGCGGCCGTCGATGACGAGGAGCGCGATGAGCGCCGCCTCGACCGCCTTGTCGGAGAGGCCGAAGATGTTCAGCGCTTGGCCCTGATCGATCGCGAAGTAGGCGACGAAAGTCAGCGCGGTGTAGCCGATCAGCAGTTTGCGGGTGACGGGCTGGAAGCGGCGGAGCGCGGGGAGGTAGAGGGCCGCGCCGAGAACCACGTAGCCTGCGAAGTTGCAGAGGAAGAGGACGGCCAGGATCGACATCAGCGTGACCCCGCCCATGCCGGCGGCCTGTGCGTCCTGCGCGGGCTGCGTGAGGCGGGCCATGGTCAAGCTGATGCCGAGGAAGAGGTGGACGAGCGCAGTCGCCGCGACCAGGATGGTGATCGCGATCTGGAGCGGGCCGAAGGTCGAAACGGCCCGTCTCATCGTTGCCGTCGTTGCGGTTGCCATTGTGTCGATTTCTCCCCTTGTCGGGTCGCGGGCATCCTCGACGAAGATGACCAGGCATAACACGGCCAGCAGCATGGGCACGTGCAGGTGGTCGAGGTACGTCACTGGGTCACACGGTGACGTCGCGATTGATCGTGACGTCGTCCGGTTCTGGCCCACGCCTGGATGGACGTCTATGCCTGGTAAGCGCCGCCGCGGGCTGGTTTGTGACCGTCCGGCGACGTAACTCCCTGGTGCGTCGCGCAGCTCACCAGCACTGGCATCGCTGGCGGGAGTGCGGCCGGCTAGCCCGGGTCCGCGTGCTCACGGTCGGCTCCGGATGAGACCGGACAGGGGTCGTCCAGCGGTACGACCGGCATCAGGTGGCGAATAACAAACTGGACAAGGCTGAAGTACCGTCGCCACTTCTGGACCCTAGCTGGGCGGTCCGGAGCCGAACGCTCTATCCGGTGAGCTGCACGCGCAGCGACGTGAGACGACAAGTTTACCCTGGAGTCGAATATGCGCTCGTCTCGCATCAGGGCCCTTGTTGGCGCCCTGGCCTCGCTGGCGCTGGCCGCATGCGAGGGCACCGGCGCACCGTCGGTCCCACCTGCGCAGATCGGCCTCCAGCAGGGTGACCTCCCGGCGGCCCTGCTGCGCTGCCACGCCTCCGGTGACATTGGCGTCTACCTTCGGAGCCCCAAGCCCAACCACGAGCCCGCGCATGACGAACTGCTGGCTGCGTGGCAGGACCTGCAGCGCCACGGAGCCGCTCAGGCCGCCCTCACCGTGTACGCCACCCAGCCGCCCGCTTGCGACGCCAGGCTGGGCACCGGCGCCGGGGCGAACGTCACGAGTCTGGTGGTCGAGTTCCACGACGATGCGGCGGCGGCGGGTGCCTACCGGCGTGGCGTCCTGGGCTTCACCACCCCGAACGAGGACGCGGAGGTTTCGGGCATGGACCGCGGCGCGGCGACGGGCATGGGCCGGAACGCGTGGGTGCTCCAGCGGTCGGTGGAGGGACGGGCGCTGATCGTCGGCCTCTGGGAGCGCAACGCGGTGCTGGTGTTGTTCGTGGCGGTCGATGCCGATCCGCTCAACGCCAAGCGTGCGCTCTCGGCGGTGGACGGGCGGATCCCGTGATGGGCCGCGGCGGGTAGAATCACGCAGCGGGCAGGCGCCGCCGGCGTCAGCCTGACCAATATCGTCCAGCGCGCCTGTAGCTCAACGGATAGAGCGCATGCCTGCGGAGCATGAGGCAGCAGGTTCGACTCCTGCCAGGCGCACCATCAAGCTCCGCGCAGCCGATTTCGAGTTGCGTTGGAGCGCATGCCAATGGTGTACCGCCTTCCCAAGCGCCTGCGACATGGCGTCTGAGAAATCAGCGCATTGGCTGGGCCTGGTTGACACAGGCGCACACTGCTGCCGGCCTACCGTTGGGCCTCCTCACTGACCGCCCCGCCCGCTGACCGCCCGCTCCCGCTCCCGGTCGACCAGGATGCGCCGCAGGATCTTGCCCGACGGGGACTTCGGGACCTCGGCGACGAACTCCACGTCGCGCACGCGCTTGTAGGCCGCCACCCGCGCCGACACGTACGCCATGAGCTCCTCGGCCGACGCTGGGGCGTCCGGCCGGACGACCACGAACGCTTTGGGGATCTCCCCGGCCTCCGCGTCCGGCTTCGGCACCACGGCCACGTCAGCGACCGCCGGGTGGGACAGCAGCAGCGCCTCGAGCTCGGCCGGCGCCACCTGGAAACCCTTGTACTTGACCAGCTCCTTCAGCCGGTCGACCACGTACAGCTGGCCGTCCTCGTCGATCGTGCCCACGTCCCCAGTGCGCAGCCATCCATCCGGCGTGATCATCTCCGCGGTCGCCTCGGGACGGTTCAGGTACCCCTTCATCACCTGCGGACCCCGGACCCAGATCTCCCCGCGCTCCCCCGCCGCCACGTCACGCAGCGTCGCCGGATCGACCAGCCGGCACTCCGTGTTCGGGTGGAGCACCCCCACCGACCCGGGCGGCGGCGTGCCCGCGTCCTCCGCGTGCATGTGGCTGCCCGGGCTCAGCTCGGTCATGCCGTAGCCCTGCTTGACCAGGCAGTGCAGCCGCTCCGACAGCTCGCTCGCGACGTGCGGTGGCAGCGGCGCCGCGCCCGACACCGCGACCCGGACGCTGCTCAGGTCGAACCGGTCGACCAGCGGCTCGCGCGCCAGGCGCAGCACGAGCGGCGGGACGAGCGGCAGCCGGGTGACCCGCCATCGCTCCACCGCGGCCAGGAACTGTTCCATCTGGAAACGCGGGGACACCACGAGCGTCGCGCCGCGGTACAGCCCCAGGCTCAGGATCACGGCGAGACCGTAGATGTGGAAGAAGGGCAGCACCGCGATCGTGACGTCCCGTTCGTTCGTCCCCTCGACGGGATGCATCGCCAGCAGCATGGCGACCAGGTTGCGGTGCGTGAGCATCACCCCCTTGGGCGCGCCGGTCGTGCCGCTGGAGTACGGCAGCACCGCCACGTCCTGGGCCGGGTCGATCTCCACCGCGGGCGCGCTGCCGGGGATGCGGGTCAACGCCGTGAAGGCGTCCTCGCCGAAGCACAGCACGTGGCGGAGGCGACCGCCGCCGGCCTCACGGACCTGGTCCGCCAGCTCGGGGGTGGTGAACGCCATGATCGCGCCCGCGTCCTCGAGCTGCCGGGCCATCTCGGCGGGCGTGAAAGTCGGGTTCATGGTGGTGACCGCGCCGCCCAGGCCAGTCACCGCGAAGAGCGCGATCGGGAACTCCACGCACGTCGGCGCGCAGATGGCGGCCACCTCGCCGCGCCGGAAGCCCAGCCCGTACAGGCCGGCCGCCAGGCGCTCGACGGAGTCGGCGAGATCGGCATACCTCGTCACGGCGCCCGTCGCGGCGTCGATCAACGCCGGGTGGGACCCCCGCTCCCTCGCCCGCCCCAGGACGAATTCCGGCAGGCTCACGGACGGCACCGGCACGTCCGGGTACGGGCTCCTGTAGATCATCGGCTCCTCCTCTCCTGCACGAATATTGAACGGTTGCACCTGGGGTCGGCAGGTCGCGCGCCATCAGGGCGCCAGGCGCTCCGGTTCGGGCTGACGCCGCCCTGGCCGTGATACCGTCGTGAGCGCCGGCCGACCCAGCGGTCCGCGCATGTCCGCCGGCGCCGCGACATGCACGAGAAGAGCCTCCAGACGCTGGAGTTCCCGAAGGTGCTGGTCAGGGTGGCCGGTGAGGCCGGCTTCTCGGTCGGCAGGGAGCGCGTCCTCGCGCTCCAGCCCACGACGGACCTCGACGAGGCCCGCCGATGGCTGGCCTTCACGTCGGAGGCCGTGCGCCTCATCGACGAGCAGCCCCGCGCCGGCCTGGCCGGCGCACAGGATGTGCGCGTCCAGATCCTGCGCGCATCCCGGGGCGGCGACCTCAGCGCAGCCGACCTGGTCCTGGTGCTGGCCACCCTGCGCAGCGCCCGGGCTGTCGCGCTGCTGCTCGGAGACCTGTCCGCCGACACGTACCCGCAGATGCGAGAGCTGGGCGAGACGCTACCCGTCCACCCGCACCTCGTCCGCCGCATCGAGGAGACCGTCAACGACGAGGGCGAGGTGCTGGACTCGGCCAGCACCCGACTCCGGCGGCTGCGCGGCGAGGTGCGGGCGGCGACCCAGCGGCTGCAGCAGCGGCTCCGGACGCTCGTGACCGAGTTCGGCCACGTGCTCCAGGAGCCGATCGTCACGACGCGCGCCGACCGCTACGTGGTGCCGGTCAAGGCCGACTTCCGGGGCCGCGTGCGCGGGATCGTGCACGACCAGTCGGCCAGCGGCGCGACGCTGTTCATCGAGCCGATGGTCGTGGTCGAGCTCAACAACGCGCTGCGGGAGGTCCAGGCCCAGGAGCGCGAGGAGGTCGAGCGCATTCTCCGCGAGGTGTCGCAGGAGATCGGCGCCGAGGCGGAGGCGATCGGCCGCGCGATCGAGGCACTGGGCGAGTACGACCTCCAGCTGGCCAAGGCGCGCTACGCCCGCCTGCTGCGCGCCGTCGAGCCGACGCTGAACCGCGACGGCCGCATCCAGCTGCACCGGGCGCGGCACCCGCTTCTGACCGGGCGCGTGGTGCCGATCGACGTCGAGCTCGGGAACGAGTGGTTCATGATCGTCGTGACCGGCCCCAACACGGGCGGCAAGACCGTGGCGCTGAAGACCGTCGGGCTGCTGACACTCATGGCCCAGGCTGGTCTGCACGTGCCGGCACAGGACGGCTCGGAGCTGGCGGTGTTCGAGGAGGTGTTCGCCGACATCGGCGACGAGCAGAGCATCGAGCAGAGCCTCAGCACGTTCTCGTCCCACGTCACCCGCATCGTGGAGGTGCTGCGGGCGATCGCGGCCCTCCGCCGGCGATCGCCGGACGGGCCTCCGCCCGCGCTGGTCCTCTTCGACGAGCTGGGCGCGGGAACGGACCCGGACGAGGGCTCGGCGCTGGCCCGCTCCATCCTGACGTACCTGCTGGACCGCCGCGCTCCGACCATCGCGACCACCCACTACTCGGAGTTGAAGGCGTTCGCACACGAGGAGAAAGGCGTGGTCAACGCCTCGGTTGCGTTCGACCTCGAGACGCTCTCGCCAACGTACGAGCTCGAAATCGGCCTCCCGGGCCGCAGCAACGCGCTCGCTATCGCGGCGCGGTTGGGGCTCGACCCCCGAATCGTCCGCGGTGCCCGCCGCCACCTGGGCGCGGCAGGCGTGCGCATGGAGGGGCTCCTCCGCGACCTGGAGCAGGAGCGCGACGCGGCGGTGGACGAACGCCAGCAGCTGGAGCTCGAGCGGTCCGAGGTGGAGCAGCAGCGCCGCGAGCTGGACGGGGACCGCGTCAGGCTCGACGAGGAGCGGGTCCGCGTCCTGGACGAGGCGCGGACGCAGGCACGCCGCGAGCTCGACGCGGTCGTCGCCGAACTGGCGCGCGTCCGGGCGCAGGCGCGGCAGCCGGACCTCACCCGCGAGGGCCTCGACGAGCTCCGCAAGCGTACTCGCCGCATGGAGGACCGCATGCCGGCGCCCTCGCGTGGCGTCCGGCGGCGCGCCGCGCCCGCCGGGACCCCCGACGAGGGGCTGGACGGCACGCCGCGGGTCGGCGACTCGGTCGAGGTGATCAGTCTGGGTCAGGTCGGCGAGCTGCTCGACCTGTCGGCGGACGGCAGCGAGGCCGAGGTGCAGATGGGGTCGATGCGCGTGCGGGCGCGGGTCGAGGACCTGCGCCGGGTGCGCCGGCGTGAGCCGGAGGACCACGCCCGTTCGATCGTGGTGCTGAGGCCCTCTGACCGGGGCGCCGTGTCGCACCAGCTGGACATGCGCGGCTGGCGTGTGGAGGACGCGCTGGAGGAGCTGGAGACGTACCTGAACGACGCGGTGCTGTCGGGCGTCAGCTCGGTTCGCATCCTCCACGGAAAGGGCACGGGCGCGCTCCGCGCCGCCGTCCGCGAGCACCTGGCCCGGCACCCGCTGGTGCAGTCGTCCGAGCCGGCTCCCCAGCGGGAGGGTGGCGACGGGGTGACCATCGTCAAGCTGACCGCCTGAGCACAGGAGGATCACATGAACCCGCAAGAGCAGCAGATGATCGAGTCGCTCTTCCAGCGGCTGACGCAGGCGGCGCCGCAGGCCGGACCCCGCGACCCGGAGGCGGAGGCGCTGATCCAGCAGCGATTCCAGGCGCTGCCGGGCGCGGCCTACTACATGGCGCAGACGCTGCTCATGCAGGAGCGTGCGCTGCAGCAGGCTGAGGCGCGCCTGGCGGCCGGCGGAGGCGCCGCAGGCGGAGGCTCGTTCCTGCCGCCGACCGCGGCGCCGTACGGGCAGCCGTACCAGCAGCCCTACTCGCCGCCGTACCCGTACGCGCCGCCCCAGCAGCAGGGCGGCGGGATGGGCGGCTTCCTCGCCGGGGCCGGCAAGGTCGCGCTCGGGGTGGGTGGCGGCATCCTGGTGGCGGACGCGGTCATGGGCCTCGGGCACGAGCTCTTCGGCGGCGGCGGGTACCAGCAGCAGGGCTTCGACTACGACCAGGGGCAGGACCGGGACGACGGCGGCTTCTGTCAGGACAGCGACGACGGCGGGTTCGGGCAGCAGGACGACTCCTCGTCCGACTGGGCCGGCGGCTCCGACGACGGCGGCGGCAGCGGCGACTGGTAGAGCCGCGCCGCGCCACCATGGCGGCGACCCGGCCGGACAGGACCCCTACAGCCGCCGGCGCGGTGGGCGCACGCGGCGCAGCACCCGCTCGACGACCTCCGCCTCGCCCTCGTCGAAGAACCGCAGGAAGTGCTCCTCAACGCCCCGGAGGTGCACCGCCGCAGCCCGACGGAATACTCGCCGTCCCTGGTCCGTGAGCACCACGTAGGCTCCCCGGCCGTCCTCCGGCGACGGCTCGCGGGCGATGAGGCCGGCCTCCTCCATGCGCCGGGCCGCTCGGCTGAACCCGCTGCGGCTGATCACGATCGAGTCGGCCAGTTCGCTCATGCGCATCCGGTTGCCGGGGGCCTCGCTGAGCTGCAGCAGGGCGTCGTACCAGGTCAGTGAGATGCCGCGGCGTTCGGTCAGCTCGCGTTCCAGAACGTCCATCACGGCGGTGTGCGCCTCCACGAAGGCGCGCCAGGCCCCGAGCCTCGGGTCCCTGGCGATCCCTCCAGCCACGTCGGGAGAATACTACGAGCACATGATTGCACGTGCAATCATCGGGTGCTATGTTGGCGCGATGGCGATCCTGCATGGCATCCACCACGTCACTGCAATCACCGGCGACGCCCAGCGCAACGTCGACTTCTACGTCGGTCTGCTCGGCCTCCGCCTGGTCAAGAAGACCGTGAACTTCGACGACCCGACCTCATACCACCTCTACTACGGCGACGAGCTCGGACGGCCCGGCTCGGTCATGACGTTCTTCGTCTGGCCGGGCGCACCTCGCGGCCGCCAGGGCCCGGGCCAGGTCACCACGATCGCGTTCTCGGTACCGCAGGGCTCGCTGGACTGGTGGGCCACGCACCTGCGCGCGGCCGGAGTCCCCGCCGGCGAGGCCGGCTCGCGCCTGGGCGACGAGCTGCTGGCCTTCGCCGACCCGGAGGGCATGCTCCTGGAGCTGGTGGCGCCGGCAAGACCGGACACCCGCCCGGCGTGGACAGGAGGCACGGTGCCGGCCGAGCAAGCCATCCGGGGCTTCCACTCGGTCACGCTCAGCCTGATCGGCGAGGAGGAGACCGCGCGGCTGCTCTCAGGCACGCTTGGCTTTCGGCCCGGACCGGCGACGGCGGAGCGCGCGCGGTTCGAGACCGGAGACGCGGCCGGCGTGGTCGACCTGCGCTCGCTGCCCGATGCGCCGCCAGGCGTGACGGCCGCGGGGACCGTGCACCACGTCGCCTGGCGCACGCCGGACGACGCCACGCAGCTGACCTGGCGTGACCTCCTTGCCGAGGCCGGTTTCGACGTAACGCCGGTGCTGGACCGGCAGTACTTTCACTCGATCTACTTCCGCGAGCCGGGCGGCGTGCTCTTCGAGATCGCGACCGATCCGCCCGGCTTCGCCGTCGACGAGCCGCCCGAGGCGCTGGGCAGTGCGCTGAAGCTGCCACACGGGCTGGAGCCGCAGCGCCCCGCCATCGAGCGCGGGCTTCCAAAGGTGACGATCCCGGAAGGCGCCGGGCACTAGGCACTGGCACACGACATGTCCGACGATCGTCTCCGTCACCTTCAGAACGAATCCGCGGCGAGCGGCAATTCCCAGGGCTGGTTCGACGCGCTCTATCGG
>Ga0126369_10003087_pt1 | contig 11989 bp, 12 predicted proteins | sample PanSoiMetaPlot_1_FD_109646 | JGI IMG/M metagenome (GOLD analysis project Ga0126369, IMG submission 109646) | Tropical forest soil microbial communities from Panama - MetaG Plot_1 | ecosystem: Environmental > Terrestrial > Soil > Tropical forest > Bulk soil | place: Panama | collected 2016-02-17 | reverse complement strand
TCCGACGGTCACGTTCGGCGTACTCTATTGCTTCTTCGTCATCAGCCACGAACGCCGACGCATTCTGCACTTCAACATCACCAAGCACCCCACTAGCCTGTGGATCGTCCAGCAATTGCGCGACCTTCTCTGGGATGCCATGACGGTTGATGAAATTCATGCTCGAGTGTTCGGAAACGCCGCGATCACTTCGGGAGTCATTTCCGCGATGGGAAAGACGGGTGAAGGCAAGACAGTCGACGCGAAGGTACGCTTTCTTGCGGCTCTCGTGAAACGGAACGGCAACTGGCAGCTCGTGGCGACGCAGTCAGCGCCGCTCAGGCAAACGCCGCAAAAGCACAATTGAGCCCGGCGTTAAGCCTTGAAGCCCTCGCACAAAAGTTCCCAGAAGGAGACACGATGACTTCAATCAATTGGCGACTCATTTTCACCCTCTCGTTGTTTGGATTGGCGATGGCGGTTGGCACCCTATCAGCCATTCCGTCGAACGTCGCACCTGTTATCTGGTTGGCGATCTTCGTTGTCTGCGCATATGTGATTGCTCGTTATAGTTCCCGCCGCCATTTTCTTCATGGCCTGATCTTAGGGTTGCTGAACAGCGTTTAGGTAACGAGTGCGCACATCATTTTCTTCAGTACGTACATCGACCACCATCCTAAGGAAGCGGCAATGATGGGCTCTATGCCGTTGCCGAACTCGCCCAGGTTGATGATGGCGCTGGTCGGACCAGTCGTGGGGATCGTAACCGGTGCGATCATCGGTGTTCTGGCACTTCTCGTGGGCCGTTTTGTGCGGCCGAAAGAGGTTTCGTAGTCGTCGTGTTTGCGCCCGAGCGTCATGCAAGAATTTGGTGGGTATGCGTTCTAATATTCGGTGACTCCAGTTCAAGACCAGTCTTTGCGCGGTACTGAGGTGCGGCAGAAAATGTTCACAGGAATAGACACAACTGTCCGGCAGGTTGTAGTTCTTTTTTCCGCTTTCACCATCGTAGTTTCATTGGCAGCCGGATGCCACAGCCTTGCTTATCGGAATGACTTGAGTTCCGTCGTCGTGACCTTGAAGCGCACGGCCTGCTATGGGTGGTGTCCTGTCTATTCCGTGACTATCCATGGGAATGGGCTCGTGGAGTACCTGGGGGAATTCCGCGTAGACGTACCGGGGACTCAGACAACCAGGATTCCACCTGAGCGATTGAAGGATCTGTTGAAAGATTTTGACGTCATCCATTTCTTCGACCTCAAGGAGAAGTACTTCGAACTCTGCACCGATATGCCGACTGCGATTATTTCCATCTCTGTGGACGGACGGAACAAAGAAGTGAGCAATTACTACGGTGGCTGCGAAGGTGCAAAAACAGGGCCACAGGTGGACCTGGAAAAACTGGCGGAGCAAATAGACAGCGCCGCTGGTACCAGTCGTTGGATCAAGTGCGACTTTGACTGCATGAAGGGGCTGGTTCAGACCGGCCTCAACGTCAATGCGCAATCGCCCCATGGAGATACACCGCTGTTGATCGCGATTCAACAGCGGGATTTGAAGAAAGCGCAGCTACTACTCGACGCAGGGGCTCAGGTCAACACCGCAGACGCGCAGCTGTATACTCCGTTGATGTGGGCAGCAATGCGCGATGACCCTGCGATAGTCCAGGAACTGCTGGCACGCGGCGCAGACGTAAATGCCAAAGACACGAAAGGCTTCACTGTTCTGGAGATGGCGGGAGGAAAGCAAGTTCGAGAGGTGTTGACGCATGCAAGGAGGCGTTGAAAGCCCTACGGCGTGGGTGCATCCCTAGAACGAAAACGGAACGCAAATACTTGCGGCTGTAACATTCTAAGAAGAAGGCTTTAAACAACTGTGATCCCGAGAGACTCACTGAAGGTTTTGCGGCACGGCATGGTGAGAGCCGCTTGCTTGAGCGTCTTAGTCGCCTTGTCTGCCCTGGCGCAGGTCTCGTTTCAAGATCCGTTTTTGAATAACGGGCAAAAGCGACTCACGTCCAATCTTAGACAAGCAGACTTGATCTTCGTTGGAACCGTGATCCATGTTGGGCCGCCGCCCAAGTTTAAGAGCGGGGGCCTTATGGCATTGCAGGAAGTGCGATACAAAGTCGACGAAGTGCTTAAAGGGCAGGAACCGGAGCTGAGTCGATGCTGCGGCGTTTTGCTCGCGAAGACCAGTGAACTCGACGTTCAGCACGTAGTTGTTGGAGGCAGCCGTACCGCCGACCCTTCTCCGGAGGCGAATCGGTTATCTCCGAGTGTCTTTGCTGTGGGAAGCCGCCTTGTCGTGATTGCAAAAAGGGAGTCTTCGATGTGGCTTGGTTCTGACGAAGACTACGGAGTGATTGCAGCCACAGATTCGAACGTCGCCGCTATAAAGGAGTTGTTGAACCGGGCGACTAAGAGTGGCCACAAGTCGAGATGAACGGACCGGAAGACGCGATGATGGATTTGCGCGCCTTGCAATGGCTCCGTTTATGCAACCTCAGAATTTCGCTATGAGCGGAAATCTCGGAAAAATGATTTATAAACGGATAAAGGCGGGCTCCCGGGTAATCGGTTGCCTCGTGGCTGGGATCGTGTCGGGCTACCTTGCCGTCGTCATCGTTGCATTCCTAGCGCCGAGACCGCCATCCTCCTCGGAGGCGGGCATAGCATTCTCGGTGGCGCTTCTTCGGTGGTCGGTGGCAACCTTCATCGGATTTGGCGCAGCTGGATTTTTTGCTTGCTGGAAACTGACGAAACGCTTTGGCGGAGGCTGATACGCACTTACCGACATTGAATTAAGCCTGTGTCTCGCTACCGCGGAAAACTCAATGTCGACAAGGCGGGAGCATATAGTTTTGACCGTCGCGATATTCTTCAGAAGTGCCTTGCGCTTGGGCCTCCAGGTCGTAGTGGCCGTGGTGATTGGTCTGCCAGATTTCGATCGTGGCATCGGGCACCACGTCGCCGCGCGTGTTGAATACTTGACCGGAAAGCGTCAGCGGCATTGGTCATGGCGCCCGGGCACAAGGCGCTGGTCACTGAACTTTATTTCGCAACTGATCCCGTCTTCGAGGGCGACCCCGCCAAGAACTACTCGCGCGATCCGGTGCTCCAAACACCGGAGCTCATCCGCCCAGTCATGCTGGCGTGCGATCCGAACGAAGTACACGCCAAGGTTCAATTTGAGCTGTGCATCGAGCGGCTCTGATGCGACCGAAGATCGCAAGCATGTCGCTTCTCTGCTGCTTGCCGATCACATTGTCGGCGCAATCCGCTGGACAAGAGAAAACAATCAACTTGCCTGCCGGAGCTTCTGTGGAAGCCGTATCCGTTTCCCCCGCGGGAAATCTTATTGCAGCAATTTGCAGCGACCATGTAGTGCGCGTTTGGTCTGGCCGTTCCGGCAACCTGCTGCGAACCATCAAGGAGGACACTGGAAGGCCTAGCGGCGTGCAATTCTCCAGTGACGGTCGATTGCTGGCCGTCTCGTACGAAACCGTTCTTTACGAAAAAGGAACCATCAAGATCCTCAACGTTGATTCTTGGAAGGTACAAGACGATTTGACGTCGGAATGCACGTACTGCGCTCTCGCGTTTTCTCCTGATAGCCGGCGTCTCGCAAGTGCTGGTAACTCCGGTGTATCGGTTTGGGACTTGGCCGCCCGAAAAAAGGTAGCAACGATCTCGCCTCCATTTGGTGGCTCGCGTGCGCTCGCCTTTTCGCCGGATGGCAAATTGGTGGCGACCGCAGACGGAGATGGCTTTGTGCGCGTTCATGACGCAAACACGGGAGCTCTGCGGGCAACCGCGACAGAATTTCTTGTCGAACCCTTCGCAGTGGCCTTTTCCCCAGACGGCAAAGCGGTTCTCGCTGGTGGTGCTGACAAAGCCGTCTCGATCATCGACTCCGAAACCGGCAAGGTCGCGCGGGTGCTTCCGAAACAGTCTGGAGTGGTTTCGTCGCTCGATGTCTCTGCTGACGGGAAACGGGCTGGTGTGGTCTACCAATCCGCGGACAGCTCTCTTGAAGAAAACCACATGATCCTATGGGATCTGGAGAAAGGAGCCGTGCTTGCCGACTTTCAAAAACCGGGAATCGTCATGATCGGAGGAGCCTTCGTACGCGATCACTACGTCCTCGCCACCACCTCTGGCAATCAATTCACTCTTTGGTCCCTTCTCTAAATTCGCTTTGTCTTTAGCCGGGTAAGCCCCGGCTAATCGGCTAGACGGCGATACGCTCCCTCTAGGGCCTCCGCAATTCCTCCCGAGTGACGAGCTATTCGGAAGCAATGATCGGTAGTGGGCTAATTCCGCGATCCGTGAACGACAGCCCTAGCAACACGCTTTTAGCCCAGAGCCCCAATGATCCGACGAGCATAACTCCCGCGTTCTTCGGCGTACAATAACTCGTTTCCCGACGATCCAAGGAAACGCGAGCGAATCGTGGTTAAGAAACTCACTTCGTTTGGCACCCTTACCCTTGCGATATCCGCACTCGCCTCCACGGGCGCCCCGGTTCACATCCCGGGTATCCGGGATGATCTCAGGCCGACGCATTCTGAGACCAGCCAGAACAAAGGTCGCGAAACGACATTTTTCCCCGTTGCAGTGTGGTACAGCGGCGGCAAGGCACGCGCGCCCATGCTCGAGACCATTACTGCAGATTCGCCGAGACTCTGGAAAGAAGATCTGTTGAAGATAAAACAGCTCGGTTTTAATACAGTTCGAACCTGGGTGGAGTGGAACGTCGCCGAGCTTGAAGAAGGCAAATACCACCTTGAGAATCTCGAACTATTGTTGCGACTAGCCGACGAAGTTGGTTTGAAAGTCATCGTGCAGGTTTATGTCGATTCGGCTCCGGAATGGGTGGGAAAGAAGTATCCCGACGGGCGCTATGCCGCACAAGACGGACTGCCGATTCCTTCTCAGGCGGCGCCTGGTTTTTGTTTTGACCACCGGGGCGTGCGCAAGGCGACTCTCGATTTCTTTAAGGAAGTCGCAAGACATGCAGCGGCAAGTCCCGCGTTTTATGGATGGGATCTGTGGAGCGAGCCCGCCGCCCTGAACTGGGCGCGCATTGGGTACAAATCTGAGCCAATGTTCTGTTATTGCCCCAGCAGCCAGGAGCGGTTCCGGCAATGGCTGAAAGAAAAATATCAGACACTCGACCGCCTTAACGAAGCCTGGCACCGGACGTTTACTGATTGGAGCCAGGTGGAGCCTCCACGCTACGGAACCATTTTGACGTATACCGATTTCATGGATTGGCGCACTTATTACGGCTACAAACTGGCCGCGGATTTAGCGATGCGCAATCAGGCGGTGAAAGTGGTTGATCCAGCTCACGTGACGACCAGCCATGCGCCCAACCCTTCTCCCCTGGTGCGCACCTTGGCCGACCCGTATGATCCGACCGATGACTTCCTGATGAAAAACTCCGTCGATCTTTTCGGAACGAGCTTCTACCCTAAACTCCTTGCCCCTGAGCACAATTGGACGCTGGAGCGCAGGGTACTGGCCATGGATCTGACCAGCGGCATGACCGGCGGGCGTGGGTTTTACGTTGGGGAACTGCAGGCCGGGTATGGCGTCCATGGCAACGTAGTTGGTTCCCCGGTGACCGCCAGCGACTTGGAGATGTGGACGTGGGGCATGGTATCGCGTGGTGCGCGCGCCATCAATTATTACGCTTTTTATCCCATGAACGCGGGTTACGAGTCGGGTGGCTATGGATTGATCGCGCTGGACGGCACGCTCACGGAACGGAGTCGCCACGCAGGCGAGATCGCTCGACGCATTGAGGAAAATTCTGATCTGTTGCTGCAGTCGCGGCCGGAGCAGGCGGAGGTCGCGATCGTTTTCAGTCCGTTAACTCCGTTGGTCGGTGGATACGACGAGGAAGGCAGCCGTACCGCGATTCATGAAGCCGTAGCCGGATACCACAGAATGTTCTTCGAACGGAATTTGCCCGTAGACGTGCTCAGTTCTCGCGAGCTTGCAGAAGATGAAATCGGTAGATACCGGCTGATCATTGTTCCATATCCTTTGATGCTGACGGGCGAAGAAGCCAAGGCATTGGAGGAGTATGTTTCCGGCGGGGGACATCTTTTTGTTGAAGCACGGGCTGGCTGGGTGGATGAAAGGGGACATGCCGAGTCCCGAGTTCCCGGCTTCGGTTGGGACGAAATGCTGAGAGTCCGCGAAAAACAGCTGATTCCGAAAAAGGAGTTTGTGGTTAAGTGGGGAGCCGTGGAGTTCAAGGGAATGTCCTTCCAGGAGCAGTTCGAGGTGGAAGATCATACCGCGCGTCCGGTGGCGGTTACGGCGGACGGAACTCCGATTGCGTACGAGAACAAATACAAGAAAGGCAGTGCCATGATCCTGGGTAGCTTTGCTGGACAGGAAAACTACGAGCATCCGGTTGCAATGCATCCCCTCGGCGGAATACTGGCGCGGTGGGCGGGCCTCTCCGAACTCAAGCTGCGGGCACCAGCATTGTTGGAGCTCCGTCAAATGTATGCGCCCAAGGGCAGGTTGGTATTCTTCTTCAATCATGCGGACAACCCAGTGTTGGTGGAGTTCAACCGAAAGCTTGAGAAACCTGCTTCCAGTATTCGGGAAGTCATGACCGGAGAGAAAATCCCTCCTGCCGGGATCAATCTGAATCTGAAAGCGGATGTTCCGGCGCAGAGCGTACTGATTTACCGAATCGAGTTCTGAGCTGAGCAAGTGCCGCGAGTCGCTTCATCTCATTTATTTATGGAGGAATGATTGTGAGCGTTTCCCGCTATCGCGAACGCATTACAGAAGTACTGGATCGAATCTGGAGCACGCAGACGGCAACCATTGAAAAAGTTGCGACGGTCATGGCCGAATGTATTAGCGTCGGCGGTCTGGTGCATATGTTTGGCAGTGGACACTCTGTTCTGCCAGTGCAAGATATGTTCCCGCGCTACGGCGCCTTTCCAGGATTTCGGCCACTGATGGACATGCGGCTGATGTGGACGAATGTGATTGGCTCCGGAGGTGCAAAAGGGCTGCTCTGGCTGGAACGCCGCGAAGGCTATGCAGCTGTCCTTTTCGAAAACGAGCCGATTCGCCGAGGAGACGTGATGCTGGTCTTTTCCCATGGAGGCTTGAACGCCACAGGGATTGAAGTGCTGCAGGAAGCCAAGAAACGCGGGTTGACAACCGTGGCTATCACATCGATGGACAATTATCGCAAGCGAGAGGCAACTCATTCCTCGAGGAAGAAACTGGCGGACGTTGCGGATTACGTAATCGACAACTGCGTCCCCGCGGAAGACGCGTTGGTGCAGGTGGAGGGCTGGAAGGCTCCGGTGGCTGCGGGATCGACTGTTTCGACAGTCACGATTGCGATGGCGATTGTCGCGCAGGTGGCCGCGGATCTGGCGGCGCAGGGCAAGAATCCTCCCGTGTTTGTTTCGCCCAACGTCCCAGGGATACCAGCGGACAACAACGATCGCGTGTACGAAGAATATGAACGCTTGCTGAAACGATAGCCTGTGAGCCAAACCATTCGGCCGCGATTACTGTTTCTCAGCGCATGCGCGGGAATCCTTGTCTTCGGGATCGTTCTCGCCATCCTGGGCGCCATGTTTGGCTTGCCCGCTATGCGCGCACGCCTGCAGCTCAGTCTGGCACAGCAAGGAACCTTGTTTCTCTTGCTGTATCTGGGTATTTTCGTTGCGTCCCTGGTGATCGGGCCCCTGATCGATCATCTGGGGAATAAAGCAACTCTGGTGGCGTCCTCTTTGATGGTTGCGTCAGCGATGGTCTTCTTCGCGGAGGCACACTCGTTTGGGTCCGCGAGCTGTGCGGCAATCCTGCTGGGACTCGGCGGGGGCGGCTTGAACACTTCCACAAACGTGCTGGTTTCCGATCTTTACGCGGCCCAGCGTGGACAGATGCTGAATCTGCTGGGTATTTTCTTTGGTGTCGGTGCGCTCAGTATTCCCCTCGTCGCAGCCAGTATCGAAGGACACTTCACGATTCCCCAGGTATTTCTCTTCTGTGCCGTTCTGGCGATTGTTTGCGCTCTCTGGTACGCGGCGATCTCGTTTCCGCATGCCAAAACCAAGCAGGCGTTTTCCTGGGCCGAACTGCTCGAGGTTGCGAAATACAACGGCGTGCTGCTACTCGCATTTATCTTGTTTCTTGAGTCGGGCAATGAAGCCTGTATCGCGGGTTGGACGTCCACCTATGTGGATGTCACGGGTTACTCGCCGCGACTTGCCACACTGGTATTGGCAGCATATTGGGCCGCTCTCATGCTGAGCCGAATGCTTGCAGCGAGAGCGCTGCGAGCGATCGGAAAATCGCATCTCGTAGTCAGCGTGGCGTTCTTGTCGCTGGCAGGCTGTGCCCTCCTGCTTTCCGCACAATCGCTGATCCTGTTGTTTGCTGGGACGTCGTTGATTGGACTGTCCTATGGGCCGATCTTTCCGACGACACTGGCGATTGCGGGTGACCGCTACTCGCAACGAGCGGGAACGGTGTTCGGACTGTTGTTTTCGATTGCACTCATTGGTGGCATGACGTTTCCCTGGGCCGTCGGGCAGGTTTCGCAACGACTCAGTGTTCGTGCCGGCATGATCGTGCCGGGACTGGGAGCGGTTGGTATTGTTGGACTATCACTTGCAGTTTTCTTTGGCAGGCACAAGTCGGGGGCGCTTCCGAGCGCGGACTAAAGAGTTTCTTGCCATGACGAAACAAAGAGGCGAGGTATCGCACGTTCTGGCGGTTGACCTCGGTGGCACGAAATGCTCCTCCGCAGTCGTTAACCGAGAGGGAAAAATTGTTTCGCGCCGAACCGCACCGGTGGATGTGAGTTCTTCGTCAGCACCGGTGTTCCAGATTGTTCAGCTGGCGAAAGATCTTGCTGGCCGCAAGAAGCCGAAGGATGCTTATGCCGCCGCTGCAGTGGCAGTGCCGGGGCTGGTTCGGCGTAACGGAACAGTTTGGGCGCCAAACCTGCCGGGCTGGGAACAGATGCCGTTGGCGAGACGTTTGGTGCGCTCCCTTGGTATTCCGGTGAGGATCGAAAGCGATCGTAATGCGGCAGTTTTGGGAGAGTGCTGGCTCGGAGCGGCACGAGGCAAATCCGACGCGATCGTGTTGATGATCGGCACCGGGATTGGCGCCGGGATCCTGAGTGGCGGCCGCCTTATTCGAGGTGCGCACGAACTTTCTGGCTGTGCTGGATGGCTCACCGTTACGCGCGAAGATGTCCAGTCAGCTCAAGGTCGCGGGGAGTTGGAATCTCTGGTCGCCGGACCAGCCGTCGCGCAGGCTGCACAGCAACGCCTCCGGGATGGGGAAGCGAGCAGCCTCGCAGAATTGGATGTGTCGAAAATTACGGCGCACGATGTTGCGGCTGCTGCCCGACAGGATGACAGGCTGGCAGTGGACATCTTCAACCGCGCCGGCCGGCTTCTCGGATTTGCGGTGGCGAACCTTGTCAGCCTCCTGGACCCCGAGGTCATCATCCTGGGAGGAGGAATGGCGGCCGCGGCCGACCTCTACCTTGAATCATTGAAGAAGGCAATGCTTGAGCGTGCGCAACCGCTCGCCGCAGAAAACGTGAAGATTGTCGTGAGCGGAATAGCGGATACCGTTAACCTGCTCGGCTGTGCACGCTTGGCCTGGGAATCTGGCGGAACAAACCTAAAACCAGCATGAAGATGAGGAGTTCCGCACCTTCGGGCAAAAATCTTCTCCTTGGAAGGAGGCAAAATGAACCGGCGTTCCTTCGCACAAACCGTAAGTGGTGCGGTAGCGATGTCAGCATTGGGAAGGTCAACGGTGTGGAGCGAGTCGACATCCGACGGCACCCCAGGCAGGATCATGGCGATTGCGGCGCATCCGGGCGATGGGCTCTTCACCATGGGAGCCGTCCTGGCCCAACAGATCGAGCGCGGAGGAACCGGTACTCTGTTGAGTCTCTCGCTGGGAGAGAAAGGAGCTCCGAAAGATATCCCGGTTCAGCATTACGGCGAAATGCAGCGTGCAGCCACTCAGAAAGCAACTCACTTGCTTGGGGCAGACGCCGTTTTTCTCGCCTATCCTGACGCCGAGATACCATTCAACGAGGAAAGCACTCTGGCGGTTTGTGACGCAATCCGGCAATACAAACCGGACGTCGTTATTACTCACTGGAGTGGAAGCTGGCATAAAGACCATCAGAATTGCCACCTGATTGTTCGCGATGCCGTCTTCTACGCAGCCCTGGAGACACTTGCCCGAAGCCGTCCCGCGCACTCGGTGTCCAAAGTTCTTTACGCCGAGAACTGGGAGGATGCCAGCAACTTTATACCCGATACATACCTGGATATCGAAGCAGTCTATGAGAAGTGGCTGCAGGCATGTGATTTTTATCCCATGTGGCGAGGGCAGACGGGCTTTTTTCGATATAACGATTACTACAGTGCTCTTTCGATCGCGCGTGGGTGTCTTTCTGGCTTCAAGCACGCCGTGGCCCTGATGTCGGATCCCGGCCAGAGAATAACCCGGCCGCGGTCACTCTGATATCCGCAGTTCAAAAACCGGTTCGCTGCAGGCGGCCATCGACCGGACTTAGGGGTGGGGCCAAGCCTTGGATCGACTTCCGGAAAAGAACGCATGCAGTAACTGGGGATTTAATTGTGTTGTCATGGAGGATCGCCGCATTCAGCCGCTCCTGCTCGATGATGGTTCGCCAGAGATCCGCATCACCTCAGACAGAATTGAGGGCGGCTCTCTTCTCATCCCTCCTGATACCGACACTGATCTGGTCATCGAATTGGAGCTCGGTTGGGCGTGGTTTTCCTCTGCCGAAGGAAGTGTACGTCTTCTTTCCGCTCTGACTGGTACGGTGAAGGTTGAACGAGTCAATTCCGATGAGTTGGGCACCCCAGCAGCTGTGGTCGCTCACGGCGCCTCTTAAGGTAAGCGCGTCGCCCGCGCTCGGCCATCCAGGCTAGCGCGGTGTTGACGGTGGACCGTTGAATTGTTCATCCTTAATCGGAACGTTTTGCTCAATGGTCAGAATTTTGGTCGAAACTTTCGTGCCCCATGCACCACCGGGACTGGACCATCGTACGATGAACGGCATTTTCACTCCGCCAATTTCACGGTAGTCCCCAAAATCTGCCTGTATCTGAAACCCGCCGAAAATGGTCTGCTCTACGATGTGCCGCCGCAGAAGCAGGCCAGTCTGAACATCGAAGAAGAACTCTTCACTCGTATTTTCCGGCGACGTCCCGACGACAACGTAACTGTCGTGTTCGCCGATCTTCTCCTTGCTCTTAACTTTTACGTCCGAATACCGGCTCTTTATGCGGCTGCCCTGGTAGAGCTCCGAATCGCGCATGATGGAATTCCGTTGCGGCGTATTCAAAATTCCCCAGTAGGATTTCTCCGAGTCCTGCGCCCAAGCGAGCGTACCGTTGAATCCAACCCACAGACTGTAATCGGGCGATTCCCTGGCAATCAACACTTTGTCCGGCGCTTTTTGGGAAACCGTTGTTTTTGATTCAGGGTCGCTGTCGTTCAGTGGTGCTGTTCTTATAATCCTACTCTTCACGCCATCAATCGCTGCCTGCCCGCCGAGGGCTTGCACATAGTGGTTAAGCACTTCATCGACGCTCGGAAGCGGGACGCCAGCGGGTGGTCCGGCCGTCGCCGCTTCCGACTTGGGGGCCCGGGGTGGAGGAGGAACTATGGGCGCCAACGGAACCGGGTCTGTGTGGCCCTGATGGCACGTAAAGCAGTTAACCGTGTTTTCGCCGTGGAACGCCTCCTGATTGATTTGGCGCACCATGCGGATCATTTCTCTTGCTCGGAGCTTCTGTTTCGTTACGTCCTGGCTAAAATCTTGCCTGTGGCAGTAGTCGCAATCCACGTTGAGCGAGCTGGCGATGAAAGACATGGCTCCTTGCAGATCAGCAGCACGCATTCCCTTTAGCGCCTGGATGTTCTTAAAGACTTTTTCTGCTGGC
>Ga0126369_10003086_pt1 | contig 11992 bp, 14 predicted proteins | sample PanSoiMetaPlot_1_FD_109646 | JGI IMG/M metagenome (GOLD analysis project Ga0126369, IMG submission 109646) | Tropical forest soil microbial communities from Panama - MetaG Plot_1 | ecosystem: Environmental > Terrestrial > Soil > Tropical forest > Bulk soil | place: Panama | collected 2016-02-17 | reverse complement strand
GCGCGCAGCGCGCCACGACGTCCCGCGCGGCATCTGTTTTGCGAGCTGTAAAGCGAGCGCCTTGGTCTCATGCATGTCGGTGCCTTCGTGTTCGCGCCCTGATGTGACGACGCGAGCAGCCAACGGACCAGGAAGACGTACCGATCGCAGTCATCACCAAGGGGAGCATTGCGGCATTCGTCATGGCGCGCGGGATAAGCAGCGAGCGCGCTCGCGTCAATTCTTGTTCGTTCGGTTGGTTATTTATGTGAGGTGGTGCCCGTTTCGGTCATCTTCTGATGCGCGATGCCGACGTAATCGCGATGGCGCTTGAAGCCCACGACCACCTGCGGATGCTTCATGAACGTCGGGACCACCGCCTAGCCGTGACCGGCCGTACTGCTTACATTCTCTGTCTGTTGCCCGACGGTGCCATCGAGTTCACCAAACGCTGAGTGGCAGTGCTTCGCCTGCAAGGTTATAGTGCGATAACGTCTGCTGCGAATGCGCGATTGTGCGGGATACAAGCACCGCAGAGAACAAATCGAGAAATATCAATATAACATAACTTTTGTTATGTGAACGATGACAGAACAAGCAGGAGAGCGCTCGGTCTTTTCCGGCCGAATTGCCTGGGCATCCGTCGCATTCGCTGACCTAAGCCGCACGGACAGTCGCCAGAAATTTTTGAACCTCGGCTTTCAGGTGAACACTTTCCTTCGATAGCGACTGAGCAGAGCGCAGCACTTGCGATGAAGCCGTGCCGGTCTCGCTCGAACCGCGGCTCACGTCGGCGATATTCGTCGCGACCTGCGCCGTTCGCTCGGCGGCCTCATGAACGTTGCGCGAGATCTCGGTGGTCGACGCGCCTTGTTGCTCGACCGCGCTTGCGATGGTCGACGCGATTTCGGCAATGCGGCCGATCGTGCCGCCAATCTCCTTGATCGCTGCGACAGACTCGGCGGTGGCAGATTGCATACTCGCGATCTGAGTTCCGATTTCTTCCGTCGCCTTTGCCGTCTGCGCGGCGAGCGCTTTGACCTCCTGCGCTACGACCGCAAATCCCTTGCCGGCTTCGCCTGCGCGCGCTGCTTCGATGGTCGCATTGAGCGCCAGTAGGTTGGTCTGCTCGGCAATCGCCGTAATGAGTTTCACAACGTCACCGATACGGCCGGCAGCCAGTGACAATTCGGCAATCCGCCCATCGGTCTTCTGCGCCTGTTTGACGGCATCGCCGGCGATCAGGCTCGACTCTTGAACCTGATGGGCGATCTCATTAACGAAACCGGTCAGTGCCTCGGAGGCGGAGGCGACGGAATGCACGTTACGGGAGGCCTCTTCAGAGGCTCCGGCAGCCGTCGTCGACAGACGTTGCGTTCGTTCCGCCGTCGTCGTGAGGGTGGAGGCCGCGGTCTCAAGCTCGGAAGACGCCGACAGCACCGTCTCGATGACGTTTCCGATCGTCGTCTGAAACTGGTCGGCGAGCTCGTGAATATCGGCCTGGCGCTGGGATGCCGCGTCTTGCTCGATTCGCTTCTGGGCGATTTCCATCTCTTCGATGCGAATGAGCTTCTCTCGGAAGGTATCGGCGGCGCGCGCGTTGTCGCCGACCTCGTCGCCACGGTCGAGGTAAGGTATCTCGACGTCCTTGTTCCCGTTGGCGAGTTCGATGAGGATCTCGCCGATGCGCCGGATGGGTTTGGCGATCGAGAGAGCCCCAAAGCCAGCAGCCGCTGCTAAGACAAGGATCACGATCAAGCCAATGCCAAGATCGAGCGTATTGACGCGCGCGGTCTCCAAATCGACGTTGGCCTTCTTTGTCGCGGCCGCCTGTGTTGCCGACGTGATCGCTTCTTCGGTCAGAGCGTTGATCTCTTGGCCGATCTTGACAGCCTGCTGAAATTTCGGGGCGGTATCTCCGTAATCTTTCGCGGCGACAACAAAATCGTTCGCGACCTGCAGGAACTGATCGATGAGAGGAGGGATCTTGCCAAGCCTTTGTTGATCCGCCGGCTGATCGCTCAGCTCGACCGCGCCCTGCAAATGGTTTGCGGCGGTACCCGCACTCTGGCGCATCCTCGCCATGGCACTGTCCATCTCGCTCGGGGCAATGGCGAGCCTGATCTCACGCAGTTCAAGCTGCAACTTCCGCAGTTCGTCGACGGCATGGAGCACTTGAATGGCGCTGAGCTGTTGCCGCTCCGCGGCGGCACTTCCGCGCATGACTGATCGATTTCCGATTTGCTGCTCGGCCAGCATGCCAACGACCAGCGCGATACCGAAGGCGGCCCAAATCGCGAGCTTCGTTCGAATGCGCAGATTGAGTCCTACCATGGTAAGCGTCCTTCATTGCGATTCTGAAGCGCGCATACGGCAGTTTCACCACAGATCATTGACGTGGAGTTTCTAAACAGCGTCAGTCAGATACCTTTGCGCAAAGAAAAAACGCGCGGTGTGAGAAACCTAGAAGGAGACCCCTACAACCCGATTCTTCGCTCCGCTCGGCCCACGAATACGGTAACGCTTCGCGAGGCTGGTGACCCTGAGATTCGCCGGCGCGGTGCCATCGATGATCGCCGCAATGATGCGGGGCGAAACGAAGGCGAGGGCGCCAGCAGACGGATGTGCCGTTCACCCTGGGCTTCGCGTTGTGTTAGGGCCGCCCCCAGATCCGCGCAATTACGCGTGGCGCGACTCCGGTCTCCGGGTTGGGATCTGGCGAATATTGCGCCGCGGGACCGAATCCGGCGACTTTAGTCTGTGCCCAGGGGCAAATCCGCGACGTAGCACACAGACGCATCATCGCTCGGTTCTGCCGCTGGCACCAGTTTCGTTTCGGAGCCGCGTCATGATGCTGTGCGGCGTATGAATCCTCTTCGGCGGTCGCTTGCTGACCCGCGTCCGAGCTATGCTGCGGGGCCGACGTCTGGGGGTGGATGCATGGGCAGCATGCCTAAGCGCCCTTACCTGATTTCCGCGCGCAAAACGATATTAATGACGCCGGCTATCCGAATGCACCGCGCCGCCAGGTGGCTCGCTGCGTGCTGCGCCTCGGACTTTCTGGTTCATGACCGCCAATGGATCCGGCCGCAGTTCTCACACTCATAAATCCGAAACGCTGGCTGACCGGCCAAACGGGGAATGAACGTGATGAACTTCATAGGGCTTGGCACCGGTCACAGTACAGGGCCGGCTTCGTGGGCTTCTCCGTGTTCATCGTTCCCGAGGTCGAGCAAGCTCATGGAGGGCGGCACATCGCCGGGAATGGGTCAGATTGCGGCGCGTACTGATGCGCTGGTATCGCGACCAGAAACCGGCAAAATGGCCGCGTCTATCGTCCCCATTTCGGCCGGTTGACACCCGGCGATGCTTAGAAAAAACGTGCATCGCTGCCATTTAGTTCGATCTGAAAATCACTTCTCTCAACTCGGCCCGTCCGGCCTGATCATCGCGGCATGCTTAAAACGCTCGACGGCGCGGGCTACCAAGAGATCGTACTGCTCGGCACAAGACCGCGATCGACAATTCGCGATCCGGGACCCGGAAAAGCAAAGCGATTGTCTGCACAGCGCGCTAACTAGCGTTGCGGCTCGATCGTGATGCGGTGAGTCAGCGAACAGGGTGTGTAACGGAACGTCGAAGGCTTCCGCAATTCGCGCGAGGCGACCGGCGCTGATGCGGTTTCTGTCGTTCTCCTATTTCTGCACCTGAAGGCGACGCCGATGAGCTTTGGTAGATCCCCTTGCGTCAATCCTCTCGTGAGACGTCTGAACCCGAACGCGGCGGTTTTAACGAAAATTTTCAATTAATAAGAGGTCCCCATAGCGCACGCCGTACGCAAGCATCGAGGGGTATCGGGGCGTCTTCGCATGTAGGAGGTCGGCATTGCAGATTTTCCCTCGCAGAATTGCTAAGCGCAAAACGGCTCCTTGATGTGACGGTTCCGCCACCGTGTTGTCGAAGGCGGGTATGCGTCGACGCGCTTGGAGCGCGAGTGCGCGACTGGAATTTGTTCTAAAACACCGACAGGCCGCCGACGGGATGGCACCCTCGTTGCGAGGCACTGCTCGCGTAAGGAACGATTTCCAGCTCCCGGGCTTTGGTCCAAAGATCGCAGGAGCAGAGCGATGGCAGAGGCCCAACGGCAGGTCGAAAAGAGGTCGCTTTCTCAAAGCGAGTCGGGGCTCTGCAGGCGATGCGGAAAGTCGGTCGTTCTGGTGTCCTTCCTCCCGGAATACGAAGATCGACCGGCTTGTAACGTTGTTCGCTGCGAGAAATGCGGATTTGTGGACTGGGTCAGGGAATAGTGCTGCTCAGCATGCTGCTCTACCAGGCGGGACATCGTCGTGCAGATGACCGCCTCGTATTGCGACTCCCGGCACATTGTTACGGAGTCTGAACCGCCGCACCAGCCCATGAGAGAGCACAAAGCTTCCGAAGCTGATTGGTGTCTTCGGCTCGCTCTCGGCGGCGCGCAAAAATATTTGCGTCTATGTCTGCTTCGCAACCGACAGCGGGGGTAGCTGGATATAGACTTGTTTCCGATGGCGCTGCACTCAGGTGCCCCCCATTTGGTCATCGTCATCGGCCCCGGCCTTGTTGCGGCAGGCCGGGGCTTTCTCACGCCGGGGCTGTCGCGATGCGGATCCAGGACAACCTGCCTCGTCTTTTCGATCTATCGTCCGTGCTTTGCCCAAACTGCCTTGGACTGATGCGGCTCGTATCAATCATCGAGGTGTCGCGCGACCGCGACGTTGACGAAATCACCTACCGCTGCGGCGAGTGCGAGACCTACAAGAAAAGGCGCACCCCGGCTTTCCCCTTGTTCGACGTGTAAGGACGATCGAGCCTTCTGAGCTCAACGTCGACGAACTCGCGTAGAGATCATCGGATCCACCAGTCCGACCTAACCGGTCGCGCGGACTTGGCACGGACCTTTGCGCCGATCTTGGCACCCATCTTGGTGACGTCCCCCGGATCTGCAGCCGAGTCGGTGAGCGTCCTCGGCTCACCGCGGTAATAATAGTCGCCCAAGTCGCTCCATTTGGCCTCCAGGCCGCACCAATATTCGTAGTCACGATGTGTGTCGGCCATCTCGGCGTTTCGCAGGGCTTCCGACGCTTTCTCAAGGCAGAATACGTACAGCGATGCACGAATGCGCGACATTGTGCGCCTCCATCGAAAACGATTTGCCGAACGCCCACCTCCCCTCAATTACTCAATTAACTGAGCAGCCCCAGGGGCAAAGGAACTGGGACTGCTCATCCGGCTGCTCTGAGCGACCACGGTGATTGGCCGCCCAAATCAAAATGTCGCTTCTGTGAAAAAGTTCCTCACGAATGTGTGGATAACAGCATTCTTCAATCGTCCTTCGATCGGGCGTTCACGCCCTAACATGGCCAGCCGGCTCATGTTCTTGCGCTCCGCCAGCCGTCAACGCTTCTCTGCGTTGCTCGTGTTCGGTGGCGGGGAGTTGCAGGACCGTTGCGCGCTGACCGATACGCAGTTGGGTCACCAGCACGATCTTGCCATTTGCGAGCTCCACCGCGTCGTGATGCACATTCGGCTTGTGTTCGTTGATCTTCCGAAACCGCGCAACCGCCGCTCCGAGCTTGCCGAATCCAAATCTCGGGAACAATTGGGTGAAGTGGTGCCGGCGTTCGATCTCGCCGTCGAACGACAGCTCGGTCCCTGGACGCAGGCACACAGCCACGTTGGGTTCGTCAGCCGACGCGAAGCCGGCGGTCAGTGCGTCGTCGAACATGGTCGTTATCAATCTGTCGCCGACCTTTGCAGGCCGAGACGCGACAGCGTGAAGACTGTAATCGCACATCGATTGCGCTCCTTAGCTGTAGGAATTCTCTGTGACCGAGTTGCGGCTTTGTGCGCCTTCGCCGGTCCTGGGTTTGCGAGCTGCCTGAGTCGTTGCTCGCAATAGCAACGGCCGGTCTCCTGGACGGTTCCGCGGCGCAATCTGCCGGCGAACCGAACAATTTTAAGCAAAATTTCTACTACGACTTTCTCGGCCCCCGGACGGCGACCCCGAACTCATAAACCAGGCGTCCCCCGAGCCAGCCGCCGACGCCCATCACAAGAAGTCCAACACCTGCGCACGCAACGGCGCCAACTTGAGCCGTTGCACGATCCAACCCCGTCGATTGAGACAGCAGCATTGCAGCGAGGAAACAGACCCAAACGGTCGACATCGCCATCATGTGCCAGATGGCAACTTGCATTGCTTCGCTGTCGCGCGCGATGGAGCGGAGCTCGAGCAGCCCGACGAGCATGGCCAGCATCGCCATGATCAATCCTGCACCATTGGCGAATTTGGCCGCCGTGGCGATTGATTCGCTTGCGCCTGCCGCAACCCAAACATAGGCCGCGGTCGCGACCGTCCATAAAACGATCGGGAAATGCACAAGCATCGGATGAAGCGGGTGGCCAAAGACTCGCATCGTCTTCGCCGCATCGACCGGCTACAACGCGCCGACAACGACGCCAAGGAGCGTCAGGAAGCCAACGACGGCGACTCCGGCATGAATGAGCACGATGGGTTGCTGTGCCACCTTTCCGCGCAAATGGATCGAGGCCAGATAGAAGCCGCCGAGCGCTGCGACGGCAAGAATTATCAGGGCCAGCAGAGCCATGTGCGAGAGGCCGGTGGTGACCGCAGCGTAAATGAGCAGAAGCAGACCGATGGCGCCCAGGCCCGCATGCAGCAGCGACAACGCCCAAGGTGCGAGCCGTCCTCGCAAGACGTACGTTGCGAGCAGCACGCCGCCGAGCGCGCCGACGGCGAAGACGACGACAGCGTAGGCAAGCATGGCGGTTCTCCGTGTTGAGTCCAAGAGACCGCCTTTAGATGCTGCCGTGGCGCAAAGGTTCCCGGGAGCATAAGGTCTTTTGGCCGAGCTGGAATTGAACCCAAGGCCGACAGGGTTCGAAGAGATCAAGCGGCCGGGAACCTTTTGTCGCGGGTTGCATCTACGGAGAGAGGGAATGCGCCATGACGTCTATGCCCGCGTCCCGTACCGATGTCTCAGCAGATGCCGAGCTCGTGCGCCGTGCACTTGCTCGAGACCGAATGGCCGTTCGCACCATCGCTGAGCAAAACAATCGCCGGCTCTACCGCATAGCGCGCGACGAAAAGAGCAGCAAAATAGGTGTTCCGTAGACGACCAATTGCCTCCCAGCGGGATGTGATGGTCGAAACAAGGGTCAGATCATTGGAAACAGCTTGTTTGCGACGTTGGCATCGTTTGTTTGCGGCCGTCCGGTGGGGACCGAAGACACGCAGCCGGTTCGGCGATTTGCTGCTAATCCCTGCGAGCTGGCGGTCGTCAATTCGCTGGCGAAACTGAACAGGAGCGCTAATGCCTCGTCGCAATGTCCGCCGCTGGTCCGCACGCGTCACGAGGACAAGCAATGCGCTTGACCTCACGCAAGGCGTGTTTTCTCTAGACGATCCAAAGCGAATCGCACGGTCACTCAAAAGGTCTGCGGAACGAAGCCGGCGCAAAAAGGCCGAAGCCTATCGATCCGCTCTTTCAATGCTCAGTTTCTACATCAACAGGGCTGGCAAAAATTTGCCGGCCAACAGGCGAAAGAAATTGGAACAAGCAAAGATCGAACTGCGGAAGCAATTTGGGCGAGGGAGAACTGGACCTAGAGGGCGGGCAACTTCCACGAAGAATTGACGTCTTTATCAGCCAGAGGTGTTCTCGAGCCGCCTGCGCCTCGAGCTCAGGCGCCGATTTTAACTTCATATCTGCGTCTGACCGCCGAGCGACGCCATGGGAACAATTTGACCGGGATCCGATCGCAGTGTCCGCAGGCCACACACCTGAAAACTCGCTTGTAAGCGCAGCCAGCCAACTCAATGTGCGACAACGCCATCGGGCCGCTGCACTCGGGACAGAGCGCGACAATCGAGTGCGTTTCAGAGTTCTCCATAGGCTCCTCCTGTGCGACAGGCGAGGGCATGACCACCATCTGCAAAACGCCTGAAGATCTTGGCGGTCTGGAAAACCAGTAGGGCAAATCGAACGCTCTGGTTAACCCGGATCGACTTTAGTGGGGGTTATTTGATCCTTCGCGTGCTGCGGCCGCGTCTGAGGTTGCAAGACCTTCTTTCGGTTGCCCGATCCACAGCACGATGCCATAGGCCATTGCTCCACCCACGAGCGGAGCTACGATCAGCTCTATCAAGAGCCATTCTACCGGTGTCATTGTCCGTACTCCGAGGTTCGCGCCCGCTGGCGCTTGGGCGAATGAATCAATGAATCAATGAACGCGAATTGTTGAACGCGAATTGTTCGATGCCCGACAAAAACGTACCTCACTAATCGACTGCCTTCTGGATAATGCGATGAGGCTTTTCGCGGTTCCGGATACGTTGTTGAGTGGGGTCCTTGCCAAGCGGCGCACGAGGCCGTTGCCCGCTGGGAGAAGCGAGACTGATTGCGTGATCCGGGAACTCAGCTATCGCCTGTTCGTTAGGAGGTTGCAGACCGCATCCGAAATCACCGCACTGAACGACCTTAGGGACAATCGATATGGAACTGGTCAGCCTTAAGGATCTGTATCTCGCCGAATTGCAGGAATTGCTGAGCGCCGAGGCGCAGCTCGCCGAGCCGCTTGCGCGCGTGGCAGAAGTCGTTTCGCATGCGGGTTTCAAGCAGGCGCTGAACCGCCACAGCGAAGACACGTTGGTGCAAAAGCAGCGCATTGCAAAAATCTTGCAAAAGCACGAGGCCGAAGTCGAAGCGCACACCGATCAGGCAATGCAGGCGCTTGTGCGCGAACTCGCAAAGATGCTGGTGTTGCTGCGCCGAAACAAGCTTCGTGATGCCGGCTTGATCGGTTCGCTGCAGCGCCTCGAGCATTACGAAATCGCTGCCTGCGGCTCCGCCGCGGCGCTCGCCGGACAAATGGGGCTTCGCGACGACCAAAAGATTCTACATCAGAATCTTGAAGACCACAAACGTTTCGATGCCCTGCTGACGCAGCTCGCAAAGAACGAGCTGAATCGCCACGCGCTGTCAGGCGCCGCATAACAGGCGCGCGATAGAGGTGTCATGAGGCGAAAACTGCTGGCTGTTGGTCTTGTATGGCTCGGCACTCTCGCCAACGCGAGCTTGGTTTGCGCGCAGACCGTACCTCCCGCCGTCACTGGACGATCAGCGCCGGCCGGACATCGCCAGCCAACCAGCGAAAGCATCAATGCCGCGAAGGCTAACAGGGGAACCGCGCAACAACCGCAGCCGCGCGGTAGAGATCTCGGGAGCGAGCTCTCGATTTGCCGTGGTTGCTAGTGTGAAGTCCGCGTCGCCATTGCCGCGACCTCGCCAATGCGGCCTTCCAAATCAAAGCCACACTCACCGTCGAGCGGGTCGCATTTAATTCAAACCCGGCCCTCATTCGCCTGAAATGGGAACGTCGGCTCGTTCGGATCTCGCGCCTAGCCGGGTTTGCCGCGGCATTGATGGACCGGGGAACTCCCAGCGATGATTGTTCGTTGGCTTAAAGCGTCATGTGCGGAAGCGCACACCGTGGAATCCGAATGCGAAGGAGGCCGGTTCAATGAAAAAGTGCTCGTTGATTTTACTTGCCGCCCTATCTGTTGCTTCACTGGATACGATCATCGCGGAAGGCCGTGAGTCCGGTTACAGGGGAACCGAGCAGCAGCAGCGGGCCTGTCGGCCCGATGCGCTGCGACATTGCCGCGGCGTCGACAATGATCGCGCGATTGAGGCGTGTCTGCGGGCCAATGTTGATAGGCTGCGACCAGCATGCCGTCACGTTATCGAGGGCGGTTAAGACAAGCGCTCATTTCATAGTTAAGCACTGTTGAAGCCTGGTCGTTTCCCCATCGCTATTGGCGTCCCTTCGACGCCAGCGCCTCGTCGTTCTGGTCGCAATGTTGACGTCCATCATCACCCGCATTGTCTCGTTCTGCACCGGACGTCCGTGGCAGGTCATCATTCTTTCGTTGTTGCTCGCGCTCGGCGCCGGTGCCTACGCCGTGAAGCGCTTCGCCATTCACACCGACATCGACGATCTCATATCCCAGGATCTTCCCTGGTCGCAGCGCGCCCAACAATACGCCAAGCGATTTCCGCAGCGCGATATTCTCGTGGTCCTTGACGCGCCGACGCCTGAACTTGCTGACCAGGCCGCGGCCAAGCTGACGGCGGCCCTGCAAGCACGTCGCGACCGCTTCCGATCCGTCAGCCAGCCAGGGGCCGGAAGCTTCTTTGAGCAGAATGGGCTGCTGTTTCTGTCAGTCGACGAGCTCAAACAAGCCATGGACGGACTGACCCGCGCCAACGATCTCCTCGGGACGCTAGCGGCGGATCCGAGCTTGCGCGGCGCCCTCGATGCCTTGTCGCTGGCGGTCATGGGGGTGCAGCGGCGAGAGATCCAGCTCGATGATTTGGCACGGCCCATGACCATGGCAGCGGACACGATCGGCGCAGCGCTTGCAGGTCGGCCGGCAAGCTTCTCCTGGCGCGTGCTCGCCAGCGGTAAGCCTGCGGAGCGTGCTGATCTGCAGCGTCTCATTCAAGTCGAACCGATCCTCGACTTCGGCGCGCTTCAGCCTGGGCGAGCCGCAACAGAGACGATCGACGAGGTGGCGGCGCAGCTCGATCTCGCGAAGACGGATCAGGCGCGCATACGCCAAACCGGACGCGTTCCGATCGATGACGACGAATTGGCCACCATCAGGCAGAATCTCGGGGTGACCGCTGCGGTGTCGCTTTGCGCCGTCACGATCATCCTTTGGTTGGCGCTGAGGTGGTTTCGGTTGATTTTCGCAGTTGTGGTCAGCCTGCTCGCCGGACTATCCGTGTCATTCGCGATGGGGCTTCTGCTCGTCGGCGCTCTGAACGTCATTTCGGTCGCTTTCTTCGTACTTTTCGTCGGATTGGGCGTCGATTTCGGTCTCCAATTCAGTGTCCGCTATCGTGCCGAGCGCCATGAGTGTGCTGATTTGCGCGGAGCGCTGCGCAGGGCTGCGACGAAGGCCGGCGTGCCGTTGGCACTTGCGGCGGCAGCAACGGCGGTCGGGTTCGCATCCTTCCTGCCGACGGCCTACCGGGGTCTATCCGAGCTCGGGCAGATCGCGGGAATGGGAATGCTGATCGCCTTTCTCACCAGCATCACGCTGCTGCCAGCGTTGTTGCAGGTCCTGAAGCCGCCGAGCGAAACGCGTCCAGTCGGTTTCAAAGCCCTGGCGCCCCTCGATCGCTTCCTGATGCGCAACCGCGTTCCGATCGTGATCGGTACCTTCTTTACGGTCGGGATTGCCAGCCCGCTTCTGTTCTTTTTGCCGTTCGATTTCGATCCCAATCACATGCGGAGCTCGGAAAGTACCTCGATGGCAACCTACCTCGAGCTCAGAACGGATCCACAGGCGGGCGCCAACGCCATCGAGGTCGTCTTGCCGAATTTGTCCGCCGCGAATGCGGAGGCCGGCCGCTTGGCCCAGCTAACGCAAGTCGCACAGACACGAACGTTGAGCAGCTTCGTTCCCGACGCGCAGGATGACAAACTCAAGTTGATTCGCGACGCCGCAAGGGCGATCGATTCCTCGCTCAATCCCGGCGAACTCGAGCCGGAGCCGAGCGACAATGACACAATAGAGGCTTTGACGGGCACCGTTGAGAGCCTGAGCAAGGTCACCGGCAACCGACAAGGCGTGGGAGCGGATGCCGCCCGGCGGCTTGCCGGGCTGCTTACGCGATTGGCGACCAGCGACGCGTCGATCCGCGAACGGGCCACGCAGGCGTTCGTTCCATCGCTTCGGCTTGCGCTCGACCGGCTCCGGTCCGGGCTCAAAGCACAGCGCATTTCAATCGACACAATTCCGTCCGAGCTTGCCCGAAAGTGGGTCACTTCCGATGGAAGTGCGCGCGTCGAGGTCTTGCCGAAGGGCGATCCCAATGACACCGAGACGCTGCGGAGCTTCGTGCAAGCCGTCTTGGCGATCGAGCCGAACGCGACCGGGCCT
>Ga0126369_10003085_pt1 | contig 11993 bp, 10 predicted proteins | sample PanSoiMetaPlot_1_FD_109646 | JGI IMG/M metagenome (GOLD analysis project Ga0126369, IMG submission 109646) | Tropical forest soil microbial communities from Panama - MetaG Plot_1 | ecosystem: Environmental > Terrestrial > Soil > Tropical forest > Bulk soil | place: Panama | collected 2016-02-17 | reverse complement strand
GTCGCGCTCGACCGCGACAAGCTGCTCGCCGAGATCGAACGCTATCGGATGCAGCAGGGTGCCGACGCGCCCGGTGCCCCGGAGCCGGCGTCCGCGGAAGCGGAGGAGCCGGCGTTCGCGCAGCGTTTGCAGGCCCTGCGCCGCGCCGACCCGGACGCGGTGGCGACGGCGCTCGCCGAGGGCCCGCTCGATCCCCGCCTCGTCGCGTACGTGATCCCGCTCCTGGGGCGCGGCGAGACGACCGAGGCCGCGCGGCACGCGCTGGCGGGCGTCGCGGACCGCGTCCCAGGCCAGCTGACCGACGCCCTCCTCGACCCCACGCAGCTCCTGGCCGTGCGGACGCGCCTCGCGCCGATCCTTGCCACCTCGCGGAATCCGCGCGCCGTGGAGGGGCTCGTACGCGGGCTCACCGATCCCGAGTTCGATGTCCGCTTTCGCTGCGGCCAGGAGCTCGCCCGCCGGAAGGCCGCCGCGCCCGACGCGCCCATCGCGCGCGACGCCGTGCTCGCCGCGTTGCAGGCCGAGATCGAGGTCGGCCGGGCCGAGTGGCAGGAGCGGTTCCTCATCGAGGACGACGGAACGAGCGTCCTCCTCGATCCAGCGCTGCACCGGAGAGTCAACCGGAGCCTCGAGCACGTCTTCACGCTCCTGAGCCTCGTCGTCGATCCCGACGCCGTGCGCCTCTCGCTACAAGGCCTGGCGAGCGGCGATCCCGAGCTGCGCGGGACCGCGATCGAGTATCTGGAGAACGTTGTGCCCGAGGCGGTGCGCGCGCGGCTCTGGGCGCACGTCGGGTCGACGCCGTCGCCGCGCGCCGGTCGCCGCTCGCGTCAGGACGCGGAGGCGGAGCTGCGTAGCGCGCGGGGACGGCGCTGAGCGCGGCTAGCGGTCGCCGCCCGACCAGGGCGCGGAAAAGCCGTACTCGATGCTGAGGGTCGCGATCACGTCGGGGCGGAGCCCGTCTCGGCCGGCTCACGGGCGGCGGGTGAGGGGGAGCGCTCGCCCTGACCGTCGCGCTCACGTTCGTGGTCGCGGCGCTCGTCGGCTGGCTGCGCTAGTCCGCCCGCGATGTGTTATTCATGGGCCCGATGGCTGACTGGACGCCGGGCGAGCGGTGCGTCCTCGAGATCGTGACCCAGACGCATAGCTGGGAGTGGGTCGAGCGGAACGCCGAGCGTCTCCTCGACGAGGCGCGCAGCGTCGAGGGCGAGGACCTCGAGGGGCTCGACGGGCCGCTCGGGCCGTTCGACTAGGGCGGCAGCGGAAGCCGGCGCGGGCGGGCGCGCCGATCCCTCAAGGGGCCGCGCCGTCCAAGATCGGGCAATCTCCCCCGTTGGCCTGCGGGCTCGGCCGGATCGGCGGCGGGCGCCTGCCCCCCCGCTTACAGCGCAGGACGTAGCGCGTTACCTCGACGGTAGGCGGATTCGTGGTCTAGGTCCGCCGATGCCCAACCCGCAGCGCCCCTTGCCCGCCGGGCGTCGGACACCCGGGCGGCGGCACAGCACAGAATTCGCTGCAGAAGAAAGCGAAGGTGCAGACGCCGTCGCACGTCCCATCCCAATCACACCCGACCCCCGTCGTATAGTCCAAGACGCCGTCGTGGCAGACGACATGGACGATGCGCGGGAAGCGCGCGGAGGCCGAGCCGATGAACGAGGCGATCAGGATGCCGACAAGCACCATCCGGATAGCACTCATCGGGACCCTCATACGACGACGAAGCCCTCGTCGAGGCCGCCGAGCTCGTCGAGAGCGCCCGGTCGATGAGCTGGCACGGGCTGCTGTAGCCGGGCTCGACGGCGCCCGGCCGCGCGATCCGCGGGATCAGCTCGAGCGCCGCGTGCGGGCAGATAGCGGACATTAGCCACCTTTAGAGATCGTCCAGCCGGGGGCCGACGGCGAGATCTCGCTGTGCGGCGACTTCTCGCCGCCCTCCGAGCACCGCGCACACCTTCAGCGCTGGTCCTGAGGCGCGCGCAAGCGCTCGTAGATCGCTCGGAGACGTTCGTCACGGTCGTGATCGGGGTACCTGGAGGCACAGCGGGCCGCGGTGGCCGTCGCGCTCGTGACGTCGCCGCCGATCAACAGCACCTCGACCATGGTCGTGCATGCCGGCTGCAGGTCGGGATCGAGCTCCAGCGCCCGCTCGAGGTGGCGCCGCGCCGCTTCGAGCTGCTGCAGCTGCAGCGCGGTCACGCCGAGGCTGAGCTCCCGGTAGCCGGACTCTGGGCTGGCCACGAGCGCGTCGGGCAGCTTCGCGGTCGTTCGCACGAGCAGCTGTGAGACGGAGTCCCGGTAGAGCGGACGCCAGCGACCGGTGTGGACGAGGCCCGTGACGACGCCCCTCGCCTGCCAGCGCGGCCACAGGACGAAATCGGCACCGCTGCGCTCTATGACGTCGATCCAGCCCGGCTTCCGATCGAGCACGGTCAGGTAGTCGACGTAGGTGTCGTTGTCGTAGGCCGTCTCCGCGCGACCGTCGATGAACACCTTCAGCCGACCCTGGGTGCGCAGCTGCAGGTACCCGCCCCAGCCGTAGTACGTGAAAACATTTCCGGAGAGCCCATTGGCGTTGGCGAAATTGAGGGTCTCGACCGGGAACTCGTAATCGGCGGTGAGATAGTGGAACGCGGACGAGGTCTTTGGATAGGGCGCCAGCCAGACTCCGGCCAGCGCGAGCGCGCCGAGCGCCGGCACCATCGGAGGGATTCGGCGGCGCAGGACGACCCCGAGACGCGACAGCGCGAGAGCCAGCACGAGCGTCAGTCCCATTCCGAAGAGCGGCACGAAGCGGCGGCTGCGCAGGGACATCACGAGCACCATGGCGCCGATCACCGTCGCCACCCAGCTGTCTGGCGATCGGCGCAGGCCGGCATGGGTCATCACGACGAGGGTCGCGGCGACGAAGGCGCCGATCCCGTACGGGTAGAGCCACGATCGTAGGCCGCCGGGTTCGAACGGCGGCAGCCATTCGCCCTGCAGGTGGATGGGTGACGTCGGATCGAACGCGTGCTCGAACGGACGCAGGACTGCTGCGCCGCCGTGGGGATTGATCAGCGTCGCACCGAGGCAGACCGCCGCGAGAATCTGGGTCCGCCGACGATGCTCGGCCCGTCGAACGCTCGGGAGCAACACGACCGGCAGGGTGACGAGTCCCAGGACGAAGCTGGCATGGAGGTTGGCCCAGAACAGGAAAACGATCGGAAGCCACGGACGCGGCTGCGGGCGTCCGAGGGTCGCATCGAGGACGAGCGCCCAGCCGAGGACCGCATACAGCTGGGGGCGCACGTCGAGGAACGGCGCCGCCACCGCCAGACCGAAGGTCGCCGCGATCCAGCTGGCCAGGCGATCACCGGCGAGGCGCACCAGGAGCCGGAAGAGGATCAGCCACGTCGCGACGATCACGAGCCACTTCCAGTACGCGAGGCTCTCCAATCCGAACGCGCTCGCCCACAGGTACAGCAGCACGTCCGACAGCCACGAGTCGTTCAGCCAGTACCGGCCGGCCGTCGTGTAGCTGAACGGATCCGGCGCCCGAACGGCACCGTGCTCGACGATCCACCGCCCGCTCGCGATGTGCCACCACAGGTCCGAGCCCCGCATGATCGTGAAGCCGAACGACCAGAATGTCAGGCCCGCGGCCAGCAACCACGTGGCCTGCGTCATCCGGTCGGGATCGCGGGCGCGCAACGCCGCTCCAGCGTCCTCGGGGGAGGCTGGCGACGTTGGACGAGCGACGTTATCAGCAGTCTTCGGCACGTGTCCGCAGATAGCGGACATTAGCCACCTTTCTCGGGTCATGACCCCCGAAGGCCGACGTTCCGCCCTTACGTCCGATAGGACCGTGCGTTCAATGGCCGCCCGGACGGGCGCACCGCAGCTGGCCCGGCGGCAGAGCAGCTAGCTAGCCCGTGGGGATCAGCGCGCCCGGGTTCATGATGCCGCTTGGGTCGAGGGCGCGTTTCAAGTCACGGAGGAGAGGGTAGGCGCTCGCGAGTTCGCGCTCGAGCCAAGGGGCACGGAGACGGCCGATGCCGTGGTGGTGCGAGATGGTGCCGCCGGCGTCGAGCGTCGCCTGCAGGGCGCGGGCCCACGCCTCGAGGTAGGCCTCCTCGGCTCGTGCGAAGGGCTCCGGCTTCATGACGAAGGTGAAGTAGATGTTCGTCCCCTGCGCGTAGCCGTGCGAGCTGTGTCCGCTCGCGACGACTACGCCAGGTGCTCCGCTCAGCCCGGCGATCACGCGCTCGTACAACGCGTCGATGCGATCCCACGTCGCAGCAACCTCGATCGTATCGGCGAGCATCTCCCGGTCGAGGAAGAATTCCCATGAGGGGACCGTGTTCCGGGCCTCGAGCCAGTGCGTGACGGGCTCGGGGCCGCAGGCCCTGCCGCCCACGCTCGCCGCCATGCGCGCGCAGGCTGCCGTCTCGGCCTCGACGAGGGCCGACGGGCCCTCCGACACGACCAGCAGGAGCGCGTGATTCGCTGGTGTCCAGGCGTTGAAGTGCCGGACCGACTCGATCGCGTCGTAGCCGCGCAGGACGGCGGGGCGCCAGCCGTCGCGCAGGACGCGGCGGACGGCATCGAGGGCAGCGCTGAAGGTCGGGAACGCGTAGCTCGCGACCTCGCGCTTCTCCGGTAGCGGGTGGACGCGGAGCACGACCTCGGTCACGATGCCGAGGGTTCCCTCGCTGCCGAGGAAGAGCTCGCGCAGCGTCGGGCCGACCGACGCGCGCGGTATGGGCTCGAGACGCACGCAGTGGCCGCTCGGCAGAACCGCCTCGAGCCCGAGGCAGAGGTCCTCGATGTTGCCGTACTTGGTGGAGAACTGGCCTGCGGCACGGGTCGCGATCCAGCCGCCGACGGTGGAGCGGTCGATCGACTGCGGGTAGTTGCCGGTCGTGTAGCCGCGCGCCTGCACCGTGGCCTCGTAGGTGCCCCCCATCATGCCGGCCTGGACGCGTGCGTAGAGCGCCTTCTCGTTCAGCTCGAGGAGTCGATCCATGGCGGTCAGGTCGACGACCAGCGCGCCTCCCGGCGGCGTCGCGCCGCCGACGACACCCGAGCCGCCGCCGTACGGGACCACGGCGACGCCGTGGCGCTGCGCGGCCCGCACCGTGGTCGCCACCTCGGCCGTGCTGCGCGGCCGGACGACGCAGGCCGGGGCACCAGGGAGCCGGCCCTGTCGTGCGCGCAGGTGGGCCAGGATCCAGTAGTCGGTCCGATGGGTGGCCAGGGTGGCGGCATCCTCCGCCACCCGGTCGGGTCCCAGCTCGCGGGCGAGGGTCGCGCCGATCTCGGTCATGCGAAGCTCCGCAGGCTCGCCGCCAGGCGGCGGTAGCCGTCGATCTCGGCCGCGGTGCGGGTGCTGTCCCAGCCGAGCCGGGCGGCGGCGATCGACGCCACCGCCTCGAGGGTGTCCAGTCCCTGTCGGGCATCGAAGAGGAGGAGCCGGGTGCGGCGGTCGAGCACGTCCTCCAGGGTGAGCGCCATCTCGTCGTCGAGGGCTTCCTCGATCTCGGCGCCGAGGACGCCCGTGGGGCCGGGGAGCAGGGTGCCCGAGGCGGGACGTGCCGCGACCCGGGCGAGGAGCCGGCGACAGCCGGAGCCATGGAGCGCGAGCAGCCGCTCGGTGCCCCCTGCCGGGAGCTGCGGGAGGCGCGTGGCGACCTCCTCGCCGAGCCGGCCGAGCGCCTCGGGTCCTTCCTCGCCGTTCGGCAGCGGGACGCTGTCGGTGCGGCACGACCGGGTGACGCCGAGCTGCTGGCACACCAGGTCGACGACGCGCTCGGCCATCCGCCGGTGCGTCGTCAGCTTGCCGCCGGCGATCGAGACCAGGCCGTTCTTCGCGGTCATGATCTCGTCGCGGCGCGAGATCTCCGACGGGCTCTTCCCTTCCTCGTGGAGGAGCGGCCGCAACCCCGCCCACGCCGCCACCACGTCGCCCGCGCTGAGGGGCGGGCCGGTGAAGGTGCGTCCCGCCGCCTCCAGGAGGTAGGCGGCATCGTCGGCTGTCACCTCGGGGTAGGCAGCGGGCGCGCCGTAGTCGGTGTCGGTCGTCCCGAGATAGGTGAACTCGCCGTGTGGCACGGCGAAGACCGAGCGGCGGTCGCGGGCCTGCATCACGACGATGTGCCGGATCGGGAGGCGAGCGCGGGGGACGACGAGATGGATGCCCTTGGTGAGATGCAGGCGCGCTCCGCTGAGTGCCCCGGCGCGCTCGCGGACGACGTCGACCCAGGGACCCGCCGCGTTGACGACCAGGCGGCTCCGGACCCGGCGCGACGGACCGCCGAGCGCGTCCTGCACGGTGACCTCGTGGCCCCCGACCGCCGTGACCTCGGCGTGATTCACGCAGAGCGCGCCGGCGGCGTGGGCGCCACGGACCGTGTCGAGGACCAGGCGCGCGTCGTCGGTCAGGTACTCCGTGAAGGTGACCGCCCCGTGCAGCTGCCGACCGTCGAGCGTCGGCTCGCGCCGCAGCGTCTCCTCCGCGCTCCAGCGCTCGAAGCGCTCGTCGGCGGGTGTCCCGGCGATGCGCTCGAAGGTCCAGAGACCGAGTCCGAGCTTGGCGTGCGCCCCCCGGCTGTGGGTCGGCATCAACATGCGACACGGCACCGCGAGGTGCGGGGCGATGCGGCGCAGGACGGCACGTTCGGTCGCCGCCTCGCGCACCAGGCCGACCTCCCCCTGCTGCAGATAGCGGACGCCGCCGTGGATCAGCTTGGAGCTGCGGCTGCTCGTGCCGGCGGCCCAGTCGATGCGCTCGACCAGTGCCACGCCGAGCCCGCGCAGCGCGGCATCGCGCGCCACCGCGGCACCCGTGATGCCACCGCCGATGACGAGAAGGTCGAGGTCTGCCGAGGGGAGGGCGGCAAGGGCGGCCTCACGCGTCTCGGGGGAGAACGGCGCCGCCATCGCCGGACTCCTCCTAGCGCGAGGACGCCACTAGTTGGACGCGCCCAGCTCGGCGAGCATCGCCTGTGCCTCGGCGATCTTGTCCGCCCGTCCCTGGGCGCGCGCCACCTGGAGCGCGCGCCGCGCGAAGGCCAGCGCTTCCTCGCGCTCGCCACGCGCTTCGCACGTCTTGGCGAGCGTGAGGCGCGATGACACCGCGTTCGGGTCCTCGGCGATCACCTGCCGGAGCATCTGCTCGCCCTTCGCGGGATCGCCGCCGAGCAGGCGCGGGAGCCGGATGAGCAGCGTCCCCTTGGCGGCGAGCGCGTCGGTGTTGTCGGGATCGAGCGCGATCGTACGGTCGAGCTCGCCCATCAGCCGCCGCAGCGCGAAGACCGAGCTGATGCTCTCTCCATCGATGCGCATCATCTCGCCGAGGTTGCAGAAGAGGGCGAAATGCGCCGCCGCGCTGTCGTCGTCCAGCGTCACCGCCCGCTCGGCCAGCTCGCGCCCGCGCGTGAAGTGTTGCTCCCGCTCGTCGCGCGACACGGCGCGACGACCCAGCTCGCACTCGGTGCGACTCTCGCGAGCGAGGGCGACGGCGGATCGCTCGGCAGCGTGGCTCACTCCTGCAAACGCACAGCACGCGAGGAGAACGGCCGACGCTGGCCGGAGGTAGTTAACCTCCATCATACCAGAAGTGCGACCCTGCCAACCTGCTCGCGGGATGTCAACCACGCACGTACCGCGTCAGTATCCCAGGCGCCGAACGCGCCGCTCGTCCAGGCCGAAAAAATGAGCGATTTCATGGACGACCGTCTTCCGGATCTGCTGGCGAAGCGCCGCCTCCGTGGAGCAGTTCCGCAACAGCGGCCCGGCGAAGATCGTGATCCGGTCGGGGAGGCCGGCGAAGTCGTGCGGCCGCTGCGGCAGGGGGACGCCCTGGTAGAGGCCATAGAGGGATTCGCGTGCCGGGTCGAGCCCGAGCGCCAGGAGCAGGGCCGGAGCCGGCTCGTCCTCGACCATCACGGTGACGTTCGCCAGGTGGCGGGCGAACTCTTCCGGGATGTCGTCGAGCGCCTCGGCCACCAGCCGTTTGAATTCGGGATGCTCCATCGGGGGAGGTCCATCACGCGGCTCTTCCCCTTGAGAGAAGGCGAACCGCGCGCAGGTGTCAACCCGAGCGTCGGGGAACTTGTCGTGCCGCTCGCGATCGGCTACCGGCGCGTATGGTCGCCACCCCCGTCCATTTCGGCATCCAGACACCGCAGGAAGGCGTCAGCTACGAGACCCTCGCCGCCCACTGGCACGAGGCGGACACCCTGGGCTTCGACTCCGTCTGGCTCGACGACCACTTCTATCCAATCATCCGTCCGCCCGGTGAGCCGCAGATGGAAGCCTGGACGCTGCTCGCGGCGCTCGCACGCGAAACGCGGCGGATCGGCATCGGCATCCTCGTCACCTGCAACTCGTATCGCTCGCCCGCGCTGGTCGCCAAGATGGTGGCGACGGTGGACGTGCTCTCGGGCGGCCGCCTCATCCACGGCATGGGTGCTGGCTGGCACCAGGGCGAGTACGAGGGCTACGGCTACCCCTTCCCGTCGGCCGGCGAGCGGCTCCGCCAGCTCGACGAGGCGCTGCGCGTGCAGAAGCTCCTCTGGAGCGAAGAGCGTCCCTCGTTCGCCGGACGCTACTACCGCCTCCACGAGGCCATCTGCCAGCCGAAGCCGCTCCGGCAACCCCATCCCCCCATCCTGATCGGCGGCGGTGGGGAGCGCGTCCTGCTGCGGCTCGTCGCCCGGCACGCCGACGTCTGGAACAACGGCGGAACGGTGGAGGAGTTCCGCCAGAAGCTCGACGTCCTCCGCCGCCACTGCGAGGCGGAGGGGCGTCCCTACGACGCGATCGCGAAGACCTGGTTCGGCACCGTCATCGTCGACGCCGACGCCGAGCGCGCGGCGAAGCGTCTCGAGCGGACGGCGGCCGCCTGGGGGACCACCTCGACGGACATGGCGAAGCGCGCGCTTGCCGGCACGCCCGGGCAGGTCGTCGAGCGGGTGCGCGAGTACGTGGCGGCGGGCGTCACCGGCTTCATCGGCATGTTCGGCCGGGTTGACGACCTCCGTAGCACTCGCCTCTTCGCCGAACGCGTGATCCCGGTCTTTCGCTGACGTGACGGTGACGGCGGCGTCTGTTTTTGATCGCCGTTCGCCGTCGCACCCTGCTACGGCCGATGCGCGGGCGCGGCACAACCGTTGCACGATGGGCATGGCTCTGTTCCGCCGAGCGCGACGGCTGCGAACGGGGGCGGCACCCGCCTCCCAGACTTCCACCCCCCGGCCCCGGGCGACGCTCAGCGAGCAGCTGCAGGACATCGCTGCCCAGGCCGCCGCCCCCGAGGACGCCCTCGAGCCGGTGCTGCAGGCCATTCTCGACTCGAGCACGGCGCGAGCCGGGGCCATCTGCCTCTTCGACCAGCGTCATGGGTTGCTGCGCCTCGCGGCGGAAGTCGGCCTCTCCGACGAGGGATGCCAGCGATTGCGGAGCGTGCGGCACGGCGACCCGACCGCGTGGGACATGCCGCTCCACGGCCTCCTCAATCGGCGCGCCTATCTGATCGAGAGCGCCGCGCACAATCGGTACGTGCCGCGGCTGGTGGACCCCGCCGGCGCGGTGCGCACCGTGGCCTGCATCCCGCTCTACGCCGGGGTCGCGCCGCTCGGGAGCCTGGTCCTGATCGCGATTGCGCCGCGCTCGTTCGGTGAGCGCGACGTCCGTTCGCTCGAGCGCCCGCTGCGCGAGCTCACGCGGATCATCGAGACCGTGCGCCGCCGCGCGAACGCCGAGGAAGAGGCCCCCCTCGCTCCCCTGCCGCGCGCCGCCGCACCAACGGTGGCGGGAGAGATGGTCGGCGTGGTCGCCGAGCGGGAGCGGCTCCGCGAGGAGACGGCGGTTCACCTCGCCGAGCGGTCGCGCCTGCGCGACGAGGTCACCGGGCTGCGCAGCGAGCGAGAGCGCCTGCAGAATGCGCTCGAGGCGGCTCAGGAGGAGCAGGGGCGTCTCTCGGGCAACCTGCACGACGCTCGGCGCGATGTGGAGCGGATCGAGGCGCTCACCGGCGCCCTCGCAGCCGCGGAGCAGGAACGTGCTCGCCTCGCGGCAGCGCTCGAGGCGCAGGCAGCCGAGCGCGCGGTCCAGACACGCAGCGAGATCGCCGATCGGCATGCACGGGCTGAGGCCGAGCGCGCGGTCTCGACGGCGCGCGCCGAGCTCGAGCTCGCAAGGCAGGCGGCGGCCAGCAGCGCCGCGGATGCCGCGGCGCTGGTCACCGAACGGAGCGCGGAGGTCGAGCGGCTGGTGGTCCGCCTCCAGCGGGCGGAGTCGGAGGCCGCGCGCGAGCGGGACCTCTCGCGCGAACGCGACGGGGAGCTCGAGCGCGTGGCGAGCGAGCTCCGGGCGACGGTGTCCCGCGAGCAGCGCCTGCGGGAGGAGCTCCACGCGGCCACCGTCCGCGCCGAGCCTGGCCTGTCCGAGCTGTACGCCGCGCGGGCGACGGTTCGCGCGACGGAAGAGGCCAACGCCACGCTCACGGCCGAGATCGGGGACGCGCGCGCCGCGCTCGAGAACGCGCGCGCCATCGTCGAGGCGCTGGAGGAGGAAGCGACCCGCGCCCGGGCGGACATCGAGCAGCTGGAAGCCGCGGCGCAAACGGTCACCGCGGAGCAGGAGCGCCTCGAGGCACGGCTCGACGAGGCGCGGGCGCGCGCCGCGGAGAGTGCCCGGCGGCTCGAGGTACTCGACGGGGAGACGACGGCGATCCGTGACGAGCGCGACCGCCTCGCCGATGCCATGCGGGAGGGGGCGGCCGAGGCGCGCGCGCGGACGGCGCGGCTGGAGGCGGTGACGGCCGAGCGCGACAGGATGCAGGCGGCGCTGGTGTCGGCGGAGGCGGAGAGCGAGCGGCTCGGCACGGCGGCAGACACGCGCGCGGCCACGGAAGCGCGGCTGCGCGAGGCCGTGGCACGCGAGACGGCCGAACGGAGCCGTCTGGAGACGGCGATCGCGACCCTCGAGACGACGCTGGCCGAGCGCACGGCCGAGGCAGCCGCGCGCGCGGTCGAGCTGGAGCGGCTGGGGGCCGAGCGCGCCCGGTTGGCATCCGAGCTCGAGAGCGCGACGGCGGAGCTCGCGCTGGCGGCCAAGGGAAGCGATCCGGTGCGGGTGGTGACCATGGTGCCTGGCGGCGCGTCGCGCACCCGCCCGCGCGAGGTCGCCGCGGCACGCCCGCTGGTGGTGGTGGTGGACAGCGACTCGACCTGGGAGACGATCTCCCTCGAGGGGCACGAGGTGGCGGTGTTCCAGCCCGGGGAGGATCTGATCAAGCGGCTGGCCGCGGTCGAGCCGGCCCTGGATGAGTACCTCGGTGAGGCGCCGTCTCGCCTGTGTGCGCGGCTGGCCCAGGCCGGGCCGGCGGAACAGGGCGACATCCTGCTCGCTCTGAATGATCTGCGGGCCGAGGCGGGGACGACGGCACCCGCGCGGCAGCATTACTGGCAAGAATCGAATGGCCGGGAAAACCAGGCGCGGCTGAGCCGGTTGCGCCGTTGACGCCGGCTGAACAACAACGGTTCAGCGCCGGCCAGGAGATTTACAAGAACATCTGCCAGGCTTGCCATCAGGCCGATGGCCGCGGCCCCGTGCGCGGCGCTCAGCGACCCGGCGCAGACGGCGATCAGGGCCGCGGTGGGCTGCACCTGGGAGGTGTCGACCGTCGGGTCGATCTGGCTGGGCTGGACGAGGCCGGTGGCGATCGCCCCGTAGAAGACGGCCACCGAGAGGAGGCCGGCGCTCCCGACCCAGAGCAGCGCGAGCAGCCAGACGGGGGCCATGGCGTCCGGCGGGGCGGCCGCCTCCGGCACCAGCCGGGTGCCGCAACGAGCGCAGAAGCGGGCCACGGGCGGCAGCACGAGCCCGCAGCTCGGGCAGGTCACAGCGTGGAGCTTAAGCCAAACAGTCCCTCCCCCCTCGCGACGCTTGGTGGACCGGTGAGGACCGGCCTATGCCGGCCGCGAGGCGACTCCCAGAAGATGGGCGCT
>Ga0126369_10003084_pt1 | contig 11996 bp, 17 predicted proteins | sample PanSoiMetaPlot_1_FD_109646 | JGI IMG/M metagenome (GOLD analysis project Ga0126369, IMG submission 109646) | Tropical forest soil microbial communities from Panama - MetaG Plot_1 | ecosystem: Environmental > Terrestrial > Soil > Tropical forest > Bulk soil | place: Panama | collected 2016-02-17 | reverse complement strand
TTGCGCCTGCGGAAAGTCCGGCGTGGCCGTAAATGAGAACGGTTGCGCCGAAGGGGCAGCCGCCGCGGTTGGCGCCGGCAGCCCGGTGAGTGCCATCAAGCCCGCCAGCGAGGACGTCCCGAGTTGCTTATACGGACTCAGGTCTGCGAGCCGCTGCTGATAGACCTGCTTGGCGAAATCGAGGGCTTGTTGCGCCGACTGTGCCTGCGTCTGCGAGGCCTGCTGAGCGGCGCTGGTTTGTTCATGCGCACCGATGAGATTCGTGGCCGCGCCCACCCCGGCACTCATGAGTGGAATAAATGGAACGACAGCAGGCATACTGCTCCCTTTCGCTACCAAGCAGTTAGGTTACCCTCCGACAGGGCCAGATATACGGCACATAGGGCACGCGCGTCGCGCCGAGGCGCGTGAGGAGCTGCTCGACTTCTGCGGTCACCGCGCCAGTCAAGACACCGCGCACCCCGAGCGCCCGCAATCGTCGCCACATCGCCCCGAGCAGCTGCCGCGCGACCGCACCGTGCTTGCGATGCGCGGGATCAATCCAGACGCCTTCGACATGGACAAGCGTGAGAATGCTCCAGCAGCCGACAATGCGATCGCCATCTTCGACGACGAGCACGGTATGGACACAATCCGGCGCGTCACGCACATAGGCCTCGAGCTCGGTGCCCGATAGGCGATGCCATTCCTCACGCGGGAGCTCGCGAGTCGTCATCGGTTAGCTCGGCGTATCGATCGCCGCCAGGCTGTTCCAGAGCGGTATCGAGCACACGGTACCCTTCATACCCACACTCCCACGATTCGTCGCTCATCTCCGGGTTGCCGTCCAATCCACGCGAGTCCTTTCGTCTCACAGTCAAACATCGCTTCCTCCAACGTGTCGTAGAGACACGCCACTGGCGCCACGCACTGTCCGCCATCGGGCATCACCCGATGGATGCGCACCACGTAATGTTGCGCGAAATCGCGGGGAAAGCAGTAGACCGTCCACAACGAGAGTGGACCATCCTTCATGTGAACTCCACGTCTTGACCGGCCGCAGCCACAGTTCCATCGGATGTTCTTCCATACAACTCGCGGGTCGTCATTAGGGGCCGATGAGGCACCACGTCGTGCCATCCCAGGCATAGAGCTGGTGCGTATCGGTCTCAAAAAAGAGATAGCCCGTGTCATGCTCGGTGGCGATCGGGGGTGGCCAGGGGGTATAGCTGGCGCGTTGCGCCGACGTGCCCCGCACATTCGTCCGCGTGAGCGTGCGATCGGCCGCTCCGACAGGATAGTCCAGGCCGACGTCGAATGCGGTATCGAGGAACGCCGTTGGATGAAACGTCCCAGCCATCCGTCAACGCACGTCAGGTCGCCTGATCGATGCCGGCGAGCGAATTCCACATCGTTTGGATTTGACTTTGCAAATCGATGTCGGCGATCGTGCACGTCGCGGTCTTCGTCGCGTCGTCATAGACGGTCGTGTTCACGATATTGACGCCCATGACGATGCACGGTGCCGCCTGAACCGCCGCCGGCTGTGGCGCGTTGATGATCCGTTGCGCGTAGCCGGCGCGTAAGGTGTGATGTGGCGTCGAGGCCACTTCACTGAGCACACTATTCGCGATGAAGGGCAACATCACGTTCAACCGTTCCATGAACCCGCCCGGCGCGACGTCGCGCGTGAGCGCCATCTGAATCGTCGAGGTTTCAGCAGCCATACGATTCGCGTCCCTTTCACGTGGTGAGATACGAGACCGAGCCGAACAATCCCGACGAGGCCGTCAGATCAGTCGCCGTCAAGTTCACGCCATACGGATTGCTGGTCAGCGCGTTGATCCCGTTCACATTGGCAAACGTATTACCGCCGATGAAATTGAGATAGAGCGCGTACCACGTCGTCGCCAAACTAAACGCGCCGACCAGGGCGAATCCGATCGAGCCGCCATAAACATTGGTGATCACAAAGGGTAAATTCGCGAGCGTGATATTCCCCGTGAGTGTTCCTTTCACGCTCAACGCCACTTGAAACATCAGCGTCACCTGCCGTCCGACCTTGACAAACTCGCCGACTTGTACCGCGTAGGTTTGCCCGCTGGCGCCGCCCGATGCGCTGATGATCGGCGTCCACAGCCCTTCGCGGTAGTCGTCGAGCACGTTGGCACTTGCCGACGGATTCGCCGTCGCCGGAAAGACGATCTGCCCGTTCGTCGTAAGCCCGCCGGCGAGATAGAGATTGCGCGGCCGATTGCCGCCGCTCTGCCCGATGTCATAGGTGTTATCGGGCGAAAAGATGACGTTCCCGGTTTCGGTGACATTGCCGCCCCACGCCGCGCCGTAGCTCGCATCCGTCGGATCGCGGACTAACGGGTTGCCGCCGATGCCGCCACTGAACGCGTGGCCGTCATTCCAGTGCGACGGCTGGACTTTCGTAGCATCCACACTGTCCGTGACCGCACTCACGAACCGATGCTTCAGCAGATTTGCCATCGACTCATGCCTCCCTAGTGGCCCGTTCCGCCAACGTGCCCCGGACCAGCGTGCGCGTCAGGGTCCGAATCGGCCATGTGCTTTACAGTCGCACTTCGACGGTCAAGCCCGCTTGCTCATCCGCCAGGTTCGCATCGCCCTGCATCGTCATCGTGCCGGCCCGGGCATATTCGAGCCACGCGACGTAGTGATATCCGAGCCCCGGATAGCCGCGATAGCGCGCCACGCCAATCGGATTCCCACTGTTGACGCCTTGATTCATCTCGTTCAGGATGACCGCACTATTCGCCGTCGTCGTATCAATCCCGATCCCCACCGCCCCGGCCACGCCCGCCGCACCATTGGCAATGCCCAAGACCAGCGCTTCAACCACATCTTCACTCGCCCCCACGACATAATCCACTTGATTGGCCGCCGAGGCATTCGCCTGATGCCACGTCGCACTGTTCCACGTCCACGTATTGGTCGTATCGATGACACGCAGAAAGCGCGCCAGGCGCTGATAGCGGTTCCAGACGAACCGATGCGTGGCGCTATCTTCGGTCGTCGTCGGGCTTGTCGTCCGCAGCGTGCCCACGAGACGCCGACTGGCGGCACTCGCTTTCACCACAATGCCATCTTGCAGCGTCACCGCATCCGTGCGCGCGATATCACTCGCCCACGCGGCCGACAGCTCCAGCGTCAGCGTGCCGCTGGCATCATAGAGAAACACATCGTAGTTTTTGCCACTCGTCAGGCCGGCGAGCGCCAGGGACCGTTCGCTGAAACTGGAGAGGGTCCAGACGGACCCGGTATAGAGCGCAATTTGATTCCCGTTGTAGGGCGTGAAGTAGATCGTGGATTGCGCCGTCCGATCGCTCGTGCTCACCGGCACGCCACTCTCCGTGGTGAGCCGCCCCTGACACGTACTATTGACGACCGTCCCGCCGCCGCCGCCCGTGGTAATCGCCTGCCACGCGCTGCCCGTCCACGCATAGAGCGCGGTGGTATCCGTCTCGTACCAGAGATAGCCGCTGCTCGGTCCGCTGGCCGGCGTCGGCGGACTCGGCGTAAACGCCGCTCGCTGTGCCGCCGTGCCGCGTGCCAGAAATCTATTGAGTGTGGAATCCATCCCAGATTCGTTCAGGCGGCCACGAGCAGCAGCACACCGGCCCCATCAGTCAAGAATGTCGGAGGCTCATCACCTGCGACGGCCGGAATCCACAATCCGCCGGTGGTGACGTTGAGTGTCGATCCGCTCATCGACAAGTTCGTACCGAGCGTAATTTCGGTCGGCGCCGCGCCGGCCCCGATCGCGCTGCTGCCGAGCAGGACCGCATTCGCGCTGACGTTCTGCAGTTTGGCGTAAGTGACGGCGCTCGCCGCGAGTTTGCTCGTCGTGACCGCGAGCGCGGCAATCGTCGCGACCTGGCTGCCGCTGCCGGGGCCCGCCGTGACATCGCCGGTCAGTTGCGTGATGCCGCCACCGCCACTGGGCACCGGCCCGCCGTCGACGATGACGCCATCGCCCGACCACGTTGCCAGATGCCCCGGTGTGACATTGCCGCTCTGCGAGACATTCCCGGCACCCTGTCCCGGCACCGCTTGCACGAGCCGCTGGAAGTACGACAGCCACGGCGCGGTAATCGCGCCCGACCGCGGTTCGGCGATCGGATGCGTGCTCGGCAGAAACAGGCGCGTGTTGGTGATCGCCATCAGGCCGTGCCTACGTCGTAATCGATGTTCGCCTCGAGCAGGCCAATCAGCACCGGATCGCTGGTACAGACTTCACACACCGGATTGCGTACCTTGCCCCAGCGCAAGCTGTAGACACGGCGGAGATAGTCGCCAGCGGCGCCAATCGCCACGGTGCGGGTGATCGCCCACGTCTGGCCACCGTCTTTCGACAGCCGGATACGCAGGCTCGGATTGGGCGCGTCGCTGGTGCCGACGCCGGTCTTCATCACGATCTCGATGCGATTGATGAACTCCCAGAGGTTCTCGTGAAAGGGCAGCATGAACCGCCGCATGCGAATCAGCGGATAGGTGGTCGTCACGAAGGCCTGATTGCTGAAGGCCACCGTCACCGTCTCGCCACTCCCGACCGTGATGTTATCCGCCGGGCTCCCATTGCTGACCGTGACGTTCGAGCTCCAGCCAGCCGTCACCACTTCGGCCACGGCATAGCCGCTGCCGACTGGCACCGTCGTAAACGAGCGCGACGCGCCATGCGCGAGCGTGAACGTCGTGGGCACGAGATTGACGGCATTGAAGGTGAAGGCCGTCGGATCGGCACCGGCGGTGCTCTTCGTCACGACAATCGTCCCGCTACTGGTGGGCGTGGAAAAACAGTTGGCGATGGTGGCCGCAAAGTTCTGCGTACAGGGTGCGTAACTGCCAGTCGTCCCGGTGTCATCGACGTACATGGCGGCATACGACGCCATGCCTGTCGACATGCCATTCGGATAAAAGCCGAAATTGTTGAAGCCGCTGACGCCGTCCGTGATGCAGGTGTAAGTCGGAGGCGGTCCCGCCACACCCAGCGTATACCCGCCATTCTGGACCGCCATGTAGGTGCCCGAGAACGCGGTGACGTTGTTGCACACGACGCTGTAGGTCAGCGTGCCAGTGCCTAACGTCACGGCGAACTGGACAGCGTTGTAGCTGCCGCCAATGGTAAAAGCGCCCGCAGCGCTCACAATATTCGTGGCATACGCCCCGAGTGGCGCAATCGTCGGATCCCAAATGCGCAACGTAATGGCCCCGACATAACTGACATATACCGACAGTATCCAGGCACACGGCGCGCCGGTGCGATCCGATGAAATGTTGTTGGCTTGGAAAATCCGATATCCATTCGGCGCCAGCGAACCGGACCCATAGGGATAATCCAGCGCCACTTGGGCCCGCATCGTGAAGGCTGTATGCGAGCCTGGCCCTCCCACCGGATCGGTGCGATACATCGACATGGAAGGCGGACAGGCAATGGCATAACCGCCTGTGCAGCCCCAGAGCGCTTTCGGCGACGTACTGTTCTGAATATTGTCGAAGCCCGCGAGCGAGCCGCCGGCGAAGGTCGTATTGAGCAGGACGGCCATCAGGACACGATGCGCTCGTCGCCATAGTCCAGGGACTGCTCATAAATCGCGCCGCTGAAGCGATCCCCAACCAGATGCTTGCCGAAGGCGAACATATGCGTGTTGACGACGCTCGGCACCAGCGCCGTATCGCAGGTACCGCGGGCCCGCTCGTGCCACATGCCGGGCAGCGTCAGATCCGTGCACAGCGTCGACTGCGCGGCGGGAATCATCAAGGCATAGAACTCGTGACCATTCTCCTGATAGCTCCAGCCAACAGCCGTCGTGAGATCACCGGCCGCCGCGATGCTAGCCTGACGCGCGAACACATCAATCGAATACGTCGAGATGCGCTCTGGTGTATAGCCGTTCGCAATCACGACGAGCCCCTGGCCGAGCACGTTCTGATCGCACCAGACGAGCGTGTTGGCGATGCGCTGCACGGTGAACGGTCCTGCGCTGCCATGCTCGATGAGCGTGTTGCCAGTCGGCATGAACGGAAACAGCGGATCGCCCGCGTCGTACCAGACTTCGCTGGTGTGCGTCCCGAGAAACCAGAGCTCGCGCGAGCGGCGAATCAGCGACACGATGTTGTCCGAGGCGATCGAGCGCTCCGCGACGTCGAGCGCATCCCAACTGGTGCCATCCTCGAGCGCCGAAATCTGCCAGTTGCGGGAATTGGCGACGCTGACGATGAAGTAGCCATCGAGGAATTCGCACATGCGGACATTCGCCGGAAAATCCGGATCGCTGATCGCTCCGAAACTGCCGCTATTGAGATCGAAAATGTAGCCACTGCCACCGCTCGTCACCATGATCTGGCCGCCGGCGCTGCCGTTGCTGCAGATCGAGGCGAGGTATTGATCCGTGGCCATCGTGCCTTTCGACGTCGCGCTCGCCCCCGTCAGCTCGTAAAAGGTGGTGCCGCCCACCGCGAAGGCGCGGCCATCCTGCTCAAAGAGGCCGCGCACGGGACTGGACGGCAGCACGACGTAGGGCCGCAGACCGGGCGTATTGCGCAGCCAGCGATCCGTCTTACTGACGCCGGGCGCAATCTTCTCGAGATAGAGATTTATGGTGCGTTCCGCCTCGGCGGTGTACGCCTGGAGCTCGTTGGTGGGCCCCAGAAAGCCGGGTGCCGTGACACGCGACATCAGATCATGTAGAGCGCTTGCAGCAGCGTTGCCGTCGTGCTCGAGGCGTTAATCCGCCGGGCCGCGACGGGGATGGTGACGCCGGCCGCCACGGCGGTGAAGGTCGCCGTCGTGCCGTCCTGCTGGACGGCCACGAGGTTGCCGGCGCCACCGACCCAGATCGCATCGGTCAAGCGCGACGTCGCGGTGAAGTCTGGCAGATCGACCGTGTCACTGGTCGTGATACTGCGAATCTTGTTGTAAATCGCCGGAATGGCCATGCGCTACCCTCCCGCGAATTGATCGGTGAAGACGTTGTAGCCGCCGGCGGTGGGCGTCAGCGCGGCATCGAGAGCGAGCAGGCCTGGCTCGGTATTCGGCCGCTTCAGGCGTGCATAGGCATCCGTTGCCAGCTGCGGCAACAGCGGCGGCGGCTGACGCCCGAACGGCGTACACAGCCGCAGCGCCAAGTGATACATGAAGCCTTCCTGATAGCCCGGCGGGCCACTCAGGAGCGAGCTCAAGGCCGCCGGCGTGTCGGTCGCCGCCGGGTAGTAGAGCACCAGCCCCACGCTGGCGGTGGGCACCGGCCAGAACGTCAGCGTCCCATCTGGTGCCGTCGCCTCGTAGTGATAGCCGGTCGGCAGCGTCGACGTCAGCGGCTTGATGGTGATCGCCGCGTATTGTTCCTCGCTGTACTCCGCGAGGGCCGTCTCGACGTTGCCCGTGGTGATTCGATTCACCGCGGTGAACCAGGTCGGCCGCGCCGCCGCAATATCGGCGACGCCGCTGAGCCCGATCGTCGCGCTCGACCGTCCCGCCGTGAGCGTATAGGTCACGCGGTTGCCCACGGCGATGGTGAGCCGATCCGCGCCCCACGCATTGATCTGGTTTTGGAGCCGCAACAGCCCGAGCGCGAGGTCGTCACTCGAGGCGGTCTCGCCCGGGGCCAACGCCCCGATTTCCATCAGGGCGTCGGTGATGATCGTTTGCGCCGTCGCCACGGCTTACTTCTTTTTGCTGGCGGACTCGCTCTCCTCGTGCAGATGGCTCGAGCCATGCGGTGCCGCGGCCTTCTCCGCCGACTTCGGCGACGGCGGCGTCGGCTTCCAGCCCGCACCGTAACTGTCTTCGTCGGCCTTCGACTGCACGGTCACTTCCTGGCCCGTCTCCTGGTTGAAGAGCAGTTTGGGATATTCCTGGAAATTGGGATCGTGTTCGGGTGTGTCTTTCGTCGTGCTCATGGCAGTCCCCTCGCTATACGGATTCACGACACCCACCGGTGATTCGTCAAACGGTTGCGACAAGCCGGGGGCGCGATACGGATCTTGGCGCGGTCTCGGCATCGCGTCCTCCTCAGGCGGCGGATTTGTCAGGGCCGGATTTCGTGGCTTGACGCTTCGCGGCGGCGAGCGCGGCTTCGAGGTCGGTTTCCGAGAGCGCGGCGAGCTTGGCCTGGAGCTGCTGGAGCCGCGCTTGCCGCTGGAGTTTTTCGACTTGCTTGCGTTCGTCATCGCTCAGCCCTGCCAGCGCTTCATCGAGCCCCTGCCACGCCGGCGGCGGCGGCGCCTGGCCCGGCCGCGTCGGTGCATAGGTCTCGCCAAACTCCTGCTCTTCCTGCGCCGAGTGCGCCGTGACTTCGTCGCCCGTGACCCGATGAAAGAGCAGCTTCGGGTATTCCTTGAAGCTCTGAGGCGGCAGATCGCGCGGCGACTCGGCCGACCACACGAACAGCGGCCGCGGATCGTCGTGCTTCGGCTGCAGGTTCAGGTTCTGCAGCTGCCGGGCGCGAATCGGTGAGCGGCCATCGCTGCCCACCTGGCCGTCGCGAATGAGTTGCTGGATCTGCGCGAGCAGTTCCGGGGTGAGTTGCAAATCCGCCATCAGGGCACTCCTACCGGTTCGGGAATTGACCAATCCTGCGCCGCAAACGGTTCAAAGCCACGGGCAAAGATCGTGGACCATCCATGCTCAGCCGTGTGATGCGGCCAGATGGCCATCGAGGTCAGGTGGCCGTAGCGCACGTCGGGATCCCCCCACACCGTGAACCCGGCCCGTTGCGCCCGCCAGAGAAAGTCGATGTCTGCCGACGTTTCAAAGACGTCATCCGGATGCTTGCGCCAGTACGGCTCGCCAATCGCGCGAAACACCTCCGTGCGTGTCAGCAAGCCTCCGGCCCCGCCACCGCCAAGCCGCATCAAACCATGCGGCTCAGGGCGGATGGTCCGGACCTGGTCCCACAATCGGCCACTGTCGGGGCCGGCGTGCGACCAGATGGGCCAGAACTGACCGTCCTCCGGACGGCGAAAGAGACTCAACCCCAACACAATCGCCTGCGACCGAGCCAGCGTTCGCACCAACACATCCGGACGAAAGAGCAGATCGTCGTCGAGCCAGAAGATCCACTCGGCGCCCTGCTCAAGCGCCCATGCGGTGATGCGATGCCGGTTCTCGGCCTCACTGCTGCCGTGCGCTTCCTTGACGACGGTGCCTGGCGGCCGTTCGAGCGCCTCTAGGCACGGGCGGAAGGCGGACCAGCGACTGTGAACCGTCGCTGGCACGCCAATCACACCGCGAACGCTCACGCGAATCCGAGCATCGACGCCGTCAAGACCGCAAAGAGGAACCACGCGGCAAGCGTCACGTTCCGTGTCGCGATCACATTCCAGACACCGGCTTGCGCACGGACCACGAAGTTGTCGCCGATGGCCCCGCCAAACGTGGCGACGTCGGACGCCGTGCCGCCGTTGTTGAAGCCGGGCGTCGTGTTCGTCACCGTATGGGCGTTGGCCGTGTCTGCCTGAATCACGACGGTGTTGGTCTGGTCCTTGTTCGGGGCCTGGAGCGTCATCGCGGCCACGCCCGACTTCGCCAGGTAGACCGTGGTATCGACGGTCGGCAGCGTGATCGCGCCGTTCACGCTGTAGCTGATACGAGGCGGCCCCGACGGCGTCGTCTGCTCGGTGCGATTCCCGAAGGCGACTTGCGTCAGCGCCGCATGCGCCACCGCGAGCGTGCCTTCGGCCCCGCGCACGACCTGCACGGTCGGCGCGAGACTGACATCGGTGACCCATTCGAGTTCGCCATCGACGAGAAGCCAGTTGTCACGCGCGATCCCGGTCGCTGAGGTCAAAACCGCCATCGTCGCATTCGCGCTCTGCGCCCCGGCGAGTGTAGTTGCTGTCGACATTTACCCTCCTACTCGACAACCGAGTTCCTGCCGCAGCACGGCCACGCCGTACAACACGTCGAGGCGCTGAATCCATTGGTCGGTGGACGCAACATAATCGCGGATCACGCGGATCGACTTGCCGCTCTTCCGCGATGCCGCGCGATACGCCTTGTCGGTGCCGCCCGGCAGCGGCAGATCAACCATCGCGAGCGTGCCAAAATCGCGATGCACCGCGAGATTCTGCGGCGAGCTCTTCGCACTGATATTGGCGAAGCTCGCGGCCGGCGTATCGAAGACGTAGATCGCGGTGCCGCTCGCCGGCAGGTTCGTGACGTTCTGCAGCGACGTGCCGGGGCCGTAGATGGCCGGCGCAATCGGCATCGTCATCGCGCCCGCCGAGTCTGACGTCGTCGCCGTGATGACGAACTGCATCGGCAGGCCCATGTTGCTGTACGACTGCGGATTGACGGCATTGACCGGCGTGCTCGTACTCACGAAGCTGATGACGTCGCCGGCGTTGAGCGTCGTCGAGCTCCAGGCCTGCGTGACGACGCTGCTCGAGCCATCGGTGACCGCCCCGTTCGTCGTCGGCGTCCCGCCGAGCGTGCCGACGGTGTGCACGTAGACGTTCTGATCCATGAACCAGCGGAAGCCGATCGACTTGCCCATCTCGCCCTGCAGGTACTGCTCGGCGATCTGTTCGGCCGCCTGGAAGAGCCCAGTCAGCGCATTGACGATCCCGGCTTCGGCCGCCGGATTGAGGAACATGTACCGCTTGCCATCGGCCGGCGCGGCGAAGTTATCGAGCTTGACTTTCGCGTTGAGATACGTGATCAGCGCTGAGGGCGTCGTGCCGGGCACACCAGTGAAGTTGTTGAGGCCCTGTGCCAGGTTGCACACGTCCTGATCGATCAGGTTCGAGAGCCGCACGATCTGCGGCTCGAGAATCCGGCTGCGATAATCGTCGATGCGCAGCGTGAGATCCTGCGAGCTGACATTCGTGTCGACGCCGCGCTGATACGACAGCGTGAGCGGCACGTAGGTTTCCGTGATCGCTTCGATCGCTACCGCCTGACCGAGCCGGCCGAGGAAGCGCGGCGGCTTGCGAATGCTGAGGGTTTGTCCGAGCACCGCGCCGCCGAAGCGGAACTGATCGGAATACTCGGAATTTATGTGAATCATAGCATTAAAAGTGTTCTCAAGTACGTCTAATGCCTCGTATGTCACAATCTGATTCGTAAGGAATTGGTTAGCGATATAGCTACCCTCCTAGCTACTTCTCTTCCGAAGGTGAGCTTCACGCCGCACGCTTGACCACGGACGTCCACGCTTGCCTGCGCTGATTGCGAGCGCGCGTACGGCTCGCGATCGGTCATAGGCTTCCTTTGCCTGTGGCGAGAGGGGTTGGCCTTTCTTCGCCGCGCTGATTTTGTCGCCCCATGAAATGACGCGCCCGGTCAGCGCCTGGCGCAACTTTTCTCGCTCGGCCTCGGATTTCTGACGACCGATATTTGCGTCGCGCAAGATTTGTCGATGCGTCGGACTGAGGTGACTGCCGCGACGATGATGACCACCGGTTTCACGCAGTTTGGCTTTCGTCACCTCGCTCTGACGAAAGCCTTCTGGCGGACCCGTACCCGTGATGCGTGTGGCGTTATAGAGATGCTGTGCCTCGTCGAGATGCCGCTGTTCACACGCGCGAAGATCGGCGCGTGACTCAACAACATCGAGCACTTGAAAGCCGAAGCCTTCAGGCCCGAAGAAGTTCCAATCCCGTTGCAGCTCTTTGCAGTAGTGACTGCCACGCTGCAGCATGGACCAGTGCTCACGCCATCGTTGCGACACGACGACACTGCCGCCAATGTAGCGGCGGCCGGTGACGAGATTCAGAATCTGATAGACGCCGATTTCGCGTTCGCGCACCGCGCCTCGTTTATCGGCGGCGTCCGAGCTCCTGACGGCGGCGCTCGCGATACCCGGAGGCATCGAAGTCGTCGCCGAACTTTTCCGTCAAGTCCTGGAGCGGGGGCGCCGTCGTTTTCCCACCCGACCCGACCGGCTGATACGGGGCAGGCGGCGGTGCGGCACCCGCGCGGGCCGTCGAGGCCGGTGGTGAGGCGACGGCTGGCGGGCCCAGACTGGCGAGTTCGATCCCGACCT